>Ga0302177_10000766_pt1 | contig 23651 bp, 20 predicted proteins | sample I_Palsa_E1_2_FD_198780 | JGI IMG/M metagenome (GOLD analysis project Ga0302177, IMG submission 198780) | Peat permafrost microbial communities from Stordalen Mire near Abisko, Sweden - I_Palsa_E1_2 | ecosystem: Environmental > Terrestrial > Soil > Palsa > Peat permafrost | place: Sweden... | reverse complement strand
CCAGAGCCAGGCGTTACTGCCGTTCCTGATGAGGTCGCTCTCGCTCATGCTCTGCGGCACCGAGACCCGGAAGTGGGTCGGATCGGAGTACCAGATCCGGATCGTGTGCGAGCCGGTGAGCAGCGAGGACAAGGAGGTCGGGTTGTTCGTACCGGGAAGGGACGGGAGCCCGAGCGACGAAGTCTCCACCACCGTGCCGGTCAGCGACGGCGCGGACGTCTGCCCGGCCACCGAGGCCAGAAGCTGCGCCGGTGTGCGGGCGGGCAGCGACGGCGCGGCCGAGGCGACCGAGATCATCGACCCGCCCAGGGCACCCCCGACCACGACCACGACCCCGGCGGGCACCACCCAGCGCGCGCCTCGGGACAGATTGACCAGCTGCTTCATTGCGACCTGTCGCCCTCTTCCTGCTGCCTGCGCCTATCCGCGTCCAGCTTGCCCCTGTTCGGGTCCCTGCATAACGCCTATACCACCCAAGTTGCCTCAGCCGGGCTGTGATGACCCTGAGAGGTGGCCGGTGATCAGTGCGGCAGTGGGCCCGGTCACCGGTCCCCATGAGCCAGACTAGGACCGTGCGGGTGCTGGTAGTGGAAGACGAACGGCGGCTCGCGGGCGCGGTCCAGCGCGGGCTGCAGGCCGAGGGCTTCGCCGTCGACCTCGCCTTCGACGGCGACGACGGGCTGCACCTCGCCCGGGAAGGCGCATACGACGCGGTCGTCCTGGACCTGATGCTGCCGGGGCTGTCCGGTTACCAGGTCTGCGAGCGGCTCCGGGCCGAGGAGAACTGGGTCCCGGTGCTGATCCTGTCGGCCAAGGACGGCGAGTACGACCTGGCCGACGGTCTCGACCTCGGCGCCGATGACTACCTGACCAAGCCGTTCTCCTACGTGGTCCTGGCCGCCCGGCTCCGGGCTCTGCTGCGGCGCGGCGCCGCGCCCCGGCCCGCCGTGCTGCGGGCCGGCGACCTGTCGCTGGACCCGGGCACCCGGTCCGTCCGCCGGGGCGAGACCGACATCGACCTCACCGCCCGCGAGTTCGCGATGCTCGAATACCTCATCCGGCGGGCCGGCCAGGTGGTGCCCAAGTCCGAACTGCTCGACCACGTCTGGGACACATCCGACACGGCCGACCTCAACATAGTCGAGGTCTACGCCGGCTATCTGCGGCGCAAGATTGACGCGCCGTTCGGGCGAGCGGCCCTGCAGACGCTGCGCGGGGCGGGATACCGGCTCGCCATGGACGGCGGCTGAGGCGCCGTGCCGCGATGACCCGTGGCCCAGTGACCCGTGATTCAGGCACCCGCCGCCGACCGCATGGGCTGGTCGTCTGGTGGCGCCGCCGCAGCCTGCGCGCCCGGCTCACGCTGACCGCCGCGGCGGGCCTGGCCGTCTCGCTGGCCGGCGTGGCCATCCTGCTGATGGGCACGCTCAGCATCACGCTGAATCGGGGCCTGGACAACTCCGCCCGGCAGACCGCGCGGGAGGTCGCCGCGCTGGTCGACGCCAACCGGCTGCCCGACCCGGTGCCAGTGGCGGCCGGGACCGCGGTCGTCCAGGTCATCAACGCCCAGGGGCGGATCGTGGCCGCGTCACCCGGCGCGGACCGGCTGGTGCCGCTGCTGCCGGCGGGCGAGGCGGTACAGGCCGGGCGCGCCCAGAGCGGCGTCCTGCTCGACGGCCGGCCGTACGGGCTGCCCGAGTCGCTCCGGGTCGTGGCGGTCCCGGGCCGGCTCGGTGAGACGGTCATCGCCGCCGTGTCCTACGACGCGGTCATCGACAGCCTGGCCACCGTGGCGCACGCGCTGCTGTTCGGGACGCCTGCGCTGCTGCTGCTGATGATCTGGGTGAGCTGGCTCATCACCGGGTCTACGCTGCGGCCGATCACCGCCCTGCGGCGCGGCGCCGAGCAGATCACCGCGACCGGAGTGCCGCGTGGGCTGCCCGTCCCCGAGGCCCGGGACGAAGTGCACAGCCTGGCCGTGACGCTGAACGACATGCTCTCCCGGCTGGAGGCGGCGCAGCAGCGGCAGCGGCAGTTCGTCTCGGACACGGCACACGAACTGCGCAGCCCGATCGCGAGCATGCGCGCCCAGCTTGAGGTCGCCCTCGATCATCCGGACAGTCAGGAATGGGATCAGACGGGGCGGGACGTGCTCGCCGACACGCTGCGGCTGTCCCGGCTGGCCGAGGATCTGCTGGTGCTGGCCCGGCTGGAGGAGCGCGGCGGGCAGCCGCGCCGGGCCCGGGGGGCAGGCGGCGCGGGCGGGCGCCTGGTGACGGACCTGGCTGCCCTGGTGACCGGGCTGGTGGCCAGCTACACCCAGGCCCGGGTGCCGGTGTCCGCGTCCGCGGCCGGCCAATGCCCGGTCGAGGGCGACGCCGAGGCGCTGCGGCGGATGCTGGTCAACCTGATCGACAACGCGGTCCGGTACGCCCGCAGCGAGGTGACGGTGACGGCCGGGGCTTCGGACGGCTGGGTCCTGGTCACGGTGACCGACGATGGCCCTGGCATCGCCGCGTCCGACGCGGAGCGGGCGTTCGAGCGGTTCACCACACTGGAGGGAGCGCGGGCCCGGCGCGACGGCGATGTCAGCGGCGCCGGGCTGGGCCTGGCCATTGTCCGCGCGACGGTGCAGGCGCACGACGGGACCGCGTGGCTGGAGGATGCGGGCCCGGGTCTGCGAGCCGTGGTCCGGCTGCCGCAGGCCGGATCGCCGGAGCCGCCGGTGGCTCTGGCGGGCACGCAGGCAGACACGCAGGCAGAGCTGGGCCCCACTCTGGCTGGGCCGCCGGACGGGCGGGAGAAGGGGGCGCTGGAGGTCCCGTCGGCCGGCACACCGGCGAGCGATTAGCATGATCTGCGGCCGCTCTCCGCGAAGACCGGCCGTCTGCCCTTACCGCCGAGATCGAGGGACCGCGGACATGCCAGGAAGACTGCGGGAGACCGTGGCCCGCATGTACCGCGCGGCCTTGGCACACAAGGTGACGACCGCTGTGTTCGCGCTTGGCCTGGCGGCGATCATCGCGCTGGGAGCCGTCGCCGCCGCGTCCGGCAGCTCGGCGTCAGCTACCGGGACTTCGGCGGTCGGCCCGGGCGGGGCGACGAACCAGCAGGCGCCGGACTTCACGCTGACCACGCTCGGCCGCTCGTCCGGTCAGGTGTCGCTGGCCTCGTACGCGGGACGGCCGGTCATCGTCAACTTCTTCGCCTCCTGGTGCGCGCCGTGCCGCAAGGAGACTCCGCTGCTGGCCCGCTACTACCGCGCCGCGGATGGCCGGGTGGACCTGGTGGGCATCGACAGCAACGACAGCCGGAGCGCGGCGGTCACATTCACCAGGAATGCCGGGGTCAGCTATCCGCTGGCTTACGATCCAGCGGCCGTGGCGGCGGGCACGTTCGGCGTGACGGTATTGCCACAGACTTTCTTCCTCAACGCGGAGCACCGCATCGTGGACCGGGTGTTCGGCGCGGTGACCGCCGCGGATCTGGCCAAGGGAGTGGCGCTCATGACTAAGGACGCCAAGGCGAGCTAGCTGCTGCGGCCCAAGGCCGACCTGCTAACTCTCAGCAGGTTGGTGGTGCGGCTGGCAGAACGCAGGCAGCAAAGCGGGCGGCTAGAGGGCGGGCGGCGGAGAGCCGAAACCCAGCTCGGCCAATACGGCGGAGAAGGCCGCTTCCCAGTCGCGCAGGACGCGCGCCGGGCCGGTCGTGCCGTCCGGGGCCGCCGAACCCAGTGCCGGTTCCGGTGCCGCCAGCGCGGCGAGAGCGGTGCGCACCACGTCGCCGCGGCCGGCGGAGGTCACCCAGGCGTTCCCCCGTTCCAGCTGGTGCTGGCAGTTGTCCCGGCCATGGCCGGGCAGCACGTCGAGCAGTAGCAGCCGCCGGCCCACGGCCCGGGCCTCGGCGCAGGTATCGCCCGGGCTGGTGATCACGAGATCGGCCGCGGCCATTAGTTCCGGGACACGGTCGGTATAGCCGAACGCCCGGATGCGCGGGCGCTGCACCGCGGCGGCCCGTAGCGTCGCTGCCATCCGGGTGTTACGCCCGGCGACGGCGAGGACATGGATCCCCGCGTCCGCGAGCGCGGCCGCCGTGGCGGCGACGGGGCCCAATCCCCAGCCGCCGGACATCAGCAGAACAGCGGGTGCCCCGCCCGGGACCCCGAACATGTCCCGGGCCGCGGCCTGGCTGGGCAGCGCGTGGAAGGCGGCCCGGACCGGGGGCGGCACGATGCGCACCCTGGCCTCCGGCTGGAAGCGGCGGACAGCGCACTCGGCCACGTGCGAGGTCACCAGGTACATGTCGACGTGCGGATGCACCCACAGCCGGTGCGGGGTGGCGTCCAGGCAGAACACCACATGTTTCAGGGCGGGATACCGGGCCGCGATCGCGCTGATGGCCGAGGCGCCGGTGGCGAAGACCGAGATGGCCAGGTCGGCGGGATGGCGGTCGAGATACTCAGTCAGCTGGGGCACGAGCTGGCGGCGGGCCCCGGCGTCGGCCAGCCGGGCGAGCCGGGTGCCGGGCCGCAGCGCGGCAAAGTAAAACGCGTCGTACAGGCCGGGTACGGCAAGCATCGAGCGGAACACGTGCTCGCCCGCCCCGCCAGCCCGCGGGCCGAGGAGGCGCATCGCGTCCACCGTCCGCGCGGACCAGCCGCGGGCCGCCAGGGAGGCAGCGCAGATCTGCGTCGTGACCTCGTGGCCCACGCCCAGCGCACCCGAAACGAGCAGGGCCCGGCCCTGCGCCTCGCCGTCTGGCTCCATCGGGCCTGTTCCTCCCAGCGGCTTCGGGACGGGCTCGCGGGCACGAAGGCCCGCGCGGGTATGCCGGTCCCGCCGTTGACCGAAATTGCGGGACGCAAGCCCCGTCTTTCGGGGCGGGGTTAGCCAGGAAGTTGCGCTTACCGGCGTTCTTGCTGTTCGATGTGCTGCCGGATGATGCTCAGCGGCGCACCACCGCAGGACGCGGCGAAGTGGGACGGTGACCAGAAGTGCCCGTGCATGATATGCCGGTTTACCCGGCCCAGGGCAGGGCGGGCCCCGGCCGGCGGGCAGGAGGGACGCGATGGGCGGAAATACGACTACGGGAGGCCGGCTGCGCGGCCTGGCCATCCCCGGTCTGACTGTGGCGGCGCTGACCATCGCCCAGGGCGGTCCGGGCATTACCGCCCTCGGCCCGGTCCGCCGCCGCCTGTTCCGCGGGCTCGCGGGCTACGGCGATCCCGGGCACGTCGCGCTCACGTTCGACGACGGCCCCGATCCCCGGTCGACGCCGGGCTTCCTGGACCTGCTCGCACGGCGGGACATCCGCGCGACGTTCTTCATGCTCGGCTCGATGGCGGCGGCGGCACCGGGGCTGGGGACCGAGGTCGCCGCGGCCGGGCACGAGATCGCCGTGCACGGCTGGGACCACCGCTACCTGACGCTGCGCGGCCCGCAGGACACCTTCCGGGATATGGCGCGGGCGCGGGAGGTCATCGCCGAAACAACCGGCCAGGTCCCGGTGTACGTCCGGCCACCGTACGGGGTGCTGAGCGGCGGAGCGCTGCTCGCGGCCAGGCGGCTGGAGCTGCGCCCGCTGCTGTGGACCTGCTGGGGCCGGGAATGGGCGCCCGGCGCAACCCCCGGGTCAGTGGTCCGTACGCTGCGGCGGGACCTGGGCGGCGGGGGGACCGTCCTGCTGCACGATTCGGACGCCACGTCGCCGTCCGGCTCCGCCCGCGCCGCGCTCGGTGCGCTGCCCTGGCTGCTCGACGAGTGCACCCGGCGCGGCCTGGTGATAGGGCCCGCCAGCGAGCATGGCCTCGGCCGAGGCATGGCCGCGAAATGAGGTCCGAACCGTCACCGGACGGCGGGGACCTGGGCGGCGACCAGGGCGCTGGCTACGGCGCGGGCGGCATTCTCGGCGCCGGGGTTGTGGTCCATCCAAGCGCTGATCCCGGCTCCGTCGTAGAGCAGGACGAGCTGCTCGGACAGGGCCTTGGGATCGATGGCTCCCGCCTGCCGGGCGAGGTCGAAGAACAGCTCATGCAGCCAGGTCCGGTACTCGTCCGCGACTTCGTCAACGGCGCTGCCCGGCGGGGCCTCGGCCTTGGCGCCAACGAAGGCGCAGCCGCGGAACCCAGGGTCGGCGAAAGAGAGCCCCTGGACCTCGAAGACGCCGACCAGTCGCTCCCGGGGGGTCGGGTAGCGCTCCTGCAGCTCACGGCTCATCCGCTCGCGGATCGCCGCGTGCCGGGCCTGCAGATAGGCGCGGACCAGTCCCTCCTTGCCGCCGAAGGCGTTGTACAAGGTGGCCTTGGCCACGCTTGCATGCTCGATGACGCGGTCGACGCCGACCGTCTGGACCCCCTCGGCGTAGAACAGCTCGCTGGCGGCGGCCAGCAGCCGCGCCCGGGCCGCGGCGCTGCGCTGCTGCGGGGTCGGCCCCTTTGCTGGCTTGGCGGGCATGACTTGACGTTACCAGACCTTTCTGTCTAGCATGTTGCCGCACACAGACAGACGGGTCTAACTAAAGGATTTCATGGTGGATGCTGACGCTGATATCTCGGTACTCGGCTTGAGCGTCGACTGCGCCGACGCCGCCAAGCTGGCGGACTTCTGGGCCCGAGCGCTCGGCGGCACGGTGAGCGGCGCGCCAACCACCGAGAACGCAGCGATCCAGACGCCCGCGGGGCTGCGGGTGGCGTTCCACCGGGTACCCGAGCCCAAGACGGTCAAGAACCGGCTGCACCTCGATCTCATCAGCGGCCAGTTCGCCGCCGAGTCAGAGCGGTTGCGGTCGCTGGGGGCCACGCCTCTCCGCGACATCGACAAGGGCGCCGCGCGCTGGACCACATTCGCCGATCCCGAAGGCAACGAGTTCGACCTGGTGGCCGGCTGATCCGCCGCACCGGCACGCTGGGAACCGAGAGGCAGTCATGTCCGTGACCAATGAGCCGTCCGACGGGGACTATCAGCCGAGCCCAAGCGAGCGGGTACGCGAGCAGGTGGCCCGCTACGAGGCCACTGACGGGCGCGAAGGCGGAACGCTCGAAGGCCGGCCGGTGGTGATCCTCACCACGAGGGGCGCCCGGACCGGCCAGGTGCGCAAGACACCCGTCATCCGTATCGAGCAGGACGGCAGCTACGCCGCCGTGGCGTCCGCAGCGGGCGCACCGCGGAATCCGCAGTGGTACTACAACCTGCTCGCCCACCCCCTGGTCCGCGTGCAGGACCGGGACCGGATCCGGCTGATGCGGGCGCGCGAGCTGACCGGGCCCGAAAAGGCCCGCTGGTGGGCAGTGGCCGAGGCGTACTGGCCGCATTTCCCGGAATACCGGGCCAGTGCGGGCCGGGAGATCCCGATCATGTTGCTCCAGCCCGCCGACGACGAACCCGGTCCCGGTATGAGCCCGGAGCGCTAGGCACTGTGCTGCCGGCTTTCCCCCGGCGTGCTGGATTCCCTGTTCGCCAGCAATGTCCGCTCGGCCTACCAGCTGGTCGCGGCGCTGGCCCCGGGCATGGCCAAGCGCGGCTCCGGCAGCATCATCAGCCTGGACAGTATGGCGGGGCACGTGGGGCTGGCCGGTGGCGCCGCCTACGGGGCCACCAAGGCAGCGCTGACCGCTATGACCCGGTCCTGGGCCGCAGAGTTCAGCCCGGCCGGGGTCCGGGTCAACTCCATCGCCCCCGGGCCGGTCTACAGCGACGGAGCCGACCGCGAGCGCATCGATGCGCTCGGGGCCACCACCCTCTTCGGACGAGCGGCCCAGGTTGATGAGATCGCCGAGGTCATCGCCTTTCTGGCCTCGCCCAAGGCCAGCTACATCACGGGGGCCGTGATCGCGGTGGACGGCGGCCGTACCGCCATCTGACGGCCTGGCCGGCGCGGCCCTCGCGGCACCGGAGCGGCCGGGACCCGCAAGCCTGTCGGCGCGGCCTGGGGTCAGACGGTACGCCGCCGCCGGGACCGCGCGAGGGTGCCGGCCCCGCCGGTCAGGCCGAACGTGACCGCGCCGTGCCACACGCCGGTGAGGACCCCGCCGACGATGCCGCCGCCCAGGACCACCGACAGAACGAACACGATCGCGGCGACGGCCACCCCGGGTACTAGCGCGAATCGCCAGGGATTGGCGCGGGCCCAGCGGAGGGCCCGGCTCGACCGCTCGCGCCACAGCGCCCCGGCCGCCGCGACGACGAAGAACGCCACCACGCCGAGCGACAGCGCGTCGCTGAGGCCGCCAAGCCCGAAGCTGCCCCCGATGACGTGCCAGCCGAAATCGCCCAGGGTGACGATCCCGCCGGTAACGGCGGCGCTCGTCCAGGGTGCGTGGGAGAGCGCGTCTCCCGAGACCGACATCTCCTCGCGCCGGGACAGGCCCGGCCCGTTCGTCTGCGTTGGTGTGGACATATCAGCTCCCTGCACCGGCCACGACCTGGGCCGTACTCAAGTTATATCGCGTTTTTGGGTACCTTACCATGATGAGGTGCCTGTTCTGGTATGTCGCTTTCGTCCAGCGATGGGGCCCGCCAGCCGGAGTGCTCGCGAACTGCCCTGTGCCGGTGATGCTTCCGGCCGGAACCGAATGCGCGCTGTGAGAACCCTCAAGGAGTGTGCAGAGTGCGGCCATCTTCGGGGAAGGAACAGGGGAGAGTGCGGCGGCGGTCGTCTAGATCCCGGTAGCCGGAGGATGAACCCCGTAGGACCGCAGGCGCTTTACGGCAAAGGCGATGAGGATGCAGGACGACGAGACCGGCACCGGCTCAGCAGGCGGGGACGGAAGGTCGGCGGGCGGATTCGGCGATTCAGGCGAGCCGCAGGGTGTCCGGGGGCCAGGCGAACCGCAGGATGTCAGCGGGCCAGGCCAACCGCAGGATGTCAGCGGGCCAGACCCACCCGAGGGTGTCAGCGGGCCGGGAGGTACCGGAGGCGGCGGGCTGGCCGACCCCGGGGGCTACGGCCCCGGGGCAAGCCCGGCTCAGGGTGATGCGGGGGCGTCCCGGCGGCGCCGGCGGGGCCGGATCGCGGTGTATGCCCTCGTGGTCATCATGGCCGCGGGCCTCGGCGCCGCCGCCACGGTCGGGCTGAACGGCGGCCAGGCCGCCCCCACCACCGGCGTCTCCTCCCATCAGGTTCCCGGACCGCAGAACGACGCCGGCAGCACCAGAGGGGGCTCGCTGAACAAGGCGCGGGTTGCCGCCAAGGTCGAACCCGGGGTGGTGGACATCGACGCGGCCATTGAGTACTCGGGCGGCACCTCGTCCGAGGGGACCGGGATGGTCATCAGCGCCGACGGCCTGGTCCTCACGAACAACCACGTGATTGACGGGTCCAAGTCGATCAGGGTGACGCTGACCAGCAACGGCAAGATCTACCAGGCCACGGTGCTCGGCTACGACAGCACCCATGACGTGGCCCTGCTCCAGCTCAACGGCGCCTCGCGGCTCAAGGCCGTGCTGATCGGCAACTCGGCGCAGGTCACGCTGGGCACGCCGGTCCTGGCCCTGGGGAACGCCGAAGGCCAGGGCGGGATACCGGCCATAGCGGAGGGCATCGTCAACAGCCTGGACAAGACGATCAGCCCGACCGACGAGAGCACCGGAACCACCGAGACCCTGCACGACATGCTGCAGACCAACGCCGACATCGTGTCCGGGGACTCCGGCGGCCCGCTGGCCAACTCGGCGGGCCAGGTGATCGGCATGGACACCGCGAACGCGTCGAGCTCACAGGGCCCCTCCTCCGTGCTCGGCTTCGCCATCCCCATCGACGCCGCGCTGTCGGTCGCACATCAGATCGCGGCGGGCCAGGCCAGTGCGACCGTGCAGATCGGGCTGCCCGGCTTCCTCGGCGTGCTGGTCCCGCCGGGTAGCAACTCCAGCCCGCAGCAGCAGGCGCAGCAACAGCGGAAGCAGATTCAGCAGCAACAGCAGAGCAACGGGTCCGGCGGAGTGGGCGGTAGCCCCGGCAACGGCAACGGCAACGGTCAGGCGCCGCAGAACACCGGCTGCACTGATGACGACGCAGACACCACGGTCCCGTCCTCCGTCGCCCCAGCCAGCTCCGGAGCCCTCGTCGACGGCGTGCTGTGCGGCACCGCCGCCTCAGGCGCCGGGCTGGTCAGCGGAGACGTGATCACCGCCGTCAACGGGCAGGCGGTCACCTCGCCCACCGCGCTGACCGCGATGATGTCTGCGTCCCAGCCGGGCAGCCGGGTAAAGCTCAGCTGGGAAACCATCGGCGGCCAGAAGAAGACCACCCTGGTCACTCTGACCGCCGCCCCGGCCCGCTGAGCGGGAGATCCCCACCACCCAAGACAGCGCCGTTAACTACTGGAGTCCCGGCTCACGGCGCGCAGGGTGGCAGATCGCGTCTCTGCGGGGAGGCGGGGTCGGCGCAGGCTCAGGAGGGGAGGCGGGTCGGCGCGGGCCTAGGGGGAGGCGGGGTCGGTGCGGGCTTGGGGGGGGAGGCAGGGTCGGCGCGGGCTTGGGGAGGCAGGGTCGGCGCGGGCTTGGGGAGGCGGGGTCGGCGCGGGCTTGGGGGGAAGCGGGTAACGGAAGACTGCGGAGTGCCGGGCGGTGATGTACGTCACAGGACAAAGCGGACTCACCGCCCGCGGGCGGGTTACTGTGCAGATGACGACGTTTCACTGCAGTTCGGGCGCACCGACCGGGCCGGGCAGCGATAGTGAGGAGCACGCCGGGGACAGTTGGCTCCTGGCGGGTTGCGGTGAACAGGACCGTCGCTTCCTTCATAACCTGAAGGGAGCACTCAGGTAACGCTCAGGGACAGATGGCTAACTAGGGATCGAAGCGGTAGCCGGCTCCACGACGGCGGCTGGGACAGCAGCACCGAGCGAGACTTCCTCACTCGGTCTCAACACGAGGGCGATAGTGATGCAGGACGACCAGAGCGGTAGCGACTACGGGCCGGGCGGCGAACACCAGCCGCCTGAGAACGTCGGCCCTCAGGTCTCTGCGCCCGGTGGCGGGACCACGCCCTGGAAGAGCGCGGACGATAACAACACCACCGCTTTCGGCGACACCGCGAAGGGCGACACCCTGTCCTTCGGCACGCAGGACGAGCCGTCCGCAGGCGAGCAGGCTGAGCCCGGGTCCGGGACGCTGCCCGCGGCACGCTATGGGCACGGCGGGTACGAGGCGGCCGGCCGGTACGGCCAGCCGCCCGGGGGCTACGCGGCGCCCGGCGGCCAGGGCCAGCAGGCCAGCTACGGCCAGGACCCCGGATACGGGCAGGGCGGCGGATACGGCCAGCAGCCGGGCTACGGCCAGGATGGCGGGTACGGCCAGCCCAGGAGCTACGGCCAGCAGGCGGGCCCCGGGCAGGGCGGCCCCGGGCAGGGCGGCCCCGGGCAGGGCGGCCCCGGGCAGGGCGGCGGAGGCTACGGCCAGCCCGGGAGTTACGGCCAGCCTGGGAGTTATGGGCAGCCCGGGAGCTATGGGCAGCCCGGTGACTACAACTCGGCCGGCGGATACGGGCCACCGCCAGGCGGCTATGGCTCCGGCGGCTACGGCTCCCCCAGCGGCGGGTACGGCGGCTGGGGAAGCCCGTCCGGCGGCTACAGCGAGCCGCCGCGCCACCGGCGGCGCGGCTGGGCCGTCATCGCGGTGGTCGCGATCCTGGCCGCGGCGGCCGGGGCCGGCACGGTGGCGGCGCTGAACGGCAACAGCAGCAACGGCTCGACCGGCGTCTCGTCCAACGAAGTCCCGGCCCCGCAGAGCAACGGCGGCGGCAGCTCCAACCTGAACACCAACGCCGTCGCGGGCAAGGTGGAGCCCGGGGTCGTCGACATCACGTCCGCGCTGAACTACCAGAGCGAGACGGCTGAGGGCACCGGAATGGTGCTGAACTCCAACGGTCTCGTGCTGACCAACAACCACGTCATCAACGGGGCCAACACGGTCAAGGCCACGCTGGTCGGCTCGGGCAACAAGTCGTACACGGCCCAGGTGGTCGGCTACGACGCGACCAGCGACGTGGCGCTCCTGCAGCTGGAGGGGGCCTCGGGCCTGAAGACGGTCTCGGTGGGCAACTCCTCGCAAGTCTCGCTGGGCACCCCGGTGCTGGCCATCGGCAACGCAGGCGGCCAGGGCGGACCCCCCACCGTGGCCCCGGGCATCATCAACGCCACCGACCGGACGATAACAGCTGGCGACGAGGGCAGTAACACGACCGAGACCCTGCACGGCATGCTGCAGACCAGCGCGCAGATCCAGCCAGGTGACTCCGGCGGCCCGCTGGCCAACGCCGCCGGGAAGGTCATCGGCATGGACACGGCCGCGAGCAGCTCCAGCTCCAATTCGTCCAGCAGCTCGGTCCTGGGCTACGCGATCCCGATCAACACGGCGCTGTCCATCGCGAGCGACATCGCGGCGGGTCACGGCAGCTCGACGATCCAGATCGGCCTGCCCGGCTTCCTCGGCGTGCTGGTGCCCCAGAGCAGCAGCTCGAGCCCGCAGCAGCAGGCCCAGCAGCAGCAAGGCCAGGAGGGCGGGTTCGGCGGAGGGGGCGGCAGCCAGAGCTGTGTCACCACCAACACGTCCAGCTCGGTCCCGACCACGATCGCTCCCGCCAGTTCGGGCGCGCTCATCGACAACGTGCTCTGCGGGAGCGCGGCCGCCTCGGCCGGGCTCGGCGCGGGCGACGTCATCACCGCCGTCAACGGCCAGGCCGTTACGTCACCCGGCTCGCTGACGACGATCATGGCCAAGTACCACGGCGGCGACAAGGTGAGCGTCAACTACGTCAGCACCAGCGGCTCCAAGCAGAACGTCTCGCTGACGCTCGGCACCAGCCCGGCGAAGTAACCCGGAGGACCTCCCAGGTAGGCGACCCGCCGGCCGCACGGTCGGCGGGCCGTTTGCCGTCCAGGGCCGGATCCCGTTTGCCGTCCAGGGCCGGATCCCGGCTGCCGTCCAGGGCCGGATCCCGGCTGCGGCCCAGGGCCGGATCCGGCTACGGGCTGGTCAGCCAGCCACGCATGCGTTCCTCGCAGGCCAGGATCTTCGGGATCTCGACGTACTCGTCCTGGGTGTGCGCAAGCTCGGAGATGCCCGGGCCGTAGTTGACGGCAGGGATCCCGAGCTCCGCGAACCGGGCGACATCGGTCCAGCCGAGCTTGGCCCGCGCCGCGCCGCCCACCGCCGTGGCGAAGGACACGGCCGGCCCCTGGTCCAGCCCCGGCCGGGCACCCGGAGCGAAGTCGACGATCGCGACGTCCCAGCCGTCGAAGACGTCACGCACGTGCTGTTCGGCGGCGGCCACATCCCGGTCCGGCGCGAAGCGGTAGTTCACCGTGACCACGCACCGGTCCGGGATCACGTTGCCGGCCACGCCGCCAGTGATGCCGACCGCGTTCAGGCCCTCGTGGTAGCGGAGGCCGTCGACCGCAGGCTCCCTCGGCTCGTAGCGGCGCAGCACGTCCAGGATGCCGCCCGCCTCGTGGATGGCGTTGCGCCCCATCCAGGAGCGGGCACTGTGCGCACGACGGCCGGTCGCGGTGACTTCGGCCCGCATGGTGCCCTGGCAGCCGCCTTCGATCTCGCAGCCGCTCGGCTCCATCAGCACTGCGAAGTCCCCGCCGAGCAGCTCCGGGCTCTTCCGGCTGAGCCGTCCCAGGCCGTTGCGCTCCGCCTCGATCTCCTCGCAGTCGTAGAAGACGTAGGTGACGTCGCGCACCGGCTCGGGCACGCCAGCCGCCAGCCGCAGCTGCACAGCCACCCCGGACTTCATGTCCGAGGTCCCGCAGCCGTAGAGCCGGTCCTCACCCGAAGCTGGATCAGGCTGGACGCGAGACGGCAGGTTGCCGGCGACCGGGACGGTGTCGATGTGGCCGGCCAGCACCACGCGCTGGGCCCGGCCCAGGTCGGTGCGAGCCACGATGCAGTTGCCTTCCCGGTGCACGCTCAGGTGCGGCAGCGCGCGCAGGGCGGCCTCGATCGAGCCGGCGAGCTGATCCTCCGCACCGCTGACCGAGGGGACGTCGACGATGTTCGCGGTGAGCGCCGCCGCGTCGGCGGACAGGTCCAGTTCCACGCGCGCAGCCTAGCCGCCCGGTACCCGGCCGACGGCGGGTAACCCGGGAGGACGGGGTAGCGGTAAGAGTGCCGCGGCAGCTAGCGGCCTGAGCAGCCGCAGGCGGTGCAGATCGAGGATCAGGAGAGCTCGAGCTGAGTCCCGGAATTCGCCGCTTGTCCTGATGCTTTAAAGCGGTAACACTGGACGAACGTTTTGTAGCGGTCACCGTGGGACACGATGCGGGCAGCGACGCCGGCGAAGACGGCTGACCTCCGGCACTTCCCGCAGCAAGGAGCATTTCTTCGTGGCCTCTACCGCCATGCCCCCTGCCCTTCCGGCCCCGCCAGCGACCTCATCCATGCCCGACACGGCAGGCACACCGGACCCAGCCGTCACGCCGTACGGCTCGGCTGGGCACCGGCCATCCGGGTCCTTGGCCCCGGCCGCCATCGCGGTCTCCCCCACGCTGGCCGCCAACGAGGTGATGGTGGCCCGGAAAGCGCGGGGCGAGCAGGTGCTGCCGCTGGCGTTCGGCGAGGCGGGACTGCCCGCCCATCCCGCGCTGCAGCTGGCGCTGGCCGAGGCGACCGGCCGGACCGGCTACGGCCCGGTGGCAGGCCAGGCCGCGCTGCGCGAAGCGGCGGCCGGCTACTGGACCCGGCGCGGGCTGCGCACCGGCGCGGACGCGGTCGTGTGCGGCCCGGGCAGCAAGTCACTGCTTTTCGGGCTGATGCTCGCCATCGGCGGTGATGTCGCGGTGCCCCGGCCCAGCTGGGTCACCTACGCGGCGCAGGCCAGCCTGCTCGGCGCCCGGCCCTACTTCGTGGACGTCCGGCCCGGCGAGGGCGGCGTGCCCGACCCCGGCCAGCTCGGATCCGCCGTGCGGCAGGCCCGCGCCGACGGGCGCCAGATCCGTTCGGTCATCCTCACCCTCCCGGACAACCCGACCGGCACGCTGGCCCGGGACGGGACGATCCGGGAACTGTGCCAGGTCGCCGAGGAGCACGACCTGATCATCGTCTCCGACGAGATCTACCGGGACCTCGTGCACGACACGGCGGTGCCGTTCACCAGCCCGGCGTTCTACGCCCCGGGCCGCACGATCGTCACCACCGCACTCAGCAAGAGCCTCGCCCTGGGCGGCTGGCGGATCGGTGCCGCGCGGCTGCCGGGCGGCGCCGACGCGGAGGCCGGCGAGCACCTGGGCCGGCGGCTGCGGTCGGGCCTGATCGGCATCGGCAGCGAGATCTGGTCCGCGCCGGCCGCGCCGATCCAGCAGGCGGCCGCCTTCGCCTTCAGCGACCCGCCCGAACTGGCCGAGCGGATCGCGCTCAGCCGCCGGCTGCACCGGGAGGTCGTCCGGGCGGTGGCCGGCCGCTTCGCGGCCACGGGCGCCATCGTGCCGCCGCCGCAGGCCGCCTTCTACCTCTACCCCGACTTCGGCCCGGTGCGGGACCGGCTGCGCGCCCGGCACGGCGTCGACACGAGCGACGACCTCGCCGCCCTGCTGCTCCAGCGGTACGGCGTGGGCGTGCTGGCCGGCAGCGCGTTCGGCGAAGACCCGGGCACCCTGCGGGTCCGGGTCGCCACGGGCCTTTTGTACGGCGAAACGAACCAGCAGCGGGAGGGTGCCCTCAACTCGGGCACGCCGCTGGAACTGCCGTGGATCGCGGCCTCGCTGGACCGGATCGCGGAAGTCCTGGCCGACCTCACCGGGTGAGCGCCGACGGTGCGGTGGAGTTACACCCGCAGGCGCGAAGCGCCTTATTTCGATTGGAAAAGAACTTACGCCGGCCGGGAGGCGTCCGGGCCGACGTAAGTTCATCCCTGGGGAGGACGGCCGGCCAGCGCGTCGAGCGGCAGCAACTCCGGGCGCTTGGGCGGCACATCGTCACCCGACGAGCGGCCGGTCAGCCGGCGGCGGATCCAGGGCACCGCGTACTCCACCGCCCACCTGGTGTCCTGCTGGCGTGCGTTCATCCAGGCCAGGCTGCGGCTGGACGCGAGACCGGCGCCGTGAGCCCGGATCCGCAGCCGCGTCACGGCCGAACTGGCGGCGGACGCTTCGGCCGCGGCGACCGCGGCCGCCCCGGCCACCCGGCGCGGAATCTGGCCGGGCCGGGGTACGTCAGGCAGCGGATCCCGCCAGTCCGCGGCGACCGGCACGCCGAGCGTCTCGCAGACGAACAGCGCCACCCGCTGATGCCCTTCCGCGGTGAGGTGCAGCCGGTCCGCGCTCCACATCCGCCGGTCGGTCAGCACCCCCATGCTCCACAGGTCCACCAGGTCGCACTGGCGCGCGGCCGCGATCGTGCGCAGGTGCATGTTGTAGGCGGCCACCTTCCCGCGCACCATCCGGATCACCGGGAACGCGGAGGGATCGAATCCGGTGAACAGCAGCACCCGGCAGCCCATCGCGCGCAGGCTCGCCACGCAGTCGTCGAATCCCTCCGCCAGCACATCCGGGTCGGTGCCCGGCCGCAGGATGTCGTTGCCGCCCGCGGCGATGCTGACCAGATCGGGCGCCATCTGGATCGCCCGCGGCACCTGCTCCTCCGCTACCTCGCGCAGCAGCTTGCCGCGTACGGCCAGGTTGGCGTACCGCAAGCCGGGCTGGTACACGGCCAGCTGGTCGGCGAACCGGTCGGCCCAGCCCCGGAATCCGTCACCGTAGGGCAGGCGGTCGTTCAGGCCTTCGGTGAAGCTGTCACCGATGGCGACAAATGAGCCGATTGTGCCAGCTCGCATACGTCCGTCCATATCTTCCAATGATGCCAGCCTGGGTCCAGTGGCTGCTGACGACGGTTCGAGGCCGCTCCGACCCGGTTAGCCGGCGCCCAGAGCGGACAGCAGCCCCGGCCGGCCAGCGGACGGACGTAAAAGGCCCCGTCAGGGCAGACTGTTCGCATGACCTCTCCGGTGACGTATACGGAATCAGCTGCACCGTCCTTCCTCTTCGACCTGGACGGCACGCTCATCGATAGCGTGTACCAGCACGTGATCGCCTGGCGGACGGCGCTCGCCGGGATGGGCATCGACCTCTCGGTGTGGCGGATCCACCGGCGCATCGGGATGAGCGGCGGCCTGTTCGTTTCGGCGCTGCTGCGGGAGACCGGGCTCTCGCTGTTGCGGGAGGAGATCGACCGGCTGCAGCGGGCGCACGCCGACGAGTACCGGGCCCAGATGGATTCGGTACTGCCGCTGCCCGGAGCGGCGGACCTGCTCGGTTACCTCACCGAACGCGATATCAAGTGGGCGATCGCGACCAGCGGGAACGCGGTGACGGCCCGTCCGGCGCTGAAGCTGCTCGGGCTGCCGGAAAGCACCCCCATGGTCACCCGGGACCTGGTCCGGCACGCCAAGCCCGACCCGGACCTGTTCCTGGCGGCGGCGGCGCTGCTGAACGTCGATCCGCGGCAGGCGATGGTCGTCGGAGACAGCGTCTGGGACCTGCTCGCGGCCCGGCGGGCCGGAGCCCTCGGCGTCGGCCTGCTGTCCGGCGGGTACGGCCGGGAGGAACTGGAACGAGCCGGGGCCTACCGCGTCTACAGCGATCCGGCCGACTTGCTGGCCCACGTGGACGAGATGGGTGTGCGAGGTTACGAGGGCTGACGCCCGCCCGACGCCCGCCCGACGCGCGACGGCCGACCTGATCTGCGGCTGGCCTGATCTGCGGCTGGCCTGACCTGGGGCTGGCCTGACCTGGGGCTGGCCTGACCTGGGACTGGCCTGGGTTTGGTGCCGGGCGGGTTCGATGGGCGGCCGTGGCCGGGAGAATCTTTCCGCGCGATGTCTCTTTCGGTGCGAGGACGCCGCTAGGCGAATACCCATGCGCGCCCCGCGCGAGGTTAGATAGACGTGGTCTCGGGAAAAAAGCAGGAGGCGGTTTGCCATGTCCGGGGTGCGGCGCGTGTTCGCCGGTGTGCATGGTTCGCTAGGCAGCCTGCAGGCGCTGCGTTTTGCGGCCAGTGAGGCCCGTCAGCGTCGTGCGCCGCTCTTGCCGGTGATCGCGTGGGTCCCGCCGGGCGGTGATCTCGCCGAGCGCCGCCAGCCTAATATGCAGTTGCGCAAGGTATGGCGGGACGCGGCTCGCGAGAAACTTTTCGACGCCTTTGAAATGGGGCTCGGGGGCCTACCCGACGATCTGGATGTCCAGCCGCTCGTGGTACGGGGACCGGCGGGTCCCGTCCTGGTGGATTGCGCCGACGACGCGGATGACCTTCTCGTGGTGGGAACGGGACGGCGCGGGGTTTGGCGGCTGTTCCGACGCTCCGCAAGCCGGTACTGCCTGGCCCACGCGCACTGCCCCGTGATCGCCGTCCCGCCGTCAGCGCTGATGGAAGAGGCGAGCCACGGCCGGCAGATCTGGCCGCGGAAGCCACGCCTGCCGGCCCTCGATCACCCGGAGGCCTGGCTCCGCTGACCGTCCCGGCTCAGCCCGGCCCGGCCCGGCCGTTCAGGATGCGATAACGACGCGGCGCGCGCCAGTCCTGCCGGTGACGGCGAGATCCACTTTGCTGTCCCGGTCAGGCGGCGGTCACCTGTTTCCTGCAGTGCATGATCTGCTCGTCCAGGCCGGGATCGTCCGTGGCCGCATGGGCGCCGGGCCGCATGGGGGGCGGGGCCGGGCCGCATCGGGGGCGGGGCCGGGCCGCATCGGGGGCGGGGCCGCATGAGGGCCGCATGAGGGCCGCATGAGGGCCGCGTGAGTGCCGCGTGAGGGCCGCATGGGCGCCAGGGCCGCATGGATTCTGTTAGGAAGCGCGGGGGCGCCGCTTGCGTCCCGTTTAGACGGGGTCTGTAACGCCGCGGAGCGAGGTTCTATAGCCATGGCCGGGGCTGAACGAGGGCTCTGATAACCATCTGAGGCCGCGGGCCGGGCACGTGCCCGGCCAACTCCTCCTGGCCCGCATCCGAGCGTGCGCTGCGACCTAGCGTGCCCTGCGACATAAGGAGCGCCGTGAACGACCTGCTTTACGTGGCCATAACGATCGTCGTCTTCGCCCTGCTCTTCCTGCTGGTCAAGGGGGTCGAGAAGCTTGAGCGCTGAGAACTGGGTCGGCCTGATCGCGGCCATCATCCTCACCGTTTACCTCGTCTACGCCCTCGTCCGACCGGAGAAATTCTGATGAGCAGTTCCCTCGCGGGCATCCTGCAGATCGTGCTGCTGGTCGCCGCGCTGGCGGCCTGCTACAAGCCGCTGGGCGACTACATGGCGCGCATCTTCACCAGCGAGAAAGACCTACGGTCCGAGCGGGCCGTCTACCGCCTGATGGGCATCGACCCGAGGGCGGACCAGCGCTGGGGCACCTACGCCCGAAGCATGCTGGCGTTCTCCGGCGTGTCCGTGCTGTTCCTCTACCTGATCGAGCGGGTGCAGCACTGGCTGCCGTACGCCAACTCGAACGTCAACGTCCCTCCCGCCCTGGCCTGGAACACGGCCGCCTCCTTCATCACCAACACCAACTGGCAGAACTATTCCGGCGAGTCCACGATGGGCTACGTCACGCAGATGGCCGGCCTCGCGGTGCAGAACTTCGTGTCGGCCGCCGTGGGCATCGTCGTCGTCATCGCGCTGATCCGCGGGTTCATGCGGACCAAGACCGACCGGCTCGGCAACTTCTGGGTCGACATGACCCGGGTTGTGATCCGGCTGCTGCTCCCGTTCTCGGTGATCGGCGCGATCATCCTGATGGCCACCGGCGTGATCGACAACTTCAGTGCCACGCACCTCATCCACTCACTGGCCGGCTCGCAGCAGACGATGGTCGGCGGACCGGTGGCCTCGCAGGAGGTCATCAAGGAGATGGGCAACAACGGCGGCGGCTTCTTCAACGCCAACTCCGCGCATCCCTTCGAGAACCCGAACCCGTTCAGCAACTGGTTCGAGATCTTCCTGCTGCTGGTGATCCCGTTCGCGCTGCCCCGCACGTTCGGCAAGATGGTCGGCGACAACCGGCAGGGTTACCTCCTGGTCGTCGTCATGGCGGTGCTCTGGCTAGCCGCCGTCGGCGGGATCAGCTTCTTCGAATGGCAGCACGCTGGAACCGCGCTACAGGCGGCCCACGGCGCGATGGAAGGCAAGGAAGTCAGGTTCGGCATACCGGGCTCATCCCTGTTCGCCGGGTCCACGACCGTCACCTCGACCGGTGCGGTGAACTCCTTCCACGACTCGTATACCGCCTTCGGCGGCGGCATCGCCCTGTTCGACCTCATGCTGGGCGAGGTCGTCCCCGGCGGCGTCGGCGCCGGCCTGTACGGCATGCTCATGCTCGCAGTGCTCACCGTGTTCATCGGCGGCCTGATGGTCGGCCGGACGCCGGAGTACATCGGCAAGAAGATCCGCCCCACCGAGATGAAGTGGGCGGCCGCCTACATCCTGGCCACACCATTCTCGGCGCTCGTCGGCGCCGCGCTCTCGCTGGGCTTCAAGACACCGCGCGCGTCGATCCTCAACCCCGGGCCGCACGGCCTGACCGAGATCGTCTACGCATTCACCTCGATGGCCAACAACAACGGGTCGGCCTTCGCCGGTCTGACGACCGACACCACCTGGTACAACACGGCCGGCGGGGTCGTGATGCTGATCGCCCGGTTCGCACCCATGGTGTTCGTGCTCGCGCTGGGCGGCACGCTGGCCAGGCAGCAGCGGGTCCCGGCGAGCGCCGGCACCCTCGAGACGCACACGCCACTGTTTGCCGGCCTGCTCATCGGCGTGATCATCATTCTGGTCGGCCTGACCTATTTCCCCGCGCTCGCGCTGGGGCCGTTCGCTGAAGGGCTGCACTGATGTCCCTCAACCCAGTTACCAGCACGCCAGACATCGAGCCGGATGGCGGCGGCAGCACTGCGCGTACCGCACGGGAACGCGGGGTCAACCCGTCCCGGCGGGTCGGCGGCGGCCTGCTCGACCCGAAGATGCTGTGGAGCTCCACCCCGGACGCGATCCGCAAGCTGGATCCGCGGGTACAGATCCACAACCCCGTCATGTTCGTCGTCGAGGTCGGCTCGGTGCTGACCACGTACTCGGCGATCCTGCACAGCTCGGCCTTTGCCTGGACCATCACCGTTTGGCTATGGCTGACCGTGCTGTTCGCCAACCTCGCCGAGGCGGTGGCCGAGGGCCGGGGCAAAGCGCAGGCCGAGACCCTCCGCCGCACCAAGGAGGAGACCGTCGCGCGCCGCCTGGTCGGCTGGAAGCCAGGCCAGACGGACGTCCGGGAAGAAGAGGTGCCCGGCACCCAGCTCACCGTCGGCGACGTCGTGGTCGTGGAGCCGGGCCAGATCATCCCCGGCGACGGCGATGTGGTCGACGGCGTGGCCTCGGTGGACGAGTCGGCGATCACCGGCGAGTCCGCTCCGGTCATCCGGGAGTCGGGCGGCGACCGCTCCGCGGTCACCGGCGGCACCCGGGTACTGTCCGACCGGATCGTCGTCCGGATCACCTCCAAGCCGGGCGAGACGTTCATCGACCGGATGATCAGCCTCGTCGAAGGCGCCTCGCGGCAGAAGACCCCCAATGAGGTGGCGCTGAACGTGCTGCTCGCCTCGCTGACGCTGATCTTCGTGATGGCCGTGGTGACGCTGCAGCCGATGGCCTACTACTCGGGCGCGCCGCAGAGCCTGGTCATCCTGGTCGCGCTGATCGTGGCGCTGATCCCGACGACCATCGGCGCGCTGCTGTCCGCCATCGGCATCGCCGGCATGGACCGCCTTGTGCAGCGCAACGTGCTGGCCATGTCGGGCCGGGCCGTCGAGGCGGCCGGGGACGTCAACACGCTGCTGCTCGACAAGACAGGCACGATTACCATCGGCAACCGGGAGGCGGCTGAGTTCATACCGGTCGCCGGGGTGACGGTGGAGGAGCTCGCACACGCGGCGCAGCTGTCCAGCCTGGCCGACGAGACCCCAGAAGGCCGCTCGATCGTCGTGCTGGCCAAGCGGAAATTCAACCTGCGGGAGCCCGACGCGGGCCAGCTGCCAGGAGCGGAGTTCGTCCCGTTCTCGGCGCAGACCCGGATGAGCGGTGTGGACCTGGCCGACGGCCGCGAAGTCCGCAAGGGCGCGTCCAGCTCGGTGCGCGAATGGATCCGGGACAACGGCGGAACTCCGCCGGCCGAGCTCGGCCAGACCGTGGACAGCATCTCGGCGGCTGGCGGCACGCCGCTGGTCGTGGCGGAGCGGGCGAACGGCACGGCCCGGGCCCTGGGGGTCGTCTACCTCAAGGACATCGTCAAGGAGGGCATCTCCGAGCGCTTTGCGGAGATGCGGGCCATGGGCATCCGCACCGTCATGATCACCGGCGACAACCCGCTCACGGCCAGGGCCATCGCCGACGAGTCCGGGGTGGACGACTTCCTCGCCGAAGCCACGCCGGAAGACAAGATGGCGCTGATCAAGAAGGAGCAGGCGGGCGGCAAGCTGGTCGCGATGACCGGCGACGGCACCAACGACGCCCCGGCGCTAGCGCAGGCCGACGTCGGGGTGGCCATGAACACCGGTACCTCGGCGGCCAAGGAAGCCGGCAACATGGTCGACCTCGACTCCAACCCGACCAAGCTCATCGAGGTCGTCGAGATCGGCAAGCAGATGCTGATCACCCGGGGCGCACTGACCACGTTCTCCATCGCCAACGACGTCGCGAAGTACTTCGCGATCATCCCGGCGATGTTCGCGGGCGTGTTCCCCGGGCTAGAGAAGCTCAACATCATGCACCTGCACAGCCCGCAGTCAGCGATCACCTCGGCGATCATCTTCAACGCGCTGATCATCGTGGCGCTGATCCCGCTGGCCCTGCGCGGTGTCCGTTACAAGCCGTCATCCGCGGCGGCCATGCTCCGCCGCAACCTGTGGATCTACGGCGTCGGCGGCCTGCTCATCCCGTTCGCCGGCATCAAGATCATCGACCTCATCATCCAGTTCATCCCCGGATTCAGGTGACAGGCGTGAACCGTCTTCCCTCCCTCGTACGGCAGCACATCGCGGCGTTCCGAGCGCTGCTCGTCTTCACGGTGCTGTGCGGCATCATCTACCCGGTCGTCATGTACGGCGTCGCCCAGGTGGCCTTCCGCAACCAGGCCGACGGCTCGCTGGTCAGCTACAACGGCAAGGTCGTCGGGTCCAGCCTGCTCTGCCAGGAGTTTGTGGACGCCAAGGGCAACCCGCTGCCGCAGTACTTCCAGCCGCGGCCGTCGAACGCGGTGAACCCGGCCTCCAAGACCGACTACGGCTGCGACGCCGGATTCTCCGCCGCTTCCAACCTCGGACCGAACAACTCGACGCTGGTCCAGCTGGTCAACCAGCGCCGCGCCCAGGTCGCGAAGTTCAACGGGGTCAGCCCGGCCAGCGTGCCGCCGGACGCGGTGACCGCCTCCGGTTCGGGCCTCGACCCCGACATCTCCCCGCAGTACGCCTACCTGCAGGTGAACCGGGTCGCCAAGGCCCGGCACCTGAGCCCGGCCGTGGTACGGGCGCTGGTCACCTCCTACGTCCAGGGCCGGAACCTGGGCTTCCTGGGTGAGCCGAGGGTGGACGTGCTCAACCTGAACATCGCGCTCGACAAGCTGTCGAGCCGGTGAGCGGGAGGAAACGATGACGGTGGCGCGGGGGCGGGCCCGGCCGCCCCGGGC
>Ga0302177_10000765_pt1 | contig 23664 bp, 17 predicted proteins | sample I_Palsa_E1_2_FD_198780 | JGI IMG/M metagenome (GOLD analysis project Ga0302177, IMG submission 198780) | Peat permafrost microbial communities from Stordalen Mire near Abisko, Sweden - I_Palsa_E1_2 | ecosystem: Environmental > Terrestrial > Soil > Palsa > Peat permafrost | place: Sweden... | reverse complement strand
GATGAGGACCGGGGGGACGCCCGTGGCCAGCGCCCAGCGGAGCTGCTCGAGCGCGTCGGCCAGCCGCCCCTCCACCGCCCGGTCGGACACCGTGAACCCGCTCGCCTCGGCCCGGCCGTGGTAGTAACGGGCGACCGCCTCCGCCCCGATGTGACCCTCCACGTCGGACGCGAGCTGGCTGCACGCGGCGGCGATCTCACGCAGGTCCGACCCGACAGCATCGAGCAGGGCCCGCAGGCCGCCCTCGTCGGCCACCCGGCCCGCCCGGCGGAACTCACCGCGCACGAAATCGAGCCGGTCGGAGAACCGGGTGATCTTCGGGCAATCGATCACCGTGACCGGCCCGGGCGTCTTCTTCAGCGACGTGAGGAGGGCCTTGCCCTTGGCCCCGCCGGCGTGCGTGACGATCAGCACCACGTCGGGAGCCGGATCCGCCACGTACCGCGTGATCTCGTCGGCGACGTCCTTGCCGGCGTCCTGAGCCGCGCGGATCACCACCACCCCTCCCCCGCCGAACAGCGACGGAGAGGTGAGCGAGGCCAGCTCGCCGACGGCCAGGTCCGCCGCGGCCACGTCGTGGACGTCACCGGGGACGGAAGCCAGGCCGGCCGCAGCGGCGCCGTCCGGGCCGGAGTCTCCGGAGACTCCGGCCTGGGCCAGCCGGGCCGCCGTGATCAGCGCGCTGACGGACCGCTCGACGAGCAGTTCCTCTTCACCGGCGATGACGTTGACGGGGGCGGGGGCGTCCGGACGTGCGGTCATGCCCCGCAGCATGCCATGCATTCAGCCGCCGCCGCACCCGGCTGGCCCAGGAGATCCGCCGGGCGCTCCGCTCAGGTAATTGGCCCAGCAGATTGGCCCAGCAGATTGGCACTGCCGCGCGGGTCACACGGGCAGCGCGACGGGCTCGCCACCCCGCCAGATGCGGTACGGCGTGAGCCCGTAGGCCCAGACGAACGCGCCTTCGTGATCGGCGTCCCACTGCACGATGTCGGCGTAACGGCCCGGGGCCATGGCACCGCGGTCGGGGGCGCGCAGCGCGTGCGCGCCCCCGATGGTAGCGGCGCGCAGCGCCTCGGTGACGCTCATGCCGAAGTGCCACACGGCCAGCGAGATCACCAGCGACATCGACGTGATGCCGTTCCTGCCCGGCGTGTGATCGGTGCCGAGAGCGACGGCCACGCCCTTGTCGAGCAGCGCCCGCACCGGCGGCGCGCCGTGCGTCTGCAGCGACGTGGCCGGGCAGACCACCGCGGCCACCCCGGCCCGGGCCAGCGCGGCCACATCGTCATCGTCGGCGGCGTGCAGCATGTCCGCCGAGGCGCAGCCGATCTCGGCGGCGAGCCGGGCGGCGCCGATCCGGGACTGGCCGCAGGCGTGAATCCGCGGCAGCAGGCCGGACCGCCGGCCGGCGCTGAGGATCCAGCGGGCCTCGGCCTCGGTGAAGCGGCCGTCCTCGCAGTAGACGTCGACACTGTCGGCCCCGGCCGCGGCAGCGTCGGGACACCAGGAGCTGACCGCGTCGATGTAGTCGGCCCGGCGGCCGAAGAACTCCGGCGGCACCGAGTGCGCGGCGAGAAACGTCACGTGTACCCGCGGCATCCCGGGCTCGCTCTCCAGCGAGCGGAGCATGCGGACGTCGGCCAGCTCGCCGTCCCGGGTCAGGTGGTAGCCGGTCTTGGCCTCCACCGTCGTGGTGCCCGACATCAGCCAGGCGTTCAGCCGCTCGCGCACCCCATTGCACAGCGTCCAGGGGTCGGTTCCCCGGGTCACGGTGACGGTGGAGGAGATCCCGCCGCCCGCGGTATTGATCTCGGCGGCGGTCGAGCCGCCGGACAGCATGGTCAGCTCGGCCCAGCGGTTGCCCGCGTACACCGGGTGACTGTGCGCATCGATCAGGCCCGGCGTCACCAGGGCGCCGCCCAGGTTCTCGACGTGATCGACGTCAACAATGTCATCTACCACGCCGGGTATCCGCTGGGGCAACTCGGCCGCAGGGCCCACCCAGGCGATCCGCTCATCCTTCGTGAGGATGGCAGCGTTGCTCAGGATCTCAGACCCTGTCCACAGGCGACCGATGTTGGTCATCAAACGGACAGTCAACGGTAAACCCCTACACTTCGGGAACCTGGGGTGATGGTCCCATAGGTCATGAGCGGTCACCTGCCGTGAGTCGTACGGCCGACTGAGCCGCCGGAACGTACTCCTCGGAAGCGGATCGCGCGGGCCAACGGTACAAGGCTTAACGCGCGCATGCGCGAGCCAACAGATCGATTCCGTTACCGTATTGCACCTCAAGTACCTCGTACAAGGCTTTTGCCAAAACACAGCCCTTTCTCAGCGGCCCGCGACGATCTGTGCCTCACGAACAGCCCGGGAACGCCCGAACAGGGCGCTCACCTCTGCCTTCTATGTCGCTTCCGCATCCGGCCGGACACGCGCCGCGGACGCGCACATGCAGGTGCACATGCAGAATGCGGCTCGGGGAACATGCCGTGGCCGGACGCTGCCCCACCGGCCGCAACTACCTGTGCGTAGCCACAACAATACGCTTTCGCTGGCGCAAAAATGGCGCAAACGCTGGATCCGGGCAAGCGTCATCAAGAGGGCTGCGCGGCGGCTTAGAGGCACTCTTACCGCCAATGCGTAAGGAAATCGACAAATACGACCTTCACGGCCGTCGCGGGTCTTGCCATACAGATCACGAAACGAAAAATTATGCGTTATCTGAGCGGTTAGCGGCGGCCGCCGTCTTATCACGAAGAGTGACGAGATGCGATGATCATCTCTTCCCGGAACCGCTTTGAAGCACGTGAATGAGACGTAAACAGCCCATGGCGCCTTGGGTTCGCTGCGGAACGTTGCGGACCACGGGCCGTGACCGGGGAGGGCACCGCGGGCCGGGCGTCGCCGCCGGCCAGCGCTGCCCGCCCGGGCCACAGCCGTCACGCTAGGCCGGCCGGTCACGGAGCAGCCCGCTCCGGCGATCATGTAATTGGCCGGCCCGGCCCGTTCACAACGCGGCAAACGCCGATACCCCTCGCGGTCGGCCGCGATAACCGTGGCCGAGCGCACAGTAGCGCGCGATAGGGGCGCCTTGTTCAATTATGAGCAGTCGGGGCCGGCGAATTGGCACCTAGTGCGCGCTCTATCGCGCGAGCGCACCGAGGCCGGTGACCGGGCCAGGGGCGACCGCGAACCGCTCGAGCTCGGCCGCGAGCGCGGGCGGCACCCGGGCCTGTAGTTCCGTTCCGTCGGCGCCGTGCCCGACGTGCAGCACCTCGCCTTCCTCGTGGGCCCGCGCCACCAGGTCACCCCGGCTGTAGGGCACCAGGGCCTGGACCTCGCGGTCCCGCCGGGGCAGCGCCACTTCCAGCGCATCCCGCAGCGTCTGCAGCCCGGCTCCGGTCCGCGCGGAGACCACCACGGAGCCACGCTCGCGCAGCCGCAGGCCCTCCACCGCGATCGGGTCGGCGGCGTCGCACTTGTTGATGACCACCAGTTCGGGCACGTGCCGGGCGCCGATCTCGGCCAGCACCGCGCGGACGGCGGCGATCTGCGCCTCCGGCTCCGGATCGGACCCGTCGACCACGTGCAGGATCAGGTCGGCGTCGGCGGTCTCCTCCAGCGTCGAGCGGAACGCATCCACCAGCTGGTGCGGCAGGTGCCGGACGAACCCGACGGTGTCAGTGAGCGTGAGCGCCCGGCCAGACGGAGTCTTGGCCCGCCGGACCGCGGGGTCCAGGGTGGCGAACAGCGCGTCCTCGACCAGCACTCCCGCCCCGGTCAGCCGGTTCAGCAGGCTCGACTTGCCCGCGTTGGTGTAACCCGCGATGACGACCGAGGGCACCTCCCGGCGGCGGCGCTGTCCGCGCTGGACCTCCCGGCCGGTGGCCATCCCGGAGATCTCCCGCCGCAGCCTGGCCATCCGGGTCCGGATGCGGCGCCGGTCAGTCTCGATCTTGGTTTCGCCAGGGCCACGGGTACCGATGCCGCCACCGCCAGCGACCCGGCCGCCCGCCTGCCGGGACATCGACTCGCCCCAGCCGCGGAGCCGGGGCAGCATGTAGGCGAGCTGGGCCAGCTCGACCTGGGCCTTGCCCTCCCGGCTGCGCGCGTGCTGGGCGAAAATGTCGAGGATCAGCGCGGTGCGGTCGATCACCTTGACCTTGACGATGCTCTCCAGCCGGCGGAGCTGGCTGGGGGAAAGCTCGCCATCGCAGATCACTGTGTCCGCGCCCGCCGACGCGACAATGTCGGCCAGCTCGGCGGCCTTGCCCGCACCGACGTAGGTCGCCGAATCGGGCCGGCTGCGGCGCTGCATGAGACCCTCCAAGACGTGCGATCCGGCGGTCTCGGCCAGCAGGCTCAGCTCCCGTAGCGAATTCTCCGCGCTGGCCAGGCTGCCTTCGGCCCACACGCCGATCAGCACGACCTGCTCCAGGCGCAAAGAGCGGTATTCGACCTCGGTGACGTCCTGAAGCTCGGTGGACAGCCCCGCCACCCGGCGGAGTGCCTGACGATCTTCCAGGTCCATGTCACCGGGTGCGGCGGCCGACTCGTCTGCCTCGTAGCGCCCGTGCATCTCGTGCGGCATCTCGTCCGGCATGGCTGCGCCGGCTTCGCCGAGGACGGGTTCGGTGACCATGGGACCCGGCCGCTCGCTAAATGCTGTCATCGTCCTCCAAGGACAGGGCGCCGTCTGGGCGCCAGGTGAAGCTTGTAGTCCCGATAGTGCCACGGGCACTTCGGATTGTCGCTTTCTTAAACAACGGCGCGGCCCCCGTTGTGCCCGCCCGGGCGCGGAGGATGGCGCCCGGGGATCGGGGCGACTATTCCGCGGATACCGCGGAATAGTCGCCCCGCTTCCGGGAGGGGCGGGTCAGGAGACCGGGGCGGGGGCGGCTGCGGGAATCAGGGCGGCGAGCATCGGCGGGAGGTCGCCGTCGTGGACGACGGTCAGGCGGTGGGTCGCGCGGGTGATCGCCACGTAGACGTCATGGCCGCCCTGGGGCGACTGAGCGATGATCCCGGCCGGGTCGGCCAGCACGACCCGGTCGAACTCCAGGCCCTTCGCCTGCGCGACAGTCAGCAGGGCCACGGGTGCGTCCAGCGCCTCGGCCCGGTCACCGGCGACGGCGCCGGGGATGGCGGCGGCCAGCTCCGCCTGCCGCGCGGCGGGGGCGATCACCGCGAGGCGGCCTTCCTCCGCGGCGGTGAGCCCGGCCAGTTCCTCCGCCACCACCAGGGCCACCGTCGCGCCGAGCTCCGCGGTACCGTCCAGCCCTGGCCCGCCCGGCCCCGCAGCGCCAGCTCCGGCCCGGACGGCGCGCGGGTGGGCGCCCTCCTCGCGGACCGACTCCGGCGGCTGCTCGTCCGGGGCGACGGCGGCCAGCACGTCGGCGGCTACGGCCATGATCTCGGCCGGGGTGCGGTAGTTGACGGTCAGGCGTTCCTCCCGCCAGCGATCCTTGACGTAGCGATCGAGCATCTCGCCCCACGAGCGGGCCCCGGCGGCGCTCCCGGTCTGGGCCACGTCGCCGACGACGGTCATCGAGCGGGTGGGCACCCGCCGCATGATCATCCGCCAGGCCATGGCCGACAGCTCCTGCGCCTCATCTACGATGACGTGCCCGTAGGCCCAGGCACGGTCGGCGGCGGCCCGTTCGGCGGTCGTGAGGTCCGGCCCCTCGTCGCGGTTCCGGCCCGCGATCATCGCCGCGTCCACCAGGCCCTGGCCGGCCAGCCCGGTCAGCTCCAGCACCCCCTGCGCGTAGTCCTCTTCCTCCTGCCGCCGGCGCTCCACGACGCGGCGCAGCGCCCGGTCCGCCGAGTCGTCGGGCCCCAGCAGCTCGGCGGCCTCGTCCAGCAGCGGGATGTCGGCCACGGTCCACTCCGCAGCGGGTGAGCGCCGCAGCAGGGCTCGTTCGGCAGCGGAAAGACGCGGCGCGGCCCGGCGCAGGGCACCTTCGTCGCCGAACAGGCCCGCGACCAGCTGCTGCGGGGTCAGGTACGGCCACAGCCGGTCGATCGCCCCGCGAACCGGGTCCTCCTCCCACAGCCGCTCGCGGGCGTACGGCAGGTCGTCGGAGTCCAGGCTGCGGCCGAGCACGGCGGCCTCCTCGCGGGCCAGCGCGTCGAGCATCTCGGTGACGAACAGCTTGCGCGCGACGTTGTGCGGCCGGCGCATGCCGCGGGCCCGGAGCCGGGCCCGCTCGCAGATGTCGGCCGGGATGCGCAGGGGTACGCCGTCGGCCTCGACCTTCAGCTCGTGCCGGGGCACCCGCTGGCGGTCCCGCACCGCCGCCCGCAGGATCCTGACCATCTGCAGGTCGCCCTTTGCCATGGCCGCTTCCGGCTCGTCCTCGGCGGTGGCGGCGACGCCGGGGAACAGGTCGCCGAGCGAGGACATCACTACGTCGGTCTCGCCCAGTGACGGCAGCACCTGGCTGATGTAGCGCAGGAAGGTCGCGTTCGGCCCGATGATCAGCACCCCGCGCCGTTCCAGCGTCTTGCGGTGGGTGTAGAGCAGGTACGCCGCACGGTGCAGGGCCGCCACCGTCTTGCCCGTGCCGGGGCCGCCCTGGACCACGACGACGCCGGCCAGCGCGGAGCGGATGACCCGGTCCTGCTCGGCCTGGATGGTAGCCACCACGTCGCTCATCCGCCCGGTGCGGCCGCGGCCGACCGTGGCCAGCAGCATGGCCTCGCCGGCCAGCCCGCGCCGGTCGGCCTCGGTCATCCGGTCCAGGTCGAAGACCTCATCGTCGAGCCCGACGACGGTGCGGCCGCGGGTGTAAAGGTGCCGCCTGCGGAGCAGCCCCGCCGGGTCGTTGGGCGTGGCGGCGTAGAAAGGCCGCGCGGCCGGGGCCCGCCAGTCAATCAGGACTGGCTCGTATTCCTCGTCGTGCAGCCCGATCCGGCCAATATAAAAAGTGCGGCGATCGGTGTCGTCCATTCGGCCGAAGCAGAGGCCGCGCTCTACCCCGTTCAGCTGGGAAAGCCTTCTGGCCAGCTCCGCGGCGGAGACTTCGCGCTCCACCCGGGCCGCGAACGTGCCGCCTGCGCCGCCACGGCCGTGCACCTCACGCAGGGCGTTCTCGCTGCGCCGCCGGGCCGCGTCGAGCAGACCGTACAGCATGGAAATGTAATCCTGCTCTTTTCTGATGGACTCGGAAAGAGCAGATTCAGTTTGACGTTCGGGCATATTATTTGCTATACTCCCCGGCGGCCAAAATAAGTACCCGGCTTAATTCCCCGGCCCCTGTTGCCCATACGAACGATAGGGACATATGAGCATAACAGACACGGGCATTGGCTTCATCGTTAACAGCGCCCGCGCGCGGCTCATTCCGCATCCCCGTCAGGGCCCCGGTCCTTGCCTCGATCCCGGGGCCACCGCGGACGGCGCGGCCGCACTCCCAGGGCCGCTCCCGGCAGGATCAGGCCCCCATTGACCTGCGCCCGCCCGCACCGATACGTTGGCGGAGCCGACACTCGTTACCGGCGAGTAACAAGCTCGCGGTGAGCCGCATATCAGCGCACGGTGAGCCGGGCCGCAGGTCCGGGGGCTCGCAGCTGAGACCCCGATCTGCCTAGGATGAGATGCAGACTGCGGAGGAGCTAGACATGCCGGGCACCGATGGCGTTGAGATCACCGGCCCTTCGGGTGATCGTTACGATGAGATTCTCACTCCCGAGGCGATGGGCCTGCTCGCAACGCTGCACGGGGAACTGGGCACCCGCCGCGCCGAGCTGCTGGCCGCGCGCCAGCAGCGACAGGCCGAGATCATCGCCGGCGGGAGCTTCGACTTCCTGCCCGAGACCAGGCACATCCGCGAGGACCCGGCCTGGCAGGTCGCGCTGCCCGCTGCGGGCCTGGCCGACCGGCGGGTGGAGATCACCGGGCCGACCGAGAAGAAGATGGCCGTCAACGCGCTCAACTCGGGCGCGAAGGTGTGGCTGGCGGACTTCGAGGACGCCAACAGCCCGCTGTGGGACAACATGATCACCGGCCAGCTGAACCTGAAGGACGTGCTGGACCGCACGATCGATTTCACCTCGGCGGACGGCAAGGACTACAACCTGCGCCCCGACCACGAGCTGGCCACGATCGTGGTCCGGCCGCGCGGCTGGCACCTGGACGAGAAGCACATCCTGGTCAGTGGGCGCCGCGCCTCCGGCAGCCTGGTCGACTTCGCGCTGTACATGGCGACGTGCGCGCGCCAGCAGCTGGACAAGGGCCAGGGGCCCTACTTCTACCTGGCCAAGACCGAGAGCCACCTGGAGGCGCGGCTGTGGAACGACGCCTTCAACATCGCGCAGGATGCGCTCGGTATCCCGCGCGGCACGATCCGCGCCACGGTGCTGATCGAGACCATCCCGGCGGCGTTCGAGATGGACGAGATCCTGTACGAGCTGCGGGAGCATTCGGCCGGGCTGAACGCGGGCCGCTGGGACTACCTGTTCAGCATCATCAAGAAGTTCCGCACCCGGGGCCGCGAGTTCGTGCTGCCGGACCGCAACCAGGTCACGATGACCGCGCCCTTCATGCGGGCCTACACCGAGCTGCTGGTCAAGACCTGCCACCGGCGCGGTGCGCACGCGATCGGCGGGATGGCCGCGTTCATCCCGAGCCGGCGTGACCCGGAGGTCAACGAGAAGGCGCTGGCCAAGGTGCGCGAGGACAAGACGCGCGAGTCGTCCGACGGCTTCGACGGATCCTGGGTCGCGCACCCGGACCTGGTGCCGATCTGCCGCGAGATCTTCGACGGCGTGCTGGGCAGCAAGCCGAACCAGCTGGACCGGCTGCGGGACGAGGTCAGTGTCAGCGCCGCGGACCTGCTGGCGGTGGCCAAGACGCCCGGCACGATCACCGAGGGGGGCCTGCGCAACGACATCAGCGTCGGCATCCAGTACCTGGCGTCCTGGCTCGGCGGCAACGGCGCGGTCGCCATCTTCAACCTGATGGAGGACGCCGCGACCTCGGAGATCGCGCGCTCCCAGGTGTGGCAGTGGCTGCACAACGACGTCCTGCTCGAGGACGGCCCGAAGGTGACCCGGGAGCGGGTCGAGGCCATGATCGACGAGGAGCTGACCAAGATCCGCGAGCAGTACGGTGAGGAGTTCAACGCGGAACGGTTCGGCCAGGCCACGGCGCTGTTCACGGAGGTCGCGCTGGCCGACAACTACGCGGACTTCCTTACGATCCCCGCCTACGAACGCATGCCCTGATGCCCGGCCCGGCCCAGGACGGGCTGCCGGTGGCGGCGTCGCCGGCTGCGGCGCTGATCCCGGCCATGACGCGGATCTGCGGGGCCGCCGGGGTGGTCCATGAGCCGAGCCAGCTGGCCACCTACGAATGCGACGGGCTGACCTCGCACCGGACGGCGCCGGCCCTGGTCGTGCTGCCGGAAACGGCGGAGCAGGTCGCGGCGGTGGTCCGGGCCTGCGCCGGGGCGGGTGTCCCGTTCGTGGCGCGCGGATCCGGGACCGGCCTGTCCGGCGGGGCGCTGCCGCGCTCAGACGGCGTGCTCATCGTCACCTCGCGGATGCGGCGGGTCCTGGACATCGACCCGGTCAGCAGGCGCGCCATCGTGGAGCCGGGGGTGACGAACCTTTCGGTCAGCAAGGCCGTCGAGCCGTTCGGCTTCTTTTACGCCCCGGACCCGTCCAGCCAGGTGATCTGCTCAGTGGGCGGCAACGTCGCGGAAAACTCCGGCGGCGCGCACTGCCTCAAGAACGGCTTCACCGTGCACCACGTGCTAGGGCTGGAGATCGTCACCCCGGACGGTGAGCTGGTCTGGCTGGGCGATGGCACGGGCGCGGCACCGGGGTACGACCTGCTCGGCGCCTTCACCGGGTCGGAGGGCACGCTGGGCATCGCGACCAAGATCGTGGTCAAGCTGACGCCGCTGCCGGAGGCGGTCACCTGCCTGCTGGCGGCGTTCGACAGCACCAGTGCCGGCGGCACGGCAGTGTCGGCGATCATCGCGGCAGGAATCGTCCCGGCTGCGATCGAGATGATGGACGCGCTGTCCATCGAGGCCGCGGAGGCCGCGGTGCACTGCGGGTACCCGGAGGGCGCCGGCGCGGTGCTGATCGTCGAGCTGGATGGGCCGGCCGCCGACGTGGAAGTGGACCGTGCGGCCGTCCGGTCGCTATGCGAGGAAGCGGGCGCGGGCGAGATCCGGATAGCGGACGACCCGGCCGAACGGGCCCGGATCTGGGCCGGCCGCAAGTCAGCGTTCGCTGCGGTGGGCCGGATCAGCCCCGCCTACATCGTGCAGGACGGGGTGGTGCCGCGTACCGCGCTGTCCCGGGTGCTGGCCCGGATCTCGGAGCTGTCGGACTCGGCCGACGGCGTGCGGGTCGCCAACGTCTTCCACGCCGGCGACGGCAACCTGCACCCGCTGGTGCTGTTCGACGACAGCGTGCCGGGGGCGGGCGCGGCGGCCGAGGAGGTGTCTGGCCGGATCCTGGACCTGTGCATCGAGGCGGGCGGCTCGATCACCGGGGAGCACGGGGTGGGCGTGGACAAGTCCAGGTACATGACGCGGATGTTCGGCGAGGACGACCTGGACACCATGCAGATGCTGCGCTGCGCGTTCAACCCGCGCAACCTGTGCAACCCGGGCAAGGTGTTCCCCACCCCGCGGCTGTGCGGGGAGGTTCCCGGTGTCCGCCGCGCACCGCATCCCGCGGTGGCCAGCGGCGAAGTGGACCTTTTCTGATGCCCGGGCCCGGGGCGGGCGTCAGCGGTGCGGAGGTCGCGGTGGCGCTCGCCGGGACGGGCGCCGTGGTCAGCGACGCCAGCCCCGCGGACGCGGTGGCCGGGGTCAGGCCCGCCTGCGTAGCCTACCCGGGCACCGTGGAGCAGGCCGCGGGCGTGCTGCGGGCGGCCGCTTCGCTCGGCATGACCGTCGTACCGCGCGGCAGCGGGCGGAGGATCTCCTGGGGACCGCCCCCGGCCCGCTGCGACGTGGTCGCGGACATGACCCAGATGAACCACATCATCGAGCACGCGGCCGGCGACCTGGTGGTGCGGGCCGAGACGGGCGTGCTCCTGGGCCAGCTCAGCAAGGTGCTCACGGAGAAGGGACAGCGGCTCGCCCTGGACGCCCCGGCGGCGGCGACGGTCGGCGGGGTGGTCGCCACCGGTACGGCCGGCCCGCTGCGGCTGCGCTACGGCACGCCGCGTGACCTGCTGATCGGGATCACCGTGGTCCGCCCGGACGGGCGGGTGGCGCACTCCGGCGGCAAGGTCGTCAAGAACGTGGCCGGCTATGACATCGGGAAGCTGTACGCCGGCTCGCTCGGGACACTCGGCCTGATCACCGAGGCGACGTTCCGGCTGCATCCGCTGGCCGCTATGTCCGCGTACGTGACCCGGCACTACGACGACGCGGCGGCTGCCGCCGAGGCCGTGCTGGCCGCGGCGGCCTCCCCGCTGCAGGCCGCCGCGGCGGAGATCGAGCGGGACGGCCCGGGCGCGCCGGTGCAGGTCGGCATCCTGCTGGAAGGTACCCCCGATGGGGTCAGCGAGCGGGCCGACCGGATGGCCGCCCTGCTCGGGCACGGGGCGCGGACCGCGCTGACGCCACCCGGCTGGTGGGCGGCGCGGGGCGAGGCGGCGCCGGGCGCCCTGGGCGGCACGCTGATCCGGGTCGCCTTCTGGGCCGCGGAGCTGCGCCGTGTGCTGGACGCGATCGAGCTGGTCGCGATAGAGACACAGTTGCGGCCGGCGGTCGGCGGCTCGGCCGGGGCCGGGGTGCTGTACGTCTCCCTCGACGCCGGCGAGGACGCGGACCAGGTGGCCATTTTCATCCGGGCGCTGCGGGCCGCGACCGGGCACGGCGGTGTGCAGGACCCCGGCGCCCTGGCCCGCGGCAGCGTCGTCGTGCTGACCACACCCGCCGCGGTGCAGGCCTCCGTCGACATGTGGGGCCCGGTGCCCGGGCTGGACCTGATGCGCGCGGTCAAGCGCCAGTTCGATCCGGCGAACACGATGGCGCCGGGACGTTTCGCCGGCGGAATATGAGATGGCGGGATCTGAGCCCGGCGGGAAGGATCGCATGTGGACGGCAGCGAGCTGCGCGACCTGGCCAGCGACTGTGTGCATTGCGGGTTCTGCCTGCCCGCCTGCCCGACCTATGCGCTCTGGGGCGAGGAGATGGACTCCCCGCGCGGGCGGATCCACCTGATCACGCAGGTCCTGGACGGCGCGGAGCTGAGCCCCGCCGCGGCCGAGCACTTCGACCGCTGCCTGGGCTGTATGGCGTGCATGACCGCCTGCCCGTCCGGGGTGCAGTACGACCGGCTCATCGAGGCGGCGCGGGCCTGGACCGACGACCCCGGCCACGCGCCCCCGGTCCCGCCGGCCAGCGCCCGGCCGCACCCGGGGGCCGCGGCGGCCGGGAACGACGCGGGAACCCGGGGCAGCATGGCCGAGGTGGCCGGCGCCGACGGGACGGACGAGACGGGTGGGGCGGGTACGGCCGCAGGGGGGCCCACCCCCCGGCCGGCTGGCGTCCCGGTGGGGGGCGGGCAGCACCGGCCGCTGCGTGACCGCGCCGCGCGTTCGGCGATCTTCGCGGTGTTCCCTTACCCGCGGCGGCTCAAGGCGCTCGCGGGACCGCTGCGCGCGCTGCAGCGCACCGGCCTGGACCGGCTGGTGGCCCGCAGCGGGCTGCCCGCCCGCGTCTCGCCGGTCCTCGGCGCAGCGATGAACCTGGCCCCGAAGCCCGTCGCGGCGGTGCCCGCCGGGCGACTGCCGGAGCGGGTCGCCGCGCACGGTCCCCGGCGCGCGGTGGTGGGCATGCTCACCGGCTGCGTGCAGTCCGTTTTCTTCCCGCAGGTCAACATCGCGACCGCGCGGGTCCTGGCGGCCGAGGGCTGCGACGTGGTCATCCCGCGCGGGCAGGGATGCTGCGGGGCGCTGTCGCTGCACTCGGGACGGGCCGGCGAGGCAGCCGGCTTCGCGCGGCACGCCATCGAGACGTTCGAGCAGGCCGGTGTGGAAGCGATCGTGGTCAACTCGGCGGGCTGCGGGTCGGCCATGAAGGAGTACGCCGAACTGCTGGCGGACGACCCCGCATGGGCCGACCGGGCGGCGGCGCTGAGCGCGAAGGTGCGTGACTTCGCCGAGTTCCTGGCCGGCCTGTTCGAGAGCTCGGGCGGCCCGGCCGCCGCCCGGCATCCGCTGCCGGTACGGGCCGCGTACCACGACGCCTGCCACCTCGCCCACGCGCAGGAGGTCACCGCCGCGCCGCGCGCGCTGCTGGCCGGCATCCCGGGCCTGGAACTGGCGGAGATCCCCGAGCCCGGGATGTGCTGCGGCTCGGCCGGGGTCTACAACCTGCTGCAGCCCGAGGCGGCCCACGAGCTCGGCCTGCGCAAGGCCACGTCGGTACGCAGCACCGGGACGCGGCTGCTCATCACGGCCAACCCGGGATGCTCGCTGCAGATCGCCTCCGCCATCGAGGCGCAGGGCGGGAGCATCGCGATCGCGCACACCGCCGAGATCCTGGACGCCTCGATCCGCGGCGTCCCGGCGCCGGAGCCTGGCTGACGGCGGGCCCGGGGGCCCACGACCAACTGGCCGGGGCCGAGCACGGCCTGCCGGGCGCCGGCCCTACTCGTTCCGCCATTCGCCACCGTGACGTCTGGCGTAGCTGCGCTGCTTACGCGGCGAATCGGCGTAATCGCGGTACATGTCCTCGGCAGTACGGTCCGTCCGGTGCGTCAGATATCGCGTCCGGAAACCGACCATGCTCATGAATCCCCAGATTGCCAAGATCACTGCGGCAAAGAAGAGGATGGCCTCCCACCACGGCATTTGGATCACCACGATCCCCATCTGGACTTCAATAACGTTGCTACCCGGCGGGACCAGATGAAACCGGGGGATGCCCAGGCGCCGGATCGCAGTGCGGCCGGGGCTCCCGAGCATCTGGTACTATTTTTCCAGAAATAAATTGCTAGCTTTAACGTTCAAGCGTTAAGCTGGAGGAAAGGTGCCTGGGCGCCAGCCCGCCGCCATGGCCGGACCGGTACTGGCATCGAAGGAGAATCAGATGATTGCACTTTTCCTTTTGCTGGTGATCCTGGCGATAGCGCTGGGGCTCGTCGGCGTAGTCGTGAAGGGTTTGCTATTCCTGCTGTTCATCGGCATCGTCGTGTTCCTCGGCGCCCTCATCTTTGGCGCCCTGCGGATGCGGCGGCGGCCCGGGCAGCACCTGGCCCGATAGGTTCAGCGTTACCGAGTAGCGCGATTCCGTTCCCTTGACGTCACGTGCGGTGCCGGGCAGCGCGACGCCGGCGTCGGCCTCAGGAGGCCGGGACGTTCCAGAACCCTCGCCCTTACCGAGTAGGCCGGGGCCATGTGGTGAATGCGGTCGCATGGCCGCGCAGAATACGGACATCATGGGCCGCCCCCTGCGCCGGCGGTTCGTCCAAGCTCTCCCCGGCGCCGGGGTTACCCGCCGGGAGGGTGGCCACGATGGGGCATTGCGCAGGCCGGACGGGTCACAGTTTCGCCGCTCAGACCCGTCTGCGCCGTTCGATCCGCCCGGTGACAAGGCCGTACCCCTGGGCCTCTGCCGCGGTGAGCACCCGGCGGGCCCGGGCGCCGTCACGGATCTCATCAACCTCGCGGCCGGTCACCTCGGCGAGCCGGAAGTAGAGCGAGTCGAGCATCCTCCGGGTCTGCTCCTCGCGCGCGGCGATGGCCACCGGTGTGCCGTCGAACTTCATCATCGGCTCCGACAGAGCGAACATGGCGTTCGGGTAGGCGTCGCGTTCGCCGCAGGCGGCGAGTACGCCGAGTGCCGCCGCTCCGGTGATCTGACCGGCCGCGCGGGCCTGGACGGTGACCCCCACGACATCCAGTACGCCCATGATGGTGAGCGCGGCCGGCAGATCGGCGTCCAGGTTCTGCAGCTCGAAGCGGATCGGGTCGTCGCCCTCGGCGTCCAGGGTGAGCAGCTGGGCGCACAGCCGGGTCGCCTCGTCATCGCCGAGGTGGCCGTGGGCCATCACGATCCGTCGGTCCATGAGGCGCTCGAAGATGTCGGGACCGCGCTGCGGGTCGGCCCAGGGCGGCGCCGGCTGGGCAGTATGCGGGCCGGGCACCGGATCCGGCCAGTACCGCGCGGGCGTATGGAACGGCGCAGTCGCCGGGGCCGGGGAGGGCCACCAGTCCGGCTGTACCGGCCGGGGCGGCGGCCCCGGCCACGGAGGCACCCCGCTGGACGTCCCGGGAAGAGCGGGTCGTGCGGTCATGGGGATCGCTCCTTTCCCTGCGGGCCTACCTCAGCCCTGTAGCTTCCACGTGATCTCGGTGCCGAGGGCAGCGGCGTAGCGCTCCAGGGTCGAGGCGCGCACGTCAGCCTCCCCCGCTTCCAGCCGGGCCACCGCCGACTGGGACGTGCCCATCCGCGCCGCGATCTCCGTCTGGGAGAGCCCGGCGTCCTGCCGCCGTCCGGCCAGCTCCCGCATCAGCCGGCGCCGGTCCTGCGACATCCGGCGCAGCGCCATCTCGCGGAAGCCGGGCAGCACGGGCAGCCGCACCGGGCTGCCATCCGCGCCAGGACCGCCGAGGCCAGGACCGTCGGTACCAGCGCCACCCACGCCGGGGCGGTCCGGCGTCCGCGGCAGGGCGGAGTCCCAAGGTCCGGCCAATTCCGCCGGCTCGCGGGCGGCGCCTCCCTCGTTCATACCGGTAAGCGTATCTCAGATTTGAGATCTCGTATAGGGAATACGGCGCGTAGGCGCGGAGGAATACCTGCACACCGCGGCCGACGACCTGGCGCCGCGGCCGGACCGGCCCGGCGGCTGTCCGGGCGGCCGGGCTGGCGGCCATGTTTGACCGCACCTTCTCGTGGGCGGTGGGCTCTGCGGTGGCCGGTGCGCTACCCGCGCTCCTTATCGGCCGCGGGCCATAGCCTTCAGGTACGGCGAAGGCCGCGGCAACCCGATGAGACTGAGACGGGACAGCATGCTCAGGGAAGTCACGCCGCGCCGTCCCCGTCCCGCCAGCCGCCCTCAGCGGTGAAGCGCGGCGGGCGGGAGAATGCAGAGCCGTCGCTGGCCACGGGGACCGGCCAGGAGGCTTCGGCCCAGACGGTCCGGCCGGCCCCGGCGTCGCTGTAGCCCCAGCAGCTCGCGGCTGCGGCGACGAGAGCGAGGCCGAGCCCGCACACCGGCAGGTCGTCGACCGCCCCCTCGCTGGCCTCGTCACTGACCGGGGCCCCGGCCGCTGGCTCGGTTGGGCCGCCCGCGTCGGTGACGGAGATCCGGGCCACGCCGGGGCGCGGATACGTGACCTCGACCATGAAAGAGCCGCCGTGGCCGGAGGCGGTATGGACCACCGCGTTCGCCGACAGCTCCGACGCGCACGGCACCAGGGCATCCTGGGCCGGGCATCCATCCAGCAAATAGGCCACGAACCGCCGGACCTCCGCAACCTGCGCGGGAACGCCCGCAAACACCCGCTGCCACCGCATGCCCTGCGCCAGGCCGACCGAGCATGCCTTGACACCGGCCGGATTCGCTGTCACCACCCGCCACCCCTCGGATCCTCAGCGTCTCATCGGATAACTACTTAGCGTATACCTTTGGTGTCAAGCTGTGACTATACTCCCGCGCGGGCACGCTACTTGCAAGCTTGCGGCTTACCGGCCCACATGCCTCCGGAACGGCAGGGATCTCGTAAGCGCGGGTTGACGGGCAGCTGCTATGGCCGACGACATCCCGATTGTGCGGCAGCGCCGCCTGGCGCAGGCACCGCGGAGGCCTGAGATGGTCAGATGTGCGATCCGGCGGTCGCCCCGTCTTCCCCGGCTCGCGCCGAAAGTGCAGACTACGGGGAAGAATATTGGTTGAGTGGCAAGGAGGGGCTCATGCCGGGAATGCCGCCACAGCGCAGCGGGTTGCGGCGGTCACTGTCGGTCTGGCAGGCCATCGGCTTGTCCATCGCGCTGATGGCCCCCAGCATGGCGGCGAACATCAACCCCCAGGCCAGTGCGGCCACCGCCGGGCGGGCCGTGCCGCTCGCGTTTCTCATCGCGGCCGTGGGCGTGCTGCTGGTGGCCTACACCTTCGTCCGGCTGTGCCAGTACTACCACCATTCCGGCTCGGTGTACGCCTTCGTCGGGGCGACGCTCGGGCCGCGCGCGGGGGTCGTCGCGGGCTGGGGACTGCTCGGGACCTACACGTTCTACGCCGTGGTGACCTCCACCGCGGCCGGCATCTTCGGCACCGCGTTCCTCAACGCGGTCGGCGTGTGGCCGCATCCGCCCTCGTGGGCGCCCTTCCTGCTGGCCGGCGTGGCGCTGGCCCTGACCCTGGTGTTCGCTCTCGTACCGGCCCGGCGGGGCACCAACGTGCTGCTGTCGGTCGAGGGCGCGACGGTGGCGCTGATCCTGATCGTCACCGCCATTGTGCTCGTCCGGCTGCTGTCCGGGACCGCTCCGCACAACCACCACTTCACGCTCTCGGTGTTCACGGTGCCACCGGGCACGAGCTTCTCACCGCTGTTCCTCGCGGTGGTCTTCGGTTTCCTGTCCTTCGCGGGATTCGAGGCGGCCGCCACCCTGGGCGAAGAGGCGACCCACCCCACCCGGGACATCCCGCGCGCCATCCTGGGCACGGCCGTGTTCGGCGGGATCTACTTCGTCGTGGTCACGGCGGTCGAGATGATGGGCTTCGGCGCCAACAAGGCCGGGGTCACGGCCTTCGCGAGCTCGCCATCGCTGCTGGGCGACCTCGGCACCAGTTACGTCGGCGCGTGGATCGGCGACATCATCACCCTGGGCACTACGATCAGCGCGTTCGGCTGCTGCCTGGCCTCCACGGTGGGCGCGTCCCGGCTGATGTACGCGCTGGCCCGGGACGCCGGCGGGGTCCGGGGCGTGGGCCGCGCCTCCCGAACCGGCGCGCCCGCCGCCGCCACCCTGGTGATCACGGGCTTCTCGGTGGCGATCTACGCCATCTACCTCGCCGGGTTCCACGCCAGCGCCGAGGACAGCTTTGCCTGGTCCGGGACGATCGGGACGCTGATCCTGCTCGTCGCCTACGTGCTGGCCACGATCGGCTGCGTGATCCTGGTGTTCGTCCGCCGCAAGCTGCCGGTCCCGATATGGCAGATCGTGGTGCCGCTACTGGCCCTGATCGTGCTCGGCTACACCCTCTACCGCAACGTGATCCCGTACCCGCCGTCTGGGCCCGGGCGCTGGTTCCCGATCGTGGCCGGCGGCTGGCTTGTGGTCGCGCTGATCGCGGTCGTGGTAGCCCCCGGCTTCGCCCGGCGGCTGGGCGCGGCGCTGACCGCGAGCGAGGGAATCGCGCCGGACGGAGCGGGCGCAGGCGCAACGGCCTGCCTTCCAGCCACCGATGCGACCGGCGGCCAGCCGCCGCGTGCCTGAGGCCGCGGCCGGCGGCCAGGGGGGCGATGACCAGACGGCCGACGGCCAGGGGGCCGGCAGCCAGGGGGGCCTGCTGCCGTTCGTCCGGGACATGGCGCTGGCCGACCACCACTGCCACGGCGTGATCCGGCGCGACGTACGCCGGGGCGAGTTCGAGGCGATGCTGACCGAGGCAGCCGATCCGGGCCAGCGGGGCGCGCCGGGGCTGACGATGTTCGACTCGCAGATCGGCCTGGCGGTGCGGCGCTGGTGCCCGCCGGTCCTCGGCCTGCCCGCGCACACCGAGCCGGACGAGTACCTCGGCCGCCGGGCCGCGCTCGGTCACGCCGAGGTCAGCCGCCGGTTCCTGCGGGCGGCCGGCCTGGCCGAGCTGTACGTGGATACCGGCTTCGCGCCCGAGCCGCTGCTGTCACCGCCCGACATGGCCGCGATGGCCGGCGGCCAGGCCCATGAGATCGTCCGGCTGGAACAGGTCGCCGAGTCGGTCGCGGCGGTCGGCACCCGGGCGTCCGCCTTCGCGGGCGCCTTCCGGGAGACTCTGGCCGGCCGGGCCCGGCACGCGGCAGGGGTGAAGTCGGTCGCGGCCTACCGGGTGGGACTGGACCTGCCCGCGGCCCGGCCCACGGACGCCGAGGTGGCGGCGGCCGCGGCGCGCTGGCTCGGTTGCCCGGCCCCGGCGGGTTCCCCCGGGTCCCCGGAGTCTCCGGAGTCCCGGGGGCCGGCCGGCTCCCCCGGTGCGGCGGGCGGGGCGCCGCGGCTAGCCGATCCGGTCCTGCACACCTTCCTGGTCTGGTGCGGCGCCGACCTGGGGCTGCCCATCCAGTTCCACGTGGGCTACGGCGACCGCGACATCGACCTGCACCGGTGCAACCCGCTGCTGCTGACCGCCCTGCTGCGGGCCATCGAGCCCACCGGGGTGCCGGTGATGCTGCTGCACAATTACCCGTACCACCGGGAAGCCGGTTACCTGGCCCAGGTGTTCCCGCACGTCTACATGGACGCCGGCCTGGCCACCCACAACCTGGGCCACCGGGCCACCGCGCTCATCGCGGAATGCCTGGAGCTGGTCCCGTTCGGGAAATTCCTTTACTCCTCGGACGGTTTCGGCCTGCCCGAGCTGCACTACCTGGGCGCGGTGCTATTCCGGCGAGGGCTGTCCAGTTTCCTGCGGGCCGGCCTGGACGACGGCGCCTGGACGGAAGCCGACGCAGCGCAGATCGCCCGGCTGACCGGCTACGAGAACGCCCGGCGTGTCTACGGCCGCAGCGGGCAGCCCCGTTGACCGGGTAGCGCTGGTAGCGGAAGCGCTGGTAGCGGGCAGGGACCTCGCGTTCCGGGCGGCCCAGTCGTCACGCTCATCCCGCCGTGCTCGTCCCCGGGCGCCCCAACCGGATCGACCCCGACCGCTGGCGGCCGCTGATTATGAGCTTCCAGGTTACTGCCCGGGCTTGCAGTAGCCGAAGAACGAGCGGCGCTTGATCAGCTCAGCAACTTCGGGCGGGACCATGGTCTCCCAGGAGTCGTCCCGGGCCGCGATCCGGCGCAGCACATCCCGGCTGAAGATGGGCAGGTACTCGGGCCGGTAGCTGTCGAGGTGCACGAAACTGCCCCGGCCCCACAGGTAGTCGTAGAGCGGCTGCAGCTCGGCCTGGACCTTGATGTCGTCCACGGTCTTGAGCTCGTTGTCCGGTGACGGCTTCAGCGGGTAGACGTACAGCTTCAGTTCGTTCTTGAACAGCCGCCCGAAGCTCTCCAGGATGCCACCGGGCAGCTGGGTGTAGTTCTTCTCGTCGAACAGGTCGATCAGGCTCGGCACGCCCATGACGATGCCGATCCGCTCGCTCGTCCGCTCGGCGATGTAGGCCGCCAGCCGGTAGTAGTCGAAATAGTCGGTGATCAGCACCGTCATGCCGCACGCCGCGAGCAGCTCGGCGCGGGCGAGAAAGTCACGCCGGTCCACGTCCGCCGCCCCGCCGGCCAGCAGGTTGCGCATCGTGATCTCGGTGAGGGCCAGTACCGGCTTGCCCGCCACCGCTCGATCCTCGCTGAACCGGGTCCTGGCCGTCTCCAGCATGTCGAGGTTCACGTACGTCGGCGGCCGGAAGCTGCCCCGCTCCACCAGGACCGCCTTCTTGCGCAGTACCTCGCTCGGCTGCAGCACCTCGCGGTCGGGGCCGAACATCGCCACCCCGCTGAGCCCCACCTGGACCAGCTTGAGCGCCATCAGCCGGTTGTCCACCCGGCGGAACGCGATGCCGCGGAAAGCGATCATGTCGATCTCGATCCGGCCGGTAGTGAGCCGGTCCAGGAGGCTCTCGATCAGCTTGTCCGGCTCGTGGTGGTGGAAGAACGCGCCGTACAGCAGGTTCACCCCGACGATGCCGAGCGCCTCCTGCTGCAGCCAGGCCTCGACGTCCAGCATCCGGACGTGCATGACGATCTGACTCGGCTCATCGTGCGGCTGGGCCTGAAACTTAACGCCCATCCAGCCGTGGCACTCGTTCCCGCCCCGGTAGCTGCGCGCCACCACCGTGTCGGCGAAGGCGAAGAAGCAGTTCTCGTCACCGCGCTCTTCATCGAGCCGCTCGACGTTGAGCCGGAACTCATGGTCGAGCATGCCCTGGAGACGGCCGGAGGAGACGTAACGGTCCGCCTTGCCGTACACCGCGTCGCTCACGGCCATGTCGTACGCGGAGATCGACTTGGCGACGGTGCCGGCGGCGCCGCCGACCCGGAAGAACCACCGGACCACTTCCTGGCCGGCCCCGATCTCGGCGACCGTTCCGTACCAACGCGGGTCCAGGTTGATGCGCAGCGCCTTTTGCTGGGTGTCCGTTGAATCGGCGCCGACGAGGTCGGTCATCTGAACCCCTGCCTGCTCACCCGGTGTGGGACGGCCGCCCGACGCTGAAATTGTACTGATCGCAGCAGGTCGGCCGCCAGACGCAGGCCCGCGGCAATCCGGCGTCCCGGAGTGCGTTCACCGGCCTGTAATACGCCCGCAGCCGGGCCGCCACTGTGCCCCGGCGCACCGGCCAGATGTCCCCGGCCGGCCGTGTGCACCACAGTGGCCAGGCTTGCCGCGTTAAATCCGGGCTTGCCACGTTAAATTCAGACATCCTTCTCGTTGATTACCCGGTTTCGGAATTGCCGACGGGACCGGCACCGTGTCCACTGGCCCGGGGCAGTCTTGCTGCGCCGGTAACGCCGACGTAAGACATTCTTAGCACTGGCGTGACCCGGCGGCCCACCGCCGGGCCATGTGCGGCGAGTGCCTGGCGAGGTGCGGTGAGGCGGTTGGTGTGACGGCCACGGAGCGTCTGGACCGGTTTCAGCGCAGACACCGGTGGGCGGGATTCCCGCTCGCGGTGATCTACAAGTTCTTCGACGATTTCGGCAGCTATCTGGCTGGGGTGCTCACCTACTACGCGTTCGTTTCGCTGTTCCCGCTGCTCCTGCTCGCCTCGACGATCCTCGGCTTCGTCCTGGTGGGTGATCAACGACTGCAGCACGAGGTGCTCACCTCGGCGCTGGCCCAGTTCCCGGTGATCGGCCAGGAGCTGGGCCAGCCGAAGCACCTCAGCGGCGGCACGATCGGCCTGGTAGTGGGCATCCTCGGCGCCCTGTACGGCGGCCTCGGGGTGGCCCAGGCCTTCCAGTACGCGACGAACACCATGTGGGGGATCCCGCGCAACGACCGGCCGAACCCGCTGAAAGCCCGCGGTCGCAGCGTTGTCCTGCTGGGTACCGCCGGACTGGCCTTCCTCGCCACGACCGGCCTGTCCATCGTGGGCGGCGGTGGCGCGGGGGCGCTCGGGCAAGCGGCGAAATACCTCGTGCTGGCGGCGTCGGTGCTCATCAACATCGCGGTCTGCATCTTCGCGTTCCGGTACGCGCCCGCGCGGCGGCTGTCCGTGCGCGACGTCGCGCCCGGCGCGGTGGCCTCGGCCGTGACCTGGCAGCTGCTGCAGTCGTTCGGAGTCATCTACGTGCGACACGTGATCAAGCACGCCAGCGCCACGAACGAAGTGTTCGCCATCGTCCTCGGCATGCTCGCGTTCCTCTACATCGCCGCCCTGGCCGTGCTGCTCTGCGTGGAGATCAACGTCATTCGCGTCAACCGCATGCACCCCCGGGCGCTGCTCACCCCGTTCACCGACAACGTCTCGCTGACGTCCGGGGACCGGCGGGTGTACGCGCGCGAGGCCAAGGCCCAGCGCAGCAAGGGGTTCGAGCGGGTCGACGTCACGTTCGGTGAGCCGGCCGGCGAAGCAGAGCCGGAGCAGGAACCGGAACCAGAGCGGGCCAGGGAGCCAGAGGGGGAACGGGAGCCAGAGGGGGAACGGGAGCCGGGCGAGCACGGGCCCTGAGCCCAGCCATCGGGCACGGACCGCCCGGCTCTCAATTTAGTAGCCCCCGAGGACCGGCCGGACGAGATCGCCGTCGCGCTCGCGGGCTGGGCGGAGCGGCACGGCTGGGGCTAGCGCGCCCGGTGGGTCAGCCCGTCAGCCAGCTCGGGGTGAGCTGGCCCTCGGCCACGATCACGGCCGGGCCGGTCAGCAGGGTGGTTTCCCGGTCCAGGGTGACGGTCAGGTCGCCGCCCGGGACGCGGATGGCCCACGTCCCGCCGCGCGCGCCGATGGCTTCCGCGGCGGCGACGGCAGCGGCGACCGCGCCGGTCCCGCAGGACCGGGTCAGGCCGGAGCCGCGCTCGTAGACCCGCATTTGCGCGCTCCGCTCGCCGGTTAGCCGGACCAGCTCGACGTTGGCGCCGTCCGGGAAGGCGACCGCGTCCAGAACTGGCGGGGCGGAGAAGTCGTAGCCGTCCAGCGGGGTGTCCACGACGCAGGCCAGGTGCGGGTTGCCAACGGAGATCCGCAGGCCTTCGCAGCCGGCGCCGCCGACCGAGGCCCGGCCCGCGCCGAGCACCGTCGCCGGGCCCATGTCCACGGTGAACTGGCCGCCGGGCTCGGCGCGCACCAGGCGGGTACCGCCGCGGGTCTCGATGGCGAACTCCGGACCATGGGCCAGGCCGTGCTCGATGAGGTAGCGGGTGAACACCCGGACCCCATTGCCACACATCTCAGCCACGCTGCCGTCGGCGTTGCGGTAATCCATGAACCACTGCGGGGTCAGTCCGCTGGCGGCCTCGGCGGCCGTCGCCGGGGCGGCCAGGGCAGTGGCGGCAGCGGACGCCAGCAGGTCGTCCGCCTCACCTGCGGCGCGGAACGCGCCGGGG
>Ga0302177_10000761_pt1 | contig 23713 bp, 27 predicted proteins | sample I_Palsa_E1_2_FD_198780 | JGI IMG/M metagenome (GOLD analysis project Ga0302177, IMG submission 198780) | Peat permafrost microbial communities from Stordalen Mire near Abisko, Sweden - I_Palsa_E1_2 | ecosystem: Environmental > Terrestrial > Soil > Palsa > Peat permafrost | place: Sweden... | reverse complement strand
CGATCGACGCGTCGGCGGCGAGCACCGACGCCGGAAGTCCCGCAATCGGCTTCGCGCCGGCGGTCAGGCGCTCGAACCAGGCGCGTCCGCGTACACTCGCGCTCACGGTTCAATCTCCATCGCGCGTAAAAATGCATCGCGTTCGAGCCGCGGATCGGGGAACGGTTGCGGAACTAGCGGGCCGAGCTCGCGCGGTTCTTCAAACGCGCGCTCAACGGCGGCTCGGATCACCGCGACGTCATCGCTGACCAGTTCGGTGGCGAAGCCTTGCCGGAACCGCAGTTGCCCTCCGGTCACGCGCCAGATCAGCGGGCGATCGGAGGAATCCATCTCGTCGATTCCCGACTCCGTTTCCACGACATCGGGGCCGTTGAGGCCGACGCGGGCACCCTCGCTGACGATGATCTGGCTGCACAAAGCGGTCGAGAGCGAGAGGCCGCCGTACACGCCGACACGCCCCGCGATCAGCGCGACTACCGGCATCAGTTCGCGCAGCGCGACGATGCCGTCGCATATCTCCGAAACAGTGAGAATCGCGAGATTGGCCTCCTGCAACCGAATACCGCCCGTGTCCAGCGCGAGCACCAGCCGCGTCGGCGTCCCGCGTTCGGCGTCGCGACGCGCCAGCTCGAGCGCACCGGCAATTTTTGCGCCGCCGATCTCGCCGATCGATCCGCCAAGGAAACGACCGTCGGTTGCCACCACGCAGGCGCGCACGCCGCCGATCGTACCGCGCGCGACGACCGTCCCATCGTCCGATTGCGGAACGACGCCTTGCGCTTCGAGATACGGCGAAGCGATGCGCTGGAACGGGTCGAGCAATTCACGAAAACTCTGCGCGTCGAGCAACGCACGCGCGCGGTCGCGCGCGCTCCGCTCGGCAAAGGATTCAGCCAAGAGTAAGCTCACCGCGCACTCTCCAAGGCTTGTTCCAAACGCAGCGACACAACAGCCGGCGTCGCGCCGAAATCGTTGATCTCGATCTGCACCGCGACCGGATTACGGGCAAAGAACCGGGCGAGCACCGCCTGCCACGTCCCTCCGAAGCCGCTCACACTGGTGCGCACGACAATCGCGGAGCGTCCGTCGACCGCCGGCTCCAGCAAAATCTCGCAGTTGCCTGATGCAACCACGCCAACGTGTGCGCGTTGCCGTACCCCCTCGTTCGCTGGAAACTCGTAGGTCAACGTCTCGATCATTACCAGCTCCTAAAGCGTTTGGGCGGATCGTACAGACCGCCCGACCACTCGACTAAATCGCGCACCGAACGCGCTGCCAAGAGCGTGCGGTTGGCTTCGTTGCGCCGTACGCCGAGATCTTCGGGAAAGGCCACGATGCCGGCTTGCCGCAGCGCTTGGGTACGCCGTTCATCCGCGCCGAGGCCAATCTTCGTGACGCCCGCGATTGCAGCGAGCGCCGCGCGACGCTCGTCGATGTCGCGCGCGCGATAGAGATAGGCAATGCCTTCTTCCGTAACGACGTGCGTGACGTCATCGCCATAAATCATTACCGGCGCAATCGGAAATCCGGCGCTACGTCCCAGTTCGACCGCATCGAGCCGCTCCACGAATGTCGGAATGCCGCTCTCTTGAAACGTCTCGACAAGCTGCACGACGATCTTGCGCCCGCGGCGGATCTCTTCGTCGGATGAGGTCATTTCAAGCCACGCGGTGCTGGAGTGCCGCCGGCCGCGCGGGTCGCTGCCCAGGTTGGGCGCACCGCCGAAACCGGCGATGCGGCCCAGGGTCGCGGTCGACGAGTTCGCATCGCGATCGATCTGCAACGTCGATCCAATGAACAGATCCGTCGCATAAAGACCCGCAGCTTGGCAAAACGCGCGATTGGAACGCAGCGATCCATCGCGCCCAGTAAAGAACACGTCGGGACGCGCAGCAACGTAGCGTTCCATGCCGAGCTCGCCGCCGTAACAGTGCACGCTGCGCACCCATCCGCTCTCAATCGCGGGAATGAGCGTGGGATGCGGATTGAGCACCCAATGCGTGCAGACCTCGCCGCGCAAGCCCAAGCGCTCACCGTACGTCGGCAAAATCAATTCGATCGCGGCCGTATCAAAGCCGATGCCGTGATTGAGACTCTGGACGCGATGACGCTCGTAGATGCCGCGCACGACGAGCATGGCCATAAGTATTTGCACGTCGCCGATCAGTTCGGGATCGCGCGTAAACAGCGGTTCGATTTCGTACGGCTTATCGGCGACCACGACCAAATCGACCCAGTCGCCCGGGATATCCACCCGCGTGCAACGATCGACGACCCGGTTCACCTGCGCAATCACGATGCCGTCGCGAAAGGCGGTGGCCTCGGCAATCGTCGGCGTTTCTTCCGTATTAGGGCCGGTATAGAGGTTGCCGTCGGCATCGGCCTCGTCGGCTGCGATCAGTGAGATGTCCGGCGTAAGATCGACGAAATAGCGCGCGAAGAGCTCGAGATAGGTGTGAATCGCGCCGACGCGCACGCGCCCGTCGGCGACTTGCTGCGCGAGACGAAGCGACTGCGGCCCCGAGTACGAAAAATCGACCTGCGAGGCAATGCCGCGCTCGAAGAGCGCGATATGCTCGGGGCGGCCGATGACGGAGATGAGCAGATGGAGGTCGTGCACGCGTGCAGGATCCACCGACGCAAGTGCGCGCGAGAGGAAGTCAGCCTGCTTCTGATTGTTACCTTCTAAGCAAAGGCGATCGCCCGGCTCGATAAGCTCCTGCAGCACCGTGACCGCATCCCGCGCCTCGAAGCGCCGGTCGCGCACCAGCCCAGCGATACGGGCCAAGCGCTCTTCCTTGCGCCGGCGGCGCGTGTCCCAGGCCTGATTCACCCGGGGGGAGTTGCGCTAGGCCGAAAATCGTACCTGCAACTCGTCGCGCGATCCGGACAGCCGCAGTGCGTCCTCGAGCCCGGTGATGCTAAAAATTCTGCGGATCCGTGATTCCAACGGAACGACGACGCCGACGCGATCCGGCGCGGCGTTCGCCGCCCGAATCAACACGTTCAAAATTGTCGAGTCCAAGTAGCTGCACGCGGTGAGGTCGACAACCAGCGGTAACCCGCCGGCGAGTTTGCTTGTGACAATCTCGTGAAACCACGGCGCGGCCGCGATATCGAGATCGCCGGTGACAGCAAGGACCTCGGCCCACGAAAGGGACTCGTCGACTAGTTCTTTCCGCATTTCAGCTGCCATGATGGCTAACTATTGCAGGAGACGGCGGGTAAAAGCAACTTGGGGCCACGCCTGTGCGAAGCGAGCTAGCGGGCTGCGAACGTGCGAGCAGCAGCCATAATTTCACCCTGTATTTCGACTAGGGATTCGTCACGCAGCAGCACGGCTGGGACCCGGTCCTGCAGGTGCGGATTGGTCCCATGAAACCACGCTCGGACAATGTCGGGGTCCCGCGTGCTCAGGATCATCGACGCGACTTGAAGCGTGAATCGCAGCACGTTGGGGCGTTGCGGGGTGCGCCCCTGCGTCCACTGCGCCACGGCGCGTGTTTCGCCGACCCCGCCGATCATCGCGACGGTCTTCGAACCGAGCAGGTCAACCAGTTCCTTGACGACCTCTTCGATCGGAAGCGACATCGCGCGTTCGTGCGCGTTTCCGGCCGACCACTCGCCCCGGCTACCGGCCAGATACTGGTCCACATTCTCTCTAGCGCTCACAGCCGAAATCCCACCTCAAATCCCAGATATAATGACACCCCATTTTTACTAAGTAGCCGAGCCCCTGTCAATACCCAAAAACCCGGAGATATAAGAAAAAAAATGGCTCCCGCAATTGCTCGCGGGAGCCCTGTGTTCGTAGCTGGGCTACGAAAAAGTAAGCGTTAGCCTACTTTTTGTAGCCCCCTTGTAGCCCCCCTATGCGGTTGCTTTGATGCGGTTGGGGTCGATCTTGACGCCGGGACCCATGGTGCTCGTGAGCGCGACGCTCTTGAGGTAGGTGCCCTTGGAGGCGGCCGGCTTCGCGCGTACGATCGCATCGAGCAGCGCGCTGAGATTCTCAAGCAGCTGCTCCTCGTCGAACTGCGCCTTGCCGACGATCGTGTGGATGATCGCGCTCTTGTCGAGCCGATATTCCACCTTACCAGCTTTGATGTCGCGAATCGCGCCGGCGATGTTTGCCGAAACGGTGCCGGCCTTCGGGTTCGGCATCTTCTGCGCGAGGATGCGTCCCAGTTCCTTACCGACCTGCGCCATCATGTCCGGCGTCGCGACGGCAACGTCGAACTCGGTGAACCCGGCCTTGAGCCTGTCGATCAGATCCTGATCGCCGACGATGTCAGCCCCAGCTTCTTGCGCAGCCTTGGCGTTGTCGCCCTTGGCGAACGCGATCACGCGCACCGTGCGACCCGTGCCGTGCGGCAGGAGCACAGTGCCGCGCACGTTCTGATCGCTCTTCTTCGGATCGACGCCCAGACGAATGTGAACCTCGACCGTCTCGTTGAACTTCGCGTTCGCGTTCTTTTTCACGAAGCCGATTGCTTCAGCCGGCGTGAAAAGCGCCTTCTGATCAAAGTTGGCGACGAGGTTTTTGTAACGCTTTCCGTGATGTTGCGGCATTACTCCACCTCCACGCCCATCGAGCGCGCCGTTCCGGCAATGATTTTCTTGGCGGCCTCGATATCGTTGGCGTTGATGTCGGGCATCTTCACCTTGGCGATATCCTCGAGTTGCTTTTGGGTCAGCTTGCCGACCTTATTGCGATTGGGCTCTTTCGAGCCCGACTCGATTTTGAGCGCCTGCTTGATGAGAAACGACGCCGGCGGCGTCTTGGTAACGAACGTGAACGTACGATCTTCGTACACGGTAATCTCGACCGGAATGATCATGCCCGCCTGCGAAGCGGTACGTTCGTTGTACTGCTTGCAGAAATCCATGATGTTCAGCGAGTAGGGTCCGAGTGCCGGACCGATCGGCGGCGCGGGCGTTGCCTTGCCGGCTGGAATCTGTAGGCCGATCTTGCCTACGACCTTCTTGGCCATTGCGGTTTCCTAACGTTGGTACGGTCCGCTTCGCATGAATCGTTCCGCACTTGGAAGACGCGGGGCAACATCGTGTTGCCGGCGGTTATGTGGCCGCGCTTCCCGCCCATCCTGGGCTCCAGCGCGTCCCAAGTCTTCCTACGTTGCGGAACGCTTCATTGCGCGTCCCTTCCCCTCCTGAAGCCTCGCGCGCCGGGGTGGCTCGCGCGAGAAACCTATAGGATTCTACCTACGCTAGAGGCAGAATGCAAGCCGCACGAGGCGGCTGAAGGTTCGGAGCACAGGATGTGCGTCCAGCCGAAGGCTGGCCGAACCGTCTAGACTTTTTCCACCTGGAAGAACTCGAGTTCGACCGGCGTTTCACGGCCGAAGATCGAGATGAGCGCGCGCAAGCGTTCTTTCTCGGGCTGGATTTCATCGACGACGCCGGTGAAGTCGAAGAAGGGGCCCGAAGTGACTTTGACGCGATCGCCCTTGGCGAAGTCGATTTTGAGCTTGGGCGCTTCGATGCCCATCTGCTTGAGGATCGTCTTCACTTCTTTTTCTTGCAGCGGCACAGGCTTTTCACCCGGTCCCGGGCTGCCGACAAAGCCGGTCACACCTTGCGTGTTACGCACGACGTACCACGACTGGTCGTCCATGATCATCTCGACCAGGACGTAGCCGGGGAACACTTTTTTCGGCGTGATCTTGCGCTTGCCGTCCTTGAACTCGACTTCGTCTTCCATGGGCACGAGCACGCGGAAGATCTTCTCGGCCATATTCATTGAGTGAATGCGGCGCTCGAGATTCGCTTTGACCTTGTTTTCGTAACCCGAATACGTGTGAATGACAAACCAGTTGCGGTTGTCTTTCTTCGCCGGCGTCAGAAGTTCGGGCGAACCCTCGTCGACTGCATCATCGACGGCGTTCTCGACGACGTCAACGCTGTGAACGTTGTCGTCGATCGCTACTTCGGGGTCGGTGAGTACCGCTTCGGCGGCCGCGATGGCGTCGGGCTCAACCTGGGTGTCGACGGCCACGCCGTCTTCGTATTCGCGTTCGATCATAATTAAATATTGTACGTGTGCAGCTGCGAGAAGAGCCAACCGAATCCGTTGTCGAGGGCCCAGGTAATCAGGCCCACACCGATCACGAGTCCGAGCGTTAGCACGGTCGCCGAGACCCATTCATTGCGGGTCGGCCACGTTACGCGCCGTAACTCGGTGAACACACCGCGCACAAATTCGCCGCCGGCTTGCTGCTGGCGGGTCGCTGCTGCGGACTTCTTTTGCTCGTTCACCAAACTTCTCGCTCTCGGGGTTAAACTTGGCAGGGCGGACAGGACTCGAACCTGCAACCGGCGATTTTGGAGACCGCTACTCTACCAATTGAGCTACCGCCCTATATTCGCGCGGTTACTTTGTTTCGCGGTGTGCGCGGTGACAGCGGCAAAAGCGGCAATACTTGCTCAGCTCGAGCCGGTCGGTTGTCTTCTGCTTATTTTTTTGCGTATTGTAGTTGCGACGTTTGCACTCGTTGCAGGCCAGCACAACCATCACGCGATTTTCTTTTTTAGCCATCTCAGTTTACCACGCGACATGAAATAAACGGCCCGCAGGACCGTTCTTAGCCCACCGACTGTACCATAACCCCGCCCCCATGTGCAACCTCTCGGGGCGGGGCCGGCAAACCGTGCGCTCGGGCGGAATTGAACCGCCAACCTCGGCGCCTTGCTCTATCCCCGTGCGCTAGCGCGCACAGGGGCCCCAAAATAGTTTGAAAGGCGCTCCGCTTTCGCTGCGCGCCCCCCAACTTCGTTGGGGCCCCCAATCTTGCGTCCGCCCAGAATCGAACTGGGAACCTCGGCCTTAGGAGTGCCTTGCTCTATCCAAATTGAGCTACGGACGCGAGGCAAGCTTTACTAAGCCAGGGGAGGGGGATTGCCCTCTTCGCGCCAGGCGACGAACCGGTCGACCAGCTCGGGGTCAAACTGGGTGCCGGCGCAGCGCTGGAGCTCGGCGAGCGCGGCGTCCTCGGTGATCCCTCGGTGATACGGGCGGTCAGCCACCATCGCTGAGAATGCGTCGAGAATCGAGATCGCGCGAGCAAGCGGGTGGATTGCCTCGGCCGCGAGCCGAGCCGGATAGCCGTTGCCATCCCACCACTCGTGATGCTGGCCCACAATCTCGGCAACCTCGGCATACCCGGGGTGCTGGCTCAGCACGTGTTGCCCGTATTCGGCATGGCGCATGACCGCTTCGTATTCCCGCTCCGTCAAGCGGCCGGGCTTACTCAGCATGCGATCGGCGATAAGCAGCTTGCCGACGTCGTGGATGAGACTCGCCTGCAACAGCACGCTCAATGCCGAGTGGTCGAGATCGAGATTGTGCTCGGACCAGAGCTTGGCCATCGTATTGACCTGCAAGAGGTGGACGCGCGTGAACGGATCACGATCCAGCAAGCTCTCGACGATAGCTTCGATCCCTTCGAACGATCCGTGGATGGAGTAACCATCGACATCGTCGGCGCCCGCCGGAATCCCGCCGAGCTTGCGGCTCAGCCGGGCGCGATGCTCGCAGAGCGCTACGACTTCGGCGCGCGTTCCCGCGTCGAGCGGCGCGACCACGTATCCGCACGCAATGGTGATCGGAAGGGTCTGGTCTCGCGTGACATAGGCCAGCTCGGCGAGCTTCGCCACGATCTGCATCACGTTGTACGGAGCCAGATCTGCCGCGCTGTCGCGCATGAGCACCATGAAAATGTCGCCGCCGAATCGGCCGGCCACGATCGATTCATCCGCGCTTTCGAAATCGCGCAGCACGCCGGCAATCCGGCGCAGCACATCGTCGCCCTCGGCGTGGCCGTAGAGTTCGTTGAATTGCGCGAAGTTGACGATGTCGAACATCATGGCCACGACGGGCTGCGTCGACGTTGCATCAGCAAGCGCGCGTTCCAATTCGCGCGAAATACGCGTATGACTGGCAAGGCCGGTGAGCGGGTCGTACTCCGCCGTGCGCTGCAGCGCTTGGTACATCCGCTGATTCTGTACCGCGACACCGAGATAATGCCCGATGGCCGCGATTGTTTCGACCTCTTGCAGGGTGTAAGCATTTTCATGAATGCTCTGAACCGAGAGGGCCCCCACCATCGCTCCGCCTGCGCGCATCGGCACGAAAATCGCCGAAAGCGTGTCGTCGGTCCATGGACGATCGGGATTGATCGGATAGGTTCCCTGCGGAGCCCACACGTCGCGGCGATTGCCCCAGATCAATTCACCGCTTCCGATTACGCTGCGCGCGCGCGAACGCTCCGTCAACTCGATGTGAGGATAACGTCGAATATCACCGTGATCGTAAATGTACTCGATCGCGTGATTGCCGTCGGGATGTGCGAGGGCGATAAAAACAACCGCCGAATCGATGTGCTGCGCGAGCATGGTCGTGAGGCGCTCGAACAGCTCGCCAAGAGAAAGATCGGTCGATAATAGCGAGGCCGCCTGCTGTATGAGCAGACGGTCGCTGCCGCCCTCCGGGCGTTTTCCAACCAGTTGATCCTTCACACTGGGCTCCTGAATGGGACTTTCGGCTCGGTTTCGCGGGCTTTGCCGCGAAACCCCCGCGTCTTGGCTCAGGTCTTCTTAAAAGCCAGCGAGAGCGAGTTGATGCAGTAGCGCGTGCCGAGCGGTCCCGGTCCGTCATCAAAAACATGGCCTAGGTGCGAATCGCAGCGCGCACAACGCACTTCCGTGCGGTGCATGCCGTGGCTGTTATCCTCGATGAGGCGCACGTTCTGCTGCTCGTGCGGATGCGTGAAGGACGGCCAGCCGCAGTGCGAATCAAACTTCTCATCCGAAGTGAAGAGTTCGCCGCCGCAGGCGCCGCAGAGGTAGGTCCCGTCGTCCCGGACCTCGAGCAGCTCGCCCGTGAATGGGCGTTCGGTTCCGGCTTCGCGCAAGATGGCGTAGCGCTGGGGGCCAAGCTCCTCGCGCCATTGCGCCTCGGTCTTGGCGATCGGTGGGGTGATGTCGTGTTTCATTGCACTCTTAAGAACGCCGCTCGCCGGTCCCGCGGATGCGTCCCAAAGGCATAAGGAGCGTCCAGTTGCTTGCGCGAACCTCAAGCGCCCGGAGGAATCGCGATGCGTTTGATCACCCGTGCCGACCTTGATGGCCTCACCTCGGCCATTTTGCTGCAAGAAGTCGAGCCCATCGAAGAGGTCGACTTCGCCCATCCCAAAGACGTGCAGGACGGCAAGTTCGCCCTCTCCGCCAATGACATTCTGGCCAACCTCCCCTACGACGAGCGGGCCGCGTTGTGGTTCGACCATCATGTCAGCCAATCGGACGCGGCGTGGAATCCGCAGATGCGCGGCGAATTCGGCGTCGCTCCAAGTGCAGCGCGAGTCATCGCCGACCATTATAAGTCCGATAAGTTCGGGCGCTTCTCGGAGCTGATGGAAGCCACCGACCGGCTCGATGCCGCGCTGCTCACGCGCGACGACATCGTCGATCCCAAGGGCTGGATTCTGGTCGGATACACGCTCGATCCGCGTAGTGGTCTCGGTGCGTTCAAAGACTACTTCCGGCATCTCATGACGCTGGCGAAGGCGCAAACTGTCGAGCAGATTTTGAAAGATCCCGAAGTGAGCAAACACGTCGCCCGGCTCAAGGCCGAAGAGCCGGCCTTCCGCGAGCACTTGCTGGCGACGTCGCGCCAAGACGGCAACGTGGTCATTACGGACGTGCGCGGATTAAGGAATCTTCCCAGCGGCAATCGCTTCTTGATCTACGAACTCTTCCCGACCGCGAACGTGTCGATACGCGTGGCTGACGGCCGCAATAACGAGTTCGTCTCGATTCAAGTCGGACACAACATTCTCAAACGCGACTGCAAGACCAGCATCGGCGACATGCTCGCGGAATACGGCGGCGGCGGCCACGTGGGCGCCGGAACTTGCCAACCTGCGCCGGCTGACGCCGATCGGGTGCTCGGCGAAATCGTCGAGAATCTCAAACGCAACGGGTAAACTAAAACGGCCTCGCGATTCGCGGGGCCGTTTTCGATAGTGGAGCCGTTGGCGGGGATTGAACCCGCGGTCTCCGTCTTACCAAGGCGGTGCTTTACCACTAAGCTACAACGGCGCGCCGGCGTTTGCTACTCCATCCCACAGCGGCAACCCTACCAATTCCGGTGGCGTGAGCTTCGCTACGACGTGATCCTCGGCCCATCTCACGCCGGAGCGCTGGCCGTTCCTCGTTGGAGCCAGCCGGAAGGAACCTCGGCGGCCCACCTCACCAACTGGAATGACATACACTGCGCCCGAATCGCGACAATACACTCCAAAAACGTCTGCTTGCTCGAGATATCCGCGCGCGCATCCGCCGCGGTGATAGTGACTGCTCTCGCAGCTAAAAGTTACTACGCCCCTACGTAGCCAGCCGCTCTTGACCTGTACGCGGGAAATGTACCCATCCTTGTCAGCCAAAAAGTCGTAACGCGCGTTCTCCCCAAAGGGTTTGGCGATCGTGTACCCGTTATCGAGGAACGCCGCCATGACCATCAGCTCGGAGAGATCACCAACCTTCTTCGTGTTTCGCTTCACAAGCGAAGCGTGAACGACTGCTTGTCCACCTGGCTGGCACTCTTTGGAGCGGGCGGCGAGAATCGAACTCGCGCTATCTGCTTGGAAGGCAGAGGCACTACCACTATGCAACGCCCGCGAAAGCCAAAGACGGGATGGTGGGCCGGGCTGGATTTGAACCAGCGTATCGCTTTCGCGAGCCGAATTTACAGTCCGGTGCCATTAACCACTCGACCACCGACCCACGGGGATCCCAGCACGGCTAACGACGGTACGATACCACGAGCGGCGGGTCCTCGCAAGGATTGGGCTTTCGCCCAATCCGTTACGTTCGGGCTGCGCCCGAGCCGTCTTCGACATTTATCTTACGTGGCCGACTTTTAGATCGGCGCGTTGAATTTGACGAAGGCCCGCTCGCGCTGCCAGCCCTCCCGCTCGTAGACCTCTTGCGCCCGCTCGTTCTCGACCGCCGTCTCGAGGAACATCGCAGCGGCACCACTCTCACGCGCGAATGCCAACGCAGCATCGATCAGCGAGCGACCGATGCCGCGACGGCGAAACTGCGGCTCGACGAAGAGATCTTCCAGGATCAGCACCGGCGCGAGTCGCACGGTGCTCCACGACTCAAAGAGCTGCACGAAACCCAGCGGGACGCCTGCGCCGCTAGCAAAGAACAACGTGCTTGTGCCGTCGCGCAGATGCTTCGCGAGGAAACGCCGCTCGCTGGCCTCGTCGGGCATCTGCTTATAGAACATGCGATAAGACTGCACCAGGGGCAAGAGCGCGTCGACGTCACGGGTGGTCGCGCGTCGTACGGTGATCTCCATGCCGACACAACTACCCCTCACAGGGCCAGCCTTCCCTCCAACTTAATGACCGCTTTATGTCCAAGACCTACGACGCAATCGTGATCGGGGGTGGTCACAACGGCCTGGTCACGGCGTGCTATCTGGCGCGCGCGAAGCGCAGCGTGCTCGTCCTCGAGCGCCGCCATGTGGTCGGCGGCGCGTGCGTCACCGAGGAAACCTTTCCCGGATTCAAAGTCTCGACCGCGGCCTACGTTAATAGTCTCTTCCGTCCCGAGATCGTTCGCGATCTCGATCTAAAGCGGTATGGATTTGAGGCGATCGAACGCGATCCAGCTTCGTTCTCACCGTTTCTCGACGGGCGTTACCTGATGCTCGGTCGCGGGCAAGAGCGTGACGTGCAAGAGATTGCCAAGTTCAGCCGCCACGATGCGCAAGCGTATCCGCGCTACGAAGCAATGCTGCAACGCGTCGCCGCGGTCATCGAACCGACGCTCACTCAGATTCCGCCCAACGTGCTGCATCCAGGGATTGCCGATTTCGTCCATCTCGGCGGCCTGGCGCGAGCGATGCAAAAAATGGGCCCGAACATGAACGAGGCGGTCGAGATGCTCAGCGGCGCGGCGCGACCGATCCTGGATCGCTGGTTCGAAAGCGAAGAACTCAAAGGAACGCTCGCAACCGATGCAATCATCGGCGCGTTCATGGCGCCGTCAATGCCCGGTACGGCGTACGTGCTCTTTCATCATGTTATGGGTGAAACGAACGGCAAGCGCGGCGTATGGGCGTACATGCGCGGCGGCATGGGCGGCCTGACACAGTCGCTGGCAGCGGCAGCGAACGACCTCGGCGTCGAAATCAAGACCGATGCCGAAGTGGTGAAGATTCTCACCAAGAACGGTGCCGCGACAGGAGTCGCGCTGCGCACCGGCGAGGAATACGCCGCCAAACAAATCGCGAGCGGCGTTGACATGCACCTTACGTTCGAGCGGTTTCTCGATCCGTCGACGCTGCCGCCGGCCTTCCGCGATGCCGTGGGACGAATTTCATACGACAGCGCCTCGGTCAAAATCAATGTCGCGCTCGAGCGCTTACCGAGCTTCACCGCGATGCCGGGCAACGAACCTGGTCCGCAGCATCACGGCACCGTGCACTTCTGTCCCGATCAGGACTTCATCGAACGCGCCTACGACGATGCAAAGTATGGTCACCCATCGAAAGAGCCGGTGGTCGAATGCTGCCTCCCCTCGTCACTGGATCCGACGGTGGCTCCGCCCGGAAAGCATCTCATGTCGATGTTCGTGCAATATGCTCCGTATAAATTGAAAAACGGCCCCTGGACACAAGCCGTGAAAGACGACTTCGCGAATCGGTGCTTTGCCATCGTTGAACGGTATGCACCGGGCTTTACGGCGTCGGTGATCGACCGACAGATCCTCAGCCCGGTCGACATCGAGTCAATTTTCGGCCTTACCGGCGGTAACATTTTCCAAGGCACGATGCCTCTGCATAATCTCTATGCGTTCCGGCCCGTGCCCGGCTATGCGAACTACAAGACGCCGCTCAAGAACCTGTACATGTGCGGATCGGCCGCGCATCCCGGCGGCGGCGTCATGGGCGCGCCCGGCTGGAACGCCGCACGCGTGATGCTCGCGCGATGACAACTGAAGCGGCGATCACGCTCGACGACGGCACGACCACGACGATCGAGCGCTGGGGCGAACGCGGCCCGGTGATGCTTTGCGTACACGGGATGACCAGCTCGCGTCTTGCCTGGCGCCGGCTCGCGCGCCGCTTCGCGGATCGGTATCAAGTGGTCGCCTACGACCAGCGCGGCCATGGCGATTCCACCGCGATCGCGGGACCGATGACGCTCGCGCGCGGCGTGCGCGATTTACATAACGTGGCTGCGGTTACCGGCGCAGATGTGCTGGTCGGTCACTCGTGGGGCGGCGCGGTCGTTCTGTGCGGAGGATTAGAGCTGCCGGCGCGCGCCGTTGTCGCGATCGATCCGATGCTCGTGCAAGTCGGCGACGACTGGTACGCCGAATTCATCGCAGAACTTGACGACCTGTTTGTTTTACGGGGCGAGTCGCGCGATGCACGCATACGTTTCGACTACACCGAAGCGCACTGGGGCGGCGACGACATTGCGGGCAAAGTACATGCTGTTCATTCCATGACGACCGCACCGATCGAGGGGCTGCGCGACGAGAACCGCGACGGCGCATGGGATTTGCGTTCGAGCATCGCAACGTATCCCAAGCCGGCGCTACTGGTCATGGCGGGACGCGACGGAACGATCGTCCCGGGACCAGTACTCGATACGATCGCCGCGCACCATTCGACGCACGTTCATATCGTTACGCTCGAGGATCAGGGGCACAACCTGCACCGCACCGCGTTCGATCGCTTCGCGAAGTCGATGGAAGAATTTTTGCACCCAATCACGGGGTAAATTAGAGCGACATACTGGCGGCACTGCATCATACAGGAGCGAAGGCCGGACCGTGGAAACGAGGGCCGTCACGCCGGAGTCCCATAGCGGTCGATTGGGCGGGTTTTGTAAATCCGAGACGCAAGTCCACGTCGGTTCGAATCCGACCTCCGGCTCCACTCGTCTTCATCTAAAGATACGACAGCAAATATGCAACCGGTCAACCCCAAATGGCTCGAGAGCGGACTCGTCCTCGTCTGCGAGCGTTGTTTCAAAGAACGCATTCCCGAGGAAGCGCCCGAGGTCGCCGAGCGTCTCGGCGATTTCAACTTGCGCGACTGGCTCAAATCCGAACTCAAGGAAAACCATGAATGGGGCCCGATTCGTGTTATAGCCACTACCTGTATGGATGTGTGTGCTAAAGGTAAAGTAACGGTTTGCCTGGATCCCAAAAATGGCGATCCGGCAAGCGTTCTCATCGTCGATCCGATCGACGAACGCGACAAACTTTACGCTACCATCCTTGATTCAATGGGCAAAAAGGTCCGGCCTCAGTAAACCCTCAGACCCACTGAACCGAACACCTATAAAGCATTCCTCGGGGTGCGGGTGTGTTCCGAGTACTTCCGTCCATTATGGGCAGGGGGCTATTTTCGTGGGATTCCTCGTACGTCTTGGGCACGTAGCTATCGCGACCGCATTCCTACTTCCGCTGATTTCGTCGGCACCAGCGTCGGCGGACGCGACGGTGCGTATCGGCGGATCGACCAATGACACTCCGGCACTGACCAAAATTGCGGTAGCCTATCAGGCTGCAAATCCCGGAACAACCGTTTCGATCAAAGGCTCGAGCTCAGGTGAGGGCATCGCGGCGCTCAAAGGGCATTCGCTTGACATTGCGTGTTCGGATGTCGCCGTCGACGATCCGGATCTCCACGATTCGAAAATCGGCGTTGTCGGATTCGTTTTTGTGGTCGGCAGCGGGGCCGGCGTGACCAACCTCACGCGCGATCAAGTTGCCGGCATCTATTCGGGGAAGTTCACGAATTGGAAACAGATCGGCGGCAACGACCTTGCGATCGTGCCGTTCAGCCGCCCGATCGGCGTCGGAACCCGGTTCGTCTTCGAGACGACCGTCGCCAAGACGCTCGTTCCGATGGAGATCAAGCCCGATGCCACGGCCGTCGTAAATGCGGTCGCGACCACGCCGGGCAGTATCGGCTATAGCTCGACAAACTACGTCGGCGATCATCAGAATCTCGTCGTCAACTACGAAGGCGTGGCGCCGACCGAGGCCAACATCGTCAATCACACCTACAAGTTCGAAACCGACGAGCACGCGTACACACTCAAGGACGCGGCCCCGCAGGTCGGCGCGTTTCTCGCCTATGTCGCAACGCAGCCGGCAATTCTGAAGTCCTACGGCATTCTCGTTGCCGCGGATCCCCCGGCGACCACAGCGTTACGCGTCGAAGGCACGCTCAATCAGACGACCGCATTAAAAAAGGCCGCGGTCGCATATCAAACCGCCCATCCGCAGGCCAATATCGCGGTGAAGGGTACGAGTGCGGGACAAGCCGTTGCGGCGCTACACTTGGGTCAGATCGACGCCGCGGCGTCCGATATTGCCGTTGACTATCCCGAGTTCGTGGACACAACGATCGGTGTGTTGGGCTGCGCCGTCGTCGCGGGTCCGCACACCGGCCTGAAAAATGTGACGCGCGATCAGCTCATTGCGATCTACTCCGGCAAGGTCACCAACTGGAAGCAGATCGGCGGCGAAGACCAACCGATCGTGGCGTTCGGCCGGGCAATTGGTACCGGCGTGCGCCTGTTGTTCGAAACGAAGGTTGCCAAAGTCGAAATCCCGACCCAGGATCCGCTTGATCCAGCGGTGTTCGTGCACGACATCGCGACCACGCCCGGCGCCATCGGCTACATCGCGACGCAGTTCGTCTCGGATCACCCCGAACTGGTACTGACCTACAACGGCGTCGCACCGACCTCCGAAAATATTCGCAACCACACCTACGCCTTCTCGACCGACGAGCATCTCTACACGCGCAAGGACGGGCCGGCAGCGGCACGTGATTTTGTGGCCTTCGTCAACTCGCACCGGGCCATTCTTGAGGCCTCAGGCATCTACTAAGGACCCAACCGGCCCGCCAAGCAGGGCTTAATATACTTAATACAGGTATTAGTGTGCGGGAACGCCCGCAAAGGAGCTTCGATTATATGAGAACTCACGTGAATCGCTTCCTAGCCGCCCTGGCGGCGCTGTTTCTTCCCGTCGCATTACTGCTGCCGGCCGGAGCCGCCCAGACGATCAATGTGGGTGGGACGACCAATCTCGCCCCAGTCGTGAACAAGGCCGCAACCGAATACCAGGGTATTCACCCTGGCCTAACCATCACGGTCAAAGGGAACAGCTCGGGCGCGGGAATCGCCGCCCTGAAAGACCACTCAGTCGACATCGCGATGTCCGACGTGGCGGTCAACGACGCTGATTTCGCGGACACCGTGCTCGGCGTCGTCGGCTTTGCCTTCGTCGCCAATCCCGATGTCGGTGTGAAAAATCTCACGCGCGAGGAGCTCGTCGAGATCTTCGCCGGTAAGATCACCAATTGGAAAGCCGTCGGCGGTAACGATCGCAAGATCGTGCTGATCGGGCGGCAGATTGGCACCGGAACGCGCTTTGTCTTCGAAGATAAAGTCGCGAAAACGTTGATTCCGATCACGATCGAGGACAATGCGACCGCCGTCGTCGATGCAGTATCAAAAACGTCGGGCGCGCTCGGGTATCTCGCCAGCGGCTTCCTCGACGGGCATCAAAGCATGGTCGTCACGTACGAAGGCGTGGCACCGACTCCCGATAACATTCGCAACCACCTCTACGCATTTTCGACCGACGAGCACCTCTATACGCTCAAGACGGCGTCCCCCGGTGTCTCGGCATTCGTTCAGTACGTGAAGGGCGATTTGTCGCTGCTCAAGGACAACGGCGTCTTCTAAAGACCACAAGGAAAAAGAAAGAGGCTCCCGATTCGGGAGCCTCTTTCTTTATGCGGTAGCCGCACGATGCGGCTGAAGGTTCCAAGCACACGATGTGCGTCCGGCCGTAGGCCGGTGGAATCGTCTACTGGAATTCGAATTCCGCTAGGTTTTTTTCAATCTTTCGCTTCACGCGCTGCAACGCGTTGTCGATCGATTTCACGTGGCGCCCAAGATCGCGCGCCATTTCCTGGTAGCTCTTCCCTTCGAGATAGGATTCGAGCACCTGGGATTCCAGCTCGGAGAGATTCTGCCGAATGCGCTGGCGGATATCGTCGGAGACCTCCTGGGTAACCACGAGTTCCTCGGGGTCGGACGTCTTCTGCGAAGCCATCACGTCGAGGAGCGTGCGTTCGCTGTCCTCATCGTAAATCGGCTTGTTAAGCGAAATATACTGATTCAGTGGAATGTGTTTTTGACGAGTCGCGGTTTTAATCGCTGTGATGATCTGCCGGGTGATGCAGAGCTCGGCGAACGCGCGAAAGCTCGAGAGCTTGTCCGCCTTAAAATCGCGCACGGCTTTATAGAGGCCGATCATACCTTCTTGGATGATATCCTCGCGGTCCGCGCCGATTAAGAAGTAGCTCTTGGCCTTAATCCTGACGAAGTTCTTGTACTTGTTGAGCAGATATTCCATCGCCAGGTTGTCGCCCGATTTTGCGATGGCAACGAGATCTTCGTCTACTCTCTCGCTGTATTCCAAACCATCCGTCGCGGGATGGGTCATAGCCATAGTTTTTGCCTTCGTTGGTCGATGCGCCACAAAACGCGGGCCGGGGCCTCATCGGGCGCGGCACATCCACGTGATTATAGGAGGGGGTCCTCCCCGCGTCAAGCGTGGATATGGCAGGCAAGGCTAGTGCGTTCTCTGGCGGAGAGCCTCGTAAAGCAGGACGCCGGCCGCCACCGAGGCGTTCAGGGATTCGGTCTGGCCACGGAGCGGAATGCTGACCAGATAGTCGCACTCTCGCCTGACCAGGGGGGCAAGCCCCTCACCCTCGGCGCCGATAACCAGCGCCAGGTCGCGGTCGAAATCCGCCTGTCCCATCGGCACGGCCTCTTCTCCGGCTGCCGCCCCGGCAACCCAGATCCCGCCCTTTTTCAGGCTCCGGATCGCCTCGTTGACATTGGCTACGCGGACGACGGGCAGATAGCCCGCCGCGCCCGCGGCCGCCTTCCGGACCGTTGCGTTGACCCCCGCCGAGCGCCGCTCGGGCAAGATCACCGCATCCGCTCCGGCGCATTCGGCGGTGCGAATGATCGCTCCGACGTTGTGCGGATCGGTCAGATGATCGAGGATCACAAACAGCGCGTGTCCGGTCTTTTTCGATCCCATGACCTGCGCGAGGTTCGCGTAGTCAAACGGCGGCGCGACCGCGACCACGCCCTGATGCGTCTTGAACGGCAGTTGAGTAAAGAATCCGCGCTCCTCAAAGCGCACCGGCACGTTGCGTTCGCTCGCCTGCGCGATGATCTTGCGCAGCAGCGGATCGCGCTTGCGATCCTCGGAGACGTGGATCGCGCGCAATTCTTCACCGGCATTCATCGCTTCCTCAACAACATGAATTCCATACATCACATCATCGAAATCGAGCCGCGGCTTGCGCGGTCCGCCGGTGCGCCGCGGCGGCGGCGCTTTTCCTACTCGGCGACGGTCCATGTCGTACCGTCTTTCGAATCTTTGATCGTAATGCCGGCGCTTGCAAGCGCGTCGCGCAAGCGGTCAGACGCGGCCCAATCCTTACTTGCTCGAGCCCGTGCCCGCGCTTCAATCACTGTCGCGATCGCCTCTTCCGGGCTCGCACCGTTTAGCGAAAGCTCGTTACCGAGTTTTGCGCGCAAACATTCGAGAAGATCCGCGGGCAGCGAACGCTGCGGTTCGCGCAACCAATCCTCGTTCGATTCGATACCGAGCAGCCAGAGAGCACGCTTGAATTCCTCGCCTCCGCCCAGCACGGGATTCCATTGCAGCAGTTCGGCGAGCGCGACCGAGGTATTCATGTCCTCGTCGAGCGCGGCTTCCATGCGGCCGATCAATCCCGTCGTGTCCTCATTGGGCAAAGCTTCAGCTTTGACCGATAAAGACACGCGGTACATCTTTTTCAAGCGATCCAGCGTCGCGTACGCCGCAGCCAGCGACTCTTCCGTGAAGTTCATGACCTTGCTGTAGCCGGTTGTCAGAAACGCTAGACGAATGGCCTGCGGGTCGTGGCGCGCGAGCAGATCGACCAGCGGTTCGAAGTTCCCGAGCGACTTCGACATCTTCCGGCCCTCGAAATTGAGCAAGCCGCCGTGGACCCAAAAGCTCGCCATCGGCGGATGCTGCATCAGCGGTTCGCTCTGCGCGATCTCGTTCTCGTGGTGCGGGAAGATCAGGTCCGCGCCGCCACCGTGAATGTCGAAGCCGACACCCCCGGGGTCGAGGAGTACGTGTGACATGGCGGAGCACTCGATATGCCAACCGGGGCGGCCGTCGCCGTACGGTTCGAATGGCCACTTCGGCTCGCCCGGCTTCGCGAATTTCCAGAGCGCGAAGTCGAGCGGATCTTCCTTGTGCTCGTCAACCTCGATGCGCGCGCCCGCTTCGAGCTCCTCGATGTTGCGATGGCTGAGCTTCCCGTAATTCGGAAAGCTCCCGACGCGATAGTAGATGCCATCCTGCACGGCGTACGCGTTTCCGTGAGCGATAAGCTCGCGAATCATCGTCTGTATTTGCGGGATGTAGGCGGTAGCGTAGGGCTCCTCGTCGGGCTCCATCATACCCAGCTTGCGCATCGATTCGTGAAATTCTTGATAGTATCCGCGCACGATCTCGCGCCAGTCTTCGCCGGTCTCGCGCGCACGGTTGATGCTGCGATCGTCGATGTCGGTGACGTTCTGCACGTAGGTGACGTCATAGCCCTTGTGCCTCAGATACCGGCGCAGCAGATCGAAGAACAGGAACGACCGCGCGTGGCCGAGGTGCGCCTGCGCGGAAGGCGTGAGGCCACAGACATATACACGCACCGCGTTACCACGCAGCGGGGTGAAGGTTTCGAGCGATCGCGTACGGGTGTTATAGAGCTTCAGATGACCCACGACCAGGTCTCTTCGCCGTTTTCGCGTTCGACCTGTGCTAAGCGGGCCTCGAGCTGTTCGAGCCGGCGCTGCAAGTGATTGATGGCGTCGCCGTTGGGATCGGGCATCTCGACCTGCGGACGATCCGGCACAACGCGCACCGGTTTACCATCTTGCGCAACCACATGGGCGGGAATTCCGACCACCGTCGCGTTAGGTGGCACGTCGCGCACCACGACCGAACCGCTGCCCACGCGCGCGTTATCACCGACCACGATCGCACCGAGCACGACCGCGCTCGCGCCAACGGTGACGTTCTTTCCAAGCGTCGGATGGCGTTTGGTATGCGCCAGACTCGTGCCGCCGAGCGTGACGCCCTGGTAGATCGTGCACCCGTCGCCAACCTCGGCCGTCTCCCCCATCACGACGCCCATGCCGTGATCGATGAACACGCTCTGACCGATCGTCGCGCCGGGATGGATCTCGATGCCGGTTAGAAAGCGGGCAACATGCGAAAGCCAGCGCGGTAAGAGCGGCACGCCGAGCAGCCACAGCCGATGCGTAACACGGTAGGCGGTCAGCGCATGGAAGCCTGGATAGGAGAGGACGACGTCGAGCCAACCGCGCGCGGCAGGGTCACGATCGAGCGGCGCTCGCAGGTCCCCTAGAAATGTCTCGATCGGTCCGGCCATTGCCACTAGTCTAACCTACGGGTCAATGCGTTGGGATTCAATTGTTTCGAATGGTTTTCCATCGGGGCCGAACTTGATCGGCTCGAGACCGCGCCCATGGAGCAAACGCGAACTGACCGCGCCGATCCGAATCAGCATGCGGTCGTGACCGAGCAGCGGAAAGAGCAGCTCGAGCGGCGGCCCATCTTCCTCACCGGTGAGCGCCATCCGCAGCGCGGCGAGCGCGTCGTGCTCGGCAATGCCGAATTCGTCGGCGATCGCCGGCACGTCGTGTGCGAGCGGCAAGCCCCGCAGCTCCGGTTGATGATCGATATACTGTCCGACCGAGTCGAGAAAAAATAAGACCGAGCGCGTGCGTAAGCGTTCGAGTTCGAGAGCCGGAATCACGCATGACTCTGCGCGCAGCGCGGCAATGTACGCGAACGCATCGTCCACGCGCGACAACCGATCGCCGTACGCTTCGATAAATGTATCGATCCAGCGCAACGCAGCATCGGGCGCCGGGGCTTCGAGAAATCCCCAGCGCTGCATTGCCGTCAAGAGTTCGGCGCGCGAGATGGTCATCGCTCACTCCGATCGAGCGACGCTACGGCAAAGGCAGCGATACCGGTGCCGTCGCCGGTATAACCCATGCCTTCGCTGGTTTTGGCTTTGACGCTAATGCACTCGAGGGCTAGCCCGAGCCGGGTCGCGAGATGTTCGCGCATGGCCCCAATATACGGTGCGAGCTTGGGGCGCTCGACGACGATGGTCGCATCGAGGTTCACGATTCGGTAGCCCGCCTCGCGTACGCGCGCTGCGCAGGCTTCGAGGAGAACCATCGAATCGGCGTCCTTCCACTGCGGATCGCTGTCCGGGAAATGCCCGCCAAGGTCGCCGAGCGCGGCGGCGCCGAGCAACGCGTCGGAGATCGCATGAGCCAGAACGTCGGCATCAGAGTGGCCGAGCGCGCCGCGATCGTGTGGAACCGCGATGCCGCCCAGCACCAGGCGACGACCTTCAATTAAGCGGTGTGCATCGAAGCCGTGGCCGACGCGCGTCATTTAAGGGAAGCTCCGAGGAGCACCTGGGCGCGCGCGACGTCGCCGGGATGCGTGACCTTGAAGTTCTCCACACTGGCAGGAACGATCGCCACCTCGATGCCGACGGCTTCGAGCAGCGCGACGTCGTCTGTTGCTTCGAGAGCAGAGGCGCTCGCCGCATTGTGTGCGCGCACGAGCTCGGCACGCATGGCGAACTGCGGCGTCTGCGCGGCCCAAAGCGTCCCGCGATCGAGCGTGCGTTGCACCAGCATCGTCTGCGGATCGACCACTTTGATCGTGTCAACCACGGGCGCGGCCAAAACCGCTGCGCGGCCCGTCCGAACTTCGCGCATTCCCGCGCGCACGTCATCAGCGCGCACCAGTGGACGCGCGCCGTCGTGCACCAGGACTGCATCGTAGAGCTCGGGGAGCGCGTCGAGACCGCAGCGGACGCTGGCTTGACGCGTCGCACCGCCGCTAACGACGGCGAACTCACACTGCGCGGCGAGGGCGCTGGTCACATCGCTCACGGCGTCGAGCCACTCGCGTTCGGTTACCACCACGATCGCGCCGACCTCCGGCATCGCGGCAAAGGTCTCAAACGACCACGCAAGCATCGGACGCCCGGCAATCTCGATCAGTTGCTTCGGACGGCCGAAGCGCGTTCCGCGTCCGGCAGCCACGATCACCGCGCCCCAGTTCATCGCGCCGCCGGGCTTACGGCCTTGGGGCGCGCGAAGATCATTCGTCCGGCGACGGTTTGCAGGACACTGGTCACCACGACGTCGGTACTGGATCCAACGAGCCGCTTCCCCTGCTCGATCACAATCATCGTACCGTCATCGAGGTAGGCCACGCCTTGATGCGCCTCTTTTCCCTCGCGAATGACATGCACGTGCAATTCCTCACCGGGAAGAACGACCGGCTTAACGGCGTTGGCTAGCTCGTTGATGTTGAGCACTTCCACGCCTTCGACTTGTGCAACGCGATTGAGATTGTAGTCGTTGGTCAGGAGCCGGCCTGGCAACTCCTGCGCAAGGCGCACCAATTTCGCATCGACGCTTCCCGGAGGGAGGTCGTCGTAATCGCGCTCGTGGATTTCGATTGCACGCAGTTCTTGGAGTTTGGTTAGTGCCTCAAGGCCGCGCCGCCCACGCGTGCGCCGCTGCGGATCCTCCGAATCGGCAATTGCCTGCAGTTCGCGCAGCACAAAACGCGGTACGATCAACGCGCCATCGACAAACCCGCTCTGCACGATCTCGACGATTCGACCGTCGACGATCACCGAGGTATCGACGATCTTCGCGTCGCCGCCGCTGCGCACGCTTGCATCTTTGGAAGCCAGCGGCACCAATCGTGTTTTCGCGCCCACGCGAGCACCGAGATACGCAAAGAAAATCGTGACGATGAGGTAGAGCAGAATCGCGAGATAGCTGCCCGCGCGGCCGGTGATCGAGATGAACTCGAAAAGAATACTCTTAATCAGCAGTGCGGTTCCGAGACCAACCAGCAACCCGATGGCACCGCCCGCGATTTCGGCCGGAGCGAGCCGCTCGATTGCGCGCTCGACCAGATTGAGCTCGTCTTCGAAGAACGTTTGGGCGAGTGGCGCAACCGCAATCCCAGCGAGCGCGCCGGCGACCGGGGAAAAAATCATCATCGTCCATTGCAGCCAATCGCTTGCAAAGTGGAGCGAGAGGACGTTGACGTAGAGTTCGCGCCCGAGCAAGAAGCCCGTGATCGAGAATACGATGGCGAAGACCGTGCGCAGCACCGCCGCGGAAATATTGCCTGTATTCACTCGAATGTCACAAACGCTCCGCACACGTCGTTGGCGAAAAAACGCCCGCGCCTGGTCAGCACGAGACGATCTCCGCTACGTTCGAGCAGGCCATCGCTTTCGTACCGAGCGACGACGGGAGCATATCGCTCGGCTACATCGACGCCGTAGCGCTCTTTGAACTCCCCCAGGGCAACCCCTTGCGCGGTCCGCAGTGCGATCATCACCGCCTCGCCGACCGCCTTGATTCCGCTGAGCCTCTCAGCCTCGCCGGGGATCGGCTGGCCCGCGCCCGCCGCGGTAAGATACACT
>Ga0302177_10000760_pt1 | contig 23719 bp, 17 predicted proteins | sample I_Palsa_E1_2_FD_198780 | JGI IMG/M metagenome (GOLD analysis project Ga0302177, IMG submission 198780) | Peat permafrost microbial communities from Stordalen Mire near Abisko, Sweden - I_Palsa_E1_2 | ecosystem: Environmental > Terrestrial > Soil > Palsa > Peat permafrost | place: Sweden... | reverse complement strand
GGTATGACCGACTATAGCGCCCGCCCGGGTCGCCCCCCGGTTCTCCAGCACCGAACGGAACCGGCCAGATGTCGGCGAGACGATCAGCCGCCATTCCGGCGTGTGGCCGGGGCTGTGGTCGCAGACCGAGTCGGACAGGTGTTCCTCGATCAGGTCGCGCGCCGCGTCGAGCTGATCCGGCGTCTTGATCGCCAGCTGGGCCACGCCCGGCAGCGCCCGCTTGGCCAGGCCCGCTAGCGTGCCGGCCGGCGGCAGCTCGATGAAAGCGGTCACGCCCAGATCGGCCATGGTCCGCATGCACAGGTCCCAGCGCACCGGCGCGGCGACCTGAGTGATGATGCGCTCGAGCCACTCCTTGCCCGTGGTGACCGCCGCCCCGTCGGCGTCGGACAGCAGCGTGATGGCCGGATCCTCGACGGTGACGCTGGCGGCCGCGTCCCGGAGGGCGCCGATGGCCGACGCCATGTACTGGGAGTGGAAGGCTCCCGCGACCTGCAGCGGGCGCAGCCGCGCGCCAGCTGGCGGAGCGGCCGCGAAGGCGTCAAGGTCGGATATCTTCCCGGCGGCCACGATCTGTCCCGCGGCATTGACGTTCGCTGGCGTGAGACCGTTCTTGGCGATGGCCGCGAGTACCTCGCCCTGGTCGCCGCCGAGCACGGCCGTCATCCCGGTCGGTTCGGCCGCTGATGCCGCCGCCATCGCGGTGGCGCGCACCGTGACCAGGCGAATGGCGTCGTCCGTGCTGAGGACGCCGGCGATCACCCCGGCCGCGAGCTCCCCGACGCTATGCCCCGCTGCCGCGTCGGCGGAAATATCGCTGGCATCGCCGCGCGCCAGCGCTCCGGCGGCAGCCAGCGCGGCCGCCACTAGTAGCGGCTGCGCGACCGCGGTATCCCTGATCTCATCGGCGTTCGCGGTGGTGCCGTACCTGATGAGGTCGCAGCCCGCCAGCTCGGAAGCGACCCCGAGACGTTCGGCGACACCGGGCAGTTCGAGCCAGGGCGCGAGAAATCCAGGCGTCTGCGCACCCTGCCCTGGTGCAGTGATGATCAACATCCTCTTACCCTGCCCTGTAGAAGTCCGCCACATGAATGTCGAACGGTACGAAGTTCTCCGTCCTAAATTTGTAGCTTCCCTCCAAGTAACGTTAGCCCAGATGTCATCATCGCGTTACCGCTCACGCTCTGTCGTCTCTCGCCTCCCGGGCGCCCGCCCCTTCGGCTCGCCTGGCGGCCAGGCGGCCCAAGGCGATGGCGACCCACAGGGTAAAGCCATCCCGGCCGACTGAAGGCGTGTACTCGGTGAGCTCGGCGACGCGGCGCAACCGGTAGCGGACCGTGTTCGGGTGGACGAACAGCAGCCGCGCGGTGGCCTCGAGGGAGGAGCCCTGCTCCAGGTAGGTCGTCAGGGTGTCGAGCAGCGCGGGTCCGCCGCCAAGCAGCGGCTCATACACGTCGCTGATCAGGGCCGCCCGGGCGTCATCGTCGCCGTCCAGAGCACGTTCGGGCAGCAGTTCGTCCGCGCCGGTAGGCCGCGGCGCGTCCGGCCAGGCGGAGGCGGCGTGCAGCGCGGCCAACGCGGCCCGGGCGGAGACCGAGGCGGCGCGCAGGTCGCGGACCAGCGGGCCGGCGATGACCGGTCCGGGCCCGAACCGCCCGGCGAATCGCTCGGCTGCGGCGATCGGGTCGTCGGTGCCCCCCAGGACCAGGATCAGCCGGTTCCCCTGAACGCCCGCCAGCAGGTCCAGCCGGGCCCGTCTGGCCTGGGCCCTGAGGTCCTCGATGAGCGGCTCAGGCCCGACGTCCCCGTTGCTTCCGTTGCCTCCTCGGCCAGCCGAGCCTTCCTCTTCGCCGATGGTGCCGACAACAACTACGACGGGCGAGGATGACCAGTTCAGCGCGGAAGCCCACGAGTGCATCGAGTCCTCGGTTTCCCCGCGCACCAGGGAATCCACCACCAGGGCTTCCAGCCGGGCGTCCCAGGCGCCGCGTGCCTCGGCCGTCCGGGCGTATACCTGGGCCGCGCTGAACGCGATCTCCCTGGCGTAGGTCAGCACAGCCTCGCGCAGTTCCGCTTCGCCGCCGGGTACGGCGAGCTCGTCGACCTGGGCTTCCACCGCGTCGATGATGACCCGCACCATCTCGACCGCGTGCTGGAGGCTGACCGCGCGGGCCAGCTCGCGCGGCGCCGTGCCGAACACCTCGGTCACTGCGGGCCGATTACGCTCCGGGTGCCTGATCCAGTCCAGGAAGGCGGCGATTCCCGCCTGGGCGACCAGGCCCAGCCAGGACCGGTTCTCCGCGGACATCTTGCGATACCAGGGCAGCCGCTCGTCCATGGCAGCAATGGCGGCAGTGCCGAGCGTTCCCGTCGCGCGCTCCATCCGCCGCACGGTTTCCGGGTGTACCCGCGGCTTGGACCCCTTGGACCCCCTTACCTGCTCCTTCGCCGCCATCCCTCCACCCTGCCACGTTCCGCCTCAGCCGAGTACTGCCAAACGCCCCGGGCCGACGGCACCCCGCCGGCCTCTAGCTGGCGGGCCCGCCGGGTCCGTCGGTCGGGGTATCCATCCGGGAAACCACCAAACCCACCCTAATACCCATAAAAAGGTCACGACAAGGTGCTGCCGCCGTATGACCGGGCCGCACCGGTGGACCATCGGGCCGGTTCTATGCGGTCCTATGTTCCATAGGTGCGGTGGCGGCGCGGCCCGCGGTGGCTGGGCCGGGCGGGGTGGAGCCTGTGTGGTTGCTGGCGGGGCTGGCGGGGCCGGGGGGAATTGGCGCCGACTCCAGATCGCGACCGCAGTCGGCGCCCGTACCGGAACCAGCGCTACGAAAGGGCCTCGCTGACTGCGAGGTCGAGGCGGTACCGGGTTATGGCCTGGGCGGGCAGGCCCGGGTCCACGGCGCCACTACGAGCTAGCTCCCAGAGCACCGCGACCGTGATCGACTCGGCGTCTACGTGGAAGAACCGCCGGGCTGCCGGGCGCGTGTCGGAGAACCCGAACCCGTCGGTGCCGAGCGAGGTGAATGTGCCAGGCACCCAGCGGGCGATCTGGTCGGGTACCGCCTTGATCCAGTCGGACACCGCGATCGTCGGACCGACCGTGTCGGCCAGTGCCGAGCTCAGGTACGGCACCCGCGACGGCTCGCTGGGGTGCAGCATGTTCCACGACTCGCAGGCCAGCGCGTCCCGGCGCAGCTCAGTCCAGGACGTGGCCGACCACACGTCGGCGGACACGCCCCAGTCGGTGGCTAGCATGTCCTGGGCCGTCAGAGCCTGCCGCAACGCCACCCCGGAGGCCAGGATCTGGGCCCACGGCGCCGAAGCCACTGACCGTTCGGATTCAGCCTCACCCCCAGCATCCGAAGCAGCCTCACCCCCAGCATCCGAAGCAGCCGAAGCATCCGAAGCATCCGAAGCATCCGAAGCATCCGCAGTCCCCAGGTTTGCCGCGGGCGCGTACAGGTACAGGCCGCGCAGGATGCCGTCCTCGAGCGCCGCGGTCCCGCCGGGGAAATCTACGGGCTCCCCGGGCTGCGGATACGGCTCGTTGTAGACGGTGAGGTAGTAGAAGATGTTTTCGCCGTCCGGATGCTCACCGGTGGCCTCGTACATCCGGCGCAGCGCGTCTCGCATGATGTAGGCCAGCTCGAACGCCCACCCGCAGTCGTAGGACACGCACGCCTCGCTGACCGAGGCCAGCAGCAGGGAGTGCCCGTCGTTGTGCTGCAGGCCCTCGCCGGTCAAGGTGGTCCGTCCGGCCGTCGCCCCCAGCAGGAAACCCCGCCCGAGCTGGTCGCCGAGCAGCCACATCTCATCGCCGGTCCGCTGCCAGCCGAACATCGAGTAGAACACGTACACCGGGATCATGTGCGTGCCGTGGGTGGCGTATGAGGTGCCGGCCGCGATCACCGAGCCCATCGCGCCGGATTCGCTGATCCCCTCGTGCAGGATCTGACCCTTCTCGGACTCCTTGTAGGACAGAATCAGGTTGCGGTCCACCGCCTCGTAGGTCTGCCCGTGCGGGGAGTAGATCTTCGCTGTCGGGAACAGCGAGTCCATCCCGAACGTCCTGGCCTCGTCGGGGATGACCGGCGCGAACCGCTCGCCGATGACCGGGTCCTTCATCAGCTCCTTGAGCAGCCGGACGAACGCCATCGTGGTGGCGACCGCCTGCTTGCCCGAGCCCTTGCGCAGCTCGTCGTATACCGAATCGCCGGGCAAGGTTAGCGGCTTGGCCCGGACGACCCGACGGGGGAGCACCCCGCCGAGCGCGGCCCGCCGCTCGCGCATGTACTGGATCTCGTCGGAGTCCTCGCCGGGGTGGTAGTACGGCGGGAGTTCGGCTTCCAGGGCCGAATCGGGGATCGGCAGGTAGAGCCGGTCCCGGAACTCCTTCAGCTCGGCGACGGTGAGCTTCTTCATCTGGTGCGTGGCGTTACGCGCCTCGAAGTCCTTGCCCAGCGTCCAGCCCTTGATCGTGTGCGCGAGGATGACGGTGGGCTGCCCGGTGTGCTCGGACGCTGCCTTGAACGCCGCGTACACCTTGCGGTAGTCGTGCCCGCCGCGGGACAGGTTGCGCAGCTCGTCGTCGGATAGGTGCGCCACCATCGCGCGTAGCCGCGGGTCGCCGCCGAAGAAGTTCTCCCTGATGTAGGCGCCAGACTCGACGCTGTAGGTCTGGAACTGGCCGTCCGGCGTGGTGTTCATCTTGTTGACCAGGACGCCGTCGGTGTCCTGGGCCAGCAGCGTGTCCCAGTCGCGGCCCCAGATGACCTTGATCACGTTCCAGCCCGCGCCGCGGAAGTACGCCTCGAGTTCCTGGATGATCTTGCCGTTGCCGCGCACGGGGCCGTCCAGGCGCTGCAGGTTGCAGTTGATGACGAAGGTGAGGTTGTCCAGTTCCTCGCGCGCGGCCAGGCCGATCGCGCCGAGCGCCTCGGGCTCGTCCATCTCGCCGTCGCCGAGGAACGCCCACACATGCGAGCGCGAGGTGTCGTGGATCTCCCGGGCCAGCAGGTACCGGTTGAACCTGGCCTGGTAGATCGAGTTCAGCGCGCCCAGCCCCATCGACACCGTGGGGAACTCCCAGAAGTCCGGCATCAGCCGCGGGTGGGGGTAGGACGGCAGCCCGCCGCCGGGATGTGACAGCTCCTGCCGGAACCCGTTGAGCTGGTCCTCGGACAGCCTGCCCTCCAGATAGGCCCGCGCGTAAATTCCTGGCGCCGCGTGTCCCTGGAAGAACACCTGGTCGCCGGACTCGCCGTGGTCCTTGCCGCGGAAAAAGTGGTTGAAGCCGACCTCGTACAGGCTGGCCGCGCTGGCGTAGGTGGCGATATGCCCGCCCACGCTCATGCCGGGGCGGTTCGCCCGGGACACCATCACGGCGGCGTTCCACCGGATGTAAGCACGGATCCGGCGCTCGACGTGCTCGTCGCCAGGGAACCAGGGCTCGCGCTCGGGCGGGATCGTGTTGATGTAGTCGGTGCTGCGCAGGCCGGGCACGCCGACCTGCTGCTCGCGCGCCCGCTCGAGCAGGCGGAGCATCACGTACCTGGCCCGGGTCCGCCCTCTGGTCCGGACCACCGAGTCGAACGACTCCACCCATTCGCGGGTTTCGTCCGGATCGATGTCGGGCAACTGGGTCGGCAACCCGTCGCTGATGATGGGGAATTGCTGACGTCCGGAAGCCACGGGGTAGCCTCGCCTTCCGCAGTTGGTCGGGCGGCCGGTCGGCCGCGTCCTGGCAGACTCAATTGTCGTCTCGATGTGTTGTCCAGACCAATCGTCGTACGAACTGGCCCTGAGCGCATCTCTACTCGAAGGTAACCGCCGCGCGGGGGTACGTCGTATCGGCCCGTGGGTACGAACGCAAAGCCAGGGGCAGTTTCGCAGTAAGCAGAGTCTTTCGTTACTCTACGTTGCGAGCGCTGCCGTGGATAACCGGTCCCGAGGGGCGTGCAGGTCAATTTATGGCGGCGGTTTTCTTACCCGGAGCGATTGCCACTTGCGCGCCGGGCCAGGCCAGTGTGAACTGTCCCAACAAGAAGTGCTGACGCTGTCATCGTCGTCGGGGGAATCCCGGACCCGAGAATGCCTCTCGGCCCGGGGTGCCCGCAGACGTATGGTGACGCGGGGAGGGATTCGAGGAGGACGTCAGTGAGCGCGACCGCGGGCCAGGCGCAGGACGAGCGCGGCCAGGCCGAGCGGCTCGGTATCAAACCGGGCCAGGTGGTGCAGGAGATCGGCTACGACGATGATTGCGACGAGCAGCTGCGCGGCGCGATCACCAAGATAGACGGCGTGGAGCTAGTCGACGAGGACTACGACGACGTGGTCGACGTGGTCCTGCTGTGGTGGCGGGACGGGGACGGAGACCTCGTCGACGCCCTGGTCGACGCCCTTACGCCGCTGGCCGACGGGGGGTACATCTGGCTGCTCACGCCCAAGGCGGGCCGGTCAGGTCACGTTGAGCCGAGCGATATCGGTGAGGCCGCGCCGACGGCAGGCCTGTCCCAGACCTCGAGCGTGAGCGCGGCCCGTGACTGGTCAGGATCACGCCTGGTCGCCCCGAAGGCGCGCCGATGACCCGCTGAGTGCCGGTTCCGCAGGTGCGCACCTGACCGGCCGTTCGCTTATCTTTTACCGAACGGCCCTGATTCGGTGCCCCCGGCCAGGTGGCAGACTTGGGTGGTCAACCGAACTCAGGCAACACGCGGCGATCCAGCGAAAGGACCAGGCATGGCGGTAGAAGTGGGCGAGCAGGCGCCCGACTTTGAGCTGACTGACCAGCACGGGACGCCGGTGCGGCTGTCGAGCTTCCGTGGCGCTAAGAACGTCGTGCTGATCTTTTACCCGCTGGCGTTCAGCGGCGTGTGCACCGGTGAGTTGTGCGCGATCCGCGATGAGTTCCCCGAAGTCACCCGGGATGACGTCGAGCTCCTCACGGTGTCCGTGGACTCCACGTTCACGCACCGGGCCTGGTCAGACTCCGAGCACTTCGAGTTCGGGCTGTTGTCTGACTTCTGGCCGCACGGGGCCGTGGCCAGCCTGTACGGTGTGTTCGACTCCGAGCGCGGCATCGCGACCCGGGGCACGTTCATCATCGACAAGGACGGCGTAGTGCGCTGGAAGGTCGTCAATCCCATCCCGCAGGCGCGCGATCTTGCCGATTATTCAAAGGCGCTCGCCACGCTCGGCTAGCGCTGCTTTCGGCAGGTAAGGGGAGGCCTGGGAGTTCATGGGGTTCTTCGGGCTCGCAGGGACGGTGTCCCGAAATGCCCTGTTACCGCTGCGGCGTGCGGCAGACAGACCCGGAGCGGGGTAAGAGCCCGTGGCGGCGCGGCGTGCGGCGCGACCAGCTGGTGCTGGTCTGCCCTGGCTGCCAGGAATCGGGGGACTGGGCCGCTGACCTCGAGTCCTGCGGCACGTGCGGCAGCGTGCACCTGATCCGCCGGCTGGGCCAGGTCGAGTGCCTCGACTGCGGCCTGGTCCGCGAGTCTGCACCCGTCCTCGTCTCGGCGCCGACTACTTGGGTCGGCGGAGACGACGCCCTGGCCGAGGAGGTCGGGCGGGCGCTCGACCGTCTGCTCGGCCGCGGCTGAGCCCGCCAGATCCCGCCTGATCCCGCGAGTCGCGGCCGGATCCGTTACGGCGTCATCGGTTTAGGACGGGTCCTGGCCGGTAGCGCCAAAGGTAATTGGGACAGACGTAATCCACGAATATTCCAGGAGGCAACACGTCATGGACACCAAGGTGCGCGACGTGATGACGCCAGGCCCCATCGGGGTGGACTACCACCAGACGATCGGGGAGGCCGCCCGCGTTATGCGCGACTGGGGTGTCGGCGCCGTGCTCGTCGTGAACGACCAGGCTCTGCACGGCCTGGTCACCGACCGCGACCTGGTGGTCAGGGCGGTGGCGGAAGCTAAGGGCACCGATGAGGTTGTGGGCCCACTGAGCACCGGGAACCTGATCGGCGTGGACGTGGACGCCGACGCCGCGGAGGCGGAACGGCTGATGCGCGAGAACGCCATCGGCAGGCTGCCCGTCATCGAGGACGGGCAGGTTGCGGGCATGGTGTCGCTCGGCGACCTGGCATGACCCAGGAGATAACCACGGGCGGGATCTCGGTGCCGCTCACGCACGCCGGAAAGATCCTCTTCCCCGACGACGGCCTCACCAAGGAGGATCTGGCTAGGTACTACGCGGACGTGGCCGACATGATGCTGCCGTGGCTGCGGGACCGGCCGATCACCATGGTGCGTTACCCCGACGGTCTTAACGGCCAGCGGTTCTTCCAGAAGAACGCACCCTCGTACTTCCCCGGCTGGATCCGTCGTGTCGAGGTGGGCAAGGAGGGTGGCGTGGTCGAGCACGCCATCTGCGACAAGCCCGCCACCCTGGTCTACCTGGCCAACCAGGCATGCATCGAGATCCACGCGTTCCTCAGCCGCGCCGGCAAGGTGGAGGTACCCGATCAGGTGGTGTTCGACTTCGACCCGCCGGATGACAAGCGCTTCCCCGACGTGCGGCGCGCCGCGCTGTGGGCACGTGAGCTGCTCGACGGCGAGCTCGGCCTCAGCAGCTTCGTCCGGACCAGCGGAGGTCGCGGGCTGCATGTGCACGTGGCACTCAACCGGCGCGCCGACTTCGACGTGACACGGGAGTTCGCGCACCATGCGGCGGACGTGCTGGCTCGCAGGCATCCCGACGTGATTACCACCGAGCAGCGCAAGGATAAACGGGGAAACCGCATCTATGCCGACGTCATGCGCAATGCTTACGCGCAGACGGTCGTGGCCAACTACGGCGTCCGGGGTCGCCCGGGCGCGCCGGTGGCCACCCCGTTGGGCTGGCACGAAGTGGACGACCCCGGCCTGGAGCCCGGCCAGTTCACCATGGCCACCGTCCGGGCCAGGCTGACAAGCACCGATGATCCGTGGTCGGACTTCACCAGCTCCAGGCACGGCCTTCGCGAGGCGGGAAACCGGCTCGCCAAGCTAGCCAGCTGATCCGTCCGGTCGACCGCGGGAATCTGCGCTGTTTGCACAGCACGGTAGCGGGTAGCCAACCAGGCCATCCCAGGAGGTGACCGTGACGAGGAAAATGCGAGACATTATGTCGTCCGCGCCGGTGTGCATGGCTTCAACCGAAACCGTATCGGCGGCGGCGAAAGCCATGAAAGAACACGGCGTCGGCACCGCGCTCGTGCTGGCCGACGGCTGGCTCAGCGGGCTCATCACCGACAGGGACATCACGGTCCGGGTGCTCGCGGAGAACCGCGACCCGCTCACCACGCTCGTGGGTGAGATCTGCAGCAGCGAGGTGGCGGTGCTCAGCCCGGACGACGGCGTTGAGCAAGCCGAACGGCTGGTACGCGAGCGGGCGATGCGCCGCATCCCGGTACTTCAGGACGGCATCCCGGTGGGGGTGGTATCCGTCGGCGACTTGTCCCCTTTTTCTCCTTTGTCCCCGCAGCAGGGGGAGAAAGGCGAAGGGCCGGCTTTCCCCGGGGTCCCGGCGGCCTCGCCGGGCTCCTGAGAAGGGCCGCCTAGATGTCCGGGAAGCCAGAAATGATCGTGAAGGAGCTGCTCGACCGGGGCGGGTCGCTGTATGCCGAGGACGCTGGCATCAAGCTCGCCGACCGGCCAGGCCCGCTGTACCAGCTGCTGGTGCTGGCCATTCTGCTCAGCGCTCCGATCCCCGCCGGAACCGCGATCGCGGCCGCGCGGGAACTTTTCGCGGCCGGCTACCGCAGCCCGAAAGCCATGAGCGAGGCCAGCTGGCAGGACCGGGTGGATGCGCTCGGGCGCGGCCACTACCGACGGTATGACGAGCGCACCGCGACCTTGCTTGGCGATGGCGCGGACTTGCTGTCCGGCAAGTGGCACGGCGACCTGCGCAGGCTACGCGACCAGGCCGACGGCGAGGCGAGCGCCATCGCTTCCATGCTCACTGAGTTTTCCGGGCTGGGACCTACCGGGGCCAGTATCTTCCTGCGCGAAGTCCAGGAGACCTGGCCGACCGTGGCGCCCTACCTGGACGCCAAGGTGACCAGCGGCGCCCGCCGGGTGCGATTGCCGTACGACCGCGAGTCGCTGGCCAAGCTGCTGGCGGACAGTGGCCAGCCCGCCCGGCTCGCCGCCGCCCTGGTACGGGTGTCGCTGAGCCAGCGCCTGGCCAGTGAGGTCACCGCCGCCGTGCCTGACTAAGGCCGTGCTTGGTCACCATGGACGGCGTTGAGCAGGCACTTTCCCCGCCTGCGCGGGCCGCCGCGATGACATCCGGTCTACCGGGGATGTGCTAGAAAGGACGCAGGGACGGAGGATCTGTTGCCGATCGAGCAGCTCGGGCATGAGGCGGCTGAACTACTGAGCCTCACCAACGGCGGAGAGGCCAGGTCGCTGAACAAGCTCGCGGAGCTCGCTGCCTGGCAGGTGACAGCGTGCTCGGGAGCGCATGCCGCGGTCTGGCGCGAGGGTGACGTGGTCAGTGCCGCGGCGACCCATCCTGACCTGGCGGAACTCGCTGACCTGCAATTCCGGATCGGTCGCGGACCGCTGGTCGAGGCTGCGGACACCGGTGTCGCGGTCAGCTGCCCGGACACGCTCGACGAAGCTCGCTGGCCTGAATTCGCCGAGGCGGCGCTGAGGCGCGGCGTCCGCTGCTCAGTTCACCTCGTCCGCCAGCTTCCGCGTGGCGCCCTGGTCTTGTCCCTGTTCGGGGTGCGTCCCGGCGTGCTGGACGCCGAGTCCAATCCGATGGCTGACATGCTCGCCGCGTTCGGCGGCGCGATGCTCACAAACGCGACGGCCTACGATCAGGCGCAGCGCACCGCCAGCCAGCTCAAGGACGCCGTAGTCGCGCGGTCGGTGGTCGACCAGGCCAAGGGAATCTTGATGCATGCGCTCGACTGCGATGCCGACGCCGCGCTGCAGCGCCTGCGCCAGGAATCCCAGCGCCGCCACGTCAAGGTCACCGAGGTGGCCAGTGAGGTCGTGGCCGCCTACGGCAGCGAAGCCAGCGGGACAGCGGAAACACGTCCCGCCTGAGTCGTGCCGCCTGAGTCATTACGGCAACGGGGATTTCACCTTCGCGACCAGGATGGTCATGTCATCACGCAGGTTGTCCTGGGAAAAGCTAGCGACCAGGCTCTGGACCATCCTCGTGGTCTCGGCGGCGGAGCGGCCCGCCAGCCCGGCCAGCTCGTCGGCCAGCCGCTCCTCGAAATACCGCATGTCTGCGCTGCGCGCCTCGGTGACCCCGTCGGAGTAGAAGAAGAGCAGGTCCCCGGGCCCGAGCTCGAGTTCGTCTCGTTCCGGCTCGGCGTCGGGGAACAGGCCAAGGGGCAGGCTGCCGCCGCTCAGCACCTCGACGCGCCCGTCCGGCCGGACCACCACGGGGCCCGGGTGGCCCGCACTCGCCAGCACCACGTGCACATGGTCGCCCTCCCACCGCAGGTAGGCAAGCTTGGCGGTGACGAAGCGGTCCTCGTAGTCGCCGGCCAGGATGACCTCATTGACCTTGGCCAGTGTCTCTACCGGGTCCGGGCTCCAGTGCGCGATGACCCGGATGGCATGCCGGGCCGCCGCGGTCATGGCGGCGGCTTGGAGTCCCTTGCCGCATACGTCGCCCACAGTGATCGCCCACCCGCCCTGGACCGGGAAAACGTCGTAGAAGTCGCCGCTGGCTTCCAGTCCTTCACTGGCCGGCACGTACGCCGCGGACAGGTCAAGCCCGGCAATGTCAGGCAGCCGGGCGGGGAGCAGGCTTCCCTGCAGCGCTTCGGCGACGGCCGAACGATGCCGGAACATGCGGTCGACCCTGATCGCGACGCCCAGGTGCTCACCGAGCTCTTCCGCCAGGCCGAGCTCGGCGATCTCAAAACGTCCTTCCGTGGCCTGCCGGCCCAGGGTGAGAACGCCGTAGCTGGTGGTGCCATCGGAGATCGGCACGCTCAGCAGCGAGGTCACGCCGAGCAGCATCAGCAGCGGCGTCCCGTCGGGGGTAGTTCCGAGAATCCCTGAGTCGTCCGCATGGGCCAGGACCATGGACCGGCCCGCGGAGTGGACCTGGGCCGGCACCGTGCCGGCCTGCGGGTCGACGGCACGCGCATTCCTGGCCAGATCCTCCTGCGCATCGTCGTGCGGACCGATGACGAACTGGCGCCGCAGCCGGTCCGCCCGCTCGACGTCGACGATCACCCAGCTCGCGATGTCGCCCGCCAGCAGCCTGGCGCACCGCTGCAGTGTGACGGCCTCGCTGAACGTACTGTTGTCGAGCAGTAGCCTGGTCACCGCGGTAACCATGTCCATCCGGCGTGTCATGATCTGGACCGCGCTGCCCGCGGGATCCGGACGAACCATGCTGGCCGCAGGAGCCGTGTCCTCGCCGCCGCGCTCGTGGGAGAGCCCGGACCCGGACCCGGCTCCTGGCAGTTCGGCCACCGTGACCACGAGCAGCCGGGAACTGTCCGGCAGCGTGACGACGTTCGCCGTCATGGTCGCGTCGACCGGTCCGGCCGCGCCGAGCAGCGTGCAGTCCGTCTGCCTCGCGGTCCCCGTCCGCGTCGCGGCAGCGAGCTGGCTCTGCACGGCGGCGCGCGAAGGAAGGTCGATAAAGGCCGTCAGCGGCCTGCCGGTCGCGTAGCCGGGCGGTGCGCCGATCAGGTCGCCAGCCTTGCCGTTCGCCCGTCGTATCGTGCCGTCGGGCTCGAGCAGGAACAGGGGCGCGGGCGCATTCTGGAACACGGCTCGCAGCAGGCCTCTTTCCGCGCTGAGCGATGCCGGCGGCCCTCCGGGGGTGCCGGGGTCCGCCTCCCCGGTGTGGGACTCCACCAGCTTGGTCACCGCGTCGACGGCGGCATCCAGCTCGGCGAAGGTGGCCTCGAGCAAGGCCCGGGGATCGGCGCCTGGCATCGCCGCGGCGTGACGAAGCGCATCGCGCCGCCTGGCCAGCTCGGCGAAGTCAGCGTAAGAGCCATTCGGCCAGGTGTCTTGCGGCATCTCTCCAGACCATTATTCCTGGTGAAGCGCTACCAGCTCAGAGTGTTCCCTGCCAACGGGAACGGGCCTGGCGTGAGCTTAAGGCGTTCCTGGCTCATATTACTGGTGACCGTGCCCGGTAAGGCAAAAAGGTTCCGCCGGGGCGGATGCCCCGGCGGAATCCCTCGCCTAGGTGAACCAGCTGGCTACCAGCGCCGCCAGGCGGGCCTGCGGCTGCGGCTGCGGTAGCGCCCGTAGCCGCGAGTGGTGAAGGCGCTGACCAGCAGGGCTGCCGCCACGAGCGCGACAATGAAGGTGATCACGGTATGTCCGGCGCCGAGGATGGCCGTGGTGATAATGCCGCCGACCAACGCGGCCACGATGCCAATGAGGATCGTCAGGAGGATCCCGATGTGCTGGCGGCCAGGCACGAGCAATCGTGCCAGCGCCCCTATCACCAGTCCGATGAGGAGCCACACGATGATGACCGAAAGTGTGAGTGTCATGACCTCTCCTAAGGTTTTCACGGTTGGGTTCGCTTTTTGGCTGCTGAGACGAGGCCCCCCTCCCGCGCCACCCGATCATGGCCAGTGCTTGTGGCACCCGGCCTCACTCGTCATAGACGTCCTCGATGACCTTGGTCTCGGCGGGCCGCACACGTGTCGCATCAATGTGGTTGGCGGCCTCAGGGCTGCCGAGTGCGCCGGGGGCGGGCAACTCCGCCTGCACCCGGGTGTTCGCCGGATTCCGGTTGACGTCGTAATTCGGGTAGTTCACTTCTTCGACCCGTCGGCCCGGCCGCCAGTTCGTCTGCCGGACGAACACACGTCGGCCCACCCAGCCGTAGCCGCGGCGCGGGATCGCGATCCCGATTATGCCGATGATCATGAGCACATAGCCGGCGGTGTGCAGGTTGAAGACGGACGTGTTCGTCGTCACGGCGAACGCGAGGATCGCGCCGATGGCGATCAGGGCGAGTCCCATACCGGTTTTCATGATGATCCTTCCGCTGTCATGGCGTCCTGTCTGGTCAGGCCACGGCAGCTGATTGGGAGTTGTCGCTGGTCTCGGCGGGATCGAGCAGTTTGTCCTTGAGATGGCCTAGGGCCCGGGCAAGGAGCCTGGACACGTGCATCTGGGAGATGCCGAGCCGTTCGCCGATCTCGGTCTGGGTGAGGTTGCCGTAAAAACGCATGACCAGGATGCGCTGCTCACGCTCGGGCAGTTCCTCCCAGTGCGTATTGACGGCTTCCATGTCGATGGTGTGGGCGACACCCGGGTCGTCGTCGCCGAGCATGTCGGCGAGCAAGGCAGGATCTTCCCGGTCCGACAGCGGAGCGTCGAGGGAGTACGTGCTGAACACCAGGTCCGCCTGACGGGCCTCCTGCATGTCGTCCTTGCTGACCCCGAGCCGGTGGGCTAGTTCCTCTTCTGTGGGCCCTCGGCCCAGCTGCTGGGTAAGTTCCTCGGTGGCTTTGCGCAGTTCGAGCAGTAGTTCCTGAGCGGACCGGCGGACGTGGATCTGCCAGCGCTTGTCCCGGAAGTGCCGCTTGATCTCCCCGCTGACGCACGGCTGAGCGTAAGCAGAGAGGCTGTCTCCGACCTCGGGGTCGTAGTTATTGATCGCCTTGAGCAAGCCGACGTATCCGACCTGCATAAGATCTTCGGTGGGTTCGGGACTGCCTCGGTATTGCCTGACGCAGGAGCGGACCAGCTTCTGGTAGCGCTCCACGAGTATCTCGCAGGCAGCGGCGCGTAGCTCGTTATCTCGCGGCAGCGCACGGACCTTAGCCAGCAGGGCGTTGTCGGAGAGCTCTCGCAGCTCGGCGCGCGACCCGGCGTAGATGGTGGCGTCAGGGACGGCCTTGACGGCGGTGTCAATGGTGTCTGACGCCGGCTGCTGGAGGGTTCCCTCAGTCAAGGTGGCCTCCTAGGGACCCTGGGAATCTCGGACGAATTCGGACGAGTACGGTGTGCCCGATCCGAGATGAATAAACGTAGAGCGATGTGATGCTCGTCACATCCCCGGACTCGCCAGGGTCAGCCGCGCCGGTAACGCTCCGTATCAGCGGTGCGGAGCGCCATGCCGTGACCGGGTCGGTCCTGGTCGGGCCGCATCGAGCCGCCTGACGGATCGAGAGTCCCGTCGAAGAACAGTCGTTCTATTCGCTGGTGATCGTGGAAGTACTCCACGTGCCGCAGGTTAGCCACCGCGGCCCCCACATGCGCGTGCAGGTTGGGTGCGCAGTGGCCGGAGACCTGCAGGTTGTGCGCTGCGGCGAGGCCCGCGCCGCGCAGGAACTCGGTGATCCCGCCGCACCGGGTCACGTCCAGCTGCAGGCAGTCGACCGCGCCCGCGTCGATGAGCCGCGCGGAGTCGGCCAGCGACCAGCTGTACTCGCCGGCCGCGACATCGGGCCGGACTTGCCCCCGGACCACGGCCAGGCCCGCGAGATCCTGCGAGGAAACCGGCTCCTCGAACCAGGTCACGCCGATCGAACTGAGCTCATCGGCGACCCGTACCGCCTGGCCCGTGGTGTAGCCGCCGTTGGCGTCCACGTACAGTTCCGTGTGCTCGCCGATGATCTCCCGGGCGAGCTCGGCCCGGGCGATGTCGCGGCGCTCGTTCCCGCCCGACGACTCGCCGATCTTGATCTTGACCCGGGGGATGCGCTCCTTCTCCACCCATTCGCTGAGCTGCTGGCGGGTGCGCGTGTCGTCGTAGCTGGTGAAGCCGCCGCTTCCGTATACGGGCACATCCGCCAGGGCCCTCCCGAGCAGGCCGGCCAGCGACTGGCCCAGCAGCCGGGCCTTGAGATCCCACAGCGCGATGTCGACGGCCGAGATGGCCATCGCGGCGACGCCGGGACGGCCGATGTTGCGGACCTGGCGCGCCATCGCCTCGGCCGTTCCGGCCACGTCGAGGGCGCTTCGCCCGATCACCACGTCCGCGAGCATCTCGGTGATGACGCTTTGCGCCGCCGCGGAGGTATAGCTCCAGCCCAGTCCCTGCTTGTCGCCGCAGTGGACGGTCACCAGGACCATGGTGGTCTTGTCCCAGCTGAGCGTGCCGTCAGCCTCAGGTGCGTCAGTCGGTATGACGTAGCTGGCAGTATCGACCGCTGTGACTATGGATTCGGTCACGCTCGAGTCCCTCCTGATCGGCAGGAGAATCCGACTACCTTCTCGCTTCCCGATCAAACTCCTCGCTCCCGATCAAACTGGGTACTTCGGTAAATCCTTGCCATCAAAGGTGTAGGCGGACGGCCGGGGGGAAGCGGATAGCCGCTGCCAGTGCGAACTAACCGTGAAGGCACAACATAAGACCAGCTCAAACCCTCGTGAGGACACGTGATGACCGCGATCGGGAGTGCTATGAACTGGCGGGCGGCGGGCGCCTGCCTGACCGCCGACCCTGACTTGTTCTTTCCCATCGCCCCGGCCGGCCCGGGCGAGCGGCAGATTGAGCGAGCCAAAATAATCTGTGCGGGTTGCGGGGTCCGGCGGGAATGCCTGGAGTTTGCGATGGGTCACGACCAGGTTTATGGCATCTGGGGCGGAACTACTCCCGAGGACAGGCAGCGAGACCGGCGGCGCAGGCGGCGTGCGGCTGCCGCCGCAGGGCACAAGCCGGCCGTCGCGGTCTAGGTCCTCCGAGCCGCGGCCAGCAAAACGGGACACTGCACCAGGGAAGGGAAGTCGCGTGACTCAGACGGTTGCCATCACTGGAGCGAGCGCCGGCATCGGGCGGGCGGTGGCACGCATGTTCGCCGAGCGCGGGGCCCAGGTCGGGCTGATCGCGCGCGGTCAGGCCGGCCTGGACGGCGCCGTGCGTGACGTGGAGCGGGCAGGAGGGGCGGCCCTTGCCGTCCCGGCGGACGTGGCGGACTTCGCCCAGGTCGAAGCCGCCGCCAAGCAGATCGAAGAGACCCTGGGCCCGATCGACGTGTGGGTCAACGTGGCGTTCGCCTCCGTGTTCGCCCCCTTCGCGCAGACCACGCCCGAGGAGTTCCGGCGGGTGACCGAGGTCACCTACCTCGGGTTCGTGCACGGCACCATGGTGGCCTTGGCCCGGATGCGGCCGCGCGACCGCGGCGTCATCGTGCAGGTGGGCTCGGCGCTCGGGTCGCGCAGCATCCCGCTGCAGGCCGCTTACTGCGGAGGCAAGCACGCGATCAACGGATTCACCGAGTCGCTGCGCTGCGAGCTTATGCACGACAAGTCGAACGTCCACGTCACCGTGGTGCAGATGCCGGCGGTCAACACCCCCCAGTTCTCCTGGGTGCGATCCAAGCTGCCCAGGCACCCGCAGCCGGTGCCGCCGATATATCAGCCTGAGGTCGCGGCCCGCGGCGTGGTCTACGCCGCCGACCACCCGCGGCGCAAGCAGTACTTCGTCGGAGCCAGCACGACCGCGACGATCCTGGCCAACCGGGTGGTGCCGGCCCTGCTTGACCGATACCTGGCGAAAACGGGCTATCGCTCGCAGCAGACCGGCAGCCGGGAAAGCAGCGACCGGCCGGACAACCTGTGGGAACCGGTGGACAAGCCCCGCGGCGAGGACCATGGCGCGCACGGGGAGTTCGACGGTAAGTCGCACTCGCGCAGCGCGCAGCTGTTCTTGTCCCACCATCCCGTGGCCGCCACGGCGACGACCGCAGCGACCGCAGCGACCGCGGCGGTGGGCGTCGCGCTCGCCAGCCGGGCCCGCCGCCGGTAACGGTGGTCCCGGTCCGGCCTGGTTGCCGGGTCCCCGCCTTAACCGGCCACGCCGTAACCGGCGGGCGAGCCAGCGCTCCATGCAGGCAAGCAGCTCATCGGTATCGACCGGCTTGGTCACGTAGTCGCTGGCGCCGGCCGCGATGCTCTTCTCCCTGTCGCCGGGCATGGCCCGGGCGGTGACCGCGATGATGGGCAATGTGGAGAAGGCGGGCATCTGCCTGATCTTGTTCATCGTCGCGTAGCCGTCAAGCTCGGGCATCATCACGTCCATCAGGACGAGATCGGTGTCTTCGGCGCAGAGCAGGGCCTCGATGCCCTTGCGCCCGTTGGTTGCCTGGGTCACGGTCATGCCGTGCAACTCCAGCGTGCTCGTGATCGCGAAGACATTGCGGGGGTCATCGTCGATCACCAGCACCCGCTTGCCGCGCAGGACTTCGTGACCTTCAGCCTCCGATGGCTGCCGCGGCCCGGGCCCGGTGTCCTCGGCGCTCTGCAGGCCGCCGGCCGCCGGCTCGCTGATCAGGGCGGGCACGTGGTCCGGCTGAGCCGCTGAGAGGTGAAGGGTAATGCGCTCGCGCAGTTCGTCCAGAGATGGCAGCAGCTCAAGCGGCTGGGAGCCGAAGCGGAGCCGGGCCAGCCGCGCCTGCGCGCTGTCGATCGTGTCCCTGGTGTGGGCTAGCACCGGGACGTCCCGCAGCCTGGGATCTTCGGCGAGCTGCTCCAGGAACGCGAACGCGGACGCGTCCTCGAGGCCGAGGTCCAGGACGACGCACTGGTGCGGGGCGGCGGCCAGGGCCTTGATGCCCTGCTCGGGGCTGACCGCCGTGTCCACGTGCACCGGCCCGGGGATACCGGTGAGATCGGAGACCGCGCTATAGGCGAGCAAGGTGAGAAGGCCGCCGCGCGAGCCCTCGAGAACCAGCAGGCGCCGGCCGGCCGTGGCCTCGTCCTCCGTCAGGGTCGGCTGCAGACGCAGGGCCTCGGTCGCGTCCGCGTCCGCGTCGCCGTTCGCTGAGATGCTGACCCCCTCGCCCGGGCTGGCGGCGGCGGGATAAGTGTCCACCGCAGAGGCGGTGACTCCTGGCATCTCGCACGGCAAGTACAGCGTGAAGGTGCTGCCCTGGCCGAGCTCGCTTTCGGCGATGATCTCGCCGCCGAGCAGGGCGCCGACCTCGCGCGCGATCGACAGTCCCAGGCCGGTGCCGCCGTACCGGCGGCTGAGCGTGCCGTCGCCTTGCTGGAAGGCGCCGAAGATGGTGCTGATGTTCTCGGGTGCGATGCCGATTCCGGTATCGCCCACCGAGAAGGCCAGGACCTCGCCTCCGTCGGGCGTACGTCGTGCGGCCGGAGTTCTTGGGTCCCGGCCCACCCGGAGTATCACGTGGCCTGCTTCGGTGAACTTGACCGCGTTCGCCAGCAAGTTGCCGAGCACCTGGCGCAGTCGCTGCCGGTCGGTGAACAGCTCAGGCGGTGCTTCGGCGTCCGCCTCGACGGCGAATTCCAGTCCCTTCTCCGCGGTGAGCGGCTGGAACGTGGCCTGGACATCCTCTAGCAGCACGCTGAGACCGAACCGCTCCACGTGGATGTCCATCCGGCCCGCCTCGACCTTGGACAGGTCAAGGATGTCGTTGATGAGCTGCAGCAGGTCTGAGCCGGCCGAGTGGATGACGTTGGCGTACTCGACCTGCTTGGCGGACAGGTTCCGGCCCGGGTTCTGCGCCAGCAGCCGGGCCAGGATCAGCAAGCTGTTCAGCGGCGTGCGCAACTCGTGTGACATGTTGGCGAGGAACTGCGACTTGTATTTCGACGCCAGCGCCAGTTGCCTGGCTCGTTCCTCGATCTCCTGCCTGGCCTGCTCGATCTCGGCGTTCTTGGTCTCGATATCGCGGTTCTGAGTGGCAAGCAGGGCGGCCTTGTCTTCCAGTTCGGCGTTGGACCGCTGCAGCTCGACCTGCTGATCCTGCAGCTCTCCCGAGCGCGCTTGCAGTTCGGTGGTCAGCCGCTGCGACTCCTCGAGCAGTGTGTCGGTGCGGGCGTTGGCGATGATTGTGTTGAAGTTGACCCCGAGGGTCTCGGTCAGCTGCTCGAGGAAGTCGGTCTGCACCGGGCTGAACGTGGTGAACGAGGCGAGCTCGATGACCCCGAGCACCTGATCCTCAAACAGGATCGGCAGCACCGCAAGATTCGCCGGCGGCGCCTCGCCAAGCCCGGAGGAGATCTTGACGTACCCCTCGGGAAGGTTTCCGATGATGATGGACCGCTTGCTCCTGGCGACCTGGCCGATCAGCGACTGACCCAGCCGGTACTGGATCGGTGCCACCTTGTCGGTGCGCAGTCCGTACCCGGCGATGAGGCGGAGCTGGGTGTCGCCGTCGGCCTGCTCGGAGAGGAAGAACGTGCCGTGCTGAGCGCCGACGAGCGGGGCGAGTTCGTCCATGATCAGCTCGGCCACGACGGCCAGGTCCCGATGACCCTGCATCATGCCCGCGATCCGGGCCAGGTTGGTCTTCAGCCAGTCCTGCTGCTGGTTGGCCCGGATGGTCTCGCGCAGCGACTGGACCATCGCGTTGATGTTGTCCTTGAGCTCGGCGACCTCGCCCTGGGCCTCCACCGAGATGGACCGGGTCAGGTCCCCGGAGGCGACCGCACTGGTCACCTCGGCGATCGCGCGGACTTGCCTGGTCAGGTTCCCGGCCAGCTCGTTGACGTTCTCCGTCAGCCGCTTCCAGGTGCCTGCCACGCCTTCGACCTCGGCCTGGCCGCCCAGCCGGCCCTCGCTGCCGACCTCGCGGGCGACCCGGGTGACTTCGGCCGCGAACGAGGACAGCTGGTCGACCATGGTGTTGATGGTGGTCTTGAGCTCGAGGATCTCACCGCGCGCGTCGACGTCGATCTTTTTCGACAGGTCGCCCTGGGCGACCGCGGTGGTGACCTGCGCGATGTTGCGGACCTGGCTGGTCAGGTTGCCTGCCATCGAGTTGACGTTGTCGGTGAGGTCCTTCCAGGTGCCGGAGACGCCCTTGACGTCGGCCTGGCCGCCCAGCCGGCCTTCGGTGCCGACCTCGCGGGCCACCCGGGTGACCTCGTCGGCGAAAGCGGACAGCGTGCCGACCATCCGGTTGATCGTCTGGGTCAGCGCGGCAACCTCGCCCAGCGCTTCCACCGTAATCTGCTGGCTCAGGTCACCGCGCTCCACCGCCGTGGCCACCTGCGCGATCGACCGGACCTGGGCGGTGAGGTTGGACGCCATCACGTTGACGTTGTCGGTCAGGTCCTTCCAGGTCCCCGAGACCCCCCGGACGACGGCCTGGCCGCCAAGGTTGCCCTGGGTGCCGACCTCGCGGGCCACCCGGGTCACCTCGTCGGCGAACGCGGACAGCTGGTCGACCATCGTGTTGATGGTCTCCTTCAGCTCCAGGATCTCGCCCCGGGCGTCGACCCGGATCTTCTGGCTCAGGTCGCCCTTGGCCACCGCGGTGGTCACCTCGGCGATCGAGCGCACCTGGTCGGTGAGATTGGCCGCCATCACGTTGACGGACTCGGTCAGGTCCTTCCAGGTGCCGGAGACGCCCTTGACGTCGGCCTGGCCGCCGAGAAGTCCCTCGGTGCCGACCTCGCGGGCCACCCGGGTCACCTCGTCGGCGAACGACGACAGCTGGTCGACCATGGTGTTGAGGGTGGACTTGAGTTCGAGGATCTCGCCCCGCGCGTCGACGTCGATCTTCTGGCTCAGGTCGCCCTTGGCCACCGCGGTCGCCACCTGGGCGATGTTGCGCACCTGCCCGGTGAGGTTGCCCGCCATCGCGTTGACCGACTCGGTCAGGTCCTTCCAGGTGCCTGAGACTCCCGGCACGTAAGCCTGGCCGCCGAGCTTTCCCTCGGTGCCGACCTCGCGGGACACCCGGGTCACCTCGGAGGTGAACAGGTCGAGCTGGTCCGACATCCCGTTGAAGACCGCGGCGATCTCGTCCATGAGCGGGTCGCCCGTCTTGGCCAGCCGGGTACTGAAGTCGCCGCCTCGTACCGCCGTCAGCCCCGCGAGCAACTGCTCAAGCTCGGACTTGTCGAGCCTTGGGCCCGAGTGGACCGTATCAGTCACCAAGTGCTCCCATCAGCTGTACCGACACGGCGCGACGCGTGTCTGGCACCGTCGTGCGATCTACACCGATGGTAGACCGGATGTCACTATCATGGGCCGAACGGACTTCTGTTCCAGTGCCCTAGGCTCGAAAAGCCCGCCCCCCGCGCAAGAATGCGGGTGATGGTGAGAGGCGGGTGAGGCAGGGAAGGCGGGTGATATGTCGGATAGCGATGACGACATGCATCGGCTGATTGCGGTTGTCGATCATCAGCGGCGTGAGCTCGATCGCATCCGTGCTTCGGCCGCCGGTGAGTCCGTGGTCGCGATGGCCAGGGGCGCGCTGATGGAGCGGCTTGGCTTGTCCGCGGCGGAGGCCGCTAGCCAGCTGGCCGAGCTTTCCGCGGCGACCGGGATCCCCTCTGCTGAGATGGCCGCCGCGGTACTGTCCGGAGCCCTGAGTGATTCCGAGAGGGCCGGAGCCGTCGGGCCCGGTGGTGTGCTGGCGGCTGCCGCGGGCGGCACTGCTTCCGCGGTCGCGGCGCAGACCAGGCGAGACGGCAAGCCGGGACCTCGCTCACTGATGGTCGAGGCGGCGGCCGAGATGGCCGCCGACGGCGCCGAGCTCGTCGCCATGCTGGCCGGGCAGGTGCTGATCCCGTTCGGGGCGGCCATAGTCGCGCTCTGGCTGCTCGAAGTGGACGGGACTCTCACGCTGCTCGGCCAGGCAGGCCTGCCGGTCGGCGAGGCCAACCGCTGGCAGCGTATCCCGCCCCAGCTTGACTGCCCGGCTCAGCGGGTCGCTCGCGGAGCCGCTGACCTCTGGTGGCCCGCTGGCCGGCCGGCGGGCGACCAGGCGCCGGTCATCGGAACGCCCGCCGGGGCCAGGGTGGTCCTTGCCCTGCGCCAGCGGAACGGTGAGCTGCTCGGGGTGATGGAAGCTATCTGGCCGGGGCCGCTTACCGCATTCACCACCGAGATCCGCCAGCATCTGCCGTCCCTGTCGGCAGGCTGCGCACGGGTGGTGGCGGCCCGGCTCGCCCACGGTGACCTGGCGGCCGCGCAACCTAAGGCGGCGGTCTTCGCCCTGCTGGACGGCCTGGCCGACTCGGTGCTCGTGGTCCAGGCCATCAGGGACGACGCCGGACAGGTGACCGACTTCGGCATTGAGCATGTCAGCCCCGGCTTCTGCGATCCCGCGGGCCGGGCCAGACCGGACCTGACCAGAGCCGACCTGACCAGGCTGACCCTCCTGGAGGCCTACCCGGCGAGCGTGGCAGGCTCGGGCCTGTTCGCCCGGGCGATGCGGGTGCTCGCCGACGGCGCGCCTCAGCATGTCCCCGGTCCGCTTCGTGCGTCCCTGGGCAGCGGGCTCCCCGTTATCGAGGCCGAATCCGAACAATCTCCGCTGGCCGACCTGCGGGTGGCCAGGTTCTTCGACGGCGTGATCTTCACCTGGCACCGCGACAGCTCGGCGGGTTCTTGGGTCCGGCTGGCCGAGCTCCTTGATCACGCGCAGCGCCTCGGCCGTCTCGGCGGCTGGGAGGAGGACCTCGTCACCGGTACCGTACGCTGGACCGACTCGGCGTTCGACCTGTTCGGCCTGGCGTCTCGCCCGGGGGCGGAGATACCGCTGGCGGATCTGCATAGCTACGTGATGGCCGCCGATAAGCCGGTGGTCAATCGCTTCAGGCAAACCCTGCCCGAGCAGCGCGAGGCGCTTACCGCTACGTTCCGGGTCGTCCACCCCGACGACCAGAGGATCCGTCAGATCCGCGTGTTCGCCGAACCGGTCGTCGACGCGGCCGGCACGGTGGTGGCCCTGCGCGGGGCCTTCCAGGACGTCTCGGCGCACTACCACACGCAGGTCGCGCTGGCCGCCACCCGCGATCAGCTCGCGGACAGCGAGCAGCGCGTCGCGGAGGAG
>Ga0302177_10000759_pt1 | contig 23738 bp, 16 predicted proteins | sample I_Palsa_E1_2_FD_198780 | JGI IMG/M metagenome (GOLD analysis project Ga0302177, IMG submission 198780) | Peat permafrost microbial communities from Stordalen Mire near Abisko, Sweden - I_Palsa_E1_2 | ecosystem: Environmental > Terrestrial > Soil > Palsa > Peat permafrost | place: Sweden... | reverse complement strand
GATGCCTGTACCGGGCAAAAACGCCATGCCCCAGTATTCCCCGGAACTGGCGATAGGCTCGACATACGAATACCAGGTAGATCCATGACCGCCGGCCTGAGAGCAGCCACCGGCCCACAGCGTGATATAGTCTTCGGCCTCGTAGCTGAGTGGCGGGTACGGCCGGGTAGGCTGCGTGATAATCGGCTGATCGATCGTCCAGTAGGTTCGCGTGTAAGAATCATCTGTCCAGACCGTCTTGCCGATAATGTCCTGGTTACCGTGTCCAGACGGATCGTGCGCGAACCACACGACGCAGCGAAGATTGCCGTTAATATTCAAGATACGGCCCGCGGGCCCAGGAGGAATCGTGCTCTTGTCGCATGAGTCCGGCGCCAGCAAAGTTGTACTCTGGTACTGGCCATAGAAGTTCTTGCAGTTGGCCACTAACCTCGGAGCAGCCCCAGCAGGGGTCTGAGTAGTGATGCCGGTACAAGTCTGCTTATAGTCGGCGCCTCCTTGACACTGTAGTTGGCCGTTGGAATTCGTAATATCGGCGATGCAGGTCCAAGCGTCAGGCAGCGTGGAGGCATGCGGATTGCCGGAGGAGTCCTTACAGGATGCCAGCAAGGTTGTGCCCGACATCTTGAATCCTGTGCAGCTCTGAAGGTATGAGCCGGGAGGCGCCTGGGCCTGCGCAACCGTGGGAACAAACAAGGGACCTAATAACATTGCGATTGCCGGGATCAGAACTGATCGAGCCGTGGTTTTTGTAAGTAGCATCGTCGATCTCCTAGCTGGGAAGCGACAAGCAGCTTAGGTACGGGGAACTTACTCCGTCCGTGTATCAAAGTCCAGTGTTCTTTGAAGGAAGTGTATCTCGGAACGTAAAGGTGGGCCAGTCGCCAGCTCTTGCCTTTCAACGCGGGAAGAGGTCAAAGGCGACGGCCAGGGATATCCTCCCCACACGGGTTATGCCGGCGATTTGGTGGCGGCTTCGATTATTGCGCGGGATTGCGATAGCTCTCGGGAGGGCCTAGATAGCTGGGCGGCAGCGGGGCCTGGCTAACGACCAGTTTCTCCAGCACGATGCCGGAGTCGACCATGCGGAATTTCAGCGTGTGATAGCCCGGCGCGTCCAGGTTCAGAGTGGATGTGACTTTGCGAACTCCGTCGCTGACGGCCTGTTCCCAATCCCTTTGCGAATTGTGGGCGAGCGCATCGACGATCTGCGGCGGCTGATCGTCGAAGGAGATGGCAAACCGCAGGCCGCGGCCGGGGACGAAGTTGAGCGTGGGCGCGAGAATGGCTTCGACATTGAACGCGCCGGGTTCGAACAAGTACATCTGGTATTCGAGGACCGGGGCGGGCTGGGGCGGCTCGGCGCTGGGCGCGTTCACGGGGAAAATGGTCATTCCGGAGAGGGTTTCGCCAAAGCCGGGGATCTTATCCCAATGGGCTTCTTCGCGAACGTCTTCTCGACCTGGCCCTCGACCGAGGCCGGCGCCGGTTTCGCCGGTGAAGTGCTCGGCCTCGATTGAGACGTAGTGATTGGCTTCCACAAAACCCTGCAGAGAATCTCTCGCGGGCACGGACGGGCGCAACGCCTGCACGCGGACAACAGAGGTTGTACCGCTTTTCTGCGCGAGAGTAACGGCACCGTCGTTCGCGCCTTCGGGCAGGCTGGCCCAGTCGATGCTCACGAAAAGCCGGGCTTCTTCAGCGACGACTCCTTGGGTGCGACTGAGTTTAATCCAGGGCTGGTCTGCGCTCGCTACATATTCAAAAGGCTCGGTGCCGCGATTGAACACGTCGATGAATCGGGTTTGCTGATTGAAGATATCGAAGGTGGGCAGCGCAAGCGATGCCGAGGCGCTGGAGCCGGCGGAGGGCGATTCCTCGACTGCTACGGCCATCCTCGCTCCGGGTGCGGGTTGCACTTCGGTGATGGCCGGCATGGCATTGAGTGGAGGCTCATTCCAGAAGGTGTAGCCAATATGCGTCTGGTCCATCATGTGGTTCCACTTGCCGTGCGCGAGCTTATGGTTGTACTCGTCGGTGAGCGCGGCGTCGGCGGCAAAAAGCACGCGGGCTTGGTGGGCGAGATCGTTGGTGCTGACTCTGCCCTGCGAGGCATAGAGATGGTTCTTGCCAGCGGTGAGGTATAGCTCACTTACAATCGCCGAGGCCTTCACCGGATACAGCACTAACTCGAAGAATGCATCGCGTCTATCTTCGGGAAGTTGCCCAGATAGATGATCGGCTTGTTCCGCAAGCGATTTCCAATCGGAGAAAATCCGGCCCGCCTCCCGGTAATGAACTTGACTGAAGGTATCTGGATCGAGTTGCTCCGGCTTTCGCCGCGCGTTGAACTGAGTGTACTTGGAGACGATATCCGCGATCTCGGAGGCGTGCTCTCGGCCAAACTCGCGTTGGGCCCAGAGTTCGGTGAATTCCTGAAGGTTGTCTTTGCCCCATCGCTCGGGATGGCGCGCCAGATTCAGGAAGAACTCGATGGGGAATTCCATCGGCTTGAGGTCGCCGACATTTACTATCCAGATGCGGTTCGCGCCATAGGCGTAAGCAAGATTCATCTGCTCCCACACCTTCGTGATCGAATAGGTATTGAGCCACTTATAAGAGCGGGGATCGCCGACATAGTCGAAGTGGTAGTAGATGCCTGAGCCGCCGCTGCGCTTTCTTTCTTCCGCGGTGGGAAGACGGCGAATGTTACCCCAGTTATCGTCGCTCCACAGCAGGGTCACGTCGTCGGGAACGCGCATGCCTTTCTCGTAATAACCCTGCACTTCTTTGTAGAGAGCCCAAACCTGAGGATCGGGGGCAAGGGTGGGAGTGAGGTGTCTGGCGATGATCTCGCGCTGATCGGCTACGATTTTTTCCAGAAGCGCGATGTTTTCGGTTTCAGCCATCGGCATGTCGCCATCGCCGCGCATGCCGAGCGTGATCACGCTCTCGTAGTTCTTGTTGCGCTCGATTCCCGCCTCCCAGAATGCATCGAGATTCTTCGCATTCGCCGCGTAGTCCCACGGGCCGGTGCCGTGCCGTTTCCATTCCTGCTGCGCGCGCAGCATGGGTTCGTGGTGCGAAGTGCCCATCACGATGCCGTATTCATCGGCCAGCTTCGGGTTCAAGGGATCGTCTTCATTGAAGGCGCTGTTCCACATGGCCGGCCAGAGAAAGTTGGCCTTCAGGCGGAGTAACAGCTCGAAGACCTTTTCGTAAAACTGATGGTTGAAGCCGCCGAACTTCTCATTCGCCCAGCCGGTGAGCGAGGGAGCCTCGTCGTTGAGAAAAATGCCGCGATACTTTACTGCCGGTTCGCCTTCAACCCAGCGCCCCGCCTTTACGTACAGAGCGTCCTTATGTCCCACGGGGACGTCCGCCCACCAGTACCACGGCGAAACGCCGATCTGCTCGGAGAGATCGTAGATTCCGTAAATGGTTCCGCGCTTATCGCTGCCTGCGATCACCAGGGCGCGTGCGACCCTGGGAAAAGGATTTGGAATAACCTGGAGGAGAGTCGCCTCCCACCTGCCCCGGATCTGGCTCACATCGATTTTCCGCTCGCGAATCAGGCGGTCGATGATCCGGCTCTTGCCGATGGTGCCGATGAGGACCACGTCGCCGGAAAGCGACTTCTCATCGCTCCTGAGCGGAGCGTTGCAGCCAGTTACTCGAAAGATGTCAGCCTGCAGATCGCGGGTCGCGCGCACCACACCGGCATAGTCACGGGAATCCACGTCGAGCCCGGCTGCGGTCCCCTCATGCACCAGCCGGAAGCTGCCCGGAGCCGGCGTGGTATCCACATACCGGGGTTGGCCAAGAGCAAAACCGCGCAATGGGAAAGCCGCAACCAGCAGAAACAGAAGCCGGGTTGCGGTAGACATGCAGCTCGATCGCCCCAGGCGCTTTACCTGCCGGAGAGCGTCGCGAAAACGAGCACAAGAGATCATGAGGCGCGGAAGAACGCGAGCTGGCATCCCGCACAATATTAGCCTGAGAGATAAAGCTGTCAAGCGGACCCGAAGGACCACAACCCACTAGACCATTGTGCTCACGCCAGCAGTTTGGCGGCGTCTTTGGCGTAATAGGTGAGGATGATGCTGGCGCCGGCGCGGCGGATGCTTAGCAGGGATTCCATCATAACGCGGTCGCGCTCGATCCAGCCGTTGCGGGCGGCGGCTTCGATCATGGCGTATTCGCCGGAGACTTGATAGGCCGCCAAAGGAAGGTCGAAGCGGTCGCGGGCGGCGGCGATTACGTCGAGGTAAGGCATGGCGGGCTTCACCATGATCATGTCTGCGCCTTCTTCGATATCGAGCTCGATTTCGCGCATGGCTTCTCGCAGGTTGGCGCCATCCATTTGATAAGAGCGGCGGTCGCCGAATTGCGGGGTGGAGTCGGCGGCTTCGCGGAATGGGCCGTAGAATCCGGAGGCGAACTTGGCGGCGTAGGAAAGAATGGGCGTGTTAATGAAGCTGGCTTCGTCGAGTGCGCGGCGGATGGCGGCGACTCGACCGTCCATCATGTCGGAGGGGGCGATGATGTCGATGCCGGCGCGAGTGAGCGAGACCGAAGTGCGGGCCAGGAGTTCGAGGCTGGCGTCGTTATCGATTTCAAACTTGGACTCAACCGCGCTGGCCACGATGGATGCCAGCTCGTCGATGAACTTTAGCTTTTCCTCCTGGCTCTTCGCCGCCCTCACCGCTACTCCCTGCCTCGCACTCAACGCGTCTCTGGCGGCCGCGCCCAGCGACATCGGCGTCGATGAAGATTTCACGATACCGCAATGCCCATGCGACATGTATTCGCAGAGGCAGACGTCGCCCATGAGAATCAGGTCGGGGACTTCGCGTTTTATGGCGCGGGCGGCTTGCTGCGCGATTCCGTCGTCGGCCCAGGCGCCCGTAGCTACGTCATCTTTCTGGTCGGGAAGGCCGAAGAGAATCACCGCGGGCACACCCAGGGAATAAACCTCTTGCGCCTCTTTCACCGCTTCATCCACGGAGAGGTTGAACACGCCCGGCATGGAGCGAACTTCCCTACGCACACCTTCGCCGGGACAAACAAACATGGGATAAACCAAAGCGTCGGGCGTAAGGCGGGTTTCGCGAACTAGGTTTCGAAGCTGGGCTGTGCGGCGGAGGCGACGAAGACGGGTAACCGGAAAGGCCATGGAAGCCACCTGGCGAGAGCTGAGCGCCCTTCAACCGTCGATTCTAGCAGGAGTGGTGGGCTGGAAGAACTTGCGGTCCCGGGAAGACAACGTTAGCGGGAGAGTGTGACGAAAGTAACGTGCTGAAACCCGAAAGCCATCTGGGAATCCCAGATTGCATCCATAAAATGAAGGCGGATGAGTCTGTTCGGACGGAATCGCTGGTTTGTGCTCGCGGGCGGGATTACGCTGGCGTTCGCCGTGGTGTCGGTGATGGTGCCGCGGGGTCCGGTGCTGACCGCGATTTCTAATATTGGTTATCTTTTGCTAATTCTGACGACTGGCATGGCCATGCTGGCCAATGCCTGGTCGGCGCAGGGTGCAAACCGGCGTTTTTGGGCGCTGATGGCATCGGGATGTATTCTCTGGGCCTCCCATCAGCTTGGGTGGGTCTATCGCGAGGTGGTGCGGCAAACCACAGTGCCCGATCCGTGGTTCATGGATGTGATTCTGTTCCTCCACCTGATTCCGATGATCGCGGCAATCGGGTTGCGTCCGCACCGGACCGAAGGCGAACAGAAATTCCGCGTGGGTACGCTGGACTTTCTCCTCTTGCTGGTTTGGTGGGTCTTCCTGTATGCGTTCATCGTGTTCCCTTCGCAGTACGTTTCGTTGAATGTAGCGGAGTACGACAGGACCTACTCTGCGCTTTACCTGATGGAGGGCGGCGTGCTGGTGTTGGTGCTGGGAATTGCCGCCCGGGGCGCGCCGGCTGGGTGGAAGGTGGTGTACCTGAATCTGATGGCCGCAAGTGCGCTGTACGCCCTGGACTCAGGGGGAGCCAACCTGGCCGCCACCAACGGGGGATACTACAGCGGAAGCCTCTACGACGTTCCCTTGATGGGAGCAGTGAGCTGGATGGCAGCGACCGCGCTGACCGCGCGTGCGAGGCAGCCGGAAGCCGTGCCGCTCGACGCGGATGACAAGTGGGGCGCAGTGGCGCTGCGCCTGGCGATGCCAGCCATTCTGTCTCTGCCGGCGCTGGGGCTATGGGCTTTCCGATGGGACGGCTCGCCGGCTACGGCGCGGACGTTTCGCTTGCTCACTGTCTTGGTGGCAATGCTGGTGCTGGGCGGGTTCGTGTTTGTGCGCCAGTATTTCCAGGACCGGACGTTGATTCATCTGCTCGATGATTCACGCCGCAGCTTCGAGAACGAGCAACGGCTGCAAAGCCATTTGGTGCAGCGAGAAAAGCTGGCTTCCCTGGGCCAGCTGGTTGCGGGTGCGGCCCACGAAATCAACCATCCCCTCAACGCAATCATGGGATATTCGGAAAAACTATGGTCGAATCAGCGCTTGACCAGCCAGCAGGACGCGCTGGTGCGCAAGATTGTGAACCAGGCACAAAGGACCGGCGAGTTGGTATCGAGCCTTCTGAGTTTTGCGCAGCAAAGTTCCGGAGAGAAGGCGATGGTGGATTTGTGCGTCCTTCTGCAGCGGAGCGTGCAAATGCGGGTGCTGCAGCGGCACGATCAGAAAATCCGCATCGAGACCGTCTTGGAGCCCAACTTGCCGAGAGTGTGGGCCAACGGCCACGAACTCTTCCAGGCATTTGTCCAGATTGTAGAAAACGCTTTGGATGCGCTGGAGGAGGCGGGCGGAGGATGGCTTCGAGTGAGCGCCCATCATCAAGGAGAAGAAGTGGTGGTGCAGTTTTCCGATAGCGGGCCAGGCGTGAAAGAACCTCATCGGGTGTTCGATCCCTTCTATACGACAAAGCCGATCGGCAAGGGCACAGGGCTGGGACTGAGTGCCGTCTACGGCGTAGTGCAGGATCATCAAGGCCAGATCACCTGCCAGAACCGGCCGGAGGGCGGGGCGACGTTCCTGCTGCGGCTGCCGATGACGGGTGAGAACGCGTCACGCGCGTTGGGTGCAGCGCGGTCGTAGAACGAGCCGCGAGAGTCCCGGGCAGGTGCGCAGTTCCACTCGATACCGACAAAATGCCCATGTCCGCCTCCGGACTGCGTAACCGACAGCTGCTTGGCGTCTTGCCGTTCCTGTAACATAAATTCCGATGGTCCCACCCCTCATTCACAACTCCGCGCGCGTCCTGGAGTTCGACGCTCTTCGCGAACTGCTGCGCGGATTCGCGTCTTCCCCGCCCGGCCAGGCGCGGGTAGCTTCGCTTGCGCCCTCCACCGATTCCTCCTGGATTTCCGAGCAACAAGAATTGACCGGGGAAATACGCGAATTCCGCCGCGTCGGCGGAGGCTTCGATTTTTCCGGCCTGCTGGATATTGCGCAACTGATCAAGAAATCCCGAATCGCCGGCGCCGTGCTCGAGACCACGGAGATTCGCGACACGCTGCTAGTGGTCGACCGCGCCGCCGAGTGGCGCGAAATCGCCTTGCATCCTCCCGCGAGTATGAAGACGGAGTGGCGGCGCACGCGGCTACTTTCCGAACGCGTGGCCGACTTCACGGAGTTCCTGCGGTTTTTTCGCAACAAAATTCAGCCCGACGGAACGCTGGAAGACCGCGCTTCGCCCGAGCTGGCGCGGATTCGCCGCGAAATTGAAAAGCAAAGGCGCGGGATTCAGGAATCGCTGCGCGCATACTTACGGAAGCTCGCCGAGGGCGGCGCCGTGCAGGACGAATTAATAACCATCCGCGGCGAGCGCTTTGTCATCCCCGTCAAGATTGAGCAGAAGCGGCGCGTGCAGGGCGTGGTTCACGGCGCGAGTTCCAGCGGGCAAACCGTTTTCGTTGAGCCGTTAGAGACCATCGAACAGAACAACGAACTGGTGCGCTTGCTCGACGAAGAGCAATCGGAGATTCACCGCATCCTGCTCGAGATGACGCGGCGCATCGGCGAGCAGGCGGAAGAAATTCTGGCGTCGGCTGAAGCGCTCAGCGAATTGGAAATGCAGTTTGCCAAGGCACGCTTCGCCGAAGAATACAACTGCGTGGCCGTACAGTTGAGCTCATGTGGGGACAGCCGCCCTCGGCTGCCTGCCCTGAGCGAAGCCGAAGAGTCCGGGGCGAGCGCAGCTCGCCTGCTTCTGCACAATGCCCGCCATCCGCTGCTGGAGCGGAATCTGAAGCTCAAAGGCGTGGCCGTCGTTCCCGTGACTGTAGAACTCGAAGGCTCCCGCCGGCAACTGGTCATCACCGGCCCCAACACTGGCGGGAAAACGGTAACGCTCAAGACCGTGGGCTTGCTGGCGCTGATGGCGCAATCGGGAATTCCAGTGCCCGCCGATCGCGCCGAGCTGCCGGTATTCGATTCGGTGCTGGCCGATATCGGCGACTATCAATCGATCGAGCAGAATCTCTCCACTTTTTCCGCGCACGTCACCAACATCGATTTCATTTCGCGAACGGCGACCGCGCAGTCTCTGGTCCTGCTGGATGAACTGGGTTCGGCCACCGATCCGGAAGAAGGTGCGGCGCTGGCGGTGGCCATTGCCGGACACTTTGGCCGCATCGGATGCATGACCGTGATTTCGACGCATCACACTTCGTTAAAAGTCTATGGCGCGAATACTCCGGGCGTGATCAATGCCTCGGTTGGTTTCAACGAAGCGACTTTGCAGCCAACCTACGAATTGAAGATCGGTGTACCGGGAGCGTCGGCGGGAATCAACATCGCGCAGCGGTTAGGCTTGAATCCCGCGATCATCGAGGCGTCGCGCGCGCGCCTGGGCACGCAGGCTCGCGACGTGGGCGAGTTTCTGGACAAGCTTCATGCCGGCTTGCGCGAGATGGAAAGCGAGCGGCTGCGGCTGAAGTCCCGTGAACAGGACTTAGAGAAGGAGAAAACGTACTTGGCGGCTGAGGGTAAGAAAGAACAGCAGGCCAAGATCCGCGAAATGGAGAAGAAGCTGGAGAGTGTCCTTCGCGATTTCGAATACCATGCGCGTGAGGCGGTGAATGCTATTCAGGACAAGGCCGCGGCGCAGAAGCTTTCGAAAGACGCCGAGCGGCGCGTCGCGAAATTACGGCGCGAATTTCGCGAGCAGTTCGATTCCACCGTGGTGGCGCACGCCAGCGGCGCCGACGAGGGCGATCCACACGCGCAGCCTCAAGTGGTAAAGAACGTCCTCGAAGGCGACAACGTCAAGCTGAAATCGACCGGCCGCGCGGCGACAGTCGTACGCAAGTTGGATGACGATCACTTTGAAGTAGCCATGGGCGCGATGAAGATGAAAATCGCGCGCGACGATATCGCCGAAGTGTTCAGTCGCCCACGTGCGCATGATTCTCCCGTGAAGGCGGCGCGGGCGAGGGGAATTTCCGTCTCGCTGAATAACGACAACGAAGGCCAGAACGCGCCGTCCGAAATCAATGTGATCGGCTTCAACGTCGACGATGCGACGCGCGCCGTGGAAAAGTTTGTCGATCACGCCTTTCTCGCCGGACTGCCCCGCGTGCGCGTCGTCCACGGCAGCGGTATGGGCATCCTCCGCAAAGCGCTGCGCCAGGCGTTGCAGCAGCATCCCCACGTGGAGTCGGTGGCCGAGCCTCCGCAGAACGAAGGTGGCGGTGGGGCCACAGTGGTGGAGTTGAGAGTGTGACGGGTACCCCGCAGTAATAAGCTTGAACGTATAGTCCACCACATGAACCGCAGACACCGCCGCAGCCAAAAAAAAGAAAAGGCTAAGCATCCTACTGCCGCGGTCCCAGTTCAACACGAAGTGCTTTGCCAGGAACATCTCGATCGCCGAAAAAAAGGTGATATGAAGAACACAATGAGCAATCCTGTGCCACCGTCTAACAACTGGATCGGATGGCTCGGAGTATCCATCGCGGCCCTTGCTTTGGCCACTTCTTTTACACAAGCTTGTTACACGCGAAAGGCCATGCGGGCAGATCAACGCGCTTGGGTCAGCGTGCCATTTCCAAACACCTTTCCATCGAATGGAACCGAGCTTCAAGCAATCACGCAAATAGTCGACAGCGGCAAGACTCCTGCGAAGGCCGTTCAGGGAGACGTGATTGCTACGGTCTTTAGCAAAGATGATAACCCCACCATCGGCGATTTCAGTATTGGTCATCCCCATGAGCGATTCCGCGCTCCAGGTGTCATTTTCCCGAATATCCCGACGCCGATAACTATTGCAGTGGGAACTTACGAAGCATTCGGGAAGAAAATTGTTCCAGCCGACGAGTCTTTGCGTAAGGACATTGCTGAAGGAAGACGTTTTATACTTTTCTTTGGTCGGTTGACCTATAGCGACGTGTTCGGAGTCGAGCACTTCACGCAATTCTGCACTGGAAGCGGGATGGGTATATCTTCGGACGTTCTTAAAGACTGTCTCAAGTACAACGATGTCGATTCCAACGAGGAGTAATGGCGCGACGAAGAGCCACGGCGCACTGCACCGGGCTCCCCGAGGCCCCGTGATCATCTGGTTTTCCGTTGACTTCAACCGATAAGACCTGATTCCCACAGCTTCTCCACAGCAATCCTGCTCCGGTATATTCCTATCAGCCCAACTCTGGCTGACAATTGCAAGGGGAGCAGTGTCGATCCCTGGAAGCCGCTATCCATGCCCACGGAAGACTTCAAAGAGACGGTGAAGCAGCAGGCGGATATTGTCCGCATCATCGGCGACTACATCAAGCTGAAGAAGGCTGGGGCGCAGAACTATTCCGGGCTGTGTCCGTTTCACGGGGAGAAGACGCCGTCATTTTCGGTGCATGCCACGCGCCAGTTCTATCACTGTTTTGGCTGTGGCGTGTCGGGAGACGTGTTCAGCTTCGTGCAGAAGATCGAGAACATTACGTTTCCCGAGGCGTTGCGTCTGGTGGCGCAGAAGCTCGGCATTCCGCTGCCCAAGGCTACGTTTTCAAGTCCCGGTGAGGCTCGCGACGCCAAGCTGCGCGCCCAGTTGCTCGACGCGCAAGAGCGCGCTGCCACATTTTTTCAGGAATGCTTGAAGCGTCCCGAGGGAGCGCGGGCGCGGGAGTATCTGCAGGGGCGCGGCCTCGATAACGAGACGATCGCCCGCTTTCGCATCGGCTATGCGCCCGATTCCGGCTTCCTGCTGCGCGACCGCCTGGCGGGCGACTTTAGCGAAGAGGTCCTCCGGGAAAGCGGCCTGTTTTCGTGGAAGGAAGGTTCAAGCCCCGAGCCGCAAACTGAGAACCAGAGCCGGGTGCCCCACGTCTCGCTTCCTTTGCGAGACGTGGGGACTTTTCAAGAGGCCGATGGAAATGCGGACCCAGCCCAGCTCGGAGCTCGCCGCTCGAAGCTCGCCGCCGCCATCTACTCCAAATTCCGCAACCGCGTAATGTTCCCCATCGCCAACGACGCGGGAAAGATCATCGCCTTCACTGGACGAACGCTCGCCACCGACGAGAAGTCTGGCCCAAAGTATTTGAATTCCCCGGAGACGGCGATCTATTCCAAGGGCCGAGTGCTCTTCAACCTCGACCACGCCAAAGAAGCGATCCGCAAGCTCGACTACGCCATCCTGGTCGAAGGCCAGATGGATTGCATCTCCGTCTACGCCGCCGGATTTCACAACGTAATCGCCAGCTCCGGCACTGCGTTCACCGAGATTCAAGCCAAACTGCTGGGGCGCTTCAGCAAGAACGTGGTGGTGAATTTCGATCCCGACACCGCCGGAGCCAAAGCCACCGAGCGCACGCTAGGCTTGCTGGTGGAAGAGGAATTTCAGCTCAAGGTGCTCACTCTCGAGCAGGGGTTCGATCCCGATCTCTTCATTCGGCGCAAAGGCAAGGACGCCTACGGCGAGGCGCTGCGAGGTTCGCAAAAATACTTCGACTATCTAATCGAGCGCGCGCGCGCGCAGTTTCCGGTGCGCAGCGCCGAGGGCAAAGACAAGGCGGTCAAGTATCTTCTCCCCCACGTCCAGCGCGTGCCCAGCCGGATCGTGCGCGACGAGCTGGCGCAAGAAATCGCACAAAAACTGGCGATCGATTCCGCCGTGCTCCGCCAGGAATTGAGGCACGTGGCGGCGACCCGGTCGGCGGCGGCGGTGAAGACCTCGGCCGAGCCTCAGGCTACAGATGCGGAGCGCATTCTCATCCGGGCGCTGGCCTCGGCGCGGCAAATGCAGCCCGGGACGGATCATCTTTCGGCCCGCGATGGCGCCCGTGACATTGTTAAGGAGGAAGAGTTTGATCCGGCGCGGCAGGCGCAGTATGTGCTGCAGAGTGAGGGACTGCATCGCGGGCTGGCCACGGAATCGCTGGTCGACGCCCTGCTCAATGCCGGGGCGGAAATTGCCGATGTAATGGAGGTGCAATGCTCCGAGAGCGAGCGCCGCCTCTTGGCCTCGATCCTGCTGAAAGAGGACGAAGAACTCACCGCCGAGCGCTTGGAGGGAGCGGTGCGGGCGCTTCGCCGTATTCACTTGCGGCGCCGTCTGGAGCAATTGCAGCGTGAACTGAAGAAGCCCGGCGTCGGCGACGATAGGATACGAATGAAAGAATTGCTTACTGAACTCGAACGGCTCAGCCGGGCCCTTAGGGATCCCGGCCTGGCCGAAGACGGGCTGAAAGCCGCCCTCGGAAACCAGAAAACTGCCTGAAACAAAACAGCGGTTCAGGCCATCTAACTATTTAGCAGAGTTAGGGATACCGGGCGGGACGAGGCAACGGCCATGGGCAAGTGGTAGACCGGACAGCACTTATGTGCTAAACTCTATAAGTTTGCGCTTAGGTGCATAACTCCGCGTTACCCCGATTCCCACCCGTTGAGACATTACCATACGCTCCGCGCGAGCGAATTGAAGAATTTGAGGAACACCTCTTGGCTCTTGAAGACAAGTACGACGACATAAAAAAGCTGGTCGATGCCGGCAAAGAGAAGGGCTATCTCACTTACGACCAGGTAAACGAGCTCATCCCTCACGACGTGGTTAGCCCCGAAGACCTGGACGATCTGCTCACGACCATCGGAACGCAAGGCATCGATGTGCTGGAAGGCCCCAAGCTGCCTTCCGCCGCGCTCGATAAGAAGTTCGAAGAAGGCGAAGACGGAGACGATGTCGAACTTGACCTCACTCCCGGCGCGCTGGAAAAAACCAACGACCCCGTCCGCATGTATTTGCGCGAGATGGGCACCGTCCCCCTGCTCACCCGCGAGGGCGAAGTCGAAATCGCCAAGCGCATCGAGTGCGGCCAATTGCGCGTGCTCAAGGCGCTGTCGCGGTCGCCCATCGTCATCCACGAACTGCTGGCCATGGGGGAAGACCTCAAGAAAGGCGTGCGCTCCATCAAGGAGGTCGTCACTTTCGACGAAGAGGAGATCACCGACGAAATCCTGCAGAACCGGCTGAACGAGTTCACCGGCAAGATCGACAACATGGCGAAGCTGTACAAGAAAGTCGCCGTAGTGCAGGAAAAATACGCGGCCGTATCGTTGAAAAAGCGGCCCAAGGACCATCGCCGCGCCCGCCGCAACCTGGCCCGCGCCATCGTGAGGGTTTCCATCGCGGTACGCAAGCTGGGCTTCACGAATAACGAACGCAAGCGGCTGATCGACCGCGTCAACAAAACCGTCGACAGCATGCGTTCCCTCGACCGCCAGGCTGGGAACCTGGAGCGCAAGGCCGACGCCACGCGCAGCGAAGATCAAAAAAAAGACTACCGCCGCCAGGCGCGCGCGGTAAGAAGCGAGATTGAAAAGCTCGAAGTCGAGGCCGGCCTCCTGTTCCAGGAGATCAAGCGAACCCAGCGCGAAATCATCCAGGGCGACATGGACGCGGAGCAGGCCAAGCGCGAGCTGATCGAGGCCAACCTGCGTCTCGTGGTTTCGATCGCGAAAAAATACACCAACCGCGGACTGCAGTTCCTCGACCTGATCCAGGAAGGAAACATCGGTCTGATGAAGGCCGTCGACAAATTCGAATACCGCCGCGGCTACAAATTTTCCACCTATGCCACCTGGTGGATTCGGCAGGCGATTACGCGTGCTATCGCCGATCAGGCGCGCACCATCCGCATCCCAGTGCACATGATCGAAACCATCAACAAGCTGATCCGCACCTCGCGCCAGTTGGTGCAGGAGCTGGGACGCGAGCCCACGTCCGAGGAAATCGCCAAGCGAATGGACATTCCGGTGGCGAAAGTCCGCAAGGTGCTGAAGATCGCGCAGGAGCCCATCTCGCTCGAAACGCCGATCGGCGAAGAAGAAGATTCGCATCTCGGCGACTTCATCGAAGACCGCGCCGTGGTCTCGCCCGCCGAAGCCGTGATCAACGTGAACCTCAAAGACCAAACCGGCCAAGTCCTGCGCACGCTGACCCCGCGGGAAGAAAAAGTGATCAAGATGCGCTTCGGCCTCGAAGACGGCAGCGAACACACTCTGGAAGAAGTCGGCCAGTCGTTCGCCGTAACCCGCGAACGCATCCGTCAGATCGAAGCCAAGGCGCTGCGCAAGCTAAGGCACCCGTCGAGGTCGCGGAAGTTGCGGGCGTTTATGGATGGAGTTAGGGACTAAGAGTCATTCACCACGGAGTCACAGAGACACGGAGAAAAACTTAGGCAAAGGCGCGGCGTCAGCCGCGCCTTTTGTTTTCGCTCCCGAATCGGTACTGCGCCCCCAAATATTTTCAACCGGTCGCGCAGTTCATTGATACTGGCTTCTACTCCTCCCGCAAAACACTAATCCTACTTCTGCTATGTTGACGGACTTCATAAGCTATGTCACACTCATACACATGAGTCTGACTGAGAAGCCAGAAACCGTATGGTTCACGACGAAGGGGCAGGTCGTCATCCCACTTCGCCTGCGCAAACAATTCGACATCGAGGACGGGACAAAGGCCGTGGTCCAAGCCACACCGGAGGGAATCCTGCTCAAACCTATGACGGCGGCGCTGATCAAGCGCGGGCGCGGCATCCTCAAGCGCAGGCCGGGAGGCAAGCCGCTGACGCTGACTGAAGACTGGGCCGAGCACAAGAAGCGGGAACGGGCACTCGAGGGACGCCATGCCGGCTAAGGTGCTCGACAGCTTCGCACTGATCGCCTACTTCCGCGATGAACCGGGCGCGGAGACCATGGAAGATATGCTGGTCTCCGCTGGCAAAAAGGACAGCCCGCTCCTCATGACCGATGTGAACTACGCCGAGGTGAAGTACTCCATTGTGAAGAAAGACGGCGTACCGGCGTGGGCGGAGGCCGCGAAGGTCCTTCAGGGCCTGCCGATTGATTTTCATTCCACGACCCGCGCGCTGGCCGACACCGCGGCCGATTTCAAGGCGCGTTTCAAATTGAGTCTGGCCGACGCCTTTGCCGCCGCGCTGGCAAAAGAAAAGAGGACTGAACTCGTCACCGGCGACCCGGAATTCAGGCCGCTCGAAAGGGAAATCAAGGTTCACTGGCTGAAATAATCACAGCCCCAGGAAAACTATGGGACAGGTTGTGGAGATTACCGTGAGACCCACGCGCAAACAGCATGGGGAAATGCCGGTCGTGGCGTGAGGCTATTCGAGTCTTTGTCCCCAGCAGGGCTGGTCTTGACTTAAGAAGGTCGATATTTCGAGGCCTTTGCCTACAACCTTAAATGTCCCGAAATCCTTGCACCATTCTCCGTCCGGATACTCGCGCTTTTCCTGCGCCCATTCGTGAAACAGCATCAGATCATCCACGCTGATTTCTCGGGTGCGTATCCGATCGAGCAATTTGTCGATTTTACTTTTGGAGGCCTTGAGGTTGAGCTTGCCAGCGGGCATCTACGTCCCGCAGATGGAATCGCTAATGACCTTCTTCAACTCTTGAGCGCGTGTCTCGCTCTTCGTGTCACGAAGCTCTTCCAAGGCACGGCGCAGATCGCGCCCTTGCAGCCGGGCGGGGCGCCCTTTGCGCGTAGGGACAGTCGTGACCGATGCCCCCTTCTGACGACTTTGCTTCGCTACCGCCATATTGCTCATTATACCAAGGGCGTAAATGAGAAACTAGCAGGGAAATCTCCTGGCTATCGGCTGACGAGTGCGCACCCTTCGGCTCAGCTCAGGGCAGGCTCTTTCGAAAACCAGGAAAGGTGCGGCAGCCTGAGTTGTGGTGGCGTAGGCTTTAGAAAAACAAAGGTGCGCCAGCCCCCACGGTGGGTTGAAAAATATGAGCAGCGGACGAAGCAACAAATTGACGGCGCAGATAGGCGAATATTTAGTTTGCGCTGAACTTGGCAAACGCACTTTAATTGCCACTCCCTTCGCGGGGAATGTCCCAACCTTCGACGTTTTGGCGACCGATGAATTTTGCCGCACGGTTCCGATTCAGGTAAAAACAACTCGCGGCGATAAATGGCCAACCGACGCCAGACACTGGCTCAACATCCAATATGATGAATCAACGAAAACTCAGAAAAATCTAGGACGAAAGGAAATTAAAAACCCAAGTTTGATTTATGTTTTTGTCGCAATTGCTCCCGATGACAAAAGTAGAGACCGCTTTTTCATTTTGACGAAATCACAATTGCAAGACGTTGTAGTAAAGCATCACTGTGATTGGATGGACAAACATGAATGGAAACGTCCACGCGCCCCAGAATCTTACGATTGCCGATTTTCGATTCCTGAAGTGCAAGGCTACGAAAATAATTGGAAACTTATTTCCGATGGATTGGCATCATCAAGCCCGGTCCGGTCGCTCGAATCAACCGACGAATAAATAAGAAATCTTCAAGATAGCCCACTAACGGTGGATTCGAAGAATGATGAAATGTTTAAGGGAACGTCCGGAGACCATCGAAAAGAACCTAAGGACTTTCCGGGATGAGATGCAGGATCTCAAGGCTAAAGATGTCGTGGCTAAAGAAACTTGGATCAAGTTTTGAGGTGTCAGGGTAGGCTTTCGAGGGGGACGGACTAGCCTAGTCGATCAGAAGCTTGAATTCCTTTGCTTGCACGTTCGGGGCGGCCATGACGGCATATTTCAGTGTTGGGTCTTTCTTTCCAACTATGATGATGCCGCGTACCTTTTCCGTGTGGTAGAACTCCCTGACCCAGCCAATGTATCGGAGAATCTGTCCTACTACCTGATCGGTGCCTTGCATCCGCTTCAGTTCTACTACGACGTAACTTCCACTCGCGTCCATGCATAGCAAATCGAGTCGGCCCGCTAGAGTGCTCAGTTGCCTGCTCACGAGCCGCAGTCCCGGTTCGATCTCCTGCAGTCGTTGCACCACGAAGTCCTCAAGATTTCTTTCGGCGAGATGCTTGCTTGGTGTCCGCCGCCACAGGGCTTGCAGCTGCGGGATCTGGTCCGGCGGGAGCACGCGGACATAGCTCCGCGGTGGCGCTTGAACCTGCGCTCCGTCAGCTTTCTTGAAGGAGCACGTATCGTAGGAAACGGGCACGATATCCGTCATTGCAAGAGCATTCTTCCACGACCTCGAGCGGGTATCGTTGGCGTTCTCCCTCCACTCCTGCAACCAAGGTTGAGGCTTCACTCGCGCGGCTAGTTCGCCTTCGTAGTTCGCGGGTGAAAATGAAACGATGTCACAAACGGTCACCCGATACTCGACTTGTCCGCGGCTGATGTGCATGAAGCCGTACATGGGATAAGAGAAGTTATCCTTGACGATTCGGAACGGAACTGCCCAGTAGAGTTCTTTGTGGTCGGCCAAATGTCTGATCGCATCATCGACCGTAACCATGTTCGGATTCGCACTGAAGAGGATCGCATCCACGGAGAGCAGTGTAACCCACCTGCCGCTCGTGCGCGATTCACACGACGCGCGGCGCCGCGCTTGCATAGCGGTATACGGCGCGACTGAACGTCGTGCCCTTCCCGATCTTCTTTTTCCATTGCCATTCCTGACTCTAGCATTCCCATATTGGGAATCGTTCCCGCTTTTTTCTTAGAATTTTCTTGCCTTCGTTTGCGAATGGCTATTCAATAAATAAATGAGGCGGCATTCGCGAGTTTTCCCCGAATGCCGCCTTTTTCGTTCTGAGGTTGGTCAATGGAAAAGCGGAAACCAAAGATCGCTGCCAAGAAACTTCGCGGTGAATGGGCGGAAATGGTCTTCATGGTGCGGGCTACTGAGCACGGCTTGCAGGTATGCAGGCCTTGGGGGGAATCGAGGGGTTACGACTTCGTGGTGGGAGTTCCAGGCCGCTTTTTGGCAGTGCAGGTGAAGTCCACCACCTGCGAGCTACGCGAAGGCTACTCCTGCTCCGTAACCGGCCACAAGCCGTATCCGCCCGGCACGTTTGATTTTCTGGCGGCTTACGTTGTCTTCGAGGACGCTTGGTACATCATTCCTGCGGAAAAGATCTTGGGCATGGAGTGCATAGCGCTTCATTCCAGTAACTCCAATTATGAGGAGTACCGTGAGGCTTGGCGCTTGCTAGATCCCGATCCGACCTGCGCGATAGGCCCAATCGACATCCAGGGCTGCGCCGAATTTCCGTCGGAGTGGGTGTGAACAGGCGGCTATTTCTTCACAGCGTCTAGGTTATTGGAAAAGTCGAAGCGCTCATTTATCGTGCCGCGATTCCTGCGTGGATTTCCTCAGCCTTCCACAAGCAAGTCTCATCCTCCACAGTTTCTGCACAAGAGCGCAATGTTTTTCTGTTGCGGCTCGCAACAATCTGCCGCACAGTGAGTTCACCGAATACGTGAGACCTCCCAGGCTTGCCGAACGACGATTGCGGCGAAGCCGGTGGCAGACCGGCAATTCTCGAGGGTGAATTGCCGGGGGAAAATCGGAAACGCGCGTGGGCGCGTGCCGGTGCCCGGGCATTGCGGCCTCCTCCACTTCCCGCTCTTTGAGCTGGGTTGGGCCGCTGGCCACCGCAGAGGTTGCGGGCGCGTGATTCTTCGAATCACGCATCTGCAACAGTGCCGGTAAATGTGGCGCTCATTAATAGTGTGAGCGTTGTCGGATCGGTACCGTCGTCCCGGCGTCCTAAGCGGCGGGAAGGCAAGACGAGAGATCCACGAACGATGCGGCTCGGATGGCTGGTCCGAGCCGCATTTGTTTTGCGCCTGCGTAAGATCTGCGGGTCTCGCACCAATGGTTGCATTCCCCGGGAGACGCGTGGAGTGAGTTCGGCATCCTCCGCGCAGTAAGGGTCCTGTTTTCGAAGGACTTCCACAGGATATCGCTGGAGTTCACAGCTTCTGCACAATTCATTTGCCGCTTCGCTTTGTGTTCGCTTATGCTAGGCGAAGGATTACGGCAGAGTCCTGTACGGAAACATGGCGACCACGGATTACAGCATCAGCACTCTTCCGGCGAACGTAGAAGCGGAGCGTTCGATTCTGGGCGCGATCCTGCTCGACAACTTTGCCTATAACCAGGCGGCCGAACATCTGCGGATCGAGGACTTCTCGCTCGATTCGCATCGGCGCATTTATGGGCGCATGGTCGATCTGGCGGAATCGTCGCGGCCGATCGACATGATCACGCTGATCGAGGAGCTCGATCGGCACAAGGACTTGCAGGCGATCGGCGATGTGGGCTACGTATCGAGCCTGCTCGATGGTGTTCCGGACCGGCCGAGCATCGAGCACTACGTCAAGATCGTTCGCGACAAGGCGTTGCTGCGCGGGCTGATTCATGCGGCCAACACGGCGATCGCGCGGGCGGCCGATCAATCCGATGCGGCGGAGGACGTGCTCGGCGATGCCGAAGCCGCGATCTTCCAGCTCTCGGAGAAACGCATTGGGCGCGGGTTCTTGGGCGTGCAGGAGATCGTGCGCGAGTCGTTCGGCTCCGTCGATGCACTGCTGCAACGCGGCCAGCGCATTACAGGACTGGCCACGCACTACAACGCCCTCGACGAGATGACCAGCGGCCTGCAGCGTTCGGACCTGGTGATTGTCGCCGGGCGGCCTTCCATGGGCAAGACCGCATTCGCCATGAACATCGCCGAGAACGCCGCCATCAAGGACCAGCAGGTGGTGGGAGTGTTTTCTCTGGAAATGTCGCGCGAGGCGCTGTTGCTGCGCCTGCTCTGCTCGACGGCGGAAGTGGACGCGCACAAGATGCGCACCGGTTCACTGTGGCAGGACGACACCAAGAAGCTGGTGCGCGCCATGGAGCAATTGGCGCACGCGCCCATTTTTATCGACGACACACCCGGCATGTCGCTGAGCGAGATGCGAGCCAAGGCGCGCCGCTTGAAGCAGTCGCAGGGCAAGCTTGACCTGATCATCGTGGATTATCTTCAGCTCATGTCGGGCGGCAGCAAACGCTACGAAAACCGCACCCAGGAGGTGTCGGCGATTTCGCGCGGGCTGAAGGCGCTGGCCAAGGAACTCAGCGTGCCCGTGGTTGCGCTCTCGCAGTTGAGCCGCGCTCCGGAGAGCCGGGGCGGCGACCATCGTCCGCAACTCTCCGATCTGCGCGAGTCAGGATCCATCGAACAGGACGCCGATCTGGTGATGTTTATTTTCCGTGAGGAAGTTTACCGGCAGGACGATCCGGAGTTGCAGGGTAAGGCGGAGATCATCATCTCCAAGCAACGCAATGGACCGACGGGAAAGCTCATGTTGGCCTTCCGCAAGAGCTGCACCAGATTTGAGATGATGGCCGAGGGCGGAATGGCGCCGGAGGAGTGAGTCCCGGCGGTACAGGAATCGCTGTAGTTCTAGGCGGTAACTACCTTAGACGCTTTGGGTTGCGCCCGCTTGGCTGGCTGTGGAAAAGCTTGTGGAATTGCTGGCCGAGGGGAAAATGACTAACGGTAAAGATTTGTCAGTCGACCGCGTGCGGAGCGTTTCTCGACCTCTAACAGCCTGAGTAGTAACCAGTTAGCCAATTCATTCCGTATTAACATAGGCGCCAATCGCGGAGAGCCTACTTATTCCCACTTTAGGGATTTGCACATTTCGCGGCTCCTGACCTTTCGATTCCGATCCCGACCGGGTCAATTGCTGTCCTCGCCAACTTTCAAAACCGCCAGGAAGGCCTCCTGGGGTATATCGACGCGGCCGATGCGCTTCATTCGTTTTTTGCCTTCCTTTTGCTTTTCGAGCAGCTTACGTTTGCGCGAAATATCGCCGCCGTAGCACTTGGCGATGACGTTCTTGCGAATGGCGGAGACGGTTTCGCGGGCGATAATTTTCGCGCCGATGGAGGCCTGAATTGCCACTTCGAACATTTGCCGGGGAATGAGCTGCCTCATTTTTGAAACCAGCAATTTGCCGCGGTCGTAGGCGAAATCGCGATGCACGATAATGGAGAGCGCATCCACCGGCTCGCCCGCCACCAAGATATCGAGCTTCACCATCGGCGACTCCCAATAATCCGCGAGGTGATAGTCGAGCGAAGCGTAGCCGCGCGAAACCGATTTCAAACGATCGTAAAAATCGAGGACGATTTCATTCAGTGGTAACTCATAGTGCAACATCACTCGCGATGAACTGACGTACTCGAACGTCTTCTGCTTGCCGCGCTTGTCCTCGACGAGCTTCAGAATTCCGCCGACATATTCTTCGTTGGTGAGAATGGTGGCCAGGATCACCGGCTCTTCGATCTTCGCGATCTCGCTGGGGTCGGGCCAGCGGGAGGGATTGTCGACTTCGATCATCACACCGTCGGTCTTGTAAATCTTGTAGCGCACGCCGGGAGCGGTGGTGATGAGCTCGAGTGCGAACTCGCGCTCCAGGCGCTCCTGAATGATTTCCATGTGCAGCAGCCCGAGAAAGCCGCAACGGAAGCCGAAACCCAGGGCCACGGAACTTTCCGGTTCGAAGAAAAACGAAGAATCGTTCAGCCGCAGTTTTTCGAGCGCTTCGCGCAGCCGTGTGTGCTCGTGCGCATCGACGGTGTAGAGTCCGGCGAAGACCATGGGCTTGATCTCTTCAAAGCCGGGCAGGGCTTCGAAGGCGGGGTTAGCGTCGTCGGTGATGGTGTCGCCGATTTTCGTGTCGGCGACATTCTTTATGTTCGCGATGAGGAACCCGACTTCGCCGGCTTTCAGTTCGTCGATTTCGACCGGCTTGGGGCATTGCACGCCCAGGGTTTCCGCGTCGAAGGTTGTGCCGTTCGACCACAGGCGAATTCTCTGGCCCTTACGCAGAGTTCCCTCGAAGACGCGGGTCAGGATCACGACGCCGCGGTAGGCGTCAAACCAGGAGTCGAAGATCAGCGCCTGCAGACGGCTGTTGGGATCGCCTTTCGGCGGTGGAACGCGCTTCACGATGGCTTCCAGCACGTCGGGCACGCCCTGGCCGGTCTTGGCGCTGATGAGCACCGCATCGGAAGCGTCAAGGCCGACGGCGCTTTCGATCATTTCTTTGGTGCGGGGGATGTCCGCGCTTTGCAGATCGATCTTGTTGATCACGGGAATAATTTCGAGGCCGTGATTGATGGCAAGATAGGAGTTGGCGAGGGTTTGCGCTTCCACTCCTTGCGAAGCGTCGACTATAAGTAGCGCCCCTTCGCACGAGGCGAGAGAGCGGGATACCTCGTAGGAAAAGTCCACGTGACCGGGCGTATCGATCAGGTTAAGCTGGTAGGTCTGGCCGTCCTTTGCGGTGTACATCATGCGGACCGCATGAGCCTTGATGGTGATGCCGCGCTCGCGCTCCAGGTCCATGGAGTCAAGAACCTGCGCCTGCATCTCGCGCGCGGTCAGCGATCCGGTCAGCTCCAGCAGGCGGTCCGCCAGCGTGGATTTACCGTGGTCGATATGTGCGATGATCGCAAAGTTGCGGAGGAAAGCGGCGTCCATAAGGCTAATTCTTAATTTTAACAGGCGTGGAGAGTAGTTCTCAGTTCTCGGTTCTCAGTTGCCGTCATGAAGACGCTGGCTTTTGACCTTCCCGCGCCGACTTTTCTTTTCTTCTGTAGAATCCTGCCTGTGGTTATGGAAGGCAGAACCATGCGCAAACTGGTGGTTGTTGTCCTCTGGATGGTTGCTTGCTGCGTCGCTCTCGGGACTCAAACTCTCTCGCCGCAGGTGCGCGGCTTTGTAAAAGTGGACGCGCCGGTCGTTGCTTTAATGCATGTGCGCGTGATCGACGGCACCGGCGCGTCCGCGCGCGAAGATCAAACCATCGTTCTCAGCTACGGAAAGATCGAGTCGGTTTCCGACGCCGCGTCGGCGAATGTCCCTAAAGATGCTCAGACGCTCGATCTGCACGGGTACAGTGTCATCCCAGGCCTCGTGGGCATGCACGATCACCTCGTTTACCCCATGGGCAACGGCATTTTCGGCGAGATGGCGTTCAGTTTTCCGCGCTTGTACCTTGCCGGCGGCGTGACGACTATCCGTACCACAGGTGCGCTTGAACCTTATACCGATCTTGAGCTCAAGAAGCAGATCGATAACGGAGAAACGCCGGGCCCGAAGATTCACGTAACCGGGCCTTATCTTGAAGGCGCGGGAAGTTGGGCGCTCCAGATGCATCAGCTCACCGGGCCTGACGACGCCACCAAGACCGTGAATTACTGGATGGACGAAGGCGTCGACAATTTCAAGGCGTATATGTTCATCACTCCCGCCGAACTTTCCGCCACCGTGGCTGCGGCCCACCAGCGCGGCGCCAAGGTTACCGGACATCTTTGCTCGATTGGGTTTCGAGAAGCTGCCGCAATTGGCATCGACGACCTGGAACACGGTTTGCTTGTGGACACAGAATTCTT
>Ga0302177_10000758_pt1 | contig 23769 bp, 21 predicted proteins | sample I_Palsa_E1_2_FD_198780 | JGI IMG/M metagenome (GOLD analysis project Ga0302177, IMG submission 198780) | Peat permafrost microbial communities from Stordalen Mire near Abisko, Sweden - I_Palsa_E1_2 | ecosystem: Environmental > Terrestrial > Soil > Palsa > Peat permafrost | place: Sweden... | reverse complement strand
CCCGAGAGCGCGGCGTCAGTCATTGAACTGGTGCAATTTGGAGCGTTGGAGTTTCACCCGTGGGGCGCCACCGTCGAGGATCCTGACGACGCCGATCTGGTCATCTTCGATCTGGACCCCGGCCCGGACGTTGCATGGGATCGCATCGTCGCGGCTGCCCGTCTTGTACGTGGCCTGCTGAAACAGATGGGTCTGGAGTCGTTTCTGCGCACTACCGGTGGCAAGGGACTGCATGTCGTGGTTCCGCTCAATCCGACTAATCCGTGGCCTGAGGTGAAAAACTTTGCGAGCGCGTTTGCAGCCACCGTCGCCCAGGCGCATCCGCTGGAGTTTGTCGCCACGGCGACAAAAACCAAACGTGCCGGGAAGATCTACGTGGATTACCTTCGCAATAGTCGCGGCGCAACCAGCGTCGCTTCGTATTCGCTGCGCGCCCGCCCGGGCGCACCCGTGGCCATGCCGCTACGTTGGGAGGAGTTGGGGAAAATAAAAAACAGCGCCGCGGAGTTCAACATCAAATCTGTGCCAAAGCGCCTCGCGAGAATGCGCAAGGATCCATGGGAAGATTTGACCAAGCTGCGGCAGAACCTCGACTCGATCATGAAGCAGTCCGGACGCAAGAAAAGCTGATACTGCACCCCAGCGGAGTTTGTCGAGAGTGCTGCCGCTAGCCAGCCTTGCGCTGAGCCCGCTTCGCGGCCTGCTTCTTTTTAGTGGCGGACTTCTTCGCCACTGCCTTTTTTCCGGCAACTTTCTTGACCACGGCACTCGCCCGGCGCGACGACCCCGACTTCTTCGCCGGCGTGCGCTTATTGGAAGCCAGGCTCTTTTGCAGTAGCGCCATAAAATCGACGACATTGGTTGCCGCGCCTTCCGATGCCTCGGCTTCCTCGCCATCATCCTCTGGCGTCATCAGCCCCTTCGACTTCATGCGCTTTTCGATCACCTTCTGCAGGCGATCGCGAAACTCATCGCGGAAATCACCCGGCTTCCATTCACCCGACATCGACTTGATAAGCTGCGCGGCCATGTCGAGTTCTTTCGCAGCAATTCTGTATTGCGCGAGACCGCCCTCGGGAAGTTTGTAGTCGTCGGCGCTGACCAGCTCCTGCGGGTAACGCAGCAGCACCAGGATCAAGGCCTTGTCCTTAGGCATCACGGCAGCCAGATATTCGCGGGTTCGGATCACGACCCGTGCAATGCCGATTTTTTCGGTACGTTTCAGCGTTTCGCGCAACAGGACGTAGCCCTTCTCGGCCTTTTTTCCAGGCACCAGAATGTACGGCTTTTCATAGTACTCAGGACCGATCGATGCAGCATCGACGAAGGCCTCGACCTCGATCGCCTCCCGGCCCTCCGAGGCGGCGGATTTGATGTCCTCAGGTTCCAGCACCACGTAGCTTCCCTTCTTGTATTCGAACGCCTTGACGATGTCCTTCCATGGCACTTCGTGACCGGTCTCCGCGTTGACTCGCTCGTACTTGATCGGCGTGTTGCTGCGACTGTCGAGCATGCGAAAGTGGAGGTCTACGCTCCGTTCGCCGGACATCAGCGACACCGGCACGTTAAGTAGTCCAAACGATAACGTGCCAGTCCAGATCGGCCGCGCCATGACATGTCTCCAAGCACCTGTTGAGCCGTCAGCTAAAGCGAAACGATGTGAATCGATCGTGACGTTTCCGATGCTTTCATCCTGACATGACGACGAGGCCGCTAGTGTCGGCTTCCGGTCAGTCTGCCAAGGACAAGCATCATGCAAAAGAACGCCAGGAAAGCGTCAAAGGCACTCTCCGCATTCGGCATGAACTGCACGCTCAAGTCGGGACCGAAGAGGTCCTCCACGCAGAAGCTGCTGGATCAGATTCTGCATGCCATGACGAAATACGATGTCGAAGTTTCCAGCGTGCGCGTCGCCGATCACAACGTCAAAACCGGCGTCAAGGCAGACGAAGGCGAAGGAGATGAATGGCCGGCGCTTCGCCGCAGCGTACTCGAAGCCAACATCCTGGTGATGGCTTCGCCGATCTGGATGGGGCAGCCGTCCAGTGTGTGCAAGCGCGTGCTGGAGAGAATGGACGCGTTTCTGGATGAGATCGACAAGCAGGGCCGCTACCCGACCTTTGGTCGTGTCGCTGTTGTCGCCGTCGTCGGCAACGAAGACGGTGCGCATCACGTCACCGCCGAGCTTTACCAGGCACTGGCCGATGTAGGCTTCACCATCCCTGGTGGCAGCTCCGCCTACTGGGTGGGTGAGGCGATGGGCAGCAAGAATTACGTCGACCTTGATCGAACGCCCAAAAAGGTGGCCAGCACGATCAAGACACTGGCCTCCAACGCTGCACACCTTGCCGCTTTGTTGAAGAACAATCCCTACCCCGCTCCGTGATCGTCCCATTTCGTCATCCCTGCGTGGGCAGGGACGCAGGGACTTCAAGTTCGTGATTGCGCACGGGCGAGCAAGGGCGCTGGATCCCTGCCTTCGCAGGGATGACGAGCTGCTAGCTCCTGCCTTCGCAGGATGACGAGCTGCTGGGTTCTACCTTTACAGGCATGGCGGGCTACTGGGTTCCTGTCTGCGAAGGGATGACGAGGCACACGTGAGAGGGAACGCGACGCTTACGCAGCCACGCCCAATGCCGCGATGATGGCGCTTGCGAATGCCGGAATGTCATCGGGTTTGCGGCTGGTGATCAGCTGCCCATCGAGAACGACCTCGCTGTCTTCCCACTTGGCGCCGGCGTTTTCCAGATCGCGACGCAAGGAAGGCCAGGACGTGACCTTGTGTCCTTTGACGAGCCCTGCATCGATCAACGTCCACGGTCCGTGACAGATCGCCGCGATGGGCGTGCCGGCTGCGCCAAAGGCTTTGATCAAGGCGATGGCTTCTGGAACAAGCCGAAGCTGATCAGGATTCATCACGCCACCGGGCAATACCAGAGCGTCATAGTCGCTTTGTTTCGCGTCTTCCAACGCGACGTCTACCTTGACGGCATCGCCCCAATCCTTCTTGCTCCAGCCCTTGATCTGCTTTGCGCCCTTCGGAGCGATGACGTCGACTTTTGCACCAGCCTCCTCAAGCAACCGCTTCGGTTCGGTCAGCTCGGATTGTTCGAAGCCATCCGTGGCGAGTACGGCGATCCTGCGGCCGCTGATTTTGGATCCGGTCATGGCAATCTCCTGAGTAGTGTTCGATCAGGATGGCCAACGCGGTATCTAGACGCAGTCAGTTCGCCGTGAGAGTGTCGTGATCCGGCAGACAGGGTTCAGGGTGTGGGGTCTTCCGGCGCGCTGGCAATTTCTACGGCGTGCGCGTCGGGTCGGATCGGCTTGCCCCGCGCATCGGCCAAGGCTCGAGTCAACTCGGCCCCGATCAACACGATGATCGATGAGTAGTACACCCAGGTGAGCAGCACCACAAACGCACCTGCCGGTCCGTAGGCATCGCCGACATGACTATGGCTGATGTACACACCGATCGCCGCCTCGCCAACCATGAACAGAAGCGCGGTCAAGATGGCTCCGTTCAGCGCATCGGACCAGTCGATCTTTGCATCGGGGAGGACCTTGTACATCGCCCCAAACGCCAGCGTGAACACGATCAACGATGCGGCGGCTTCGCTGATCTGCCAGGCAATGGTGTGCTGCGCCACCAGCGTATGAATGATGCCGCTGACGACGAATGACACGATCAGCATGAAGCCGATGCCCACCAGCAAGGCGAACGCATGGGCACGGGCACGCAACCAGGCACTGACCGCCGCACCCGGCCTGGGTTTTACCCGCCAGACGCGATTCAACGTGCCTTGCAACTGCGCGAACACCGCCGACGCCGTGAAGAACATGACCCCAAGCCCGACCAGTCCCGCGACATTTTCCACGTGCGGCTGGCTCTTTGCATTCTCGACCACCGAGGTCACGGCGTCGGCAGCGTGCGTACCCACCAGGCCCGTCAGCGATTCCGCCAGGTCCTGCTGCCAGGCGCTGTGCAATGTCGCCAGCAGCCACATCAGCAAGATCAGCAAAGGCGCCAGAGATAGCGCCGAATAGAATGCCAACGCCGCTGCCCGCGTCATCAATTCATCGTCGTTGAACCCCTCAATGGCTGAGCCGAAGGTTCGCTTGATCATTCCCAATAAGGTTTTGTGCGGCAGTGGCTGCCGTGTGGGCTCCGGCATTATGCGTCCCTCAGAGATAGTCGCCTTGGTCCATCGCTGTTCACGAGGAGATGCTGACACCGGGGATCAGTATTCCAGGTGAATACGCAGCCCGACCACTCGCGCGGGACCTCGGTCACGGTTGTAGCCCGGGTTGTGAATAAGCTGGATGTCCGTCGTCACGAAGGCGAACGATGTTACGGCGAGGTCGTAATACGCTTCCCCGATTTGCTCGGTGCTGTAGTCGAGACGACCGTCACCAAGGGTGAAACCCGTGCCGCCCGCGGCGAGGTAGTTTCGGTGTTCCGGTGAAAGCCCGTTGACGGCAAACGCCACTGCTATGCGGTCTCGAGGACGTTGCCACTGTGTCCCGGCGAGCTGCGCACCGATGCTGGCACTTCGATCCGCTTCGGTGAAAACGAACGACTCGGTCTTGCCGTCATTCCACGCCAAGCGTCCGAAAAGCCCGGTGTCACCATCATCGGCAAGCGGTAGATCGATGCCTGCCGCCGCTCCGAATTTGTGCCGGCCATCCCGGTCGTCGGCGCGAATGTCAGGCACTGTGTGGGTTTCTTGCGCCTCCAGCAGCGCATCGTCATAGATACCCATACGTGCCTTGTTCTCAAACGCGAGCAACCACACGCTGGCGCTTTTCGGATCGCGCTGCCAGGTCAGCTGCGCATTCTGGCCATTGGCCCGATCGATGGGACCTTCCAGATCGGGTCCATTCGCCTGCGTGGGCATCTGGTAGATGCCATATCGCCATGTCCATGGACCGGTGACGTAGGTAACCAGCCCGCCAACCGTGTAGCCCCGGGTATCAGCAGCAAAATCCCATGCCGGACTATTGAACAGGCTCCAGTTCATGAATTGCGTACGCGTTGAATTGGCGTAGCGGCTCTGATCGAAGTCATCGTTGACGGCCATCAGACCCAACTTGAAACTAAGTCTATCGTCAGGTTGCTCGCCAGGCAACTGGTCCATTTTTCTCGCGACCTTTGTGGTTTTGTCGCCCAGCGGTATGTCATAGGTGAGAAAGGCGCGCGCGATATAAGCACCACGCCCGAGACTCCCGCCACCACCACGGATCACGTCGCCGTTGGTCAACCCACCCAGCCCGGTGCTGTGACTGACACCTTCACCGCGAAACATTTCTACATCCATATAGGCCGAAAGGCGCGAAGTCATCGGGAGCCCAAAGTACGCCCCAAAGGTGTGTGATCGGGCGTGGTCGCCCCCAGGCTCGAGACTGAGCGGACCAGCATAAGGTGAATGAAGGCTGTTCTGAATCTGCGTGATGAACGTGTACTGCGCACCGAGCAGTTGCGGCACAAAATAATTGACATCGTCGGCGATCGCATCACCCGCGCAGGTTGCTGCAGCCAACGTTGACACAATGACTTTCAGGTAACGATGCACTATCGATCCCCATGGCTCGCCACTCGAATCCGTTCACTGACCCCACGTAACAAACATCACCACCGCAGCAAGGGTCATGACGCCGGTAGCGATCCAGCCCCATATTTTAAGCGACGTATTGAGAGTGAATTCGCCCATCACCTTCTTGTTCATAGCCAATAGCATGATCATGATCATCATCGGCACCGCCGCTACGCCATTGATGACCGCGCTCCAGTAAAGCGCCTTGATTGGGTCGATCGGAGTGAAGTTGAGCGCGATACCGGCGAGGCTGGCGAAGATCAGCACACCGTAAAAAAACCGCGCCTGATGGGGCTTGTATTCCAGCCCGTAGCGATGCCCCAGCGAGCCGGCTGCCGCAAACGCTGTGGACCCGGCCAGTACAGGCACGGCAAGCAAACCCGTTCCGATGATGCCTGCGGCGAACAGTGCAAACGCAAACCGGCCGGCGATGGGACGTAATGCTTCGGCTGCGTCCGAGGCAGACTGAATGTCGGTCTTGCCATGTGCATGCAGGACGACAGCCGCCGTCAGCACGATGAAGATCGCCACGATATTGGAGAACAGCATGCCGATCGTGGTGTCGACGGTAATCCGCTCGATCTGTTCGGGACCTTGGGAGGGATCCTTCTTCAGCGATTCACGGGAATCGTCGCCACGAATTTCCTCGGCTTCCTGAGCGGCCTGCCAGAAGAAGAGATACGGACTGATGGTTGTACCAAGCACTGCGACGATGGCGACTGCGTACTTTGCGCTCAGCTGCACCTTGGGAAAAACGACGCCCTTCAACACTTCGCCCCACGGCACGTGAATCACGAATACCGTGCCCACATAGGCGAAAAGACTCAGCGTCAGTGCCTTCAGGATGGGCGAGTACCGGGAAAACGGCACGTGCATCTGGAGCAGCAGCGAGACGATGGCAAACACGGCGGCGTAGAGCACCGCCGGTCCGCCGATCAACAATTTGAGCGCCGCGCCCATGGCACCGATATCCGCGGCCAGGTTGATGACGTTGGCCACCAGAACGGAAAACACAAGTCCATAGACCCACGGTCGCGGGTAGTGACTGCGCATACTGCTGGACAATCCCTTGCCGGTGGCGCAACCGATTCGCGCACTGATCGCCTGGATCGCGATCATCAACGGCATCGCAAGCACCAGACTCCAGATCGTAGCGTAGCCAAAGGCCGCGCCAACCTGCGAGTAGGTTGCGATGCCGCTTGGATCGTCATCCGCCGCCCCCGTAATCAGACCCGCGCTCAACTTGCGCAGCAGAGACGGCTTGGGTGCGCTGACATTTGATTTTGCAACCGCTGTGGCGTTCAAGAGCTCGTCCTTTGTCTAGCGGAAAACGCCACGGAGTGGTGTTCGTTTTGCGAAATTCTTCTGGGTTAACGCTGCCCCAAAGATCCCCCAGGAGCCACCACATGTGCTCGTAGAACTTTCGAAACATAGGCCGTGCTCTGACACGAGCACGAACTTCAGCCCCACCTGTGGGCCAGCCTAGGCGTGGGAATGTCTACGTAAGATCAATACAGCGATTGCACCGCGTAGTTATTTCGGAACTGACGCTCAAGTTGGGTGCCTGAGAAAAGAACGAGGACGGCCTCCTTAGCGACTTGCCGCATTCGTGCAGAATTCTGCTTACTTGTCGATTAGCGAAATTACGGCGCACGCCATCGGTCGCCACACGTGAAAATGGCATCGCGACTTTCAGTACTTTTCCTCACGGATCTCCCACGCGATCGCCTTTATAAATTGCCCACCGCACTATCGCGGTACGGAGAAAGTCATGGATAAGAATCGTACTGAAGGCACCAAGCACGAAGTGAAAGGCGCTGTGAAGGAAGTCGTCGGTAAAGTTACCGGCAACAAGGCAAAGGAAGCCGCAGGTAATTTTGAGAAGAATGCCGGCAAAGTACAAAAGGAAGTAGGCAAGTCAGCCGACAAGGCACGTGACGAGGCGAAAAAGCACTAAATCGACGCGAGCGACGCAAGACCTCTCTCAACGGGAGGTTTTTCGTTGCCTCCGTTCTCTCTGATGAAGCTGCCTGCACCACCCCAAATAATAACCATGGCTTGATGATACGAGGCTATTTTCGTGCGCTTCAACGACGCCACCGTCCTGAATCAGGGTTCATCCATGGCCAAATCTCGCGATGAACTGCAGAAGCTGCTGGATAGCCTGGATCAGCGCATGCCCTCGTTGATGCAGGCCAATCCTCGGGACGAGGAGTTTTGGCAGGCGTTCTGGCGCGCGTCCGACCCTATCGTCGGAAATGCCGGTCCCTTTGATTACGATTGGGTACTGATCAGGTTCGATCGCATTCTGGAAAGGCACGGCAAGGTCCCCAGCGAAGACCTGCTGTCCGGACATGGCAGCTCATAAGTACGCCGCGGGTGCTCATGAAGCCTGAATCAAGCCTTTGAATTTCAGGACCAGCAAGAGCTTATACTGAGGGGTGGGCGTTCGGTAACCATCCACTCAGGGGCAGGAACATGGGAATTCAGCTAAACGTTGTCGTCATCGACGATGACGTTGCCGTGCTGACAGCTATTGAGGACACCCTCAAGGCAAAGACCGATTTCCGAGTGCACACTTACCGCACTTATCGTGAAGCGGTTGAAATGCTGAGCACCCGTCGCGTTGACGTGATCGTTGCGGACATCATCCTGGATAGCGAGGCCACCGGCATCGATGTATGTGTCGCAGCCATCGAACAGCACCCGCACGTCGCCCTGGTTCTGATCTCCGCCGATTCGCCGCGCGACTACAACGGCTACCCAGCTCGGACCGTTTGCATGCGCAAGCCCTTCAGCGCTACCGAACTGATGGATGCAATCGCGCGTGCGCAAGAGGCCAGTGCGGTGACAGAGCAAGGATAGGTGCGTTAAGACGGCGTCAACGCATCCGTTCTCTTGACCGGCTTGTCGCTGATTCCCAAGTAGACTAACTGGATGGTCATTTCCTGCCGGTTTCCCCGCAGGCATCCTCATCTTTGCCTAAAATAGGCCAACGAACGCACGCCAGTGGCGAGATCCCTATGGGCGCAGGCGTCGGCTCTAACCAAACTCTTGAGTATCGCCTTTTTGCGGCCTTTCGAGCTTATCCTCTGGTGTGAAGCTTTACGAATATCCGGAAACCCAGATGTCGGCCGGTATGCCCGGGGATGTCCGAACTATTGAGTCAATCCATGCCCATCACGCTCGAAAGTAACTACCGTCTGCTCGTTCAGTCCATCGTCGATTACGCTATCTATATGCTCGACGTGAATGGCTACGTAGTCAGCTGGAATCTTGGGGCGGGGCGTTTCAAGGGCTACAAAGCTGAAGAGGTCATAGGCACACACTTTGGCCAGTTTTATACGGAAGAAGATCGGGCTGCCGATGTCCCCAGCCTGGCGCTCGAGCGTGCCACGAAAGATGGCCGTTTCGAAAACGAGGGTTGGCGAGTCCGCAAGGATGGATCGCGGTTCTGGGCACATGTGCTGATCGACCCTATCAGGAACGATGACGGCGAACTCATCGGGTTCGCCAAAGTAACGCGCGACCTGACCGAGCAGCGAACAGCGCAGGAAGCGCTGCGCGATAATCAGGCGCAATTCAAGATGCTGGTTCAGGGCGTGACGGACTACGCCATTTACATGCTAGATACCACCGGCCATATCTCAAGCTGGAATCCCGGAGCTCAGCGGATCAAGGGTTACACGCCCGACGAAGCCATAGGCGAGCATTTCTCCTGCTTCTACACGGAGGAAGACCGCAAAAACGGCGAGCCACAAAAGAATCTCCGCTTAGCCTCGACCGTAGGCCGGGTGGAAAGCGAAGGCTGGCGTGTGCGTAAGGATGGCACCCGTTTCTGGGCGCACGTTCTCATCGATCGTATTTTGGACGACCACGGCAAACTGGCTGGCTTTGCAAAGATTACCCGTGATGTGACCCAACAGCGCGCGGCCTCACAGGAACTCGACCGAGCTCGTGAAGCGCTGTTCCAGTCGCAGAAACTTGAATCCATCGGTCAGTTGACGGGCGGCGTCGCTCATGATTTCAACAACCTTCTGATGACCATCATCGCGAGTCTCGAGCTCATCAGCCGCCGCGTTCCGGACGATCCCAAGCTTCATATCCTGATCGAGAATGCCAAGGCCGGTGCATTTCGCGGCGCGGCACTGACCGAGCGCATGCTTTCCTTTGCCAGAAAGCAGGAACTTCGACCCGCTCCGGTGGACTTGATCGGACTCGTTCGCGGGATGTCGGATCTGCTGCAAAGCTCTCTCGGCTCCCACATCACCATCACCACGACTTTCCCCATAATCCTGGAACGAGCCTTCGTGGACCACAATCAGCTGGAGCTCGCGCTGATGAACTTGCTGGTCAACGCGCGTGACGCCATGCCTGAAGGCGGACAAGTGATGATTTCCGCTCAAAGAGAAACGGTTGGTCGGGACCACTTCACGAAACTACCCGAGGGCGACTTCGTCAAACTGGTCGTGGCCGATGAAGGAGAAGGCATGGATGAGATGACGTTGGCCCGCGCCACCGAGCCCTTCTTCACCACCAAGGGCGTCGGTAAAGGAACCGGCCTGGGCCTATCCATGGTCCATGGGCTGGCTGAGCAGTCTGGAGGACGTTTGATCGTCCGCAGCCAGAAGGGCCAAGGGTCGCGGATGGAAATATGGCTGCCCGTCGCAACGGATGCCGTAATAACCAAAACTGCAGAGGCAGAGCCGGTAGCTACCGAAAACTTGTCGAAGCCCGTCGCTCTCGACATTCTGACCGTCGACGACGACATCCTCGTACTGGCGACGATGTGCGCACAGCTCGAAGACTTGGGGCATCACGTCACGCCATCGAATTCAGGCGAGCAAGCGCTTATAACGCTAGAGTCGGGACAACATTTCGACGTGATCATCAGTGATCATGCGATGCCCGTCATGACCGGTTCCCAGTTCGCGCATCGCGCCAAAAAGCTGCGCCCCGAACTGCCTATCATCATTGCGAGCGGCTACGCCGACCTACCAGGAAATCTGGACTTCGACCTACCCCGACTCAAAAAACCCTTTACCCAGGCCGATCTTGCCTTGGCCATTGCGAGTGCGATTTCAGGCAACGTAACAAAGAAACGCGCCTAATCTACTTCTACTGCCCTCGCCGGCAAGGGACCCATAGACGGCACCCTGTGTTGGTCAAAGTTGTACTTATGTGAATGTCGCGCGCCGACGCGGCTACCCGTACTTCACACCGGCCACGTAACTCTTGCCCCATGCGCCGCAGCATTCCGCCGCGTCGCCGTGTTTTTCTCTTGGAGGCCGTCATGACACGACTGGACAAACCGCTACGCCGCGAGCTCGAAGTCAAGGGCGTCATCTATACACTCACCCTCGATCCATCCGGCCTGAAGCTCACGGAGAAAGGACATCGCAACGGTACCACCATGGCGTGGCTTGATCTGATCAACGGCGATGCCGCGCTGGCGGCAGCCCTGCAGGGGTCAGTCCGAAGCAGTGAACAAGCTTGAGGTGGCAGCAGCCCGTCGCGCGATCAAGCACACACGGCAATCCGGTGCGCTGAGCTAAGGTGCGGCGCGTCGAAAATCAGCCGTCCCGGCAACTGTCGTGGCGACATGATTCCTGATGTTCAGGCACTGGTCTGCAATGGCTGCCACGCCGCTGCGATGTGATACGACGATGAGAATCGTCTTGGGCAACCGTCGCTTCAATGCCGTAAGAACCATCACCTCGGAAGCGGCATCGAGCGCGCTGGTTGCCTCGTCCAACAAGGCAAGAAACGGCTTCCGCAGAATCACCTGGGCAAGCAGCAGTCGTTGCAGCTCGCCTCCGGAAAGGCGGCTCGACGAGCTGTGCAGCGCTGTATCAAGTCCGTGCTGCGAGCCAGCCAGGCGCGTGTCGAGGCCGACATCCATCAGCGCGCTCCGCAGCATGTCATCGGTGGCCTCGGGTGCAGCCCATCGCAGGCACTCGCCGATGGAATGCTGCCACAGCCGCACGTTCTGGCTGACATAGGCACCATGTCGCACGAGCTCACGGTACTCGTCAAAATCGATCGACCGGTCGCCTGCTGTCGCCACAAAGTGCTGGGGCCTCGTCATGCCCGCCAGGACGTCGATCAGGCTGCTCTTGCCGATGCCGGAGTCGCCCGAAATCAAGGTCAGTTCACCCGGCACCAGCACCAGGTCGCCAACATCGAGACCGGTGACTGGCGGTATCAACCGCATTCGTTGGATATGCAATGCAGTACCGGCAGTCGCGACGTGTGAGGGCACGCCGGAGGTGCGGGATGAATCCAGATTCATGTATCGCTGCCACAGCTCGAATGCGGGAGCCGCCGAACGCAGCTGCTGAAAACTCTGCCGCGTCAACACCAGATAAGGCAGCAAGCGCCCAAGCAACAGACATACCGCGATCAGCGATGCTTGATCGATTCCATGCCAACGATGCGCGAGCACAAACAATGCTGCGATCCCTACCGCTGCCAACAGCTCCAGCGTCAACCGGCCGGATGCCACCAGCTCGAGCTGACGTCGGTAGCCATGACATAAACGGGTAATGATGGCGCCGTAACTAGCCTTCTCTACATCCTCCTTCTCGAACGAGCGAACGTGGCGCAGGCGCCGCGGGAAATCCTCGCTATGCCAGAACAACCGTGTCATATCGGCCACGTAGGCGCGGCCGACCTGTGATTGCTCGCGACCGTAGGCGCGCGACGCAACCAACCCTACAGCCGCAAGCAGCGGTGCTGCCAGCATCAGGGGTGGCGATACCCAGAACGCGAAGCCAAGGCTGACGGCAGCAGTTATCCCGGCGATCAGCAGTTGCTGCAAAGCACTGAAACCCTGAACGATGAGCTCCACATTGTGAGTGAGCACATTGGCGATTTCGGCGGACGTGGAATCCGCCAGCGAAGTGAGCGGAGCGTCGATCAGACGCGCGTGAACCCGGCGTCGCAGGTTCATCCCATAGCCACCCACCAGACGTGCGCCCAGACGCGCGGCCTGCCAGCGCAACAGCGCAAACGCAGCCATCGCAATGGCAAAGTAGGCTGCCTGCATCTCGACACTGCGACTTGTGTTGAACAGCGCACCGAACGGTAGCGAGTGACCCGGCTGAACCAGTGGCACCAGCAAAACCGCCGCGAGGCTGCCGGCCAACGCCGCAGCCAGCGACAGCAGGACGTACGCTGCGGTTTCCGCCTGTTCGACACCGCTAAGCGTACGCGCAATCGAACGCAGCAACCCGTAGGCTCCAGATGCAGGGGGTGACTCACCCGACATCTCTACGAACTCGCACTACTGGCCGACGGCACCGGCGGTTTTGGTGATGCTTCAAGGCGATTTAGAACGACACTACTCCCGCGCTGGATTTACCAGTCAGTGAGTGCAGTCGGCAGCAGAAAAGGTTGCGGTCGCGGTAACCGCGGTGAACGATGGCCGTAAACAGCGGTGCAGCAAGGAGACGGACCGCCCCTTGCTGCAGTGACCGTTCGACTACGGCATCTTGCCTGTGCGCAAGCCCTGAACAATGGCCAGCGAACGTTTCACGTGCTCGTCCGGACGCAGTTTATCTGTCTCCGAGGACAGCACCGCGACGATCTTGCCGTCGCTCGCGATGACAAAAGTCGTACGCGAAATAAACGCATGATCGATTGCCACACCGCGCACATCGTTAATGCCTGGCTGTGCCGCCTCGGCTTTGAGGTCATACGAGCGCGCGATCGTGACGTCAGCATCGGAAGCCACCGGAAACTTGCCGGCGCAGTACTTCGGATCCGATGAAAAAGCATTGAGTCGTTCGATGCTGTCGGCAGAAACGCCGATAATGGTTGCGCCTGCCGCATCGAATTTATCGCGGCTGGCTGCAAAGCTGTGCGCTTCGAGATCGCACCCACCCGTATAAGCCGACGGGTAGAAGTACACCACTACCGGTCCTTTTTTCAGCGCGTCGGCCAGGACGAAGGTGAACTCCTTACCGGCCTGGCTTGCCTTGGCCGTAAATGCAGGCGCGGTGGCACCCGGGCTGAGGGCGGCGAAAGCCGGCATCGCCGAGGCCAGCATGACGGCCACACCCAGTGCCACCGATTTCGCAAAACGCTTTTTCATTTCTGTGATCCTTATGGAAGAACAGCGACCCGGCACGGAACCTATCCCTGCTTCAGCCCGCTGCATGCTTGAGATTGAACTGCCCGATTTTCCGGCGATCCTGACACTTGAGTCGATGAGGCGTCCATTGTTGAGCACGCCAATGTTCCGATGCCCCCAGGTTCTTCGCTACAGACAGGTCCATCGTTACATGCCCGACGCGCCACCATCCTCCGGATCGCCCGCAGCGAAGCATGCCTCATTGGAGAGAGGTCTTTGGCGGCAATGTCGCATGGGACGCGATCGACTGCATCAGTCGAGCAGCCAGCGCAGCGCATCGACGGACTCCCAGGGATGCCGCCCGCGGCGCAGCTGGTGGACGCCCACCTGCGTCAACCGTTGTAAGAAGCTATGCCAACCCGGCTGTCCGGCCGCATACGACTGATCCGCGCACAACCGTGCACGGATTTCGTCCGCAGGGACAGGACCCAGCAGGACATCAGGACCTGCGGCCGACTCGCTGGACACAAACACCGCGCCCACCAGTTCCATGGGAGCGGCCGCCAGCCGGCCGTGTTCCTGTCGCAAATCCACCTCGAACTTCGCTACCCCACTGCGGCGATGAATGATGGGAGCTTGGCTGATCCAGCGCCGGATCTCTTCGTCCTCCACGAAACGCAGCGCATCGGCCTGCACGTGCAGGTAGTTGGCAACTCCGGTGGCAAGCAAACTTTCGGGCTGCACGAAGACGGCATCCTCGGCGAGAAAATCCAGACCTTGCAGCAGGCTGTGCAAGGCCAGTGTCGACTTACCCGAACCGCTGGCGCCCAGCAGCAAGATGCCGCGCCCGTGCCGACCGACACAGGCACCGTGCAATGGGACCAGCCCCAGTCCACGCGTCGCCAGAGTGAAGACGGCAAATTCGATGAGCTCGTAGCGTAGATGGTAGGGGTGACTGAGCATGTCCTCCGAGGCAACCACCAGTGCGTGATGATGCTCGGGCGCCAGTACCACATAGTTCGACGCATCCATCACACCGCAAATCAGGCCCGCACCGGATTGCACCCGCACCGGCGGCGGCTCCGCGGTGTTCGGCGAAACCTGCCGCGGCAACAGACGCAGTTCGATGCGGAACTCCGGAGCGATCATAGGCAACGTGTGTGAAGGCAGGCCGGCGTAAGCGGCCTCGACCAAATCCAATAGCACCTCGCTGGTGCTTTCAAAGCAAAACCGTCCGCCCAGGATCTGTCGGCACACGGAGAAGCGATGGCTGGATCGCTCGCAAAAAGGATCCGCGACAGCGGCTGTAACGCTGGCGCGGAAGCCAGGGTCATTGTCTTCGGTCAAAAGTGTCAGCCGTCTTGATGGCACAGCGCAGCACTGCACGTAGGTGGCCAGTGAGTGCGGATCAAACAGGAAAAGGTTGCGCCTGCGCCACGGGTGCCGACGATCGACGGAATGGGAACTTGCGTCAGCGCATCGACTGACGCGGTGGTTGACCCTCGCAGCGCACGACATCCAAATATTTTGCCGCACGACGCAACCGAAGGTGCGCGCCGCGGCACTCATGTCCACGCAACATGGAACGTGAAGCCGGCACGCCGGCCGCACGGATGGCGATATGTCGCGCAGCTTGTCCCTATGGCTTACGAGGCCCCTTCGAGATGCTAAAGATTCAGGTCGGCCACTCTTACTTTTTGAGTTACGACCGGAAACAGTGGGAACGCGGCAAGCCTTATCCTCCGCTCGCCACCATCCAGATCGCCGCACTGCTCAGGCAGATGGGGCATGAGGTCGCGCTGTTCGACGCGATGCTTGCCGATGGCGTCGAGGACTATGCGGGATCCCTGCTAACCGCACAGCCGGATGTGGTGGTGATCTACGAGGACAACTTCAACTACCTGACCAAGATGTGCCTCGGTCGCATGCGTGAAGCGGCCTGCCAGATGATCACCGAGGCGCGCGCCCACGGCGCTCGCGTGATCGTTGCAGGCTCCGACGCTTCGGACCATCCGGATGCCTTTCTCGAGGCGGGTGCAGACGCTGTGCTGATCGGCGAAGGCATAGCGGCCCTGATCGAATTGATCAAGCGAGTGGAACGCGATTCGGCTATCGACACGCTGGACTGGGTATCGGGCATTGCTGGTGTCGCCACGCTGACGGGCGGACAGACGCAACTGACACGCGTCGGCGTGATGCCACCGGATCCACGATTGATTGGCCACCCCGCCTGGGATCTGGTCGACATCGAACGCTATCGGGTGATGTGGATTGAACGACACGGCTATTTCAGTCTCAACATGGCGGCGTCGCGTGGCTGCCCGTTCCGTTGCAACTGGTGCGCCAAGCCGATCTGGGGCAACCACTACAACCAGCGCAGCGCCCAGGATGTGGCTGCTGAGATGACGTATCTGAAAAAGACGTTCAAGCCCGATCACATCTGGCTGGCGGACGACATCTTTGGCTTCCATGTCGACTGGGTAACGGAGTTCGGCGCCCACCTCAGTGCCGACGACGGGTCGGTTCCGTTCACCATTCAGACGCGCGCCGACCTGATGAGCGAGCGGATGACCAGCGCGCTGGAACATGCCGGGTGCACTGAGGCTTGGTTAGGTGCCGAGAGCGGCAGCCAACGTGTGCTGGACGCGATGAACAAAGGCACGAAAGTCGCCGACCTTGTCGCCGCCCGCAAGCGGATGGGCGAACACGGTATTCGCGTAGGCTTCTTCATCCAGCTCGGCTACCTGGGCGAGCAGTTGGACGATCTGCTGGCGACTCGAGAGCTGATTACGCAGGCCGTTCCGGATGACATCGGCGTCAGTGTCTCGTATCCGCTGCCAGGCACGAAATTCTACGAGCAGGTCAAGGCACAGCTTGGCGCAAAGACGCATTGGCAGGACAGCGGCGATCTGGCCATGATGTTCCGCGGTGCCTACAACTCGGACTTCTACCGCAGCGTGCGTGACCTGCTGCACGAGCAGGTCACGCTGCAGCAATCGAAAGCCACTGCACCACCGGAGCACTACGACGAAGCCAGCACGGCACTCGATGCGCGATGGGATACGCTGGTCGCCAACGAGCGTGCGCACCGTAGCAAAGACGCCACCGCGGCACCGCCCACGATCTCGCAAGAAGATGCCCAGCCGGCCCGCCATGTTGCCACCGCTCAAAATCGTTAAGGCCGGCTTGCGCCGCGCCACTGAAGCGCTCGCCGCGGAATTGGCGCTGGCTCGACCCGATGGGACGACGCCAAAGTGGAGTGACCTCGAATGGCAACTGGCCATGGCCGCTGCCGCCGCGCACGGCGTGTCGCCACTTCTTTACGAATTTTCCAAGTGGCAACACCCCGAATGGAACCATTTCCTCGCTAGCCAGCACGCGCACGTCAAGCATCGTCATCGACGCATAGCGGCATTGTTGAAGTGCATTGACATGGATGCCCGCGACGCCGGGCTGGCCATCGTTCCGCTGAAGGGTTCCGCGCTGCACGCGTTGGGAATCTACATGCCGGGTGAGCGTCCGATGGCCGACATCGACCTGCTGGTCCACGAGGACGATGCCGAAAGAGTGGGCCAGTTACTGCTCGACCTCGGCTACGTGGAATCCTTCGTCGCCTGGAAGCATCGTGTCTTCAAACCTGCGATGGGCGAGCCCGTTGGGGGATTGGGTGAGCACCGCGATACCCCGATCAACATCGAGTTGCATACGCGCATCCAGGAACGGCTACCGATATCGGCGATCGATATCACCCGGCGGATCTATCCGCAGAAGCCAAGACCCGGCCTGAATGCGTATCCGTCGAACGGCGCTTTGATGAACCATCTGCTGCTGCACGCCGCGGGTAATATTTGTGGCCGCAGCCTGCGCCTGTTGCATCTTAACGACATCGCCCTGCTGGCCAGGCGCATGAAACCGGCCGACTGGGACGTTCTGTGGGATGAGCATGTCGTCGACGCGCCCTGGTGGGCGTTGCCGCCGCTACGTCTGCTCACACGCTACTACCCAGGTGCGGTGCCGGAGGCCGTGCTGGCCCGACTTGAGCAGGACTGCCATCCCCTGTTGCGTATCATTTCGCAGCGTCAGACGCTGACCCAGGTCTCATGCTCGGAACTATGGTTGCACGCACTCGCCGGCATCGAATGGTCGCGCTCCCTGCGCGAAGTGGGACGCTACATCGGGCACCGCGTCAGGCCTCCACAGGAAGCCGTCAAAGAGCGCGCCGACATGGTGCGGACACAGTTGTGGCTGCAAGGACAAAGCTGGGTCAGACAGAAACAGGGGCGACGTATCCTGACACTGCTCACTCAACCTGTACCGCGACTGGACACTCTGCACGTCGTGCGCGCAGCTCTGGACGGCGCATAAAAGGTCATAGACGACGTGCATACCGGAGAGCAGTACCACAATTTCATGCAGGCCTCGCAGCGAGACCTGCAAGTGCGCGACAGGTTTCAGAAGATCGCGCTGGATCTGCTGCCCGCAGGAGCAGACGTGCTCGATTTCGGTGCTGGAACCGGCATTGACGCGAAGACCTATACCGCTAACGGACACCTGACGTTCGTGTATGAACCTTCCGAGGCGATGCGCGAATACCTGGCGCAGCACTGCCACGACGAAATCGCCCGAAAAACCATGGTCACGGTGGCGTCGCCACTAGGCTGCAAGGTGCAGGCAGTCACAGCCAACTTTGCGGTCCTGAATCATTTCTCGGATCACACCCTGCTTTTCGAAGAGCTGTCGCACGTGGTCGACCTGGGCGGCTTTGTCCTGGCCAGTATGCTCAATCCTTACTATCTCGGTGATGTGCGTTACCGCTGGTGGCGGGCGAATGTCATCAATCTCATTCGCCACGGTCACTACCCCATCGCAAGTGAAAGCGGTATCCATCGTTTTGCGCCACGTGTCGTGGCGCGGGCAGCAGCGCCCTATTTCCGCCTGGAACAACTCACCCCGCGTGGCTTCGGACTGGCTTCCGACCCTTATATGTTTCTGCTATTTCGGCGGATCTGAGATGTGGAAGGATTGGATGAGACCGTTCGTGCATGCACTGCCGCAATGGTCGACGATTGCCGTTGCTCCCGGGCAGCGAACGGTCACCGCAACCCTGCACGGAGAAGGCACATCAGTGGACGTCACCGCGGACCATACCGTGGCTTCGCTGGTGCCACTGATGATCGCCACCAGTCTCGATGCCGGCCAACGCCCGCTACTCGAGTACCGCGATAGCGCGACTGGAAAGCTCCTCGGCGTTTTGCAATTGACGCGGTCGGCGTCAGTCACAATCGCGCAGACTTCGCTCACCCTCTACTACGTGACAGCGGGTGAACACCACTGTCTCGGCCAGCCACTGCGCTCGTGGAATACGTGGCTTCAGAATCGCCTCATGCTGAGAAATCGGACGCCGCAGCACTTCTCTCCGGAGCCCAGCGCGGTACAGCAGCTCATGATCGCGTACCTGTGTCCACGGCCGGTCGTGCTTGTCTCGGTCGACACACCAGACCACCAGAATATCTTCCCGATGGATTTGATCGGCTCGCTGCAGCAGAGCGGACTTTTTTCGCTGGCACTGCGCAGCACGAGCACTTCCGTAACCGTCATGCGCGACGTGCGCCGTGTCGCCCTGTCCAATATCCCTGCGACGATGAAGGCACTCGTTTACAAACTCGCCGAGCAACACAAGCATCCGCTCACTGACTGGAATGCGCTCCCTTTTCCGACCCGACCGTCACGGAAATTTGGCATTCCCACCATTGCTGCGGCGCTGCGCATTCAAGAGCTGGACATCGTGCATAGTCAGGAAGTCGGTTCCCACACTTTGTTCCTTGGCCGCATCGTCTCTGACGAAAATCTGGCACAAGGCATCCAGCTGCATCACACCGCAGGCTTCCATCAAGCTTATCGCCAGCGCCACGGCACACCATTCGCAGAAATCTAACCCTCGCACGAGTGCGATAACGAATCCTCCCCACGTAGGTTGGGGGGAGCGCCAGCGAAGCCCAACACCCCGCACGAAAAAGCGCTGCCCGCTGCCAAGCAACCGACGCGCCTACGTCTATGACCATTCACGGTTGCCTACGAGTGATCGCTGGCACTGTCTTATCAAAGCCTACCCACTCCGCTCTTGCGTCCCTTTGCACGCATGCAGGCAGCCCAATGCCTCGCAGCAACCTTCTGCGCAAACTGAGAAAGGGGCGCTCGATCAGAAAATAGGATGCCGCCGCCGCGAGATAGGCGAATAGTGCGTTCTGCGGAAAGGCGTGCAGCCATGCATCGGATCGATGATTGAGGAACGGGGATTGCCACAAATACAGCGAATAGCTCAGCACGCCGAGAAACACGACGGGTTTCCAGTTCAGCAAGCGTCCGGCCAACGAACTCGCATGGCGCGTACTGGACTCGATAAGTAAAGCGATGCACACATTCATCAGCGGTGACCCGAGCAGTATCACGACGGTATGGCTGCCCATGCGATTGATCAGCAACACCAGCGGTACGGCAAGCGCCAGCCATGGACTGGCAGTCAGCCGCAGGTACCACAGTCGAGTCAGCAACCACGGCCGCAGCAACGCCAGGGCGCAACCCGTAGCCAGGTAATCGAACATCGCAGGAAAGCTCGTCGACATGCCAACGAGGGAATGAGGATCGATGTGGAAAATCCATTCACGGATGACTACGCGAACGATGGGACCTATGAAGATCGCCGCGACAGCGACGACCAACGCGCGACGTTCACGCAAGACCATAAGGGTCAGCGGCCACAGCAGATAAAACTGTTCCTCGACCGACAACGACCACAGATGTCCAATGGCCAAGCCGCGGTTTGGCTCGAAATTCACCGTGTAAGTGAGGGCGTAAGCAAAATCCCGGCCCGTCAGATGGACTGCACCCAATAGCGTCGCGATAGCCATAACCAGAATGAACGCATAGAACGCGGGGAAGATACGTACCACCCGGCGCAAGTAGAACCGCTTCAGCGAGATAGTCCCTGTCATCTCGCGCTCGCTCATCAACAACGAGGTGATGAGTAAGCCCGAAATCACGAAGAACACCAATACGCCGAGATGGGCGACATCACCGCACCAACGACCGTATTCCGGAATTGAGATGGGAAAATTCCGCGTGCCGCAGAGATGCCCGTACAGCACCATCAGGATCGAGATCGCCCTGAATCCGTCCAGTGACGGAATCCTTTTATCCGTCGAATTCGACATGCTTGCTTCGCCGTGCCACCAAGGAGGCATGCTGTGGATATAGAGCCTGTAATGCCTGAGCCGTATAGTCGGCATCCTCCAGCATCGCGCGACGTTGTGCTTCTCTGGCCAGTTGCAGCCTTAGTCCTTCATTGGTGATGACTTCGCGGATGGCGTTCGCCAACTCGTTCCAGTCCTTGACCGGCACAGCCAGGCACGCTGAAGGCGACCACTCCACGAAATGTCCGACTGCCGTACCGACCGCAGGCACGCCGGCCACCGCGGCTTCCAGCAAAACCAGTGGGCCAGCCTCGTGCTGCGAAGACATCACCAGCAGATCGGCAGCCTCCATCATCGGGCGCAATTCGCACTGTGTCTTGAATCCATGAAAGCGCACGTGGCGTTCCAGGCCAAGCTGGCGAGCCAGCATTTGCATCTCGCCTTGCAGCGTGTCTTCTCCGACGATATCCATCTCGAATTCCAGACCCATGTCGACCAGGGCAGCCAACGCCCGCAGCAGGGTCGTCTGATCCTTGACGCGATTGAGGCTGGCGACGTGGATCAGCCGCGCCCGCCTCGCGCCGCGCTCGCGCGGCCCCAGCGGCGACCATGCCCGCAGGTCGACACCGAGTGGCACGCGCTTCGCCTTGAGGCCACGCGCCAGCAGTAAATCGATAATCGGCGCGCTGGCCGCTGTGATGACGTCAGCGCCACGCAGCACACACGCCTCGCGCAGCCGCCCTTTCCAGGTCCTTAGTCCGCCGTAGTCGATCTCGTTCAACGCAACGAGTTCGCCACCGGCAATATGCACCAAGCTCGGCAGCCATAGCAGTTTCGCCGCGGTCACAGCGACCAGACTGCAGGGGCCGGAGAAGATCGCATGAACCAGCTCGAACGGCGCGCGGCGATGCTCGGTGAAGATCGCCGCCACCGCGCGCAAGCGTGTCCAGTGGTCACCGATGTTGTGGATAGTGGCGCCGGCGAGATCCCAACGACCTGCGACTGTTTCCTGATGCAAGGCGAAGACATGCACGTCGTGCGTCCGTGCCAGTCGCTCGATCAGCGCCAGCAGCACCGGGATCACCCTGAACTCACCCGTGCGATCTACGCCACCGGGAACTACCAGCGCGATCTTCACGAGCTCCTCCTTCGGTGGTCTTCGTGAATCTGCGCATACGCGTCTGCCCAGCGACGGCCCACAGCTTCGAACGATAGCGTGGCATCGAAGTGGGCACGGACCTGCTGTTGCGATGTGCGGTTGGAGGCGACATCGACCAGCGCTTCGGCCAGTCGCAATGCATCACTGCGCGGCCACAACCTGCCGACGCTGCCGTTGCCGGTCAGTGCGCGAAACGAAGGAATATCCGTGACTACCGGTACGACGCCGCATGCCAGTGCCTCAAGCAATGCATAGCCGGAACCCTCGGCGTGACTGCCTGAAACGAATATATCCGCCGATTGCATCAAGGCCTCGACTTCTGTGTGCGTCACCTTGCCGAGCAAGTGCACCCGTTTGGCGAGCTGCGCATCGCTGTCGATGCGTCGTTGAACTTCCTGGAGCAGCGGAGCGCTGCCGAACGCGCACCACAGTTGCAGATCGGGCAGCTTCGACACAGCTTGCGCTATGCCGTCGAGCACGGTCAACGGGTCTTTACCAGCGCTCAGGTGTCCTACCCAGAGGACGCAGGGATCACCGTATAGCCCGGTTTCAGCGCGGGCGTGGATACGGCTGCCGGTCGTGAAACGGGAGCTGGATTCCGGGATCGCGAACAGCCGCAGCTGCGGCCCGAACAAACCGGCGGCGTTGAACGGTCGCGCCTGTTGGAGCGCCGTGAAGACCACTGCCGAGACGGTGGCATAACAACGCCGCCATCGTGGCCGTCGCCACCAGCGTGGTGGCCGACTGGCATGGTCCTGAACAAGGATCGGCAACTGCGGCAAACACTTCGACACCGCCAATACTTCGCCGGCGAAATCCAGACCATTGACATGCAGGACGTCAGCCTTGACGTTTGCGAGCAGTCGGGCGATATGGCGACCTCGAGCAGATGGAGCGAGACCGCGGACATCAATGAAATGGTAATCGATGCCATTTCGGGTCAGCCGATCATTGCATGCTGCCGCCTGAATGACCGACACACGAGTCCCAGCAGTAGCCACCAGTTCAGCGATATCCACCAGCGAATGCCACTGCGCAAGCAGCTCGTCATGCGTCAGGTTCGCCGGTGCCTGCAAAAAATTGATGTGGGCAACATGCACGATCAGCGCCCGCCTAAAGACCCGAAACCTGCGGCATCCGCAGACGCACTAGCCGGTTGGCAAGGTTCAGTTCCCATGGCCGGTTGTACTTCCCGTGCCGATAGCGCCATCCAGCCATGGCACTCAAACTACGCTTGGCCCACGGTGGCGAACGCAGGTCCTGCACCGTCGGAAAACGACAGCGCAATACCGTCACGAAGTCGTGAATGCGACTGCGCAGCTTGTCGGTCATCCATGGCGCATCAGCATGGCAGGCGTAATCGACCCAGCGTTTCTCCATCCATTCTTCCGGTGTCTTGGGAAACACCACCGGCTCACCGTTGAGATCGAGCAGCGGCATCGACTCCCGCTTGCCGCGATCCTTTTCATGCTTGCTGCTCTCGGGCAACGGCGTGTAGATATAGACGATGATTTCCGATTGGGGATTGATCCGCTTCAGCTCGCGGATGAATTCAAAAGTGTGCTCGGTTTCTTCTTCGGTGTTTTCCGGTGGCGCGACCATGAAAGACAGTTCGGGAATCACGCCATTGCGTCGGCATAGCTCGGCGACCTCAAGCGTCTGGTCCGGCCGAGTGCCCTTGCGAATTTCCTTGAGCATCGCACCGCTGGGCGACTCGGCGCCGACATAGGCAATCCTCAACTTGCTCTTGCG
>Ga0302177_10000751_pt1 | contig 23963 bp, 21 predicted proteins | sample I_Palsa_E1_2_FD_198780 | JGI IMG/M metagenome (GOLD analysis project Ga0302177, IMG submission 198780) | Peat permafrost microbial communities from Stordalen Mire near Abisko, Sweden - I_Palsa_E1_2 | ecosystem: Environmental > Terrestrial > Soil > Palsa > Peat permafrost | place: Sweden... | reverse complement strand
CCACTGGCGACGAACCACTTTTGTCAGTTCTTCATGCGACGCAAAATCATCATCGTGCTCGCTATCACCTTCATGGTCACCGTCATGGTGTCTGCGTTCTCCTACCTTTATATCTCAGTGATTCTCCGCCAGCGCATCAACGGTGCTTACGAGAGCGCCAGCCGGCTCACCCAGCAACTGGCCTACATCGCCGAGAATGACCTGCCGGACTTGAGCAGCACGCGGGTCGACACCAATAATCCCGCGGCGGTACGGCGGGCGCTGACCGAATACCTGCAGATGGATACGAATCTTTTAAACAATCTTGAATCAGACATCGCTCTCTGGCCCTTCGTCTACGATGCTTCCGTCGTAGATTCGCGCGGGAAGGCGCTGTTGCATACCAGTCCTCAGCTGGTGGGCAAGCAGATTCCCGAACGGCCGGATTTTCACGCGGTGACGAGCGCCCGCTTCCGCGAGCAGTTCAAGGTGGTCTATCACGCCACGGTTTACGATGTCAGTTTTCCGCTGGAATTGAACGGAGCGCCTTTTGGCACGATCCGCGTCGGTGTTTCAACCACTTTCCTCAAGAACGAAATCGGTCCCCGCCTGTTGCACGCGCTTTATTTCTCGTTGGCGTCGCTTTTCGTCTCGCTCTTGCTGGCCGCCAATATATCCAATCTGGCCTTGGGCCCCCTCAAGCAGATCAGCTTGAACCTTGACAATGTCAGTCTGGGAGGAAATGAGGAACTCTCGGGAGAAGGATCGGAGCATGATGAATTCGGTCTGGTAACGCTCAAAATCGCGAATCTCGGGCGGCAGATGCGGGACAGCCGGGAAATCTTCTCCGCCTTGAAAGACAACGTAGATCAGCTTATGTCGAAGCTGCAGGACGGCCTGATGCTGTTCACGCGGGACTCTCGCGTGGTGCTGGTCAGCGCTCCGGTTGAACGATTCCTGGGCCGGCCTCGAGCCGATTTGCTGGGCAAGACGGCGGGGGAGATTTTCTTTCGTGATTCTCCGCTGGGAGTTCTGGTGCTGGATGCCTTCGCGCGCAAGCGTCCTCTGATGCAGCGCGAGTTTGTAGCCGCCGCGGGCCGGCACATACAGGTCTCATTGGATTTCGTCGAAGAAAAGAGCACGCAAATCGGCGCCTTGTTGATCATGCGCGACGCTGAATCGGTTCGTCGGATTGGCGACGAGATTGAGATGTCCCGCCGCCTATCCGCCAGCGGGCGGGTCACGGGCGGAGTTGCCCATGAAGTGAAGAATCCCATCAATGCCATCGTGCTTCACTTGCAGCTCCTGCAGAACAAGCTGACGCTGCTCGATCCGGATACGCGCCGTCACATGGACATCATCGGCAGCGAGATTCACCGGCTCGACCGGGTGGTACAAACCCTGGTGGATTTCATGCGCGCTCGCGAACTGCACCTGGTGGAAGTCGACCTTCGACGGTTGCTCGAGGACGTTGCGCTGCTGGCCGGGCCGGAAACCGAGCAGCACGGGGTCACCATTGAGCAGATCATGCCTCCCGAGCCGTTGCCCATTAAGGCCGACCTCGACTTCATAAAGCAAGCCCTGCTGAATGTGGTGATCAACGGAGTGCAAGCCATGCCGCAAGGGGGCTTGCTCAGCATTTCGGCTCGTCGTGACGACGACGCCGTGGTCGCCGAAGTGCGCGATCGCGGTACGGGCATTCCCCTCGACGTTCAGGAAAAGATTTTTGAGCTTTACTTCACCACCAAGAAAGAGGGCAACGGCATCGGTCTGGCCCAGACCTACCAAATTCTGCAATGGCACTACGGCTCGGTGGAATTTGAATCGACGGAGGGCGAAGGAACAATATTTCGCTTTCGCATTCCGCTCGCTAGCTCGAGGTTGCGTTTGGAGAACCGCGAAAGTTCGCCCTTCGAAGCGATACTGTCGAAGCCGACAAGCTGATTCCTGGCTGCAACTGTGCGAGCGTAGAATTGAGCTAGGATCGCTCGCAGGATTGGATATGACTCTGGCCACAATCCTCGCCGTTTATTGCCTAAGTGTGGGATGGCTCACACTTGGCGGGCCCGAATTCGCGGTTGTTGGCGCAGCCCAGCAAACCCAGAATCCACCCGCACAAGCCTCCGAGCCTCCGTCCCCGGCAACCGGCCAGACGCAGAATTCCACGGGTCAGGCAAAACCGTCTGCCAAACATCATCCGCGCCGCAAGAAAGCAGCCGTCCCCGATTGTTCAAAGTCTTCCACCGCCCAGCAGCCTGCGGCCGGTGCCGCCGGCGATGCAACCGGAGGGCATACGACCAGCGTTGGTTCGGCGAATCCGGCTCGGGCAAATGCCGGTTCCGGAAATCCAGATGCCGCTTCGTCGACGCCTTGCCCGCCTCCCAAGAAAGTGGTGCGCAACGGAGGATCGGACGAGCCTACGGTTCAGCTCACTGGCGGCGCCACCGCTGAACAGGCATCAGTCCAACGCTCTACCACGGAGCAACTCAATGCAGCCTCTGAAGAAAATCTGAAGAAAATCGCGGAACGCCAGCTCACTCCAACCCAACAGGAAACGGTCACTCAGATCCAGCAGTTCATGGAGCAGTCAAAGAAAGCGGTTGCCGCGGGAGATCTTGAACGCGGCCACAATCTCGCCTTGAAGGCTAACCTGCTTTCCGACGAACTGGTCAAACCTTAATTCTCCCGGGCCATTTTCCAGCCCGTACAAACACCCGCCCGCATTCAGCATCAAAGTGCAGAAGCCCGATGCGAAGAGTGGAGAAGGCACCCGCCGTGATCGGAGAGCCGAGATTTCATCCGGCGCGCGGTTTTGGGGCGGGAGCCGCGGAAGTGGATCACCTTTAGTGATTTGGACGAAAGGACGCGAAGGAATAAAGTCAAGTCATTCATGGTCCTCCGATCCCAGCCTCCACTTATCCTCCTCGCGTTTATCGCTCTTGGCTGGAAATCCCCATGTTCAGGACAGACTGTTCCTGCGGCTGATTTGGAGCAGCACAGTGCGGAGCAGCAAGTTTCGTGGCAGCAGGTTTCGCAGCAGCCAAGCCCGTCGCCCGAGAGCCCAGCCTCAGCCGGCGAGCCAACACCCCGCGACCAGCCATCGTCAGGAAGCGTCAGCGGAACGATTATCGATCAGACCGGAGCCGTCGTAGCCGGAGCCCGGCTCACGCTCACCTCCGCTGGCCAAGCAGCAAAGCAAGAAGTGTTGTCCAACAAGGACGGACAATTCTCCTTTGCCAATGTTGCTCCCGGACATTTCGAGCTAAAAATTACCTCCGCAGGCTTCGCAGCGCAGACCTTCCCAGGAACTCTTGATCCGGGGGAGACCGACGCGCTCGCGCCAATCATGTTGGCCGTTGCCAGCAACGTCACCCAAGTGCAGGTGGGCGTTCCGCAGGTTGAAGTCGCGGAGGAGCAGATCAAAGTCGAAGAGAAGCAGCGCGTGCTTGGCGCGATTCCGAATTTCTATGTCAGTTACATCCCCAATGCAGCACCGCTCACCTCCAAACAGAAGTTCGAGCTTGCCTGGAAATCGATAATCGATCCCTTCACCTTCGTGGTGGTCGGAGGCGCTGCCGGAGTAGAGCAGGCGCAGAATCATTTTGTTGGATACGGGCAGGGCGCGGAAGGTTACGCCAAGCGCTTCGGCGCAGGCTACGCCGACGAGGTTACTGGCACTTTCATTGGAAGCGCCATTCTGCCATCGCTCCTGAAACAGGATCCCCGCTATTTCTACAAGGGAAAGGGCAGTCTGAGATCACGGTTTGCTTATGCGATTGTCATGTCCGTGATTTGCAAGGGAGACAATCGTCGCTGGCAGCTAAACTATTCAGGCATCCTGGGAAGCCTTGCGGCAGGGGGCATTTCAAATATTTACTATCCGGCCCAGGATCGTGACGGAGCCGATTTGACTTTTGAAAATGCCGGGATCGGGATAGCCTCAAATGCGCTCAGCAATCTGCTGCAAGAGTTTCTCATCCGCAAGCTGACCCCGAAGGCTCCTAAGTAAAAGACTGAAGTCAAGGTCTGAGACCTGACCGCATTGTCTCCGTGCTTCCGCGGTGAATTCCCCGCAGCTTTCACTTCCGCTAGAGTAGAAGCATGCGCGCCATCCTCGGCCAGCGTCCGCTGCGCTTCGTCTTTGCGGCCAACGTCATCTCCATGTTGGGCAGCGGGATGAATTCGGCCGCAGTCGCCTGGTACATCCTGCAAGCGACTCATTCCGAGATGGCGCTCGGCACTTTTGCCGTTCTACAGACCCTCCCTGCCATGCTGATGCTTCCCTTCACCGGAGTGATCATCGATCGCGAAGATCGCCGGATCCTGGTCATGTGGCTCGACGCCGTGCGGGCCGTGATCATCGTGACCGTAGCCATTCTCGCGTTTCAGCATCGCGTTCAAGTCTGGCAGCTTTATGTGATGAACACCCTCGTCGCCGCCGGCTTCTGGATGTTCTGGCCGACCATCACCGCGCTTATCCAGGAACTCACACCCGAGGGCCAGTTCGTGCAGTCGAGCACTTTTCTTTTAGCCGGGGTGCAGGGAGGGTGGCTCATCGCCGGTTCGGTCGTCGGCTTCATGTACAACCACATTGGCCTCGGAGGCGTGCTGCTGATCGACGTTTCGACGTATGTGGTCTCTTTTTTATGCTATTTGGCCGTGCGCAAAGGTCGCCACGTCGTGCTGCGCGCGGAGGAACTTCGCGCCGATATCCTGGCCGCCGAAAACCAGTTGCAGCGCTTCGGGCGCGAGATGCGCGAAGGCCTGCACTTTCTTCGCGATCATCGACCGGTGATATTACTCGGCATCAGTTGGGCGCTTTTTCTTGGCGCCATGATTACTGGCGTGGTGGTCACGCCGTCGCTGAGCGAGCGCACTTTCCACGCGGGCGCCGTCGGCTATGGTTGGCTCAATGCAGGCTGGGGCACGGGCGCATTCCTAAGCGCGTTGTATGCTCCCGCGGTTATTGCCAGCCTGGGCGGCCGCCGATCCGTCGCATTTTCCATGGCGTTGCTGGCTGCGTGCGTGGTTTGCGCTCCGGTTTCGCACTGGCTGGTTGCCGCGATTCTGCTCTATGGCGTGATGGGCTCGGCCCGCGGCGTGGGCGGTATCGCCATGAATACAAGCCTCATGGAGATGGTTCCTAAACATCTGATGGGACGCGTGCAAAACGCCTTCTACTTCTTCGGGACTTTTCTGCAATTGGTGCTCGCCATCGTTGTGGGAGCAGCGGCGCACAAAATTGGGCTGGTCGCGGCATTTGCGATCCTGGCCTGCGTGTATGGATTGTCGTTCGTGGCGGCGAGCTGGCCGTTGGGAACAGCAGCCGCGGTAGAAGAAACGAGCGCAGTCGAGAAAATCTCGATGGGAGAGAACTGGTAAAGTGCGGTCAGACATTTCAGCCTCCATGTCAGGTTGACTGGTTCACTCCGGGTGCGCGCTCGTAACCCGCGCTCAGGGATGTCTAGCGATTCATCGCTTCATACCGATCACACTCCGTCTGAAGTGCGCGGCGGTAGCGTGTAACCAGCTTCCCGGCAGGCCAGCGAGTCGTGGAGTAACGCGCCCTCCGATTGTTGACCTGCAACACCCACAACCCGATGCGATGTCGGAATGTCACGGTGTAAATCATCGATTCCCTTCCTCAAGATTGCTGATGCGCTGTTCGTGCGCTTCGACTGCCATCAACAATCGAGCCGTGCCCACCGCAACATCTTTGGTGAAGTTCGCTAAGTCTCTGACCACGCTTTGCAGGTCGTGAACATCGCTGGCGAGCAGCTCGAGGTTCATCGTCAAGGCTTCGATTCGTTGGTCGATATTCCTATCTCCTCCATCCATGCACCTTACTACGTGGCCGTTACGTATTTAAAAGTGTTTATTTGCCGTATTTTCTTGCGGATACGGGGCCGGTACGTACGTTTCGCGACGGCTTCGTATAGACTCACAGAGATGACCACTCTTAGCGAGCATCTCTCCCGGCTCGGCAAGAAAGGCGGCAAGGCGCGGGCGAAGAACATGACCCCCGAAGCGCGCTCCGATTCCGCCCGGAAGGCCGTGGAAGCCCGGTGGGCCAAACAGAAAGCCGAACTGAAGAAATTAACCAGCGAGATTACCCAGGGTTCAAAGGCCCTTCTCAAAAAGGCCCAGAGGCGCCAAGCCGAACTCGCCAAGAAGAAAGGCTGATTTCCCATGACCATCACTCCCCACTCGATTCCCCGCACGGAATACCGCGACGCGGACAAGATGACCATTTGCATCGCCGAACCGGGCAAGGTGTTTGTGTCAGGGCACCAGATGAAGTCTCTCGCGGAGTTGGAGGAGTTCATCGTCACATTGCGCCAGGCTGCGAGCGAAGCCCAACTGCCGTCCCTGAAACCCAAGGAACCGGTAGGCGAAGATCGAGGAGCTGCTGAAGAAGGCGAAGGGCTGAGCGCACACCCCGGAAGACTCTGGCACGTCCGTAACTGTTTTTCTCTCCTGAGCGCGTTCTAACCTCAATCCGGGCCGCCAGGTTCCTGCATTCAAGCGTCCCGCCGTGCGCGAAAACGGCATTTTCCATAGCCCTCGGACGAGTGTTCCCAAAAATGGCTAAAGGACGTGTTGGTGTGCTGAAGGCCCATGAGCCCCCGGTTCCGCTGCCCCGCAAACCTTCTGCGGACCTGACATCGCCGAGCGCCTGGTCGCGAACCACGACGCCCGCCGCATCGGCAAGCGTCTCATTCAAATGCTGAGCGCGAAGGCCCGCGATGCCATCAAGCAGGCCAAGGCCGCCCGTGACGCGGTGAACGCGATGATGAGGAAACTGAAGATGTTTTGCTACTTCGACGGCCCGCGCGGCGTCGGCAACTTGTGAAGAACGACTCAACACTAAGACGCAGAGGAACCATCGCGAAGCGTCAGCCAGGAGACGCGACTCTGGCCAGCGCCAACGTTTGTCCGTTTGTCCGCTCTGCGCCTCTGTGGTAAACCGACGCCTTCCGCTGTTATTCTTTTCCCTTCCAAGGAGCCTTCATGTCCGCTGATCTGCAGGGCCGCAACGCCGTCGTCTTCGGAGTCGCCAACAAGCGCTCGATCGCCTGGTCGATCGCCCAGGGACTGCACGCCGCCGGCATGAAGCTCGCCATCACTTACCAGAACGAGCGTCTGGAGCAGGAAGCCAAAGACCTCATCCTGTCGCTGCCCGGCGCCGAAGGCTATATGTGCGACGTCAGCAAGGACGAAGAGATTTCCCGCCTCTTCGCCACGCTCAAAGAACGCCATGGCAAACTGCATACTCTGGTGCATTCGGTGGCCTACGCCCCCCCCGACGAACTCAAGGGAGATTTCGTCAACACCACGCGCGAGGGGTTTCGCGTAGCGATGAATGTGAGCGTGTACTCGCTGATCGCAGTGGCCCGCGCCGCCGCGCCGTTAATGGAAGATGGTGGATCGATCCTGACCATGACTTACTACGCGTCGGAGAAAGTTGTGCCCCGCTACAACGTGATGGCCGTGGCTAAGGCGGGCCTCGAATGCAGCGTGCGCTATCTCGCTTTTGAGTTGGGGAAGAAAAAGATCAGGGTAAACGCCATCTCCGCCGGACCCATCAAGACACTTGCCGCTCGCGGGATCTCCGGCTTCAGCGAGATGCATAAGACGCACGCCGAACGCGCTCCGCTCGGCCGCAACGTCGATGTCAATGAAGTGGGCTCGACCGGAGTTTTCCTCGCCTCCGACGCCAGCAGCGGCATCACCGGCGAAGTTATCTACGTCGATTGCGGTTACAACATCATGGGCTTCTGATTTCTACATATTTCAACCGCGAGTAAGCGTTGATTTTCTGCGCTGGCAAACATTTCTTTGCAAACCATTTACTCCCGGCAAACATTGTCTCCACCTTCCGGACGATCGCGCTCCCCCGCAGCAGTCACAAAATCCCGAACCGGCTCTACGGTGGAAACGCGCCTTACAATTTCGTTCCTTCCTCTCTGTCTCAGGTTCGCAACCAGCTCGCGCAACCTCGTTAGCATTCCTCCCGTACTCCGAGAGTTACTGCTGCAATGGCTTCTCTGGACTGTAAGATTTTCCTGGCCCACCGGGTTCGGGGCGTGATCTCGACCAGGAGTTTGCCAAAGGAGCGCATCCGTGAATGCACAAGTCGGCACTTCCTCTTCAAAGATTTTTCTAAGAGTGGTGGCATTTTTGGCGCTCGCGCTCGCTCTCTCTGAGCTTTTTCTTGCCGTCCATTACGACCGCCGGTGGATCGCTGCCCGGACCGAAAAAGGCAGAGATGTGGCTACGGAATTGAACGTGGTCTATTACGATCTGGCGGTCTGGCAGAAGACGACTTGGCTGGGCATTCCATCCCAGCAAACGCCGACTGACAATTGGAGCATGCAGGAAATTATCAGCGAGATCCGTCCTGACTACATTATCGAAGCCGGCACAAGGTATGGAGGAACGACCCTGTTCTACGCATCGGTCCTGTCGTTGGTTAACCCCAACGGCAAGGTGATCACCATCGATATTGCCCCCGAAACAGACGACGCATCGAAGCTGCCGTTGTGGAATCAGCGCGTGGAAATGATTGTGGGCAGTTCGGTTGAGCCCAAGGTCACCGACCACATTGCGGAGGAGGTCAAAGGCAAGAAGGTGCTGGTAACTCTCGACTCGCTGCACACTCGCGAACATGTTCTTAAAGAAATGCAGATTTACTCAAAGCTGGTAACACCGGGCAGTTATCTCGTCGTGCAGGATACCAATCTCAATGGACATCCCGTGGAACCCAATTTCGGGCCCGGGCCCATGGAGGCCGTACAGGAGTTTCTGAAGACCAACGACAACTTCGTAGCGGATCGCTCGAGGGAGAAGTTTTTCCTGACCTTCTACCCCGGGGGCTGGCTCAAGCGGATCAAATGACAACTGCGCGCGATTCTAACTTCATCATGATTGCCAACATTGGGATTGCCACCTCAGCGGCGATGCTTCCCGCCAGAGTGACCCCTTCCACCCGAGTGTCCCCCGCCACCTGAGCGCCTGGGACGGAAAGCCTTCGCGCTGAAGCTTTTCCCACCGCCGAAGCTCTTCGGCTCGTGCCTGCCGCCGAACCAGTGGAAGCCTGAGTGCGACGACTTGCCCGAAGACTTCGAAAAGTCATTCCTGGCAAAACTGCGGGAGGATTGCCTTCCGAAATCGCTGCGCTGTAGGCTCGCGCCCGGCGCGCTATAGCTCCGCATCGAATTGCCGTAGCTTGTGCTCGGTCTGCCGCGATCGTTCTCGACTGGCCTGGGATTGAAACCGGATCCATACGACGAACGTCCATACTGCCGCGACCTGCCGACCGCCGGCTGGAATCTGTTATGGGCCGGTTGCGACGTGCGGCCGTACGCGTTTCTTGCAGTCTGGTAGCCGCGACTGTATGGTTCTCCGTTCCGCTTCCCCGCGTTTACGTCACCGCGTGGCGTTCGGGCGAATTCGTTGGAGCGGGTTCCGCTGTACGCGCCGCCACTCCGGCGGTAATCGCCCGCTCTGCGGTAGGGTGCACCGAGCGATGTCCCGAACGACGATCTGGACGATGGTGTGGGCGATGTCCTATCCGATGAATCATAACCTGGCCGGTACGATCGGTTTGCGCCATTCGCAAACCCTCGGCCGCGCGGAAATGCGCGCGGGCCGCCATGCGGCAAGCCCCAGTCCGCGATCGTGTTGCTTCGCGAAAAATAGTCCGACCCCTGGAACAGGACGGATTGGGTCAGCCAGCTCAAGCCCCATCCCAACCACCCCCACGGCGTGTGGGTGAAGGCATTCATCGCGATTCCCAAACCAAATCTTACGGCCGATGAATTGAAGACCGATCCCAAAGCGTCCAGCACCGAGAAACCCGGATAAGGCGAGACCGGCTGCCCGTAAACGCTCCACGGATTGTAGGCCGGCACATAGACGACTTGAGGATTCACCGGCGCCACCACAATGTTGCCCTGGTCGTAGCTCACGGCTTCCTGGGGAGTGCTGTTCAGGTTTCCAGCCTGCTGTGCGCGCCGGCGCATCACTTGCACTGCCTCGATTGCATCCTGCGGCTGGTTGTAGTAGGCCTCACCCAGTGCGGACGTCCAATGAAGATTCTGATCCATCTGTGCCAGTACCTGCGGAAATGCCGTCAAGGCTTTCACACTCGGATCCCAGGGCTGCGCATCGGCTCTGGCCGCGATCTCCTCGGAGGACGCGTAACCCTGCCCCTGCCGCCAGCGGTCCGCGGCGGCGACCTGCTCGGGATAGGTGGAGGCGGCCAGAACCTGCGCCACCAGCGCGTCCGGATAAAGTGCGATCGGCGCCACCAGTTGCTCGATGTCTTGCACGCTGAGCGGCTCCGCCTGAGCGTTGCCCCGTTGGTCATATCCGGATCGCGCTTCCGGCCCGTATTGGCCGCCGTTAGGCGCGTCCTGGGCAACCAGCACAGGCACGCTAAAAAGCGCCAGCGTCAGTCCGATCACATTTCTTATTCTCCGACTCAGCCCTGCGGATTGACTTTTTGAAGACAAACGTCGCAGTGAGTCAGAATTTTGGCTGGAAAAAGCTATCGTCCTCGATGCGCGCGGGTGCTTGTGGGTTCTCATCATCCCTCTCAGTGGCCAGATCTCTAGCCGCCGCAGGTGATCGTACGACCCGGCGGGAACCGTCACTCATTCTAAACCGAAAACCGGAGCCCTGCTTGGGAAGGCAAAAAAGGCAAACGCTGACTTACAAGGGATCGTGCGATCTCAGTGAGGAATGCTGCCCTAGTCGGTCAGCTTGATCCGCCGGCGAGTCTCGCTCTCGCGCTCGAACGAGATCTCCACATCCCGTTCCCGCTGCAAATATGGGAACTTCTCTCCCCACTCGACCAGCAAAATGCCGCTGCTGTCGGCGCGCAGATCGTCCAGCCCCAACGTCGCCAATTCGCGGGGCGTATCGATGCGGTAAAGATCAATGTGGTAAAGATTGGCCCGTGGCCCGCGATACTCGTGCACGAGCGTGAAGGTGGGGCTGGTGACGTCGTCTTCTTCGGCGGCCTCGAATGCCGAGGCGATGCCCTTGACCAGCGTGGTTTTTCCCGCTCCCAGATCGCCCCTCAGCAACACCAGCTTGGGCGGCGCCAGCAGCTCCGCCAGCGTGCGGCCGAAGGCGATCGTCTCCTGCGCCGAATGGGTGGTGATTTCCTTCGTCATCTCTCGACCGGCCGCCGCGCCATGGCGCAAGAAGTACGACCAGTATAGCGAGGAAGGTTCAGATGGTCCTGGGTACGTTGAGGATTGAGGATTTCCCCAGCCAACTGCGGTCGACCACCTGGTCGAGCGAAGTGCGCAAGCGGCGGCTGTCGTCATCCTCCAGCGCGATAAAACGGAAGGGCTGAAGCACACCTTCGGTCGTCTTCCGCGTGGGAGAGAGTATCTCGGCCATGCCGTGCACCGGGCCCGAGTGTGTCTGGAATACGACTTCGACCAAGGCGCCGTTCCCGAGCGAACGAGGCAGTTGCAGCAGTCCGCCCGTCACGGAGATGGATTGTAGTTTTGCTTTCGTACGCCGGCCATCTTCTAAGCGGATCGCAGCCAGGACCGTATCGCCAAGCTGGACCCGGGCCGCGCGCCTTGAGGGGTGCGGTTGGGGGAAGTGGGTCATATGCGGATTGCACTATCTCATCGCGCAGCAGTGACGAACAGGTTACGGAAGCAGATGACCGGATTCCAGCGCTGCGAGCGTGTTCCGAGCGGCACAAGTCCCTGCCCCACCAAGGTTTGGCCTGATGTTAACTATTGAGTGAATGTCCCACGGAAGAAGTCTTGGGCCATCGATGAAGTCAGCCCCAGCGCACCAGCTTCTCACGCGCCATCTCCTCGGTGCGCCGGAAAGCCTCAGGCAATCCCTGCAGCAAGTCGGTCGCCACCAAGGAATGTTCTCCCACCTTCTCGCGGATCATATCTCCGGCAAGTCCGTGCAGATGCACCGCCGCAAGAACGGCCCGAACAGCCTCTTTGGGATGCTGAGCAATCATGCCCGCGACGATCCCGGTGAGAATGTCTCCCGTACCACCGGTCGCCATGCCGGGATTGCCCGTCGTGTTGACCCACGCCTCGCCGTCCGGCTGCGCCACCAGCGTACGATGGCCTTTCAGCACGACGATTAGTTCGTGTTCGCGCGCGAACTTCCTTGCCGCCCCCAGACGATCCTTCTGCACATCGGCGATGCTCGATCCCGCCAGCCGTGCCATCTCTCCCGGATGCGGAGTAATCACCAGCGTTCGCCCTTTGCCATTTAATTCATTGGTCCGGCCTTCAAACGCATTCAGCCCGTCGGCATCCACCACCATCGGCAGTTGTAGTTTCGCCACCAGCGCCCGCACCAGCCCCGACGTTTGCGGATCACGTGAAATCCCGGGACCGATCGCCAGCACCGTCCTCGCCTGTGCCAACGCCTCGATTCGATCCAGTGCGCCACCCGAGATCGTACCGACATCAGTTTCGGGCAACGGCTCGGTCATCAATTCGGGATGAAATCCGGCCACGGTCGCAGATGCGGACTTCGCTGTCGCCACCGTGGAGAGCCCCGCTCCCGCGCGTAGTGCGGCCATCCCCGCCATGGCTGCGGCTCCCGCCTTGCCGACCGACCCACCGACCACCAGCACGCTCCCGTAGCTGCCCTTATTCGATTCCGCCGGGCGCGGCCCGATCAACGGACCAAGATCGTGCGCGGTGATCACATTCAGTTGCAGCGCCGAAACGATCGCCGCCTCGGGCGAACCAATGTCAGCCACGAAGGTCGATCCCGCAGTCAGCAAACTGAACACGTGCGCCGGACGTGGCGCCGTGAAGGTTACGATGGCATCGGCTCGCGCAATCGTGGCGACTTGCGGGCCGGTTGCATCCGCGTCCGCGCCGGATGGAATGTCCACGGCGATCACCGGCACCTGGCTGGCATTCATGATCGCGATTGCCTCGGCGTAAAGTCCGCTTACCGGAGGCTTGAAACCAGTGCCAAGGATCGCATCCACGCAAAGATCGCCCTGCAACGAAAGCTGCACCCGGTCACTCTTCAACTCTTCGACGGAATGCACCGCGATTGCCGGGGACGGCAGCTTGCCAAACATATCAGCTGCGTCTCCCCGCAGATCAGCAGGCGCAGCCAGCAGGATCACTTGAACCTTCCGTCCTTGCTGATGCAGCCGCCGCGCCGCCACAAACCCGTCGCCCCCGTTGTTTCCTTTGCCGCAAAAAAGCACCACGCGCCGCACCGCTCCATGGTGAGAAAGCACATAATCGGCGATTGCCGTACCGGCGTTTTCCATGAGCGCGGACGAAGGCACACCGAAACGCTGGCTGGTGGCCCGGTCAATGGCTCGCATTTCATCTGCGGAAACGATCTTCATGGCAGTCGTTGTCGTTAGTCGTTCGCCGGAATGCTTGGTGCGATAGGTCTTGGCCAACAACCAGCGACTACCGACCAACGACCGATCTTAAAACAAAAAGGCCTCCGCAGTGCGGAGAGCCCTTGAATTTGCTGGCAGCTGGCAACTAGCCACTGATCACTGCCCACCGCCCTTCAGTGCCTGCACCCGGCTGTGCTTCACGCCATAAGTGAAGTACACGATCAAGCCGATTCCGAGCCAGCCGATTAACCGTATCCAGTTCCACTTCCCCAGATTCAGCATCATGTATCCGTTCGCGAGCACACCCAGGATTGGAACCAGAGGTACCCACGGTGTACGAAACGGCCGCGGCTGTGAGGGGTTGGTGTAACGCAACACCAGCACGGAAAGCGAGACAATCACAAAAGCCAGAAGCGTACCGATGTTTACCATCTTTCCGATTTGGTCAATCGGGGTCACGCTGCCCACAATCGCGGCCAGCACGCCAACCAGAATCGTATTCTTCCACGGAGTGCGAAACTTGGGATGAATGTCGGCAAAGAACTTCTTGGGCAACAGGCCGTCATTCGCCATCGAATAAAGCACGCGCGTTTGCCCCAGCAACATCACCAGCATCACACTCGTCAGCCCAGCCAGTGCCCCCAGCGTAATGATGTTCGCGGCGATGGGCAAGCCCCGGTCCAGGAATGCAACCGCCACCGGCGCCTCGATGTTGATCTGTTGCCAATGCACCATCCCGGTCAGCACGCCGGCCACGGCAATGTATAAGACCGTACAGATCGCCAGCGAGGCGATCATGCCAATGGGCAAGTCGCGCTGCGGGTTCTTCGCTTCCTGCGCGGTAGTCGAGACGGCATCGAAACCAATGTAGGCGAAGAATATATAGGCCGCACCCTGCCAGATCCCGTTCAAGCCGTGCGGCGCGTAGGCATGCCAGTCCATCCCCCAGTTGGCGCGGTTGATATAGTGAGCGCCCAGCCCGATCACGAAGAGTACGACCGAAACCTTAATCACAACGATCGTCGCGTTAAACCGCGCGCTCTCCTTGATGCCCACCACCAGAATCGCTGTAATCACCAGCGCAATGATGAAGGCTGGAAAGTTAAAACCGATCTCCGACCCAAACAAGTGAGGCGCTCCCAGAAGTTCGTGCGCTCGCTGCAACAGCTCTGGAGATTGGGCGCTGATGATCTCACTCACCTTATCGAGGAACGCTTGCGTGGTTGTCCCTAGCGTCGGATCCGCAGCCTGCGCCATCTGCCGCGCAATCGCAGTCTCCGCCGTCTTCAGCGCCGTCCAGTGGTCATAAGCCAGCCAAAGCGGCATCTTGATGTGAAAAATATTCAGCAGCTCGATGAAGTGATTCGACCATCCCGAAGAAACCGTGCTCGCGCCCATGGCGTACTCGAGCGTGAGATCCCAGCCGATAATCCATGCCAGCAATTCGCCCAGCGTAGCGTAAGCATAGGTGTAAGCACTGCCCGCCAGAGGAATCATCGCCGCGAACTCCGCGTAGCACAGCCCCGCAAAGGCGCATCCTAGGCCGGAGAGAACAAACGACAGCGTGAGCCCCGGACCAGCATATTGCGCACCCAGCCCCACCATCACGAAGATGCCGGCGCCGATGATCGCGCCCACGCCGAGCGCAGTGAGCTGAAAAACCCCCAGCGTTCGCTTGAGGCTGTGCTCGCCCGTTTCGCGGGCTTCTTCCATCAGCAGGTTCAGAGGCTTGGTTGCGAACAGATTGGCCATTCGTTTGGTTTCTCCCTGGAGTTACCCGACGCGCTTCGCCTTCGCGCTCCTTGACCACGCGTAATACACCGGAATCCCCAACAGCACCACAATCAGCCCCGGCCAGGTGAATTGCGGTTTGTAGCGCAATAGTACGACATCGATGAACAAAGCCATGACAATATAAATCGCGGGCAGTACGGGATACCCCAGCGCGCGATAAGGCCGCTGTGCGTCCGGACGCGTCCGCCGCAGCACGAACAACCCCACAATCGTCAGAATGTAGAAGACGAGCACGGCGAAAATGATGTAATCGAGAAGTTGTCCGTAGCTGCCCGAAATGCACAGCACGCACGTCCACACCATCTGCACCATGAGCGAAACTGCCGGCGTTTTGTACGTGGGATGCAGTTTGGCGACGCTGCGGAAGAACAGGCCGTCTTTCGCCATCGCGTAGTACACGCGCGAGCCGGAAAGGATCAAGCCATTGTTGCAACCGAAGCTCGAAATCAAGATGGCCGCCGCCATCAGCAGGCCGCCCGTGGAGCCGAACATCTGCGTCATCACGGCGGTGCCGACACGGTCTTCGGCGGCGTATTGAATGCCGCGCCCAACAATGGTGGCCGCGCCCGGAGTTCCTTCCAGCGGCAGCGCCATCAGATAAATAAAGTTGCAGGCAATGTAGAGCGCGATCACCACGCCCGTGCCCAGAGCCAGCGATAGCGGCAAGTTGCGGCTGGGATTTTTCACTTCTCCGGCGGTGAACGTCACGTTGTTCCAAGCGTCGGCGGAAAACAACGATCCCACCTGCGCCACCGCCAGAATGGTCAGCGCACCCACCATCACAACTGGCCCGCCCACTCCCACCTGCACGGCGTGCTGGTCACCGAGTCCTGCATTCCGCCAGAAATTGGCGCCGAAGTTCTGCGCCAAAGCCTGCGCGTTTCGTCCCAACGCCAAGCCGAAGATCGCCAGTCCCAGCAGCGCCGAAATCTTGGCCGCTGTAAAGACGTTCTGAATCATGGCTCCCGTCTTCACTCCGAAGATATTGATCACGGAGAGGAAAACGACGAGCACGATAGCGGCCAGGTTCTGTGTATTGATCCCCACATCCATGTTGCCCAGCACCATCGGCCCCACATGAATCGGCGGAACTTTCCACAGGTGCAGAATCCAGTTGGAGGAAGAAACCGCAGGAAAGAAAACTCCGAGGAACTTGCCGAAAGCCACGCCTACAGCGGCAATCGTCCCGGTCTGAATGACCAGAAAAAGCGTCCAGCCATAGAGGAAACCCCACAACGGTCCCAGCGCCTCGCGCAGGTAAACGTACTGCCCGCCGGCCCGCGGCATCATCGCCGCCAGTTCGCCATAGCTGAGCGCGGCGACAATGGTCATGAACCCTGCCACCGCCCACGCGCCAATCAGCAGCGCGGGCGAGTCCACTTCACGCGCAATCTCCGCCGAAACGATAAAGATGCCCGAGCCGATCATCGACCCCATGACCAGCATAGTGGCGCTGGTCAGGCCAAGCTCTTTGACGAGCTCCTTATCCTGATGGCTGTGAATTTCCCAGTCGCTGCCGGTGGCCACGGTCGGTATGCTCAGGATGCCTCCGCAATCGGAAAGCGTCGTTGGTCGTTGGTCGTTCGCCGGACGGGCGCTCCAGCTTGTTATGGGCTAACGACTAACGGCGATCAATTGCCCCATGACTTTACCTCAGAATGCGGAAAAATTCCTCTGCTGATTTGCGGGGATCCCGCAACAGATCGGATATCACCGCTACGGAATCCGCACCGGCCTCGATCAAGGAAGCTGCATTACCCCGCGTGATCCCCCCGATCGCCACCAGCGGTTTTTCGGTCAACCGCCGCGCCCCGCGGACTCCTTCGAGGCCCACGACGGGATCGGGCTTTTCTTTACTGGAGGTCGAAAATACAGGCCCAATGGCGAGATAGTCGGCGGAAGTAAGGTCGGCATCGCGCAACTGCTCGGGATGGTGGGTGGAAACGCCGAGCCAGCGTTCCGGACCGATGACCTTTCGAACTGACTCAGGCGACAAGTCATCCTGCCCGACATGCACGCCGTCAAACTCCGCCATGAGAGCAAGGTCAGCGCGATCGTTCATGATCAGCCGTATGGAATCACCGAGATGCTTCTTCAGTTCCCGCGCCTGCTCCAGCATCACACGCGCGTTGCCGGATTTATTGCGGTATTGAACCAGGGTTACACCGGCAGAGGCGAGTTCCTCCGCCGCGGTGATCAAGCCGAGAGCGTTGGGAAAACAACCGGCATCGAGGATGGGATATAGGCGGGGAAGGACAATCATCGTTTCGATGCGGATCTTATCGCGAAAGCTCGCAAATCCAATTGACCTCCCAGGTCTTGCCGCCGTCCGGCGAGAACGACTGCTCCATGCGCGCAGACTTGGGAGAAAGATTGAGCCAGACGTAGCGCACCAGAATGGCGCGCCCCTTGTGTTCCTCCTGATCGAAAAACTCACCGCGATTCCCGCTAAAGCCGCCGACTACGGGAGGCAGGGCAAGAGTTCCATGATCGAGATCGACGAGATAGATGCTCCACTGGCGCGAAGTGGGATTGTAGAGGCGCAGCGTCTGCGCCTTGATGTGAAGTCTCTTATCGGCGCTGGTCACGTCGAACTCTTCGAAGTTCGCGTTGCTGTCGAGGAGCTTCTTGTGGTTCGAGATTCCGTCATACTCGATCCAGACATCGGATTGGTTGAGGCGATCCGGAAGGCGGCGGACGTGCGCTTTCCAGTCGCCGATGAGAAAGTCAAAATCGTGAGAACCGTCGCGGTGAGCGAAGTCTGCGGGATCCGATGACGTCTGCGCTTGAAGCGAAGCAGCCAGTGCCATGCTGAGAAGGACCGGCGTCAGGGTCTTGAGCTTGCGGACATTCATAGCAAATTTCATCCTTATCGAGGCTCTTGAAGACTGCCCTCTCGGCCTTCCTTTACCGGCTTGCGAGCGCGGTCATTTTCCTTTCGCCAGGAATCGCTCAATAAATCCCGTATCAAATTTCCCGGCGCGGAAATCCGCATCGGCCAGAATTCTCCGGTGCAGCGGAATCGTCGTATACACGCCCTCAACGATAAACATTTCGAGCGCCCGCGTCATTCGCGAAAGCGCCTCATTGCGATCCTTGCCGCGCACGACCAGCTTGGCAATCAACGAATCATAATAAGGAGGAATCACGCCCTCGGCGTAGGCCGCTGTATCCACGCGCACTCCGGTGCCTCCGGGAGGATTGAATGCTGTAATCTTCCCCGCCGACGGCGTGAACTTCTCGGGATGCTCGGCGTTGATGCGGCATTCGATGGCGTGCCCGCGATGCACAATCGGCCCCAGCAGCACTTCGTCCATGCGAGCCCCGGCGGCGATCATGATCTGGCTCTTCACCAGATCGACATCCGTTACCATCTCTGTGACCGGGTGCTCGACCTGAATGCGCGTGTTCATTTCGATGAAGTGCAGCCGGCGGTCCTCATCCATCAGAAACTCGATCGTTCCCGCATTCGTGTACCCGATATCGGCCAGCGACTTGCACAAAACCGCGCCAATCTGATCGCGCAACTCCCGCGTGACCTGGGTCGATGGCGACTCTTCCAGCAACTTCTGGTGCCGCCGCTGGATGGAACACTCGCGCTCTCCCAGGCTCACCACGCTGCCGTGCTCGTCCGCCAAAACTTGGAATTCAATGTGGCGCGGATGCTCGACATATTTTTCCATGTAGAGGTCGCCGTTGCCGAACGCGCCCGCCGCCTCGGATTGCGCGGCTTTGAATAGTCCCGGCAACTCTTCTTCGCCGCGCACGATGCGCATCCCGCGTCCACCGCCGCCCGCCGATGCTTTCACGATGACGGGAAAACCAATCTGCCGCCCCCACTCCACGGCCTCGCCCTCGGAAGCGATGATTCCATCCGAGCCCGGCAGAATCGGCACGCCGGCCTGTTTCATGGCCGTGCGGGCTTTTTCTTTTTCTCCCATCAGCCGCGTCACTTCCGGCCGCGGACCGATGAACTTGATCCCGCTGGTCTCGCACACCTCGGCAAAATTGGCATTCTCCGCCAGCAATCCGTAGCCGGGATGCACCGCCTCCACGTTTGCGATCTCCGCCGCGCTAATGACCGCCGGAATATTGAGATAGCTCAAAGCCAGTTGCGGCGGCCCGATGCAGATGGCTTCGTCCGCGAAGCGCACCGGCAACGAATGGCGATCGGCCTCGCTGTATATGGCCACCGTGCGGATGCCCAGTTCCTTGCAAGCGCAAATGACGCGCAGGGCAATTTCCCCGCGATTCGCAATCAGTATCTTCTTAAACATAGTCTGATCAAATGTGGCGACAGCCGCCCTCGGCCGTCCGCCGGGCGCAGCCCGGCCCATCTCTGGGCCTCCTCAAACGCAAAAAGGCGCGCGAGGTGCGCGCCCTAATTGTCTACAAAGTGGTTTCTCACTACGCTTCACTTCTTCGCCCGGATCGCAAACAACTCCTGCCCGTATTCAATCGGCTGGCCGTTGCTCCCCATCTTCTTTACGATTTCACCCGCCACGTCCGACTCAATCTCGTTCAGCAGTTTCATGGCTTCGACAATGCATAGAACCTGGCCGATTTCCACCACATCCCCGACCTTGACGAAGGGCGGTGCACCCGGCGACGGCGCTTCGTAAAAGGTTCCAACGATGGGCGACTTCACGAGGTGCAGGTTTTCTTCCGGAACCGCTTCGACACGCGTGGTGGCTGCCGTCGGCGGCACTCCGCTTGCCGCATGGGTCTCAGCCATGGGCGCCGCCGCAGGCCTGGGCATCTCCGCGGGGGCATACACCACGGTGTGCGCGCCCGCCCGCTTGATCTTAACCTTGACATCGCCGCGCTCCAGTTCAAACTCGGCAATATCCTTTTCGATTAAGAACTCAATGAGTTCTTTCAGCTCTTTTTGATTCATCCGTGTACGGTGGGACTGCTTGCTTCGTTTCGCGCCGGAGCGGCGCGGCAATCGCGCCAGGCCTTCATCCAGCCCGCATGAATTGAAACTTGAAAGAACTAAACCACGACGAAATCCTTGCTGGTCGGAGTCAACACATCACAACCGTTTTCGGTGACGGCCACCATATCCTCGATCCTCACGCCCCATTTTCCGGGGAAGTATACTCCCGGCTCAATCGTGAGAACCATGCCCGGCTTCAACACTTCCTTTTGCCCAGCCGCAACCCTGGGCGCTTCGTGGATCTCCAAACCCACGCCATGCCCTGTCGAATGCGTAAAATACTTGCCCAGTCCGGCCTTGCGCAAAACTTTGCGCGCCGCCGCATCCACATCTCCGACGCTCACGCCGGGCCGCACTGCAGCAATCGCCGCTAGCTGCGCCTCCCGCACCCCATCGTATGCAAAGCGCGCCTCTCTTGCTTTCACACCCGAGTTCGCGCCCACCCACACAGCACGGGTTTCGTCGGAACAATAACCACCGAGTATAACACCGAAGTCGCAGACCACGAATCCGCCAGCCGCGATGGCATGTTCTGAAGCCCGGCCGTGAGGCAACGCCGACCTCGCTCCAGAAGCGATGATGGTGGGAAATGACATCGCCTCCGCCCCGGCCCGACGCGCCGCGTACTCCATCTCCGCCGCCACTTCAGATTCCTTTATCCCCGGCCGCAAGACTTCGAGCGCACGGTCGAATAAACTTGCCCCTAACTTCACCGCTGCTCGGATGCTCTCCAGTTCATCGGCATCCTTCACCATGCGCGCTCGCTCCACCAGCGGCGGCGCATCTTTCAGGCGAACGCTCGAGGGCAGGGCGTCGGCCGCGCGTTTTCTTTCCGCCACGGTCAGGTGTTCGGCGTCGGTCCCAATCGTCCGGACCCGCAATTTCTTGCCCTGGGATCCAACCCACTCTCCAATCGCACTCAGCAGCGCCTTGCGCGCAATGACAACCTTCGCACCCTTCACTTCTTCGCGTGCCTGCGTGTCGTAACGCACATCCGTGAAGAAGACGCCGCCTTGCTCCGCGAGCAGCAGCAAACCAGCGCTGCCGGTAAAGCCGCAAAGATACCGGATGTTGGGAAGAGGGCTCACCAGCAATGCATCCAGTCTGCTGGAAGCAAGTTGCTCTCGCAGTTTTTTCTGACGAGCAAGGTAGTTCATTGCGTTTCGAGTTTAGCAGGAGAAAGATGCAGAAAGTACCTGGTACCCAGCACCGAGCAGCCAGGCCGCGGAGTTGATTCGCAGGGCAGTTGGCTCAGCGCTAGGTGCTCGGCGCTGGGTACTCAGAGCCCAAAAACAAAACCGCCGGCCTGACAGGTTCTTCAGGCCGGCGGCTTCCAATCTTCAACCGCGCTACGTCTGACGCTCTTACGTCTGACGCTGTTATGTCGGACGCATTTATGTCTGAATGATTCGCGGCGTGATGAAGAAAATTAACTCCTGGTTGGAGGTCTGAACCTGCGTGTGCTTGAACAGGTTGCCCAGGATCGGGAGGTTGCCCAGCAACGGCACCTGCGTGATGTTGATCGAGTTCTGCGTCTGGATGACGCCGCCGATCACCACCGTGCCGCCGTCCGTCACCAGCACCTGCGTCGTAGCCTGCTGCGTGATCAGTTCCGGGTTCCCTTGCACTTCCTGGCCGAAGTTCGGTGTCGTATTCTCCACGTCGACGTTGAGGAAAATCGTATTCTCCGAAGTGATCTGCGGAGTCACCGTCAAGCGCAGGAAAGCGTCTACGTAGGTCACGGTTGGCGGACCACCCAACTGCGCCTGGGTCACAATGGGTACCCGCACGCCCTGCTTCACCAGCGCCTGAATGTTGTTCTGCGTTACCACTCGCGGGCGAGAAAGAACTTTCAGTAGACCGCGGGATTCGGCCATCGAAAGCACGGCATCGATTCGCACGGAATTGCTGGCGTTTATGAACGTTAAACCGCTGCTTGGAGACGTGACGCCCAGGTTGGAGAACAGCGGAATCGTTGATCCCGTCTGCGATCCGGTGCCGGGCACCGTGATATAACCCGGGGTCAAGGCGCCAACGGTCGTCGGGGAAGTACCCGCGGTCGCGTTTCCGCCGACTGCGCTGTGGCCGTCGCCCCAGCCGAAACCAAGTTGCGTGCCGATGTCGCGCGCAAACTGTCGGGTTGCCGCCACTACGCGGGCTTCGATTTCCACCTCCTGCGTCTTGCGGTCCAGCTGCGTCAGCAGACGATCGATGATCGGAATCACTTTGGGGATGTCGTTGACGATGACCGCGTTGGTGCGCTCGTCCGCCACCACGTCACCGCGCAACGAGAGGAACTTCTTTACCGTGATGGTTACGTCTTTGGCGTGGGCATAGCTTAGGAACCGTGTGACCGAAACTTTCTCCACCGCCAAAGCTTCCGCTTCCACCTGGCCACGGCGTCCGTCGGCCTCCTTCTTCAGAGTCTCTACGGTCGCGATGCGTAAGACGTTGCCTTCCAGCTCCCGGGCCAGATCGTTGTTTTTGAGAACGATGTCCAGCGCCTGGTCCCACGGCACATCATCGAGCACGATGGTCAAAGTCCCGTGCACGTTAGGATCGAGCACAATGTTCAAACCGCTGATCTCATGAATCAGCCGGAAGAAGTCCTTCAGATCCACATCCTTCAGGTTCACCGAAATCGGCTCGCCCGTGTATTTCGGACCGGCCGCAACCGGTTGTTGTCCCGCCTGCGCCTTCTGCTCCGCCGCGAGATTGACGGCGGGCTGAATGCCAGTGCTCGAACCAACGCTCTCCGACGCCTGGGCGGCGTGCATGCTCACCGGCAAAAGCTCGGCAGCGGTTTGGTCGGCAAACTTCGCCGCCGCTTCCTGGGTGCGTCCGGTGGGCTCATCGGTCGTCGCCGAAGCAGCGGTCTTGGCCGCGTACGTCGGCTCGACGAAGACAAAGTCGCTGGACGAAGACGAAGACGAAGCCGCCGCATCCGGTTTCGCCGTCACCGCCGAAGTCACACTCTCTGAAGCAGCCGCTTGGGCCGTGGTTTCCGTCTTGGGCGTCGCAACTTCAACCCCACGCGGCGCGAACGGAGACAAATTGTTGCTGGCCGTCACCGGAGCAGGAGCAGGAGCAGGTAGCGCCAAGGTCGTGGAGGGTCGCGCGCTGACCGCCGCCACCGTCTGCTGCGTATGCAGCGTCAATACCAGCTTCCCATCCGCCCCGGGATTCAATTCGTAGCGGCACGCGTGCTCCAGATCAATCACCACGCGGGTGGTCGGCGGCGCCTGGCCGGCCATGCCGATCCGCACTCCGATGACCCCGGCCGTCCCCACCGCGATGTGCCTTTGCCCCGTCGCCATTACGGTCGCGGGAAAATCCATCACGAGACGAGCGGGCGAGTCCGCGGGGCTCAGCTTGGGTGTCACCGCTCCACGGGCGGTGATCTCAACCCGAATCTCATCCCCGCCGCGAACCACGTCGACTCGCTGCAGTTCGTTTCGTTGGCTCGCCGGCTGTGATGCCGGGGTTTCGGCGGCTGATGCCACCATCCCCAGGAGCAGCAACGGTAGGATCGCACTCAGTAATTGCTTTCGCATTTCCTCTCCCCCAACCCGCGAGTCGGACTCGCGCGTCCTTGCTTGAACTCGATTTTTTTTGTGGCGCCCCGGCCTTCCGGCTGCGCCTCTCCCAGTTTCTTAAACCGCCGGCGTGAAGATCTTCTTTACAACTTCGTGCGTGAGCGGTTTGCCCAGCTTGTCTTGCCCTGTCTCCTGGAAAACCACCGAGTCCCCGGTTATTTTGACCACATAGCCGTTGAACACGGGATCGTTTTCGTGCAGGAAATAAGCCTTGTTCATGCTGTTGGTCACCACGGCGATAAAGCCAGCCTCCGACTTGACCACGCCGCGCAGGTTA
>Ga0302177_10000747_pt1 | contig 24024 bp, 9 predicted proteins | sample I_Palsa_E1_2_FD_198780 | JGI IMG/M metagenome (GOLD analysis project Ga0302177, IMG submission 198780) | Peat permafrost microbial communities from Stordalen Mire near Abisko, Sweden - I_Palsa_E1_2 | ecosystem: Environmental > Terrestrial > Soil > Palsa > Peat permafrost | place: Sweden: Abisko... | reverse complement strand
GTCGAGCAACAAGTGAATACTGATGAAATCCGCAATGAGAAAATCGATCGACAGATGCAGGATTCCTCGCTGATCGGTCAAAGTGACGCGCAGTTCGAAGAGCGGCCATTGATCAGGCGCGTGCATTTTATGATCGAGTTCAGAACGCACGGACTTGATTACGGCTTCCACCTGCTGCGGTGACGAGCCGCGCACATCATTTACGGCAATGTGATAATCGGGGACCTCGGGCAAAACGCGCTGCGAACCCTCCACCTGAATCAACGCGCGCAGCATGGGATGGCGACGGACGAGGGCCTGCCAGGCTGCTTCCAAGCGGCCAGGATCAAGATTGGGAATGCCCATCTCTCCGTAGGCATGACAGGCCACTCCACCATAGGCGAACGTCTCGCGCCGGCCCAAGAGATAAGCGCCCTGTACCTCGGTCAACGGGAAAGGTTGATAGCTGGACCCGGGATCAGGGACAACCGCTTCCAGGTCTAGACCTTGCCGCAAGTAGTCGAGGACAGCCTCTTTGCGCTGATGCAGTGCTGCCCGGCGCTCCTCGGTCATGATGCCTTTGGGGGCGCGGAAACGAAGTTGGCCTGACTCCTCCCAGAGGCGAACGCCTGCACTTTCCATCTCCCTGACGACGTCGGCGACGCTCATAAGACACCCTCCTCCATACTGCAGCTTTCAATCTCCGGTCGCTGTTCCGCGATGAGTACGGCTAAATCGCGCACGGTAGGGGCAGTGAAGAGTTGACGCAAGGACAACTCCAGTCCGAAACGGCGCTTCAGCTTCTCAATCATCTGGGTCGCGAGAAGGCTGTCACCGCCGAGAGCGAAAAAGTTGCGCCTGCGATCCACGTGCGGAAGTTCAAGCAAAGTGGCCCACAATTGCGCTAGCGAAAGTTCGATAGCCCCCTGCGGCACGTCCTCTTCCGATGAGGCAGGTTGAGCAGACAGTAATCTGATGATCGCTTTGCGATCCACTTTGCCGTTGGCACTCAGAGGCAAGCTGTCGAAGACGGAAATGCGTTCCGGGATCATATAAGAGGGCAGCCGCTCTGCCAAGAAAGCGCCCAATTGTTCCGGATCGACAGTGTGGTCCTGCCGCGCCACCACACCGGCGGCAAGGCTTCGGGTCTTTTCGCCTGTGGCAACCACAATTGCGCGAGCGATATCCGGGCAACCCTCCAGCGCGGCCTCGATTTCCCCAAGCTCGATGCGGTGGCCGCGTATCTTCACCTGTTGGTCGGTTCGTCCTAAGAACTCCAGAACACCATCCGGCCAGTAACGTCCCATATCTCCCGTGCGGTACCAGCGTTCACCATTTTGTTTGACGAACTTGTGCGCAGTGAGCTCGGCGTCTGCCCGGTAACCTGCTGCGACTCCAGCGCCCCCGATCCACAGTTCCCCGTTTACCCAATCGGGACAATCCCGCCCGCGAGCGTCAACCACCCGGTACTTCTGGTTGGGCAACGGGTAGCCATAAGGAATCGAAGTCCAGAGTGGGGGAACTCCTTTGGTCTCCCAGGCATTCGACCAAATTGCCGCCTCGGTTGCACCCCCGAGCGCAATGAGACGACAACCGGGAACCAGCGTTGCGAGGCGAGCGTGCAAATCCAGTCCCACCCAATCACCAGAGACCAGGGCCAAGCGCAGGCTTTGACCGACGCCGCTCTCTGCTCCTACGATTAGGAGCATGTCGAGGAGGGCGGGCACGGAATTCCAAATGGTGATACCCCAGCGATCCACAAGTTCGACCCAGCTTCGCGCCTCACGCCGTGTCTCTTCTTCAATCAAGACAATGCTGCCGCCAGCCGCGAGGAGCCCAAAAATGTCGTAAACCGAGAGGTCGAAGTCGAGGGCCGAGACCGCCAGCACGGAATCTGCATCACTTACACCGAACCGGTCGTTGATGGCGTCGATCGTATTCATGGCGGCCCGGTGCGTAGTCTCCACTCCCTTAGGCTCACCCGTAGACCCTGAGGTGAAGATGACGTAGGCCAAAGAACCTGCGGAATCGGCGACGGGACAATCCAATGGCGGCATTGTCAAGATGTCATTAAGGGTTTCCAGCACAAATCGTATGCCGGCTTTGGAGTACATTGCCTGGCGCCTCGCCGGCGGTTGCTCTACTCCAACGGGCACATAGGCTCCGCCCGCTGCCAGCACACCCAACACGGCCGCAATCTGGTCCGGCCCTTTTGGCATCGTCACGGCCACCAAGTCGCCCGGACTCAATCCCTGGCTATGCAAGAAAGCAGCAACACGAAGCGCGCGTTCCGCCAACTCGCCGTAATTCATGGAACCAGAGTCGTTCCATGCCAGAGCCCGGCGCTCCGGTCGCCGGGCGGCATGCTCAAAGAATGCCTGGTGCAGCCATCGATCGGCCGCCGGCGACGGATCGCCGTTGACCCGCGTGCGAACGGCCCGTTGTGCCACCGGCAGCAAGTCGGGAAGCTGCGCATGCCAGTCGCTTTTCTCAGTTCCGAGCCATTGCAGCAGTTGCTGGTACGCCGCGAACATCGCGTCGAGCATACCTTCCGGGAACAGTTCTGCCACAGCATCCCAATTCACCAGCAACTCGCCGTTGAACTCAACCACTTGGTTGTCCAACCAAATCTGCGGTGTTTGAGAGAGTCCACCCGCATACTCGCCGAATGGCATTGATAAACTCGCGAGTTTGTCCGCTACGCCCAGAGTGCTGGTAAACACCACGGGCATGGGCAATTCCGGCGTTTCCGCCTGACGGGCCAGATCTCGAATGATGGAAATCGCGGAAATCGCTTTGTGTTCCAAGCCAAGCCACAACTGTTCCTGAAACCGGCGGGCGAGGGAAATCCAACCTTCCCCGGACATCGGGGTGTAAGGCACCAGGAGCAGGGAAGTGAAGTCACCTACCACGTTGTTGATATCGGGATGCACTTCGCTGCGGTCAAAAAGGGTCAGGTTGATGGTGAGGTCCGGCTGGCTACTCCATGCAGACAATACCTCCGCAAATGCCGTGGCCAATACCGCCGAAGCCGTCAAGTTGTGCTTGCGCGCTCTTTCCTTGATCACCAGCCACTGCTGGCCGTCAACCCGCGCCTCCCAGCGCACAAAATGGGGGTGAGAAATCGATGCTGGATTGACGCGGAGAGGGAGCTGCGGAGGAGGGGGCAATTCGAACTTACGTCTTGCCCAAAAGTCCTCGGCCGCAGCCAACGCTTTGGGGTCCGGGCGGATACTGAGGACGTAATCGCGGAAGGAAACGCCCACAGATGGCAGGCAGGCATCCGGATCGTCATACAGGGTCGCGAGCTCGGAAAAGATAGTGGCGATGCTCAAGGCATCAAGGACGATGTAGTCAAATCCGAAGCCTATCCGGGTGCGATCATTACCATAACGCACAGCGCGTACATCAAAGAGAGGCCAGCGCGTTGGGTCCATTACTCGATGCGACATGGCGAGGCGCAGACCTGCGATGGAACTTTGCTCATCTCCCGGGGCCGCACTCGTCACCGAAACTGCAAATCGAGGCACTTCCTCCAGAATGTGTTGACTTCCATTGTCATCCACAACATCGCGCATCATCTCGTGACGGCTGACAAGTCGATTCAGAGCTTCTTCCAGCCTTGCCAGTTCAACGCTGGCGCCATCGAATTCCCAATACCAATAGGAACCGACTCCGCCGAGAGTGAAGTCTGAACTGCGTCCGAGCCAGTAAGCGCGTTGGACCTCAGTGAGCGGAAAAGGCTCGTGGCGGTGGTCGGGGTCGGCAATGATATGCGGAGACGAAGATCGTGGTGCCGTTGAACCTTGGCGAAGCGTAGATGCAAAGTCCTTTAGCTGCGGCGCATCAAAGAGTAGCCGCAATTCAAAGCCCTGCAACCCAGCCAAACGAAGACGCGCTCCCAATCTCGTCGCCAGCAGACTGTCGCCGCCCAGTGCGAAGAAGCTGTCGTTACGGTTGATTTGAGAAACACCCAGGAGATCCGACCACGCTGTGGCGACCGCCGTTTCGACCTCGCCTTTTGGGAGATCCAGCACGGCTGATTCCTTGTCATTGGCGCTCAGTCGATGGCGGATCTGGGCGCGATCAATTTTGCCATTCTCAGTGAGAGGGAGTTGTTCAAAAATGGCGATACGCTCCGGTACCATGTATGCAGGCAAGCGGTCGGCCAGAAATGCCCGCAATCCGGCAAGATCGACACTCGACTCTCTTGAAACGATGGCGGCGGCCAGTTGCTGCGATCGATCGCCAATCGTGGTGACACAGGACTGGACGACTTCGGGATACTCGTCGATTGCGGCCTGAATTTCATCGAGTTCAATGCGGTGGCCCCGTATCTTGACCTGAGAATCGGCTCTTCCCAGGAATTCCAATGAACCATCAGGCCGGTAGCGCGCGAAGTCGCCGCTCCGATACCAGCGTTCTCCGGCATACTCAACGAATTGGCGCGCGGTTCGTTCGGGATCGTTGACGTAGCCATTCGAAACTCCGGCTCCGCCAACCCATAGCTCGCCTGGAACCCAGTCGGGACAATCCCGTTCCCGATGGTCGACCACTCTACATTTGACGTTGGTAAGCGGGACTCCGTACGGTACGGATCGCCAGTGTGAAAGAACCTCAGTGACCTCATGCACTGTGCAATGAATGGATGTCTCGGTAATCCCACCGAGGGCCACGAGGCGGCATCCCGGAACGGCATCCTGAAGCCGTTTAAACAAGTCCAAGCCGACCCAATCCCCTCCCAGCATGGCCATGCGTAGACTGGTTCCCAGCCCTTTTTCCGCAGCTGCAACCAACAGCATATCCAGCAGAGCTGGTACAGACTGCCAGAGCGTAACCTCCCAGCGTCGAACAAGATCGACCCACCGCGACGCATCGCGGCGCTCCTCCTCGGCGATCAGCACGACAGCTCCCCCTACAGAGAGCGGCTCAAAGATGTCGGCGACGGACCAGTCGAAATCCAAGGAAGACACAGCCAACACGCGATCGTTTTCATCAAGCTGAAACCGAAGCAAGATGTCTTCGATGGTGTTCATGGCGCCGCGATGAGGGACCATGACGCCCTTGGGCTCGCCCGTGGAGCCAGACGTGAAAATCACATAAGCCAATGAATCGGCAGAAACCGCAGCAGGCTTTTCCAGCGGAGCCGATGCGATGCACTCTTCCAGAGTGACGACCTGCACGAAGCCCGAATTGCCGAGGTCGAGGCGCTCTGCCGTATCGCCCACCGCCAGCCGGATCCCGGCACTGGAATAGATGCGCGCGCGCCTTCGTTGGGGCTGGTCCACTCCCACCGGCACGTAGACACCGCCGGCATAGAGAATGCCAAGTACCGCCTCGATTTGTCCGGGTCCTTTCGGCAATGCCACGGCTATCTTGTCGCCTGGCTGCAACCCTCGTTGAACGAGCGCACCGGCAACCCGTCGAGCCCGTTCTGCCAGTTCTCCATAACTCCTCTGGGCGTTGTCACCCCAGGCCAGCGCCATTCGGTGGGGACGGCGTGCGGACTCCGCAAAGAACTCCTGGTGCAGAAGGCGGCCGCTCTGGCGACGGCGGTTGGCATTGATCCTGGCGCGCGTTTCCCGCTGAGAGGTGGGAAGCAGATCAGGAACAGGCGCGTTCCAATTTGTTTCGGGGGCCGTCAACCAGTCCAGCAAGCGGAGGTAGGCAGTGAACATGGAATCCAGCAGGCCCTCGGGAAATAATGGTTCCACTGCGTCCCAGTTCAAAAGCAGTCCACCCTCGAGCTCTGTGATTTGGTGATCAAGCCAAACTTGGGAGGTCTGAGAGATCATCCAGGCAAGGCTGCCTAGAGTCTGCCGGACCTGACGACTGAAGAGGTCACCTATTCCGATAGCGCTGGTGAAGACGACGGCCGCGGCAGAGGACGCCTCGCCGGGACGGGTGCGCGACAGATCGCGCAGCACATCGACGCCGGGATAGGCGGAATGAACCGCGTCGGCCCTGAGTCCCGCCTGGATTTGTGTCGCGCGCTCTGCGAACGGCAGATCGCCGGACATCTCTATGCCAAACAGAATCGAGCTGCTGAAATCGCCGACCAACTTTGCAACATCAGGGTGCAAATTCTCCCGGTCAAAGAGCGGAACATTGATCACAAACCTCGGCTCGGTGCTCCACATTGTCAACACTTCGGCAAAGGCTGTCATCAAAACCATCGGGAGCGTCAGATTGTGCTGACGGGAGAGTTCTGAAAAGTGTTGCCATTCGGCTGGCGCCAGCCAGTGTTTGCGTCGTGTGACACGAGGACAGTCAACGCGTTCCGGTTCTATGGCTAAGGGTAACTGGGGAGCGGCGCCGAGATTGCCAAGCCGATCTTTCCAATATGCCCGGGCGCGGCTCCGGTCGTCCTGGCGAAGGGCTGCTTTCTCGGAAAGATATTTGGGATAGCTGTAGCGAATCGGGGGAAGTTGAAGCGACGGTTGAGCGTAGAGCTGCGCCAGTTCATCGATCAAAATGCGGAAACTCAGAGCATCGCAGACGAGCATGGCGATGTTTACGTGCATGCGGGTGCGCTTGCCGGCCAAAACGGACAGCTGCACGTCCAATCCTTCCCCACGTCCCGCTTCCAATCGGCGGTTCGATCCCCGGTCACGAAGAGTTAGTAGTTTGAGTTCAGCTTCGGGCGCGGAAAGCACCCGGAAGTCATGCACCGTCAAACCGCGCCATACGCCTTGTGGCATGATCTGCTGACGGCCATCGTCGTAAAAACGGGCCCTCAACATCCCATGACGTCGAATGAGTCCGTGAATAGCAGTCTCTAATCGTTTTGGCTCAATGTCTTGCCCGTCAAATTCGAGGTAGTAGTGGCATTCCACCCCAAGAGCTTGATTGGGAGACCTTCCGATCCAGTACGCGAGCTGCATAGTGCTGAGATCGAACGGCGCATTCTCATCGACTGTAGAGCCCCGGTGCAACGTCGATACCGGCGTTGCCAGCCGCGACGAGGCGAGAGCCCACCATTCCGTCAGTGTGCGTCTCTCCGCCAATTCTGCAAACTTGATTTGCACTCCCCGGCTTAACCAAAGGCTTGCGAGCCTCATGACCGCAATGGAATCCAGGCCCAGACCGATCAAGTCTTCGTCGTCTCCCACAGAGGATTTGCCGGCCGCAACCGCGATGTTGTCGCGCATCTCGTCCAAAATGAATTCCCGGTGGCGGACAACGTCTAGCACCAACTCTGTCGCCGCATCGTGGTGAATATCCATGGAAAACCATCCATTCAATACGCGCCGGAAAGCGACAATCCGGGTAAGAGGCCGCGGCCGGGTAAATTCGTCGATCGTGGAAGCCAGCGCAAGAAACCTTGCTTCGACCGCTACCTACGGACTGCGTGAATTGCCTACATGGGCAACTTGCGGAAATAATTTGAAAAGTTTTTGGACTGGTATTGTTCGCGATCACCTTGCCAGCTAATCCTTCGATTGCCCGGTTGAACCTGAGCTGCTGCGGGCTGCGTGGATTGAGAGACCTTGCGTCATTCGCAAGCCTTCCACGCATGCGCTGCCGAGTCTGTGCACTTTGGATCACTTTTCGGGAATAGGCCAGATTAAAGTAGTTGAATTGACTTTCCGAGATAACCTTTCGGCTCCAGGAGGATGGAGCCGCGCCGATAAGTAGGGTTAGTCCAATCCGAGTTAGTTAGAGGCCAATGCTCATCCGAGAACCCAAATCGAATGTATGGTTACCATTTTGCATCCATCAGTCCCCTGCCAGGGTGCGGCTCTTTTGCTTTTCCTACGCAGGCGGTTCAGCCTCGACGTTCAGGGGCTGGCCGACCGGATTTCCTGCGGACATTCAGGTATGCCCGATCGAGCTGCCCGGGCGAGGAACGCGGTTCAAAGAACCGCCGAGCCAGCAGTTAGTGCCGCTCGCTAGGGCTGTTGGCGAGGGCATTTTTCCCTATCTGGATCGACCATTCGCGATTTTCGGACATAGCATGGGAGGTCGGTTGGGATTTGAAGTTTGTCGTGACCTGGAGGCCCGCTTTGGCATTCAACCTCTAGTTTTCTTTGCTTCTGGTACTACTTCCCCGGAGATATCGGAGCCAAATCCCGCCCATAACCTGCCTGATGATCTGCTGATTGCGCGATTGCGCGAGCTAAACCAGTCGCGGCCCGGCACATTTGATTATCCCGAGCTCCTTCAATTGATGATTCCTGTTCTAAGGGCTGATCTTTCGGTCAGCGAAACTTACGTGTACAAAGCCGGCCCGCGGCTGCTGTGCCCTATGGTTGTTCTTGGAGGAATTTCCGACCTGGAAACCACACAGGAAGGGTTGCAAGGATGGAAACAGTATGCGATATCTTTCAAGATGAAAATGTTTCCTGGTGACCATTTCTTCATCAATACGGCAAAGACGCTGGTGCTGAAGACGATTCTCGATGAGATTCGTACCGCGCAGCCCCAGACGGGGAACGGGTAGCCCTCGGGCGTCCGGCATCAAGCCATTTCGAAAGTCGGATATAGTCTCGCCCAGGATGTCTCACTCGCAAGCGGATTGCGACAAAGTACACAACTGGAAGATGCCGCGAGCGTTCGGAGCTGCCGTCCGGCGAGCCGGTCTGTTTGATCTCCGCCTGCTGGGCTTTCAAAAGAGGGCTTCATCAATCTTTTCGCGCGCGACCAGCGCGCCTACGATCCCCAACGAATGCCGCCCGGCATACACATGTTGGGTAGTGGCATGGATATCTCGTAAACGTCTTTGGAGGGGTGAACGGCTGTAAACGGCGGTACCGCCAGCCAAAGTGTAGGCGGTGTCAACGATGCGTGCCGCAGCGGCCGTGACTGCGGCTGGAGTTGCGCGCAGAGTGGCTCGCTCCAGGAGGGTCTGAGGCGAGCGCTTCGCGGCCGCCGACCAGGCACTCTCCGCCTGGGTATAGAGCAGGGCGCGAGCGCCTTGCAACTCCAGATAAGCGCCTCCCATCTGATCCTGAAACACAGCAGACTGTGCCAAGCGCTCGCGAGAAAATGCCGGCCGCTTGCCGCTGGCCACGAGTTCTGCGAGTTCCTCGATTGCACCCTGTGCAATCCCCAGAGCGACCGCCGCAATGAAGAGGCCTCCCTGATCGAGCAAGGGAATACTGAAGATCGGTGTGTTCACCGTGGGTTTGGATCCTAATAGGTTGGCACTGCGTTCATTCGGGCAGAACGCACCCGAAAAAGAAATATCGTGACTCGCTGTCCCTTGAAGCCCCACAACGTGCCAGGTGTCGATGATCTGCACCTCACCTGCTGGAAACAACATCATCCGCACTGCCGGTGTTCCGTGAGGCAGCATCTGCACCCTGCGATTCTCCACTACAACGCATTGCACATAGAACCAGGAAGCGCGCTCACAGCCAGTCACGAATGGCCACTGTCCGGATACCCGCCAGCCGCCATCCTGAGCGACGGCTTGTCCTTTTGGCGCCACGGCGCCCGCACCGAATAAGTCAGGGCCGGCGGAATAAATCTCAGCAATGGCTGATTCAGAAAAATACGCAAACACAAGTTGGGAGGAGGCCCCTTGACTCACTGTCCACCCGGTCGCTCCATCGGCGCACGATAGCGCTTCGACGACTCTCAAGCCTTCCGGCAAGGTTGCCTCGATGCCGCCATAATTGGCGGGAGCGAACATGCGGAAGCATCCGGCCTGTTGCAGTGCGGCGATGACATCGTCCGGAATACGGCGTTCTCGTTCGATCTGCTCGGACCGCTTTGTGATCTCGGGCAAGAGTCCTTGAATCTGGACGAAAGTGGTTGCCAACGCTTCTCCTCTCTGATTAGCTTCCGACGTCAATGCGACGTATTGTAACGCACTGGATCTAATTCCACAGGGAGTACTAGATGGGCGAGGCAGAGATAGAGGATGTCCGGAACCTTGGTATAGATCCCTATCGCCACAGTTACAACCCGGCGCAACTAGTTATCGGGGTCTGTTCCTATCTTTCAAGATGGTGGGCAATACTATTCGGCCTGGCGCGCTTCGGGCGGCAAGAATCAATCCGGAGGAGGGACTATAGAAACCGCCCGTGGTTCCTCTCTCGGCGCGCGCGCGCCGGATACCTTCGCAATCTGCTTCTGATTTCTGAAGTCGCTCTTTCCCCGATCATGCTGGTAAGTGCAGATCTGCTCGTAGAGACGCAACGTCAAGGCTGACATATTTGGAAGCCAATTCCTATCAAGAGTTTATCGTTTGGCCTCTCCTGCCTCATTGCAAGCCCGCTGGCAGCTAGAAGTATGCTCAGGCGATACCTTTTGAGTGGGAAACTGGCAAGAGTGCGCCAGATGAGGCGCTAATGAGATTTTGGGGCTTCAGGAGCACGAGCGAGCACTTGAAGCGCCGGGTCGGCTAGTCATGTGCCGGGTCGTGGTTGTCCAATCTGAAATCAGCCGCCTTCCCCGGAAAATATGCGTTGTGGCTGATTCCATTGCGTCAGCATGAGCTGGCGTTCTGCCTCAGTGAGCAACCGAAGTTCAGAGACAGGCTGTTCCGGGTTTTCTACGATGCCTTCCAGCAGGATCCTCAAATGGCCGACCATCCTCTCAATCCGCGAAGAATCGAATAGATCTGTGCTATAGGTGAAGGCCCCGCTCAATTTCTCGCCTGTTTCCAATATAGAAAGCGAAAGCTCAAACTTCGTGTTGCCGGTCGCGATTCGTTCGGTTGCCATTCTCAGGGAAGACAACGAGGGCGCTTCTGCAGGTGTGCTCTGGAATAGAAACATCACTTGAAACAACGGGGTACTTCCCAGGTCACGATCAGGTTTCAACTCTTCAACCAGCCTTTCAAAAGGCATCTCCTGGTGTGCGTATGCCCCCAAGGCCGTTTCCCGAACACTCGCGAGCAACTCTCGGAAACTCGGGTCGCCTGAGAGATCGGTCCTCAGGACCAGCGTGTTCACAAAAAAGCCTATTAGATTTTCAGTTTCTGCGCGGTTGCGCCCCGCAATCGGAATTCCCACGGCGATGTCGTCCTGTCCCGTGTAACGGTAAAGCAACACTTGAAATGCAGCCAGCAGGGTCATAAACAGAGTGACTCCCTCCCGCCGGCTTAGGTCCTTCAATTTCGCAGTCAATGCCGGCGGTTCATAGAATGCGATTAAGGAGCCATGGTGACTCATTACCGGGAGGCGCGGCCGGTCCGTTGGCAATTCAAGCGCCGCTGGAATCCCCTCCAACTGTCTGCGCCAATATTCCAGTTGACCTTCCAGCAGCGTTCCTTGCAGCAATTCACGCTCCCAAACGGCATAGTCAGCGTATTGAATCTGCATATCCTGGAGGGCTGGGTGCGCACCCGTTGAGAACGCCTCGTAAAAGTGATCCAGTTCGCGCGCAAACACATCCATGGACCATCCATCCGTGACGATATGGTGCATCGTCACTACCAGCCAGTGCTCCTCTTGGTCGAGCTCCAACAGGGTTGTTCGCAGCGGTACCCCCTCATGCAAGCGAAAGGGACGTTTCACTTCTGCCTGCGCCATTTCCCTCGCTATCTCTGCTCGCTCTTTCTCAGACGATCCTGTAACAGCCAATACCGGCAGCAGGATTTCTCCGGGTGGATCGATCAACTGCACCGGCCCCTCACCGCGTCTTTCGAATCGCGTCCGCAGAATTTCATGCCGCCTTATGGTTTCTTGCAGGGCTAAACGCAGAGCTCGTATATCCAGCGAGTTCCTCAAGCGCCACACGAGGGGAACGTTGTAAAGGCTATTTCCCGGATCAAACTGGTCGAGGAACCAAAGGCGCTGTTGCCCAGAGGACAACGGCAAGTCCTGATCTCGGGCGGCCTGCTGGATCGGCGTGACCAAGCGATCCCGATTGTTCATTCCGCGGGCGTTGTCCACCTCCTGCGCCAGCTCGGCTATGGTGGGATGCTGGAACAACCAACGAATCGGCACCTGAACGGCCAACCCACTCCGGATCCTCGAAGCCACCCTGAAGGCCAGAAGGGAATGTCCTCCTAGATCAAAAAAGTTGTCGTGTCTTCCAATGCCCTTTACACCAAGCAGATCTTCCCAAATTTGGATCAGGAGCTCTTCCGGCACAGTGAGCGGTCCGGGGCGCCTGCCCATAGGGCCCTCGGGAGGAGGGTCGGGCAGCGCACCGCGGTCGACCTTGCCGTTTGAGTTCAGAGGCAACGCTGTTAGGAGTACAAACAATGATGGCAGCATGTATTCCGGCAAGCTCTGTCGCAAGAACTCACGCAAGTCCTCGGAGGACGGCTCCGGCTGCCTCAACGAGGCTACATATCCTGCGAGTATTTTCTGTCCGAAGGAATCCGTCCGTGTAACCACTGCACACTGCCGCACGTTTTCGTGCTGGTTCAGCGCGGCTTCAATCTCGCCCAATTCGATCCGATACCCACGAACCTTGACTTGATGGTCGGATCGTCCGATATATTCCAATTCGCCAAAGCTGCTCCAGCGTCCGAGGTCGCCGGTACAGTACAAGCGTGCTCCAGGTACTGGGCTGAACGGGTTCGGGACAAACTTTTCGGCGGTGAGACCTGGGCGATTTTGGTAGCCGCGTGCAAGTCCGACTCCCCCCACATAAATCGCGCCTACAACTCCGATCGGAACGGGTTGCAAGCGTCGGTCCAGGACATAGGCCTGCTTATTTGCGAGGGAGCGCCCGATCGGCGTCTTTGCATCACCCTTTCGCATGCGCGCCCAAGTGGAATAAATTGTGTCTTCGGTAGGTCCGTACAGGTTGAATACTTGCTCGACCTGGGGTTGAGCGTAGACCATTGCCACCAGGGCGGGGTCAAGCGCTTCGCCCGCCAGCATCACTACTCGCACGCCGGGCGGCAGGCCGTCCCCGGAAATCAGCTCCCGCATTGCTGATGGAACCGTGTTGATTAGTGTGATCTGATCGCAATCCCGAAGTTCCGGTAGGTGAAGCGCATTATCTGCGATCAGGAGCTTGCCGCCCCGGCTAAGCGTCGCAAACAATTCCATCACGGATATGTCAAAGCATATCGAAGTGGAAGCCAACACGGCACGCAGATCTTCGTCGGTCAGGAATTCCCCCGCCCAATGGAGAAATGCTGTAGTGCTGCGGTGTTCTATCGCGACGCCTTTCGGCTTGCCGGTCGATCCTGAGGTGTACATCACGTACGCCAGGTTTCGCTCATCGACAGCTACCCGCGTGTTGTCCTGGCTTTCCTGTGCGATCAGTTCGCAATCGGAATCCAGACAGACAACTCTGCACGGCGGCCCTTCCCGCGCCAGCTGCTTCCATACCTGACTTTCCGTCAGAATTACCTTCGGTCTGGCATCATCCAGTATGTACAACAGCCGCTCCGGCGGATAGGCGGGGTCAGTGGGAACATAGGCGCCGCCCGCTTTGAGAACGGCCAGCAAGGCCACGAGCATGTTCGGGGTTCGTTGCAGACAAACGTTTACCACCACATCTGGTCCCACACCCAAGTTGCGAAGATAATGGGCCAACTGGTTGGCCCGGCGGTTCACTTCATCGTAAGTTAATTCCCCGCCTTCATGAACAACGGCTGTATTCTCCGGTGTTCTTTGGACCTGGTCTTCGAAAAAGTGATGGATATAGCGGCCTTTCGAATACTGCCTTTCGGTTTGATTCCAATCCACAAGGATTTGAAAGCGTTCCTCTGCAGAGAGTAAAGGGATTTCATGGACAAGCTGTTGCGAATTTCGCGCAATCGTTTCCAATAGCAACCGAAAGTGCCGCACCAGCCTTTGAATCGTGGATGCGTCGAATAGATCCGTTCTGTATCGAACGGATCCGTATATCCCCTTCCCACGCTCATGCAAGAAGAGCGAGACGTCAAATTTTGCGGTGTCATTCTCCACGTCCTCGACCCTTAGGTTCACCCCGGGCAACGCCCATTCCTGGACGGGCGTATTTTGCATTGCCATCATGACCTGAAATAGCGGTGTTCGGCCTAGGTCTCGTTCGGGTTGAAGCTCTTCTACCAGCTTCTCAAAAGGGGCGTCCTGGTTTGCATAGGCATGGAGCGCGGTTTTCCGAACCTGCTGCAATAGCTCCTGGACCGTCGGATTTCCGGATAAGTCCGTTCGCAACACCACAGTGTTCACGAAGAAGCCGATAAGGGGCTCAATTTCGGTGCGGTTGCGGCCCGCCACCGGACTCCCTACCGCAACGTCTTCTTGCCCGCTGTAGCGGGCAAGCAACACCTGAAATGCCCCAAGTACTGTCATGAACAGGGTCGCGTCACAGGACCTGCTCACCTGACGCAGGGAATCCACCGATTGTTCATCCAGGGCGAATGGCTCGCTTGCGCCAGAGTAGGTCAGTTGGGGGGGCCTCGGGCGATCGGTTGGCAATCGCAGCAACTCCGGCGCGCCCGCTAACTGTTGCCGCCAGTATCGCAACTGGTTTTCCAGTGCGGCACCTTGCAACCATTCTCGCTGCCACACAGCATAGTCGGCATATTGAATGGGCAGTTCTGGCAATGGCGAGCGGCGCCCTTCGGCAAAAGCCTTGTACAGGAGAGACAACTCGCGCGCAAAAACTCCGGCTGACCAGGCATCACTCACGATGTGATGCATGGATAACAGCAAGACATGTTCCGACGTCCCTAGCCGTACCAGGAGCATCCGCAGCAGATTGTCATGAACCAAATCGAACGGTTTCCGAAATTGCTGGCTTGCCAGTTGCTGTAATTCGTTCGATTGCCGGCCCCGCGGGACCTCCGTCCAATCCAGCGCTTGCAGGCGGTACGACTGCGGCGGACTGATCCACTGAACCGGATTTCCATCGACCACTGGGAATGCGGTCCGAAGCGATTCATGACGCCGGACAATCTCGCCCAAAGCGCTCGACAGCGCCTGCCCATCCAAATCGCCGCTGATGCGCATGAATACGGGAATGTTGTAAATAGGACTTTCGGGATCCAACTGATGCAGAAACCACAACCGCTGTTGTGCAAAAGACAGGGGTGCCGGTCCTGGACTTGTCCGCAGTGGTATCCCATTGTCCGCGAGTGGTTCGATCCCTTGTTCCGCGAGCAGGTCTTCGAAACGCTTGCGCATCTCTGGAGAGAATTCCGGATCTGTCAAATGATCTTCATCATCATGCATGGGTTACGGGTTGCCACTTGCTCCCTCGGTATTTGTCTGCAGACTTCGCTTGTAGATCTTTGCGATTTTTTCCGCCTGTCCTGGCTTCTTATCGCTGGAAATGACCGCTCTTGACAGCTCTTCGACATTGGGCGCTTCGAATAGTTTCTGCAATGGCACGTCTACTTTGAGAATCGACCGGATACGGGACAGCACCTGTGTAGCCAGCAGGGAATGCCCTCCTAACTCAAAGAAATCATCCTGAACACTCACTTGATCAACTTTCAATACTTTCGCCCAAACGTCTACAAGGAACTCTTCGATCGCGGTCTTGGGAGGCACATAGCTCCTGTTCGCGCCTGCGGCCATACGCTCCGGAGGCGGCAAAGCACTCCGATCCAATTTCTGATTGGAAGTAAGCGGAAGACTCTTGAGCTTTACAAAATAGGATGGAACCATGTAATCCGGCAGCTTGGTCCTGATGAAGCGGCGCAACTCCTCGCTGGATGGCTCCTGCGAGGTCCGGGGCACAATATACGCCACCAGCCGCTGGTCCCCTGGGGCATCCTCGGCTGCGATTACGACCGCATCGCGTAACATCGCATGTCCGGCAAGTACTTTTTCAATCTCTCCCAGCTCGATGCGAAAGCCCCGGATCTTGACTTGCTGATCGATGCGCCCCAGAAATTCCAAATTCCCGTCGGCGCGATAGCGCACCAGGTCGCCAGTTGCATACATTCGCGCGCCATTCTCCGTCCTAAACGGGTTGGGAACGAAACGTTCTGCGGTCAAGTGGGGCCGCTGGTAGCCACGGGTCAGATTAGCACCGCCTAGATAAAGTTCGCCTGGTATTCCAATTGGGACAGGCCGATATTGGGGATCCAGCACGTACGCTTGTACGTTCGAAATCGGCCGACCGATTGCCGGATCGCAATGGTTCTTTTCCAGCGGATCGATGGGGCCCGAGGTTGCCACTACTGTGTTCTCCGTCGGTCCGTAGTTGTTCGACAACGTAAATTGCAAGACTCGCGCCGGGGGTGTTCGCAGACGGTCTCCACCGGTGAGCAGGAGGCGTAACGCTAGTGTTGTTGGCCAACTGAGCCGCAGAAGTTCTTCGGCGACGGGCGTGGGCGCAAAAGTCACAGTGATTCCGTTAGAAATGATGAATTTTTGCAGTTCTTCCGGATCCATTCTGGTGCTTTGACTTACGATCGTCACCGAAGCGCCCGAAGTCAGGTACGGCCAGAGTTCCCAGGTCGATGCATCAAAAGCAGGGCTCGCCAATTGCGTGGCACGGTCGTTCGCAGTGATTCCGAACTTGCTCTGGTGCCAGAACACCAGGTTCAGTAGGTTCCCGTGCGTGACGCTGATCCCTTTCGGTCTTCCCGTCGAGCCGGAGGTGTAGATTACATACGCGACGTTGTCCGGAGAAACCGCTGTGTGCGGTTTTTCAAGCGCAGTCTTGGTGCCGGCTGTGTGCCGGAGTTGGTCAAGTAATACCACTCTAAGTCCCGCCCGTAACAGATTCGCCGACCACTTCGTGTGAGTGAGTAATGCCCCCACGCCGGCATCTTGTAGCGTAAAGGATAGATGTTCCGAAGGGTACACCGGGTCGAGTGGGAGATAGGCTCCCCCGGCTTTAAGGACCCCCAACATTGCTACGACCATCTCCGGCGATCGCTCTACGCATATGCCAACCGGGATTTCCGGTCCTACTCCTAGTTCTATCAGTTGCCAAGCCAGTTGATTGGCTTTCTGGTTCAGTTCCTTATAGGTCAAGCGCTGATCTCCGTTCATGAGAGCAACCGCTTCCGGCTTCTTTTCTACCTGATCTTCAAACAACTCATGAACGCACCTGTCTTGCGCACAAGTAACCTCGGTACGATTCCAATCCAATACCAATTGCTGCAGTTCACCGCTAGTCAGCCACGGCAAATCGGACACAGCCTGCTCGGGTCGGGCTGTTGCCCCTTCGAGAAGAACCAAGAAGTGGCCAGCCATGCGTTCGATGGTCGGTGCATCGAACAAATCGAGACTGTACTCAAACGATCCGCGGAACCCTTCGCCGGTTTCGGTAACCGACAGTACCAGGTCAAACTTCGCCGTGCTGTTTGCCACTTCTTCTATCTGCAAGGCAACGCCACCCATCGTGCAGTCCCGCTGATTTGTCTCTAGGGTGAAAACTACCTGGACCAGTGGCACCCGGACGGAGTCCCGCTCAGGACGCAGCTCCCGCACCAGTTTTTCAAACGGCAAATCCTGGTTCACGTACGCCTGCAGCGCCATGGCCTGGACTTGGTGCAACAGATCTCGCAAGCGGGGATTCTCCGACAGATCTGTACGCAAAACCAGCATGTTTACAAAGAAGCCGATAAGCCCTTCGGTTTGCGCATGGGATCGCCCAGCACTCGGGGTTCCTACTATAACATCGCGCAAGCCGGTATATCGACTCAACAAAACCTGGAAAGCGGCTAATAACATCATGAACAGCGTCACGCCTTCCTTCTTACTTACGGCATAAATGAACTCTGAGACTTGCGAGGAGACTTGAAATTGATGCCGCGCCCCTGCGTTGTTTTGCACTGGCGACCGAGGACGCGCGACACTCAATTCGAGCGATTCCGGCATTCCTTCCAATTGTTGCTTCCAATATGCCAATTGCTCGTCGAATGCGTTATCTTGCGCGCAGCGTCTCTGCCAATCCGCAAAGTCAGCGTACTGAATCGGTAGTTCCGGCAGGGGTGAAGGCTGCCCCTTGCTAAAAGCGTCGTACAAAGCCGCCAGCTCCTGCACAAAGACATCCATGGACCATCCATCGCTGACGATATGGTGGGCGGATAACACCAGAACGTGTCTTTCCGTCTCCATACGCATCAACAAAAAGCGAAGCAGCGGCCCATGAATAAGATCAAAGGGCTGGCGAGCCTGGCGTTTGGCCAGCATTCTGGCTTCTCGATCACGCTCGAGTTCCAGAACATCCGCCAAGTTGACCTGGGGGAATCTCAACCTTGATTCCGGGTTGACGATTTGGACCGGCTCATTGTCAGCAGTCGCGAATGTGGTGCGGAGCACTTGGTGCCGCCGGACAATTTCGCTGACCGCTTTCTCCAAGGCGCTCACGTCAAGGCGCCCTCTGAGCCAGAGCAGGTAAGAAATGTTGTAGACGGAGCTAGCCAAGTCAAATTGCTGTAAGAACCACAATCGTTCCTGACCGAATGAAAGCGGTACCCGGTTACTGCCGGGACGGGAACCCGGGGCCAATTGTGCTTTGCCTTGGCTTCGAGTAAGCGTCGATTCGATGCTGCGGACCAGGGCGGCAATCGTGGGATTCTTAACAAATTGGTACAAAGAAATTTCTAGCTGCAGGGCCTCTTGCATACGCCACAGCGTTCGCATGGCCAGCAAAGAGTTCCCCCCGAGCTCGAAAAAGTTATCGTCAGTTCCTACACGGCTCAGTTTGAGCGCTTCCGACCAGATTCCTGCGAACACCTCCTCAATGGGAGTGCGCGGGGCCGCATAGCTCGATTGCGTCCGTTGCTCTTTGGGAGGCGGCAGCGCATCCCGGTCTATCTTTCCATTATGGGTTAACGGCAATCGCTCCAGCATCACAACGCTGGCAGGCACCATATAGTCCGGGAGTTTGGTTTTGAGAAAGTCTCGCAACTCGCGGCCGTTGCTGTTGCTGGCCACAGCGTAGGCTACCAATTGCTTGTGATCAGATGGGCCCCAGGCCACCACCACGCTTGCCTTCACAGCTGTGTGCTCTCGCAAGGCTGCCTCAATCTCTTGCAATTCAACTCGAAAGCCTCGAATCTTGAGCTGATAGTCCCTACGACCCAAAAATTCGATTTTGCCTTCGGGCAGAACCCGAACCAGGTCGCCGGTGCGATACAGCCGTTCCCCTGCGCCGCCGTAAGCGTCGGGAACAAAACGTTCGGCGGTTAATTCTGCCTTGCCAAAATATCCTCGCGCCACACCCGCCCCACCGATCCATAACTCCCCCCGTTGGCCAGGCATAGCCAATTGCCCGTTCTCGTCCACGACGAAGACCCGCATGTTTGCCAGAGGCCGTCCAATCGGGACATTGTTGGCGTTGCTAGCAGACTTTCCACGGACCCAGTCTGCCAGCGCTCCAACGGTACATTCTGTCGGCCCGTAATGGTTGACCACCTTACAGAGCGATCCGCCGCGTGCCCTGACTTTCTCGATCCATTTCCGGCCGCTTGCTTCGCCTCCTAAGATCACAAGGCGTGATGGAACTCCGCTTCGATCACGCTGGTTCTGGTGTGCCCGGTCTTCGGTGTTGATATTGAGCAATGATTCCAAATGAGAAGGCGTCACTTTCATGCACTCAATCGCGCGGCTCTTGCAGTAGTGTTCCCAGGCTCTGGGATTGCGCGCCACTTCGTCGCTGATCATATGCAGTTCTCCTCCGCCGCACAGAGAAGGAAACAGCACGGTGTTCCCAAGGTCAGACGCGAAAGTGGAAATCATCGCCATTCGACATCCGGGGCCCAGTTGGATGAATTTGCTGATGGCTTGCACGTAATTTGCAAGTTGTCGATGTTCGATCACAACGCCCTTAGGTTTACCGGTTGACCCAGAGGTATAGATCACATAGACACAGTTCGATCCGTCTGCTCCACTGGTTGGATTGCCTGAAGCGCGATCCTGCCAAAGTTCTTGATCCTGATCGACAGCAAGAATCTCTCGGTGCCCGGGAATTCTGTTGCGCCACTGTGCTTGAGACAGAACAAGTTTTATCTGAGCATCTTCTAGAATGTATTGCAGGCGTTCTGCCGGAAACGCTGGATCAAGGGGTACATAGGCTCCGCCAGCTTTCAAGACCCCAAGCAATCCCACGATCATGTCAAGCGATCGCTCCAGGCATAGCCCAACAAGCGTCTCCGGGCCGACTCCGCGTTCGCGCAAATAGTCCGCCAGTTGATTGGCCTGGCTGTTCAATTCCTCGTACGTTACGCGTTGTTGTTCACAGACGACGGCGACGGCATGCGGTGTCTTCGCTGCCTGCTCCTCGAACAATTCCTGGACGCATTTCTCCCGGAGCGTCACGGCGCTCTGGTTCAAGGACGTCACTTGTCGCCATTCCGTCTCTGTCAGCATCGGCAATTTGCCTTGCGATACATTAAGAGTTTGGACTCCGGACACGAGCCCTCGATCAAACGTAGCTTTGCATACTCTGCGTGAGGAGCGCGAACTTTCCGGTGGAGAGTACACCGGGTTTGGAGGTTATCTTTTACTTTCACACCAGAGCGCAGGCGTGAGCCTTACAAACGGTCTGGCATGTGCCAACACAGATTGGTGATCAGGCCCCCACGAGGCGCCAATCTAAGATTCTAAGTTAGCACCTTCGCTGTGAGGATCACTAATCCGACTCTACAGACCCACTCACGGCGGGGCTTTCAGGCTGGTCTGGCCCGAACGGGGACGCTCGCATAAGAACGAAATCCCGAACTGGCCCGCCGAATGGCCTCTCCCGAAGGTTCAAACACGGAGAACTTTTCGAGCAAACGAGCCAACAACACCGATACTTCAAGACGGGCGAGGGCCGCTCCTAAACAATAGTGTAAGCCGCCGCCAAAAGAGACGTGCGGATTGGGTTTACGCCCTACATCCAGCCGCTCAGGTTCGTCGAATTGACGCTCATCATGATTGGCCGAGCCGAGCAAAAGGATGAGAACCCGGTCTTTCCTGATCCAACGGCCTCCGATCTCAATTGGTGCCAAGAGCAGGCGTCCCGCGCTCTGAATGGGAGCATCGTACCGTAAAAACTCCTCCACGGCGGTGGGAATGAGCGAACGATCCTGGCGCAAACGTAATAACTGGTCCGGGTATTGCAGGAGGGCGGCACACCCTGTGCCAATCAAGTTCATCGTCGTTTCAAAACCGGCGAAAAACAGAAACACCGCATTGTCTACTATTTCTTCGTAACTGAGCCGCTCACCGCTCTCCGTGGCGTTGAGCATGCAGGACAACAGGTCGTCCCGCGGTGACTTGCGGCGCTCTTCGAGCAATGCGCCGATGTACTCGCGCAGCCAGACAATCGCTCCGTTCACCGCCGCCCGGTCTTTTTCAGGTATTTGAGTGCCGAATGCTTTAGACAGGTCGGTCGCGTAGGGGCGCACCTGATTGCGATCGCCGGCAGGAATGCCGATCAAATCACAGACAACCATCACCGGTAACGGAAAAGCAATCTCCTGGACGGCATCAAAACTGCCGCGATCAAGAATCGGCTCCAGGAGTTCATCCACCAGACTGCCGATATGATGGCCCAGCGTGCGAACCAGGGATGGACTGAATGCGGTGTTCATGACTTGGCGCAGTCGTGTGTGCTCGGGAGGATCACGATTGAGGATGATTCGATGGAAGAAAGACGCGGCTTCCCCTTCCCCCATCGAGAATAGGCGGAACGATTCTGGGAACTCATGCGCCAGCCGGGGATCGTGCAATAACGCAGAAACTGCGGCGTGCCGGGTTACAACCCATTGCCCAGCTCCACCGCGGCAAAGCGGTCCTGCCTGACGCAGCTTCGCATAGATGGGGTAAGGATCAGCCATCACTGCTGGATCGAGCGCACTGAACTTCGGCAAGAGTATGGTCTCGATCTCAGCCATGTTCGGCATTATCGATGAAACGGATATCTCCCGCAAGTAAGGGCGAGCCGGGATAGAAGTTCGAGGGCGGACTTCGGGGACAGTGGAATAATGCGCAGAAGAATTTCGGCGAAATTCTGGTACTGTCCTAGATTTGAAGTATTCCCTGTCTAACTGGAGTACATTAGGAACAGATGAGCACACTACCGAAATTCTGGCACAGTTGATTTGCCGAAAACTGTGAGAGATGCTTTGTCGGTCGTCCGCCCTTCTTCAGAATTTTCGGAGGCGCTATGGCCAGTATTCTTCGACGCGCTTGCGACTTTTGTTTTCGCCGGCAGGAATACAGAGTTGACGGCGAATCTCAGCCGCGAATGATCAAATGGACTTTAATCTCCACTCCGCTCTTCAATATGTTCTTCCACCAGTTTTCCGGGCCAGACTGGACGCGCGATCCGCACGATCATCCAACGGATTTCGTTTCCATTGGCCTGAAAGGATCGTATGTGGAGACGGTGTACCAAAAAGGTGGAGAACGTCTGTATGACCGCGAGTGGCGGGCGCCGTGGATCCGGAAATTTCCCGCGACCCACCTGCACAGGACAACGTCCGTGGGTCCCAAAGGCGCTTATACAATTTGCCTTACCAGCCCATGGAGACAGCATTGGGGGTTTTTTATCGATGGCCATATGGTTTCATGGCGTGACTATGTGAAGCTTCATCGTGCCGAACGGGCTGATCGCAATAAGGCAGCATGAAACTATTTGCCGCGGGCGTCGTGGGATATGCATTACCGCTGAGGCTTCTGGTTCTCAATCATCAAGCCGGCGCCCGGTTTCCGACCGGGCGCCGACATTGAGTTCAGGCGGTCCCGGATTTGGGCGGCAGTGAACGGCAGGATCGGTTGCCGGCTCCAAAGTAACGCTCGCGTAGGGTGCACTCGCCCGGATCATAGGCGGTGCGGAACAGCTTTCGTCGCTGGAGTTCCGGCACGAGTAAGTCACAAATGTCATCGATGCCCGAAGATGGGCAGGGCAGCAAATTGAAGCCGTCGACTCCGGCGATGGCCATCCATTCCTCCATCTGGGTCGCGACTTCATCGGGGTCGCCCATGAGCGCGTTGCGGCGGTGGGGACGCCATCCCAGAGATATGAATGATCGAAGATCTGCCATGGTCCAGTTTCGCTCCCGGTTAACTTGGTAAAGCAATCGCAGAACCGATCGGCTCGCCTCAGTTGGAATCTCCGAAACCTGGGCATCCTCGGGATATCTGGCGAAATCCAATCCCGACCAACCACACCATTTCGCAAACTCACCTTCCGAACTGATCAATTCACTGATCAGACGCGCCTTCTTTCTTGCCTCTTGTGACGTGCGGCCCAGCACCACCAGGCTGCCTTGCAGCACCTTCATCGTCTCCTGGCGACGGCCGAGTTGAGTTAACTGTTGTCGCAGATCCGCGACTTGTCGGGCGCCGCTTTTCGGATCAGGCAACGTGACGAATACCACCTCGGCATGCCGGCCCGCAAATTCCATGCCACGATGGGAAGCCCCAGCCTGATAAAGTACCGGCGTACGCTGGGGTGAAGGCTCGCACTGGTGCGGTCCCCGGACATTGAAATATGTTCCTTTGTGATTTATCGCATGGACCTTCTCCGGGTCCGTAAACATATTGCGTTCCCGGTCGCACACCACCGCGTCGCTTTCCCAGCTTTCCTCCCAAAGCGCCCTGACGACAGCCATATATTCATCAGCACGTTCATAACGCTGATCGTGCGCCAGTTTGTCTCCCAGACCGTTCTCGTACGCTGAGCTCAAAAAGGAAGTGACAATGTTCCAGGCAACTCGACCACCTGTGAAGTGGTCTAGAGCAGAGAATACCCGGGCGCACTCGTAGGGCGGATGATAGGTCGTGGAGTAGGTAACAGCGAATCCGAGATGACGAGTCACAGCCGCGGCCGCCGGCACCACCAGAATGGGATCAACGGATGGAATTTGCACCGCGTCGCGGACGGCTGGCGCCCATGAACCCCTATAGACGTCAAAGGGTCCGTGGCTGTCGGCGAAGAAGAGCGCGTCGATGCAAGCAGCCTCAAGTCGCTTCGCAACACTCATCCAGTATTCCAGTGACCGATAGCCGGTGCTTGTGCTGTCCGACGGATGCCGCCAAAGACCCGCGAATTGGGGTGATGGCGAGCATTGCGTGAATACGTTTAAATGCATCGCCTCGCGTCCTGGCAGTGAGTGGCTAAAGCGGTTGGGGCAGAACTACCCACCATGATACGTGGAGAAATACCAGGCGTGGCCTTCCGGATCGACCGCCGCGTACATCTCCTCGCCGTGAGATCTTTCCTGTGGTTCAATCGTGATGTTCG
>Ga0302177_10000744_pt1 | contig 24094 bp, 23 predicted proteins | sample I_Palsa_E1_2_FD_198780 | JGI IMG/M metagenome (GOLD analysis project Ga0302177, IMG submission 198780) | Peat permafrost microbial communities from Stordalen Mire near Abisko, Sweden - I_Palsa_E1_2 | ecosystem: Environmental > Terrestrial > Soil > Palsa > Peat permafrost | place: Sweden... | reverse complement strand
CACCGGGCTGCTCGACCTGTCCTCCTGGCCTGCGGGAATCCGGGTCATCGTGCGCAAGGAGCGCCCGCGCCCCGGCGCGCAGCTGCGGTTCACCGACATCGACGGCCACCGGTTCACCGCCCTGGCCGCCGGCACGAGGAAAGGCCAGCTCGCGGACCTGGAACTAAGGCACCGGCGGGCGCGGTGCGAGGACCGGATCCGCAATGCGAAGGACACCGGGCTGCGGAATCTCCCGCTCAAGGGCTACGCCCAGAATCAGGTCTGGTGCGAGATCGTCGCCCTGGCCTGCGAACTGCTCGCCTGGACCCAGATGATCGCGCTCGCCGGCGAGGCCCGCCGCTGGGAACCGGAACGCCTGCGCCTGCGGCTTTTCAGCATCGCCGGGCGGCTCGTGCGCGGCGGCCGCCGCCTGCGGCTGCGACTCGCCGGACGATGGCCCCGGGTTGACGAGGTCACCGCCGCGATCGCCCGCCTGCAAGCCCTCCCCGCCGGCTGACCAGCCGGAACACCCCTACGACCAGGAAGGAGAAACACCGGGGCCTGTGGAACCCCGCCCACCCGGCGCGACAGCCGGACAGCCCGCCACGGCCGGCACCGGAAATCACCCACCAGCCGAACAACTCAGGCCAGCATGCCAGTGACGCGAAAGATCGAGGTTAGGGTCTTTGGTCCTTCCGCACGCTCGCTATCCATCAGCGTCTGCGTACTGCGTGGATTGGGCAGCGGTTCCATCGCCAGTAGTCTCACCGACATCGGCGAAGAGGTCAAGGTAGGGGACGAACCGGAACATGCGGTTGCGGCGGCCGCCGGTAATCTCGGTGAGAACACCCGTATCCTGCAGGTCGTTAACTATTCGGCCCGCAGCGGGAAAGGACACGCCAAGCCATTCCTGAGCCGCCTTCACGTTGATCACCGGCTGCTCGAATAGGTAGTCCATGAGTTTGAGGGTGTTGACGCTCACGTCGGCGGCCTGGGCGTCGCGGCGCAGTTCCTCGCGCAGCTCTACGATCTGCCGCGCGGTCTGCTCGGCCTCTCTGGCTACTGTGGCGACGCCGGTGAGGAAGAAGCCCAGCCAGCCTTCCCAGTCGCCCTCGTAGCGTACGGCCATGAGCCTGTCGTAGTAGGTCCCTCGGTGCTGCTTGAGGTAATGGCTGAGGTAAAGCACCGGCCGCCGGAGCACTTTCGCGTGACATAGCAGAAAGGTGATGAGGAGGCGGCCGACGCGGCCGTTGCCGTCTAGGAACGGATGAATGGTTTCGAACTGGGCGTGAGCCAGCGCACAGACGATGAGCGGGTCCAGGCCGCCTGAATCGTGAAAGAAGCGCTCCAGGTCGCCCAACGCGGTTTTCATCTCGTGAGGCGGCGGCGGGATGAAGATGGCATCTGCCAGGCGGGCTGCGCCGATCCAGTTCTGGCTCTGCCGGAACTCGCCCGGTGACTTCGTGCTCCCGCGACCGTCGGCTAGCAGCTTCCCGTGGATCTCTCTGAGCAGCCGCAGGGACAACGGCAGCGTCTCCAGCCGGGCAAGGCCGTAGTTCATGGCGCTGACGTAGTTGACCACCTCCTCAATGTCGCGCGGCAGCTTGCTGCGATCGGAGTCGATCTCGAAGGCCAGGACATCGTCGAGCGTGCTCTGCGTTCCCTCGATCTGAGAGGACAGGACTGCCTCTTGGCGCACGTACATTGCGACGAACAGCTCGGGGTTCGGGAGCGTGGCAGCCACCCCGTCCAACCGCCCGACCGCAGTGCCAGCGGCAGCCAGGATGGTGGCGAGCTGACTATCGAACCCGAGGGGCGGCTCAGGCGGCAGAGGCTTAGGGACGAACGCGCCGTAGCCCTCAGGCTGGCGGATCACGCGTCCTGCTCGTGTCCTCTGGTCGGGTGTCACCATGGCCGGTACCCTACCAGCGCTCCGGCCCTATATTTAAGCAATCTGGCAGTTTGGTTAAATACTTCGTCAAGACGTCTAGCCGAACTTACTCCGACTTAACTATGGCGTAGAGAGCGGCTTCGTGTTGAACCTCTCCGCGGACACGGTTAAGCATGGGACACAGGCGCCCTCGGCGCCGTGGTTCCGAAGGCCCATTGACCCGCTCGGCAGCGGTCGAGCGCGCTACTGCGGCCACGGTTAGGCGAGCAGTCGCTGTGCTGTGGCTGATGCCGGGCAGGTGCAGACGCGTTTCGCCGCCGCTGACAGCTGACACGTCTCCGAGGCGACTGCACCGAAAATTCCATCCAGCGTGCGGCTCTTGACCAGCGGGTCTGCGATTCCCGGCCGGGCGGGTGCAGGGTGCCCGAGGCCGCCCGGATGCCGCTGCTGAGGTGGTCGTGCATTGGGGGGCGTCCAGCGACCTGGCTGTGCTAGCCAGCCGACGCCTGAACCCGGGTCCGGCAGCCCGTCTGGAGCGTGCGCCCGACAAGATGCAGATGACCATCTCCGACGCGGACGAGTTCTACCTCCGCTCGTAGGACGCTCCCGGTTCACGGCCGGGCGGACGCGGACCGCCCCAGCTGCCGGCGGCACGATGCGAGAAGTCATGAGGCTGTCACAGATTAGCCAGGCGGCACCACGCGAGCCGGGCGAGCCGACTAGCGTGGCGCCAAAGCCTCTACCTCTGGCAGGCGGCTAGTGCACCGAGCTAGCGATCCGGCAACGCAGGCAACGGGATTAACCGATTCCCATCCACCCTCGGCTTCCGAACATCTATGCCTTACCCCTCTGTGCCTTGGATGTACGGTCGAGCGTTGGCAGTCACCTTCCACCTGCCGCCGACGCCGGATCGGCTGTCGTCTCGGACAACCAGGCCCAGTCCTTGGAGCGCCTCAAGTTCCTGCAGGACGGTACCGTCACCTGGGCCGTATCTAGCATCAGCCGTCAGGTCTATTCGCCTAGCGTCCCAGTCCCCGCCCCCCTCGGCGACGACCGCCAAGAGCCTGATCTGACGACCGGAAAGAGGAGCGTCACTCATGGCGCGAGCCCCGGATGGAAGAGATCCGCCCCGGAGATCGCGTAGTCCTCCAGTGCAGCGGTGTGGACGTCATTCCACACGTCGTACATGGTTGGGCTCCCGAGATCCACGCCTGACTCAGGCCCGAGGCCGAGTTGTGCATACCTAGCCGCCTCATCCAGTTCGTGAGTGTAGAAATTCAAGTCATAGGATGTCGGTTTCATGTCACCAGCCGCAATGGTCGTCAGCCGATCAAGCATCGCCCGCTCCGGGACCTCCAAGGCACCGCCTCCAGTGAACCTCTGAAGGTGAGCCGTAGCTTCCTGAACGCCTTCACTGGTAATTCTCGCTTTCCCGGCGTCTAGCTGCTGGATCGGCCCTCCCGCCGACTCAGGATCGAACTCACGTCCCGAGGCAGGCCCACGGGCACCCGTCTGCACGTCGTCTGCGGCGGTACCTATGGCCGGGTATCCGAGGCCGAGGGCGTTGCGGGCGAGGACCGGGGCGGTCTTAGCGACGTTATGGTACGCGTCGCTGCTGGCCAGTTGGGGCACAGCGCGGAAGCCTTCCAGTTCAGTGGCCTCGGCGAGCCGGTCCCCGCTATCCGAGCGATTGTCCAGGCCTACCAGGTGGCGTTCCGGGGCTTCGGCCTCGGTGCGGCGCGTCGCCGGGGTGATCGTTTCGCGTTCGGCTTTTCCCACCCGGGCATAGCCGTGGTCGATGGCGTCCTGCCGATAGGCGGCATCGACGGCAGCGCGGTAAGCCGCGACCCGTTCGATGCCCAATGCTGAATCCGGGGGAGCGGCGGACGAGCCGGAGGGACCGTCACTCCCGCCTGCGCTGCCCTGGTCCTTGGCGCCGGCATCCAGATCGTCGGGAGTCGACCGGGTGCGGCGGGGGGCCATGTGGGCATCGTCGGGCTCGTCGGCTAGGTCTGAGCGATCGATCCGCACGCGTCACCCACCTAGCGGCACCAGGCCAGTGTCGAATGTCCCCTTGGGGAACGGGTGGATCCTGGCTGCGGTTCACCACGGCTTCGGCACCCGGTTCCAACTCAGCGGGTCTCGAATACCCGCATTCTCGACGTGCTCGTCTGGGTGCCGCACCGTACCCAGACCTGTCCGCCGCGGCCGTGCAGGCACGCGCCACCGAGACCGCCAAGACCGTCACTGTGAAAACAAACTAACCCGGCTGGAAAGCCCGTATAGGAAGGAGGAGCAGGCAAGGAACGCCGATCGCCCGGCGCTAGCGGAAGCCTGCGCTCAGGGTGACGCCCTGGCATGCCCGCAAACGGCAAAATATGGGGAATTACTGTGTCCGAGGGACTTGAACACGGAAACCAGTGCGATCTACCCGGATCGGGGAAATCATGTAACAACAGTAACCGCAGCAAGGCTGACGCCCCAAGTTGTTCCGTGAAGTGTTCGTTATCTGTTTTGCTACCTGGCTTGTGTACGGCTGATTGCAGGTGCAGGGCTACATCGCGCGATTGCCGGAGCCGGCGGTACCGACCGTGTAGCGGGGAGGTCAGGCTGCGGCAGGTCGGTCAGCTGGTCGAGCATGTCCCGGAGCGGGGCGAGGTCGCCGTGGTGGGCGGCGGCGCTGGCGGTCATGTTGCGGTCAGGGTCCATCCGCACCCAGGCGATGTGATGCCCGGCGTCGTGGGCGAACTGCTGGCCGGCCCAGGCGTAGACGTCGCCGAGAATGCAGCGGTGGAAAGCCTGCAGGTGGGCGAAGTCATACCGGCCGGGCAGCCGACGCCGTTCCAGGTCGATCAGCCGCGACGCGGACAGCGCCGCCTCGGCCCGGGCCAGCTCGGCGGCATCGGTGATGCCCAGCAGGTTGCGCAGCACGCCGCCGACCGGATCCAGGTACGGGTCAAGGGTTCGGCTCGATCGGCGGCTTCCGCGGTACTCGGCGTTCGTCCCGGAGGACAGCGCAGACGAAGCCAGTTTTAATGATCTTGGATCGAGGGTCACCGTCGGCGGTAGCCGCCGATCCAAGATCATCGATAGGGCCTCCGTTAGTCCTCGGACTCGGCACCTACGCGGGCTGCTGCTGCCATCTCACCAGATCGAACTCGTTGCCCTCGGGGTCGGCGAAGGTGGTTTGCGACACGCTGAACGTCACACCGCCCGTGCGGACCGGCGGGAGCTTGATCTGGTTGAGCGGCCTGGCACCCAGGCCGGTCAGTCGCTCGATCTCCTCGTCGTAGTGGTCGGTGATCAGGACAAGATGGATCCCCTTGGGCTCGGGGACATTGTGCAGGATCATCCGGGGGCCGCTGTCGGGGCCGGTGGCGTCGACCGCCGTGTCCCCGGCGACGGCGCCCGGGCTGACCGGGCGGCCAAGAGCCTTCCCCCAGAAGTCCGCCAGGGCGGCGGGATCGGCGCTGTCGATGGTCAGGGCTGCGACACTCAGACTGACAGTGGTGGTCATGATTGCTTCCTTCCGATGGGTTCATTCACAGGCGACCGCGCTCGGTGGAGGGCACTAGCGGCTCTGGCGCGTCAGCGAGGATGAGGCCCTCGCCTGTCCGAGCGAACAGGTTCTGATAGGTCCCTAATGACTTAACGCGTTAACTGACAGTACCTTCATATCGCTTCACGATGCAAGTCATAAGAGTGCTGGATCACTTCAAAGTTTAAGTTATCCTGTCCTCATGGACGCCCCGCAGGAACCCCGCTGGCTCGACGCCGAGGAAAGTCAGGCCTGGCGCGCCCTGGCCAGCACGCTGGTCAGGCTGCCGGCCGCGCTCGATGCGCAGCTTCGCCGCGACGCCGGGATCAACCACTTCGAGTACCAGGTGCTGGCCCTGTTGTCCGAGGCACCCGGCCGCACCCTACGGATGGGCGAACTCGCGACGCTGGCCGAGGGCTCGCTGCCGCGCCTGTCCCAGGTCGTCACCCGGCTGGAGCAGCACGGCTGGGTGCGCCGCACCCCCGATCCGGCCGACGGCCGCTACACCCTGGCGACCCTGACCGGCCAGGGCCAGGCGAAGGTGACCCAGGCCGCGCCCGGCCATGTCCAGGAGGTCCGCCGCCTGGTCTTCGACCCGCTGACCAAGACCCAGTCCCGGCAGCTGCGCGAGATCGGCCGGCGCATCACGCGCGCCATCGACCCCGACGACCACCCGGCCCAGCGGATGCGGTCAGCATTACCAGCACCTTTACACCAGCAAGGCGAACCGGGCGGCCCGTGTCGTGTCCGAGCCTGCGAGGGGAGGAGAGAGCGGGAAACGGAGCCGTCCCCCTGTTTGATCATCAAACCGCGCCCGGGGGATCGGGGTGCTGGCGGATGATCTCGACGAGCAGAACCCAGGCGTTGTAGACGGCCCCTAGGAAAGCTGTGAGAGTTCCCGCAAGCATGAAGTACAACCCGTAGCCGTACCGGATAGTGAGCGTGATGCCGCCGGCGAGGAACAGCAGGGCAGGTAGCTGGATGTTGGCTATCCGGGACACGAACCACCAGGCGGGGTCGGCTGGATCGTCGGGGCCATGACGTAGCTGGACGAGCAGCACGGCGAGCGACATCAGGCCGGCGCAGGTGATGACCTCGATGCCGAGGGCTTCGGAGGTTTGCGGGGCGAGCGCGAGGCTGGAGACGGCGACGACGAGCAGCAGCAGGGACAGGGTCTCGGCGGCGCGGGCGGGCAGTTTTGGGAAGGAGAGAATTTGCTTCAGGTTGATCGAGACGGCAACGAAGAGCAAGCCGGTAAGGGCGGCGGCAGCTCCTACCTCAGCGACAAAGAAGTTCTGCCATTGGGCGGTGGCGTACGCGTTCACCACGGCGGCGCTTTGCCGCTGGTGGGGTAGCAGATGGCCTGGATAACCGCGGCCTCCTCGTGGTCGGCAGGGTCAGGTGGTCACCGCGCCGGGTGGCCGGCAGGTCCGGGGCCGGGAGGCAGCGGTGGCCCGACGACGGTCGTGGCGTGGCGGGCATTGATGGCCGTGAGCGCGTCGAGGTCGAGCGGGTGGGCGTGCATGATAGGGGCGGCCTCATCGAAGAACGGCTTCATACCGCCGGGCACGAACGTGAGCAGCATGGTCGAGGCTGTCTCCGCGGCGTTGGTCCAGGTGTGTGCGGTGCCGCGAGGCACGAACAGGAAGCTGCCCGGTTCGGCGATGACCTCGGAGCTGGCCACGGCAAACCGGAACGCCCCTGCGAGCACGTAGAGACATTCCTCGACGGTCGCGTGGACATGCAGGGGCGCCCCAGCGTGGTTGGGCTGGGCGGTGAAGCTCGAACTGATTGAAGGCGCCGGTGGTCGCCTGGCTGGGCTTCCACATGAGCAGTTCAGTGGGGCTGAATTGCAGGGCGTCGCCCTCGCCGGCCGGGGTAACGATAGGGAGGATGGACATCAGGATGCCTCTCTTTTCGGGATCCGGGGAAGCTCGAGCGCGGAGTGGTCCCATCCCGCCAGGGCGGTGTACGGGCGTAGGTGCTCGTGAAAAACTCCAGCGCAGCCGCGTCAGGGTCGGTGCGGGCGAGGAGCTCCTCCCACGGCAGGACGAACTCGCCAGCACCGGGTACCCGCCAGGCCTGCTGTGGATCGGGCCGTATGGTCTCTACCCCGGCCGCGAAGTTCTCCTGATCCTCGCCGAAAGCCTGGATCACCCCGGAACCGGGCCGCGCAGGCGCAGGCCGGCCGCTGAAGCGGGTGTGGTTCAGGTCGAATCCGCCCCAGTAGAAGAGCACCGGGCTGCTCTTACCGCCGAACGGCGTCCGGAACCTGTCCATGACCCGGCCGATGGACAGCATCGCGAGCCACCACCGCCGCACGGCGGCGCCGTCGTAGGCCCTGTCCGCGGTGTCCTCCGCGACGCTGCGAGGGATCAGGTCGATGAACGCACGGCGGCCGTCGGACGTCGCTAGAACGAGCTGCTGGCTGATGAAGTCGACGTCGATCTGGAGGTCAGCCGGGCCAGATGGCATCGGGCCGGTGGTCATGCCCCGGCAGGTGAGGGTCGAGGCGATGTTCCACCATTCGTTGAGGAACGGGGTTAGCGCCAGCTTGATCTTGCCGATGACCTGGGTCCACAGGTGCAAGGTGTCCCGGGTTTCAGCCCACTGCTCGTAGGACAATCCGGGCCAGCGTATGTCCACTAGGAAGCCCTCCAAGGCGCCATGGCGCCAGGACCCTATCTGCGAACTCAGTTACTTCGTTAGCGAAATACCTGCAGCGAGTCTGGCACAGCCCCCCGGGTGAGGCAAGCGCCCGCGGACTCCGCCCCGCGCCCGGGCTGCGCCAGTTCAGCTGGCTTGTGCCCGGTCGTGCTGATCGAGCGCGACGCGGATGCTCTGCCAGCCGGTAGCGATGGCCTTCTTCTGGTCCTGATCGAGAGGTGCCAGGAACAGCCGCCGCACGTTCGCCGAATGCGTCTCGCGCGCCGCGGCCAAGCGGCCTCGCCCGGTCGCCGTGAGGGTTGCGATGAGGACACGGCCATCGCCGGGAGACGAGACGCGGCGGACTAGGCGTTGCGCTTCCAGCACTCCGACAATCCTGGTCAGACCGCTGCGGCTGAGCATGGCGACCTGTGCAAGGTCAGACATGCGCAGTCGGCCGCCGGCCGCCGAAAGCTTGAACAGCACCTCGTACTCGACCAAGGCCATGCCGTGGGTGGCGACCAGGTCGGCATCGAGCAGTCGCATCAGCCGGGTGTGAACCTCAAGGAAGCCGCCCCAGACGGCCAGATCCGCTGGGTCGAGCCGCGGCGCCGTGGCGCCGGCCGTTTCACGGGACGGATCGGAGACCGGGTTCGTCATCGTGCCCCGGCCTGCGCTGGCCGCCGGGACTTTCTCGCTTGGCACCATACCGAGCAGCCTAACCCGCGGCCGGGAGCAAACGCTTCGCAAACGAACTACCAGATAGCGTTTGCGACTTATCGGGATTCGCAAGCGAGCAGCGGCGACGCCGCAAGCGCCGGGAATCCTCGCAGGCTGACGCCCGCTGACACCGGCCGAGCCGCCCAGAATCAAGCGATCTGTGCGAGTCAGCCGACTCGACAACCGTAAGATAAATGCGCGCCCGAATCGGCAGGGAGGGTCTTCCCGTCAAGCGGTGCGTACGCAGTGGCGATGAGTGAGATGCTGTCGCGGTGAGACAGGCTGACCTTAAAGTCGATCATGAGTACGCGTTCGTAACCTACAAGGGTTATGGATCTCTCCCTACCGTTTCACAGGTCCGCCTATCCGCTATTGACGGTGGCGGCAGGGCCACCGTGACGGCGATCGATCCAGGGGAGAAGCCAAAATACGCCTGGGGCTGGAAGCCCATCAAGCGAGGCGAAAAGCGGCAGGTTCAGACGCGGGATATTTACTGCCTTTGGTCTGAGTGGCCGGATAGAGCGACCGCGCTCCGCTCCGAACTAGCACAGCAAGAAGCGCAACGACAGGCTCAGCGGGACGAGGAAGCCCGCCGCAAAGCCGACCGCGTGACCCTCGATCCCAATCGTGGACTGCCTGATCAATACGACGAGGAATACGTCTACGACGATACGGATGCGAAAGAGCGCGCAGCGCTCGTCAAGGCGTGCATGGCATATCCCCTTGAGCAAACTAATTGCGCCCAGATTGGGTCGGCCCCGATCACGTCGCTGTTGATGTCATTGCCGACTACGTGAGAGTCCTCCTCATGTTCCAGGCTTGACATATACCGCGCCGCGTCGTTCCCCGCGCCGGGTGAGCTTACCGGCGCTGGCAAGGCGGCGAAGCAGGCGGCTGGCCTGATCTGGTCCTATCGCGCAGAGGTCTGCGGCCTGGGTCCGTGTTATCTGTCCATGCGCGTCCACATACTGCAGGACCATTTGTTCTTGCTGGAGCGGCTCGAAGCCGCGGACTCGGATGTACCCGGCTGGCGCGTTCAGCACCCGGTAGACAGCTGCGGACAGGTGCCAGCTCCGGCCTTTTCCCTCGCCCCGGGCCTCGATCCAGCCTCGCTCGACCATCCGGGCCAGCAGGTTCCTGGTCTCTGTCTCAGTCCGCTGGGTCAGCCGCGCCAGCTCGTGCGTGGTCGACCGTCGTTCCCGCAAGAGTTCGGCAAGTACCTGGAGTTCGGAGACGCTGAACGGTCTTCCCTGCTGATTTTCCTGCTCCAGGACCCATTTGGTCATGGACAGATTGGCGGGTCCGCCAGGAAGCACCGCAACGACATGTGCGTCGGAGCTTCTGCCGTAGTCGGGAGCAGGACGGCCGACGCGGAGCTGTTCGGCGAACATCCGGTTGATTCCCCGGCCGGTCCGCTCAACCAGGCCAGTGCGCTTGAATGCGTCCGCGAGCAGCGGACTGCGCGGGTGCGGAGGCGTGACCAGAAGGTTATCCAGCCGTACTCCGGACGGAAATCCTCCCGGGCTCGAGATCTCGAGCTGCTCCTCCCTCCACTGCACGTGCACGGCGCCTGGACGCGTGTAATCCCGGTGGATCAGCGCGTTCGCCAGCGCCTCCCGGAATGCGGTCTCCGAGTACGAAGATACTGCGATCCGGAACAGGCCGGACTGCATCTCCTCCTCCCGGTTCCTTACGCGGAACCGGGAGAACATCTCCTCGGCCAGCCGGAATAGCGGATACCGCAGGAAATCATTGACTTCCACGTCCTCTCCCCGGAGGACCTGAAACGCCGCCTCGTGAGTAGGCAGGAAGCGCCGCAGCGCGTCGCTCTTCCCGAACAATAGCAACGAACCCGCTGTCACTTCTGCCTCGCTGCGTACCAGCCCGAGTGCACTTGCGATCTCCCGGTCCGACAACGAGGCAAGCACAGCGTCCGCGCCCGCGCCGCTGCTGCTCGCAAGCTGTCGCAGCCTCTCGAACTCCAGGGGGTCGAGATCCTCCCAGCTCGCGCCACCGACCCGGACGGCCGCCCAGTCCACAGCGCCGCGGTCCACCTCGTGCGCGAGCATCTCGTGGGCGTGGTAAGGAACACAGGTCGGACGGCCGTCCCCTCCGATGGCCCGGCGCACGTACGTGCCCTGGGTTGTCCCCACGACACGAGGACTATCCGGAACTTCTACCATCAGCACGTCTTTACCGGTCAGCTCGACCAGGCTCACAGCGACAGAGATGGGCGGTTGCGTCATGTTCGCGACCAGCGCCTGGACCCGAAACGGATCGGTCCGCCCCGACTCGTGCCGTGGCCGGGCCCCGGTAACGGTCCCGTCATCCTCGATGCCGATCAGCAGCACCCCGCCGTGCCCATTCGCCAGGCACACCACTGCTTCAACCAGGTCACGGTCATTAAGAGGCCGCCGCTCGCTCTTGAACTCGACCTCGTACCGTTCGCCGGCCGCCGCCCACCGGGCAACCCGCTCCGCCAAGTCCCCAGCCGAACCGGACTCAACCGCCATCTCTGCTCCTCGCGCGCATTAATATAAGCATCAGGACTATCGTACCAAGAGATGTCGTATAACTTTACGCGCGCGCGCATAACGTGTAAGCACCTGACCGCATCATGGCTTCGTCAGGCATGTAGCCTTGCGCTGGTCGTCTGGAACCCAAGTTGGGACGGGCTGAACAGATTCCAGCGATGGCTGCCTCGCGCCTACGATGGGTTGTCATGTCGGCGAACCGGATGAACCGTGACGAGTTCTATACCGTCATGGCGCCGTGTGACGACGCGAACCTCCGGAAGGTCTTGTGGACTCTCTACTGGCGGGGAAATGCTCAGCTCCGCGAGCGCATCGAGGACGAGCTGCGCTCGCCTGAACAGCCTAAGCCTCGATCCACCGCGTAAGTAGGGTGGTTTCTGGGCGTGTCAATGCGAAAGGTGCCCTCTGAACTGGGACGATAGGAGTGTCTTAAGCTTCCGTCGCCTGGTTCGAGAGGACACCTGTCAAGTGCGATTGTTGCATAGCCTGTCCAGGACGCACGCATCGTTTGATGACCCGAATCTCGTGTCGCGGGCCGGCCTGGTCCCGGTGATGGCGCTGGCGCAGCGAGCCGGGCTCACCGAGCGGGTCGCGGAGCAGGTCCGGCCCGGCGGCCCGTGCGGGGTCAACGCCCAGCTGAAGGTTCCCTGCCTGGTCGCGGGGATGATCGGCGGGGCGGACAGCATCGATGACATGGACCTGCTGCGGCACGGGGCCATGGATGTCCTGTTCGGCGGGATCCGGGCCCCGTCCACGCTGGGCTCGCACCTGCGCTCCTATACCTGGGGGAACGTCCGCCAGCTCGAGGCGGTGAACCGGCAGCTGCTCGCGGAACTGGCCCGCCGCGCCCCGCTCCTGCCCGGCAAGGACCAGCTGGCCTTCCTCGACATCGACTCCATGCAAAAGCGGGTCTACGGGCACAAAAAGCAGGGTGCGGCCTTCGGGCACACCAAGATCCAGGGCAAGTCGCTGCTGGTCCGCGGGCTGAACGCGCTGGCGGCCGTGATCAGCACGCCGCTGTCAGCGCCGGTGATCGCGGCCACCCGGCTGCGCGGCGGGAACGCAGGCTCGGCCCGCGGCGCCGCCGGCTTCGCCGCCGAGGCCATCACCACGGCGCGGGAATCCGGGTGCACAGGGCTGATCGTGGTCCGGATGGACTCGGCGTATTACGCGGGCAAGGTGATCGCCGCGATCCGCCGGGCGGGCGCTCTGTTCTCCGTCACGGTCCCGGCCGATCCCAAGGTCAAGGCCGCCATCGCCGCCATCCCCGAGGACGCCTGGACAGCCATCAAGTACCCGCGCGCGATCTGGGATGACCAGCTGCGCGCCTGGGTCTCCGACGCGCAGGTCGCCGAGGCGCAGTACACGGCCTTCACCTCGAAGAAGGGCCAGGCCGTCACCGCCCGGCTGATCGTCCGCCGGGTCCGGGACCTGAACCGCAAGGCCGGTGCCGGGCAAGACGAGCTGTTCCCGGTCTGGCGCTACCACGCGGTCTTCACCGACTCGCCGTTCGAGCTGATTATCTACAGCCTCAGCTGAGGTGTCCTTGACGTCCACCACGAGCGTTCTCTTCTGCCCGGATAGCGGTTGATCCGTGGTTATCTCCTGCTTCGTCCATGACGTTGCTGAAGGAGGAGACGATGCTCGTGCATCCGGTGGTGATCCCTGGTTCGGGGACCCGTTCGTGGACCGTGCTGGGAGACGACGACGTGCCGGTCGTCCCGGTCGACCGGTTCCTGGCCTATCTCACCGACATCGGCCGGTCGCCGAACACGGTGAAGGCGTACGCCTATGACTTGAAGGATTACTGGTCCTTCCTGGGCTTCCGTGCCCTGGACTGGCGCGAGGCCCGGCTGGAGGACATCGGCGAGTTCGTCGTGTGGCTGCAGATGCCTCCTGCGGGCCGGGCGGGCGAGGTCGTGGTGCTGCCGTCGGTGACGGCGCATGTCGGGGCATCGACGGTGAACCGCAAGCTCGCGGCCGTCGGCGCGTTCTACGCGCACCAGGCCCGCAACGGCGCTGGGGTCGGCGACCTGCTCGCCGTCTGGAAGGCCGGCGGGCGAGGAGGCTGGAAGCCCTTCCTCCATCACGTCAGCAAGGACAAGCCGTATCGCGGGCGGGCGATCGCGCTGAAGGTCCCGAAGAAGCTGCCGCGGGTCCTGACCGCCGCGGAGATGCAGGCGATCCTGGATGCCTGCACGAGGCTGCGGGACCGCTTTTACCTCGCCCTGATGCATGAGACCGGCTGCCGGGCCGGCGAGGTACTCGGCCTGCGTCATGAGGACATCGCGGCTGCCGAGTGCGAGATCAGCATCGTGCCGCGGGAGAACGCGAACGGGGCGAGGGCCAAGTCCGGCGGACGCACGGTCCCCGTCGGGCCGGAGCTGATCCGGCTCTATGCGGACTACCTGCACGAAGAGTACGGCGGCATCGACAGTGACATGGTCTTCGTCAACCTCTGGGCGGAGCCGAAGGGACACGCGTGGACCTACCAGGCCGCCTATGACCTGGTCCTGCGGCTGCGGGCCAGGACCGGCATCGACTTTGACCCACACTGGTGCCGGCATTCGGCGGCGACCAGGTGGCTGCGCGACGGCGTCCGGATCGAGGTCGTCTCCGCGCTCCTGGGCCATTCCTCGGTAGCAGTCACGTCCTCCGTTTACGGGCACCTGACGGCGGAGGACGCGCGGGCGGCGCTGGAGAAGGCCGGCTGGTTCACCGGGAAGGAAGTGCAGTGGTGACCGGCGGCTGGATCACGCAGGCCGACCGGGCCCGGTGGCAGCAGCGGGCCGCCGCGGAGCTGGCCGCCATCCTGGCCGCGCACCCGGACATCCCGGTGCTCGCCTGGACGGTCACCGCGTCCGGTGGCGCGCTGTCCGGTCAGGTGCTCACTCCCGCTGCAGGCCGGCGTGGCCTGTTCGGGCAATGGCGGGAGTCGCTGGGCCTGGACGAGGCCACCGAGATCCCGTCCGCCAGCGGGACGGCGGTTTACCTGCACGCCCGCGGTGTCCGCGGCGGCGTCGCGGTCAGCATCGCCGCGACCGTCTTCGATGACGGGAAGGAAAGCCGGTGAGCGTGCCAGGCGAGGAAACCGGGCAGGAACAGGTCCCGGCCGGGCTGCTTGAGAAGCTGCTGGCCGCAGTGCGCCCGGAGTTCCGGGCCGATGTGCTGACCTTCGACCCGCGGGACCCGGTATTCGGCGGGCCCGCGTGCGCAGTGCCGGGCTGCGAGCGTCCCGCCCGGACCAGGGCCATGTGCTGGAGCCACCATGCGCGCTGGACGAAAGAAGGCAAGCCGGACCTGGCCCGGTTCACGGCATCGACCAGGCCGGGATGGACCGGGCACCGGCCGCCGCCGGCCTGCGCGGTTCCCGGCTGCAACTACTGCCATCGCGCCCGCGGCCTCTGCGAACGGCACTTCCAGCGGTGGGCCATGGCCGGACGGCCCGGCCACCCTGCCTGGATCGCGGGCCTGGACTATGCCCCGCCCTCGCCGCCGCCCGGCGACTGCCTGGTCTCCGCCTGCGGCCGGTGGACAATGCCGTCCACGCCGTTCTGCCATACGCACTACGCGAGCTGGCGGCGCGCCGGCCGGCCTGACCCCGGCGAGCACGCCGCCGCCTGCGCCGATCCCGGTCCCGGGCACGAATGGATCGACGTGCGCTGCCTTCCCGGGCGGCTGCGGCTGGAGATCCAGTACGCGCTGCAGTGCCGCGGGGACGAGCGGCAGGCCCGGCTTCTCCCCGTGCTGGTCCAGCGGTTCCTGCGCGACCTGGCCTCGACGGGAGCCGTCTCGCTGCTGGAACGCACCGAAGAGCAGTGGGCGCAGCCCGGCCCGGGCGGCATCACGGTCCGCGGCGGACGCCAGTTCGTCCTGGACGCCCGGGACCGGGTCGAGCACCTGGCCCTCGGCAGCGGCTGGGACGTGGAATACCCCCGCAGCAAGTGGCGCCTGCGCAACCTGGGCATCCAGCCGGGAAAGAACGTCGCCACCATCGACTTCGCCCCGGTCAGCCAGCCGTGGCTCGCCGCCCTGGCCAAGCGCTGGTGCCGGTGGCGGCTGTCAGCAGGGCTGAGCCCCGGCGAGGTGTCGCAGGGCGTCCGGGCAATCCGGAAATTCTCCGCCTTCCTGGCGGCCCATGCCCCCGGCGGCGGCCCGGATTCCATCGCCCGGCCGCTGCTGGAACGCTACCTGGCCGACCTGTCCGCCAGCCTCAGCCCGTCCAGCTGCCAAGGGCACATCTCGGCGCTGAACGGGCTCTTCCGGGACACGCGCCGGCACGGGTGGGACAACGGGGCGCTGCCGGCCGCCGCGGTGTTCTACCCCGAGGACTACCCCAAGCTCGGCCAGCGGCTCCCCCGGGCGGTCGCCCAGCACGTGATGGCCCAGGTCGAGAGCCCCGCGAACCTGGACCGCTGGGACAACCCCGCCTACCGGCTGATCACCGTGATCCTGATCCGCTGCGGACTCCGGATCTCCAGCGCCGTCAGCCTGCCCTGGGACTGCACCGTCACCGATCCTGACGGCGCCCCCTACCTGCGCTACTGGAACACCAAGATGAAACGCGAGGCACTCGTTCCCATCGACGACGAGCTCCCGGCCATGATCGGCGCCCAGCGCGACCGCGTCCGGCTCCGCTGGCCGGACGGCACCCCCGTGCTGTTCCCCCAGCCGCAGAGGAACCTGCCCGGAAACCGGCCGGTCGGCGGCGCCACCTACCGCGGGGCCCTCTACTGCTGGCTGGCTGACTGCGACGTCCGCGACGAGCACGGGGCACCGGTCCATCTCACGCCCCACCAGTGGCGGCACACGCTGGGAACAGTCCTGATCAACCGGGACGTCCCGCAGCATGTCGTGCAGAAAATACTCGATCATGACTCACCCGCCATGACAGCTCATTACGCCCGGCTGTCCGATAAGACCGTCCGTGAGCACTGGGAACGGGCCCGCAAGGTCAACGCCGAGGGGCAGCCCGTCCAGATCAGCCCCGACGGCCCGCTCGGCGACGCCGCCTGGGCGAAGCAGCAGTTGTCCCGCGCCACCCAGGCGCTGCCGAACGGCTACTGCCAGCTGCCACTCGTCAAGACCTGCCCGCATGCGAACAGTTGTTTGACTTGCCCGATGTTCCTGACCACGGCGGAGTTCCTCCCGCAGCATCATGCCCAGCGGCAGGCCACCCTGCAGATCATATCGGCGGCCGAGGCCGCCGGACACGATCGTGTCGCCGAGATGAACCGGCAGGTCGCCGGCAACCTGGGCAAGATCATCGCGACCCTCGAGGACGAGGGAACGGACGGGAAGGAGGAGGTCGCCGGTGCGTCCTGACCCGCTCTCCGAGGCCGCCGCCCGGCGTCACGAGCTGACCAGGGCCAGGGCCGTGCAGGCCCTGCGGGAGCTCGACCGGGCCGGCACCCCCGTGACGTTCGCCGGCATCGGCCGGGCGGCAGGGGTTTCCCGGTCATGGCTTTATACCCAGCCCGACATCAGCAATCAGATCCGCCGCCTGAGGCAGAAAACAAATGGCGCCGGCTCCGCCGGCGCCATTCCGGCCGGCCAGCGATCCACCGACGCGTCACTGCGCGCCAGGCTCACCGCTGCGCTCGACCGCAACAGGCAGCTCGCCGACGAGAACGCACGGCTACGGCGTCAGCTCGCCCGCGCACTCGGCGACCAGCGGTCCGCCGGGGTTCGATCAGGTAACAATCCAGAGGGGTGAGACAGCCGCGATCAGGCTGCGAGCGTCCCGTCGGCGACACTGTCCACGACGGGACGCCGCAGGTCACGGCCCCGGCTGACACGGAAGCTCAAGATAACGTTGCTCCAGGCCGAGGGACAGCACCGCGACCACGCTGTCGTCGAGCAGGTCTTCGCCGACGTCACCAGCGGTCCGCTCGCTCACATGCCCTCCGGCTCGTTTCCCGCCAACGCTGCCTGGCTCACCTGCGCCGCCATCGCCTGCAACCTGCTGCGCGCCGCCGGAGCCCTGGCCAGCCTGGCGTACGCCAGGGCCCGCGGCGCCACGCTGCGCCGCGACCTGATCAACGTCGCCGCCCGCACCGCCCGGTCAGGGCGCGGGCACATCACCCTTCACCTGCCCGAAGGCTGGCACCGCGAACACGAATGGATGACCCTGCTCGCTGCCGCTTGCGGCCCGCCCGCAGCTGCGGCCTGACCAGCCCGGACCCGGTCACCGCATCGCTACGGCCCCAAGCGGCCACCCGAACCCCGACCCCAAGCCAGGAACCCCGGACAAGCCGCAGAACAGGCAAGCGGCGGAAAACGAACGCCCAATTCACTGCCAAGATCAAATCAGCCGACCGCTGATTCCGTCCAGCCACCATCCAAATCCGGCCGGTGGATCGAGGCTAAGGTGAAGCCGAAGAAGGAACTGCCGGATCCTGGCGCCGTGCTGGACGAGGTGACAACGTTCGTCGGGCTGGCGAAGGACGGCGCCTACACGGCCGGTGACCGCCGGGTGCCTCACGCCGGCCGGGATGGTTGACCTTGCCTGCGACATGAAGAGTTATGACTGCTTCCACTCTGATGACCCGGTGGAGGCCGCCAAGTTCGTGGTTTCTGATGCCGTCGCCGTGCTGTGGGAGTCGGTGCTGCGTCATGACGGCTTCGCGGCCTTCGCCCGGCGCGTGCCGGAGCAGCTCATCCGCTGGGAGTCGGCGTACGGCTGGACCCGGCGGGGTTACGGCCAGGTGCCGGAGAAGGAGACAGCCCTGGCCGTTCCGCTCGCCCGGCTGCTCACCACGCCGGACATGTGGCGGACGTTCGCCGGATCCTACCTGGACGCGCTGGACACGGCCGGACGGGCGGACCCGGGACGCTCGCGCACCGTGTACGGATCTTTCGATGAGACGCGCTACCGGCGCGGCGAGCGCGCCAGGGACCTGGCCGCCTGGCACGAGATGCTCCTTGACCGGTTCAGGGGCACCCCGGAGGACGAACTGCTTGACCGGCTCGCCGCGAGCCTGGCGCTGGCCGGGCCAGAGCTCACCTTCCTGCGTGCGAGGATCGCTGAGTGCCGCGGTGACGTCGCCCAGGCCGCCGCGCTCGTCACCGAGTGCCTGAACGAACGGCCCGGTGACCAGGAATACATTGACTTCGCGGTGGAAGTCGGTGCATCCCTGCCGCCCAGAGCCAGGGAAATCCATGCCGAGCGGGTGGCGGCCAAGGAGTTGGTCGCGAAGGCGTACCGGGAAGAGCGGGTTCACTCAGACTGATGCCGCAGCGGCGCTGGCCGCGGTCAGGTTGAAATGCGCGGGGTCGTAGTCTTCGCCGGCCAGGTGCGCATCTCGTCTCGGTCCGGGCTGGCGGCCCGGCGACCAGGTCCTGATTGACAGTGGCCAAACGACTCGGCTGGGTTAACTCGGGCCGCGGCGGGTCGGCTCCGCGTAGTCCAGAGGTACCGGTCGGCGTGTCCATCCTGTGCCACTGTTCATCAGCGGCTCGCTCGGCCCGCTTGATGAATTCCCGTCCCCGCAGCTGGCTTCACTCTTACGGCGCGGCACGCCGCGATGGGTCTATGGGAGCACTCCGGGAGGGACTTGCACTCCAATGTGCCTGACCTGGGATTTTACGCGGTTTCTTATAGCGCGATGCTCGAAACCGCAGGTCAGGACTATGTATACGTGTCCGAGGGGCGAATGCACCAAAAAGCCATTACAATGCACTACCCTTGACCAGCGAGTTTGTGGTTTATCGCTGTTAAGTACAAGGTGCCGGACCTATAGTCAGCTTGCGTCAGCCGCTGCAGCCGTTTTCGGCGTGGCTGTAGGGATCGCGCCGAAATGCCGTTCTGAATGGCGACATTCTAGCTGCCCATCCCCAGTCGGCTGTGTTTCCCATGAGGTGCTGCAGCGGCACGGAATCCTCTAGTCCCGCCTCGCTCCGCCGTGCTAGGCCGGCTACCGGCCGGGCCCGGAGAGTCAGGATCTCGCCTCCGGATCGTCGTCGGATAGCCTGTTCGGCCGTGGGGCTGGGGCCGCCGGCTCTGCCCCGGCCTGGAGGGTTGGGTAACCGGGCTGGTCACCCTGCGGCGGGCCCAGGGTGAAGGGGAATGTTGGCTCGGAATAGGCGGAATCCTCGTCGCGGTAGGCGTTCGTCTCCCGGTAGGCGTCCTCTCGGAACCGCGTCTCCGGGTCCCGCCCGCCATCCGCGTCATCCGGACCGTTTTCCCGGACGACCGGGCCATCTCGGTCCAGCGCGGCCATCAGGAGGGCATCGCCGGAGCTCGCAACGGAGCTGAGGTACTCCGACATCTCGCCTTCTGCCTTGCGCCTTGCCGCTTCCAGCTCGCGGAGCTGGCGCTCCGTTTCCTCTGCGGACCCGGCCGAGCCGGCCTGCTGGGCCAGCCTGATGAAGGTGATGGCCTCCTGGCATAGGCGCAGCCGCTTCCGCTGGAAGCGGTACAGGTCATAGTTGCTCTCGGGGGTCGGCTCGCAGACTCTCGCGAATGCGGCCAGCTTCTCCGCCGTTCCCGGGGTTGGCGGCCCGCCTTTCGCCTGCCGGAGCAGCCCGAGAACCGTATCGGCGGACCCGGGCGACCCGGCCGGCGGGTCAAAGCTGAGCTGCCCAGGGTCGGCGGTGCCGGGAAACAGGTAGCACGCCGCCGAGGCGACGACGGCCCCCAGGCTGCGTTCGATCAGCCGGGTCGGCAGCTCACCGAACCGTCCCTGGTCGCCCGGTGCCCGGGCTTCCCGTCTCAGCGATTCCTCCTCCATCTCGAGGGCGAGGTCGACCACGATCTCGCCCGCTCGCTTCACCTCGTCCGGCTGCGGGGCAAGATCACCTGTGTACCGGTCGGCATCCAGCATGACCACCGCGTACAGATGCCGGGCGCGAAGCCGCTGCGGGTTGTCGGGTTTGCCTGCGGTCGCGGCGAGCACGTACTCGAGCAGTCGGCGGCCGTCTCGCACCGACTCGGGGTCGTCGGTGGCCAGCAGCAGGAGCGTCGCCAGGTTATAGGCGGCGGCGAGGTTGTCCGGGTCGGTCTGATAGGCAGCCGCGTACAGCTCCCGGGCCTTGAGCAGCCGGCGCTCGTCCTGCCAGGAACAGCCCGCGGCGAACTGCGTGAAGCTCCGCCAGCTCCGGGCCCCGCCCAGGCTGTACTGCGGGTAGCGGGTGAGGATGATCCAGGCCGCCGCCGCCGTCGCCAGCGGGGCGAACCGGGCCGCGACCGGATCCCGGACCGCCCCTGGGGCGGGCAGGCGCAGTTCATCGTGCCAGATGGTTTCACTCCCACCCGGCTCGACCTCGCCGTGCACAGTCGCGATTTTCAGCCGTACGCCCCGCTCGCGCAGCAGCACCCCGGTCAGCACTCGACAGCGGCCGGGGATCTTGTTGAGCAGCCAGTTCAGGTACCGGCCTAGCACCGGCCCGATCGGGCTGATTCCGTCGGTGACCGAATGGACGTCGAGCTGGCTTTCGTAGGGGCCGGCGATATCGAGCCGCAGCGTCCGATCGGCCTCGTTGCGCGCGCGCTCGTCCGCCAGCCGCTGCAGCTCGTCCAGCACTTGCCGGCGGAATCCGCCAGGATCGATGTCGGCGGCGGCGTCGGCCAGGCTGAACGGCTGGATGTGCAGGCGGCTGCGGAGTCGGGGATACAGCCAGGGCGCTATGGTCAGCAGTAGCGCTAGCACGAGGCCGAGCGTGACCGGGATGGCGAGCCAGTCCCAGGCCGTCCGCAGGGAGAAGCCGCCAGGCTTCGGGGTCGCGGACACTGCGGACGGCGACGAGGCCGCGGGCGGCGACGAGCCCGCGAACGCGGCGGGGACAAACCCCTTGGGCAGCTTCAGCAGCGGTACCGCGTTCAGGGCCTTCATGATCTGCGTTCCCGCGTCCGCGGTCAGGCCGACGGCGAACAGTTGCTGTGCGTTGGACAGCGCGGTGATCGCGGTGCGTTCCGGGGCGCATTCGGCGGTCTGCGGCAGGCTGGCCTCCAGGGCCTCGGCCTGGCTGAGCGTCAGTTGCCCCGACTGGAGCTGCCGGGCCGCCGCCGCGCACGGGTCGGCCGCGGCCGGGGCCGCCGCGGCCGAGGCTGCCCCGGCCGAGGCTGCCCCGGCCAGGATCGCGACGGCCGCCACCGAGACGGCCAGCAGCCTGAACCTGGTCCGCCGCCGGGTCACGGCCCGCTCCCCGGTGCGTGGCCGTTGTGTGGTCCGGTGGCCGCGGCCGGCACGTACTGCTGGAGGAAATTCCCGGTAACCGGCGGCACGGGATGGCCGGCCACGGGAACGGCGTCAGAGGGGCGCAGTCGCGGCCGTCTCGGCCACCGGGCGCGACGCCCCTGGGCCGGGCTGCCGCCGGCCGGGGCCCTGGTCCAGGCCGTGGCCAGATAGGCCGTCCCGTACTGGGTCACGACTTGGGGGCGGACGTTGGCCCAGGCGGTGCTCTTGGCGCTTTCCATCCGTTCCGCGTCGGTAAGCGGAGCCGTGAGCGCGTCGTAGCGCTCTTCATCGACCTTCGTCAGGCCCCGTTCATAGCTGGTCGGCTCGCCGATGCTCTGGAAGATCTTGGTCAGCACGGGGAGAAGCTCGAACATGGCGAAAAGGAGGAAGAGTGCCCACCGGGCCGCCTGCAGGTCGCCACTTCCCGCGGTTAGCTGGTCGAGGGCCTGCAGCCGGATCAGCAGTCCGTTGGTGGCGCCATTGGCCGACTGGAAGTTGCTCAGCAGAGCGTCCTCTTCGGTCTGGGCCGCCTTGAGCTGGGCTTGCGCGTTCGGCAGCGCGCTCTTGGCCTGCCCCAGCCGAGCCGCCTGCGAGGTCGCGCTGGCGGCCTGCAGTGCCTGCTCGCGCTCTTGGATCTGGGTGGTGAGGCTGGCGATCTGGGTCTCGTCGGCGTCGTAGCGCTTCTCGCTGGCCGCCGCGAGCGGGCCGGATCCCTTGGGGGCGCCGCAGCCGCCGTAGAGCTGGCACTGCCACGCCTCGTAGTCCGTGGCGGCGACGCTCTGCTCATTGGTTAGCTGGATGGTCAGTCCCTGGACGACTGGGTCGCTGTCAGGGTTCAGCGGCTTGGCCCCGTTGGAGGTGATGACGCCCTGCAGGTTGGTGACTATGGGTTGCCAGGTGTTGATCCGGGCCTGAATCGCGCTGTGCTGCTGCGAGTTCAGGAAGTTGACCTCGTTGTTGTCTTTAATGATCGATATCTGGGTCTTGATCTCCGACTGGAAGATCCGCAGCACGATCGGGGTCGAGATTACGACGCCAAGCAGCAGCGCGAGCGCGACGCGAGGCAAGGCCATCCAAAGCAGGTTGCCCGTTCTTCTCTTCCGTTTCTCCGCCCTGGCCGGCTTGTTCTGCTGCGTGGTGCTCGTTGGCTGGGCGGTATTCCCCGCCTGGGCCGGGTTGTTTGGCTGGGCGGGGCTGTTCGGCGGCGCTAGGTTGGCCATCGGGACCATGGAGCTTCCGGACCGCTGCATCGACCAGCATCCGGTCAATCGTGATGATTCCCAGGCCCCAGGCCAGCGCGAACGGGATCGCTGCTAGGGCGCTGACGCCCAGCGCCGAGTGCAAGGCGAACCACATGGAAACCGTGGCCATTGCCCCGGTAACCAGCAGCATGGAACCCAGGGTGGTATACCGGGCGCGGTCGCCGGGAAAGCGGGCGAGCACCTCGGCGTCGGCCCCGGAAAGCCAGACCGGCAGATTTCGCATCGCTTCCTCGGCAAGGTCGGGATTTCAGTATGCGTCATCTGGGCGAGCTTATGAATGTTTACTCGTTCAAATATGAAAAAGTAGTCCAATATGGGTGTTGTTGGCTGGACCTGAGCATCCCGGGCCAGATGATTAGGCGAGCGACGATATGAGCAGGCGAATTGTGCCGATGCGCGTTAAATGATCAGCTAGCCGACCGAGGTGCTCCGGGGAGCAGTAGGGTTGGGGCCGGGCGGTTCGCCGCCACCCAGGCGCACCGGCGCGGCGCGCTGCGGCCAGGACGCGGCTGCGACATTGCGCGGCCAGGCTGTTCGTCGGCAGTAGATCAGCCCGGCGCATAGTGCGTGCTGGCACATCGCCGGGCCCGCGGGCGATCTGAGTTGAGCCACCCTGGTGCGCAAGTCAACTGGGGCGGTTGATGGGCGGCGCTGCGCGAAGCCGTGCACACGGTCCAGATGATGCTCAAATGGCTGGTTATCTGCTGTGCTGGCGCTTAGGGGGGTGCTCCTGGGAGCCAATGCGCCTGAGCCGACTTGAAGCCTGCGGGCTGTCGGAGGGGTACGTTAGCATCGGTTTCATGGTGCGTCCTGGAAGCTGGTCCAGGCCTGCGGGTGGAAGTCCCGTCCGGGTAGACACCGGAGTGCCCGGTAGCAGGCCCCGGTTCGTCGTTGAGCCTCGTCAGATGTATAACGGAGGAGCCGAGCCGCTCATGTCACGGCGAAGGCCATGTCCGTCGGCCCGGGCGGCCCTGGACGCGGCCGGGGAGATCCTGGCCGGGCTGGGGCTGGAGCTGCACCCGGATAAGACGAAGGTGGTGGATCTCCGGGAAGGCCGGGAGGGGCTGGACTTCCTCGGCTGCCATTTTCATGCCCGCATGCCGGGGAAGCTGTGGGAGCAGAAACGGATCGTCCGTTACTACCTGCACCGCTGGCCCTCGCAGCGGGCCATGAAGCGCATCCGGGAGAAGATCCGGGACCGCACCGGCCGCAACCGCACAGGGGTGAAGGATATCCGCGAGGTGATCGCGGACCTGAACCCGCTGCTGCGCGGCTGGGGTAACTACTTCCGCACCGGGAACGCCGCCATCAAGTTTCTCCAGGTCGACCGGTATGCCGCGTGGCGG
>Ga0302177_10000737_pt1 | contig 24175 bp, 21 predicted proteins | sample I_Palsa_E1_2_FD_198780 | JGI IMG/M metagenome (GOLD analysis project Ga0302177, IMG submission 198780) | Peat permafrost microbial communities from Stordalen Mire near Abisko, Sweden - I_Palsa_E1_2 | ecosystem: Environmental > Terrestrial > Soil > Palsa > Peat permafrost | place: Sweden... | reverse complement strand
GCGATGGAACCGTAGGAAAAAGGGACTTTGCGAATTCTGTGACAACCCAGCGCGTCCTGGAAAGGTCGACTGCCCAAAGCACAGGGAAAAGCGCTCTGCGGCGAGACAGGCCCTCAAACTGAAGGTTCTGGCCCACTACGGAAAACGCAGGACGGCTGTTTGTTGCTGGCCAGGCTGCGGTGAGTCTGATCCGGACATGCTGACGATTGACCACGTGAACGATGACGGAGCGGAGGATAGACGGCAGACGAGACTTGGAGGAAAGACCTTGTATTCACGACTGCACAGTGAGGACTGGCCTAGCGGTTACCAAACTCTGTGCTGGGGCCACCAATGGAAGAAGGAAATTCTCGGACGACGCACCGCTTACTGACTCCGAACAAGATCCGCTGACTAGCGCCGAGCGGCTTATGGCTGATTTCCGCGGCACGGGGATGACGGTAGGGCCGCATCCGATGTCGTACTGCCGCGCGGCTATGATGAAGCTCGGAGTGCGGACGCGCGTATGAGCTCGAGCATCTTCCGGATGGGATTCGCTTGCGCATTGCGGGAGCCATTATTGCGCGGCAGCGGCCGGGCACGGCGAAGGGCTTCGTCTTTCTGAGCGTTGAAGATGAAACGGGGATTGCGAACGCCATTATTTCGCCCGATGTATTTGCGGAAAATCGCGTCACGATTGTGAGCCATCCGTTTCTTCTGATCGAGGGCAGGCTGCAGCATCAGGACAATGTTATTTCGGTGGAAGTTGATTCGGTCGAGGCGCTATCGATCCCTGCGGCTGCGGCCACCTCGCACGATTTTCACTGAACGCGGCGAAACGAACCCTGTTCGCTCCGGATGCAAAAATCACAGCCGGATCGTGGCCGACAGGCTTTCAAACCGCAGATTATGGCTGCCTGGTGCCGCCGCCCAGCACAATTATGTGAGGATCATGGATGGCTGTTCCATCTACGATAACGGAATAATCGTAACGTTCCGTATAACCTCCTAAGTCCGCCACCGGCAGACTATTTACATCTCCGTCGCCACTAAAATCTGTGGGCGGCCCTTGGAATGGATAGCCATCCTTATTAAACCTAATCGTAAGTTTGTGGCCGCGAAGGTGCCACTTTACGATTTCGCCCGGGCACAACACCACTGGTTTTAAAACGTCGGTCCAAGGGTCCGGAAGATTTACATCATTGGGGGCGCCGCAATTGATGGTGTAAGAACTGGCGCTGGGGCCGTTGCCGGAAGGATGTTTGCCGCAAGACGCAAGAAGGAAAGACAACGTGACGATCAGGGTAAAGCGACCGGCCAGAGTTGTGTGGCTCATGGCATCTCCTTTTAATGTTGAGTTGAAGGGGCCGCGAGTAATTTCTGGAATCTAGGATCACTACTGAGATTGTCGAGATTGGGCGTGTCGCGCAATGTTGCGGCGGAGTATCCTGCCGCAACTGCTTTTTCCAGGAAATCCAGCGAGCGCTCTTTCTCGGCGAACTGGTTATACACCAGAGCCGCACTGAACAACAGATCCGGATCGCTTGGGGAAATGGATAGAGACTTTGTGATGTATTCGACTGCCGGATCGCGCTCGCCCAACATCGCGTAATCAACCGCCATATATCCCAGCAGCGCGGCGTTCCTCGGATTAACCTTCGCTCGCTCACCAGCGAGCTTGATCGCCGTATTATAGGCAGAGGCCGCTTTCGGCCGTTCTCCCGGTGACCAATAATAGGCGTCTCCAAGATTCCCCCAGATTTCATAATTTTTGCTGTCAATCGCCACTGCTTTTTCGTAGACATGAGCAGAATCGGAAAATCGACGAAGCTGGAAGTACAACGTGCCGAGGTTGGATGTATTCTCCGCGGTCGCCAGGATGGAAACCGAGCGCTCAAGCAGTGGGAGCGCCTTTGTGTATTGCCCTTCCGCCAAGTAGGTAATTCCGAGGTTTCCGTATCCAGCGTAGCCATCGGGCACAAGAGCAGCCACTTGGGAAAACATTGATTCCGCGTCGGCGTATTTTCCTTGGCCCAAATAAAGCTCTCCCAGCAAGTTGTAATTTGCCCAGTCGTTCGGCTTCAGACTGATGGCTCTGCGAAATGTTTGCTCGGCTTCGCCGGGCTTGCTCAATCGCTCATACGCAAGAGCCAGGCCCTGGTAGGCTCGGTCATCTGTGGGCTGCAAAACCGCGGCCTCCTGATATTCCTGGGCAGCTTTTTCGTATGCGCCGGTTCCGTTATAGACGGTTCCTAAGCAGTTGTAGCCCGCAGCCTCTTCCTTCCGGAGCCGTACGGCGCGCTCGCAATTCGATTTTGCCCGGCTCACCCAATCCGAATTTCTGGTGAGATCGTATTCGCGCCAATATGCTTCGCCTAAACCTGAATACGCCAAGGCGTAATTGGGGTCGACCTCCAAGGCGTGATTAAATTCGGCAATTGCGTTTTCTATGCTGCCTGGCTTGAGAAAATCTTGCAGGTATCCCCGACCCTGCAAATAGAAATCATAGGCATTCGGCTGAGTCGTTCCATGGTCAGTCAACTCTTCGCGTTCGCCAGGGCCTAGCTCGATTTGAAGCGCGTCTAAGACGCCGTCGGCCACTTTGTCTTCGAGCGCGAAGGGATCGGACGCCGGCGCCGTAACTGTACCTCCGCGTAGTTGTTTGTGTCGATTCGCATCGACGAGAGCGTAGTTCACTCGAACCATCGTCCCGGCACGCTCGACGTTCAACTCCAAGCCTAGAGTCGCGCCAAACCTCTGGCTCGCTTCGTGCAAGGTTGTGATGTCGTTGGCCCGGATCTCACTCGCTGGAACTACTTGCAAAGGATGATTTTTGCTCAGCTGCATAAGTCTGGAAGTCAGCGTTTCTGTTAATCCGTTGCCAAAGGCAGCATCAAAGCCGTTGCCCGATTCATTTAAGGGCAATACGGCAAGCAAATTCACCCGGGAGGCGGCGACCGTTAACTGCCTCTTCGGCATTCGCCATATTGCGACGCCAGCGCCAAGCATGGCGATGGCCAGCACCGTGACGAAGTAAGTCCAACGACTTCGCGATTTTCGCGTTGCAACGGAAACGGAGACGATGCCATCGGAAGTGGTGATTGATTCGAGCGCGGCACGAAGTTCAGCCGCGCGCTGGTAGCGGCGCGCCGGTTCTTTCGCCAGGCAGCGCATGACTATACTTTCAAGGTTTGCAGAAAGATTGGCATTCAGTTCGCGTGGCGGTTTGGGCGTGTTATTCAGAATCTCCGCGATCAGGGCAACGGGGCTTGCGGAGACGAAGGGCCTCCTTCCGGTCACGGTTTCGTACAAGACGGAACCGAGGGAGTAAATATCGCTGCGAAAGTCGGCCGGCTCACTTCTCAGTTGCTCGGGAGACATGTACGGCAGAGTTCCCGCAACTTCCGGGATATCTCCGTGACTCTGAGTGAGATCGTTCTCGCTTTTCCGAAACAATTTCGCCAAGCCGAAATCGAGAACTTTAATGTCGCCCTTCGGCGTGATCATTATGTTGCTTGGCTTGATGTCGCGATGAACTATCCCAACTTCCGCTGCGTCTTCCAACGCGCTGGCAACCTGCACACCGATGCTGACGACTACTTCTTCTGGTAGACGTCCCTGCGCTAGCTTCTTGCCGAGCGTATCTCCTCTGACATATTCCATCACCAAGAAGGTGACTTCATCGTGGGTGTCGAAATCATAGATATGGGCAATGTGGGGATGGTTGAGTTTGGAGAGTGCCAGGGCTTCTCTGCGGAGTCTTTCTCGAGCGGCTGAGTCGTTGAGCAGACTATCTGGAAGCAGCTTGATTGCGACATCCCGGTCCAATCGCTGATCATGGGCACGGTAGACGACGCCCATACCGCCCGCTCCGATCTTTTGGTCGATGCGGTAATGGCCGAGCGTCTGGCCAATCATAGAAGAGTTCCAGCCTCTGGCCGCGCATCTTATTCTGCGACTATATCCAAGTCAACGCCGCTCACCCCGCGACAAGTGGAATGCGCTTTCCCGTGAGCGATCGGAAAGCCCGGAGTCGATGGTCGTGCTTGTGAGCCACGCGTTTCTTTTAATCGAGGGCCGGCCTGCAGCATCAGGACAACGTCATCTCGGTGAAAGTTGATTCGGTCGAGGCGCTATCGATCCCTGCGGCTGCGGCCACCTCGCACGATTTTCACTGACGCTGTCGCGGAGACGACGACGGACGCCATCCGACGGCAGAGCTATAACGCAGCCGATTATCGTTTTCTCACTGGGAGCAATTGTTCAGCCAGACGCAAAAGAACATCCAATCGACAGAGACTGTTGTCAGCAGTCGCGGCGCTTGGATGTTCTTTGTTCAACAATGGCGACTATTGAGAGAGGCCCATTAGCGGAGCGCCCCGCTGCTAAAACAGCGGTCCGATCATGTACACGTCGTCGCAGGCCAGGTCGCTTGGGTTCGAGCAATTCCCTGACGGATAGGCCATGTTCGATGAGAAGACAACGTACCTTCCGTCGCGGCTGAGGGCGGCCCGCTGCTGTCCCCAGAACGAAGAACTATCATCTCGCGTGCGTGACCAGGCTATACGGTATACATCCCCAGGCGTTCCTCCAAGTCCTGAGGTATTTCCAACGCTGCCCACGTTCACAAGAATCATTTCGCTTTCGTAGGGGAACCAGCAGTTACCGGGAAACGCACTACCCGCGCTTGTGAATTGACTGCATGACGTGTTCGTGGGAGCCACGTAGTTCGAGCTTGTTGTCCACCATTCTGGCGACTTCGAACGGCTCGTGTCATCGTAACTGATGAGCGCCCATGGCTGACTTGGTCCCGTGCCCGCGGTGCTGATATGACCGCCTGTGTATACAGTCGTAAAGACACAGGCTACATCATTGTTCAAATCATTCATGCTGGAATGGCCGCCTTGTTGTGAGCACGGGTCGTTTGCGTGGTTTCCGTTTGGTGACGGGTCCCACAATTCCAAGAACAAATTATCTCCACCGGTCAAGCTCAGGAACGAGTCCGTGTGAGTCGTTCCACTCTGCATGTTAAACATCGTTCCAGCAGAAGTGATGAGGTCGATACAGGACTGTCCGGCCGCGAACGCGGACTTACAATCTGCGGATACGTTCGGCTCTGTATTCGAGTGCCATTCGACTTCTACGCGATCGTCGGTGGACATGATGATTTTGTGGATGCAGCCATTCACGATATCTGTCACACCCATTGGGAATGGAGCAGCACCAGAACCGCTGTATTCCGAACCGGAATGAACGGTACAGCTTCCACTCGTCGATGTCGTGAAAATGGACGATTGCGTAAGGCTGTTCAGGTTGAAGCTGAAGATGTCCACATTCACTGTACCGCTGCCCGTGTGCTCGCCAACCAGACCAATTGTTGTTCCGTCCAGCGAGATGCGCGTCTCGTCCGGGACGGTGATGTAACTATACTGCGAGAACGTAAACACTGTGGAGATACTGATCGTATTCGTTCCGGTAATTTTCGCGCTCATCAGGGAGTTGTTGTTTGTGTAATAGAACAGACCCGGCGTTGTGGCTGACCACATGTACTCTACCGTAGGAGTCGTTGCCGACGGCATGTTCGCATTGTTTACAACCACATTTCCATTCAGACCGATGACGCACCATCCGCCACCGCTTCCACATGTCCCGGCCCCGGCAACAAAAATATATGTGTCACTGCTGTCCATCGGTTCAAGTGTCGAGTAATAATGAGCCGTATCACCACCTACAGTTAGGCGCTTCACCACGCAGCCTGTGCCGCCCGACGCTGTGCCCAGCGCGTCTGTATAGGTACCTCCCACGGTAGAAGGCGGTGTAAAGGTGGCCCAATCGGATGGCATGTGTCCTTTGCCGTCATCCTCCAAGCCGCAGATTGGGGCACCGGTGGTTGGTGGGGTTCCTCCTCCTGCGCCTCCGGTCGCCGCTCCTGCGCCCGACAAAGAGATCATCGTAGGGGAGCCAGTTGCATTGCTCGATACGGATATGCTCGCGCTCGCACTTCCTGCAGCCGTCGGGGCAAACGAAACGGTCAGTGTGGCCGTCTGGTTGGGTGTGAGCATCGTGCCAGCACTCACGCCGCTCGCGCTAAAGGCGCCGGCGGGTTGCGTCACTCCGGAAATAGTGACGTCCGCGCTTCCAGTATTTGTAAGTGTCACGTTTTGCGAGCTGTTGCTGCCTACAGTCAAGCTTCCGAAGGCCACGCTCGCCGGATTCGAGGTAAGGGAGTAGCTGGCGGCGACGCCAGTTCCGCTCAATCCGAACGAAGAAGTCGAAGTTGAAACGCTACTCGTCAGCGAAAGGGAGCCGCTTACGGCTCCTGCAGACGCTGGAGAGAAGACGACGTTAAACGTCATGTTCTCGCCGGCTGCAATCGTCGCGGGGACCGCGACTCCATTGATGCTGAAGCCTGCGCCGGACGCGCTGGCCGCGGAAACCGTCACGCTTGCCGTCCCGGAGTTTGTCAATGTAAAGGGTACGGATGATTTACTGCCTACGAGCAGGCTGCCGAAATTGATACTGGAGGGACTCGCCGAGAGGGCGACTTGTGTTCCGGCGCCGCTCAGGGCAATGGTGGGGTCCGATGTGCCAGCCTTGATCGAGATGCTGCCTGACGCGTTCCCTGCCGTCGTGGGCACGAATGCCACTGTGAATTTCGTGCTTTCTCCGGCAGTCAGGGTCAATGGGGTGGCGATCCCGGTGACACTGAAGCCCGTGCCGCTTGCGCTCACTTGCGTGACCGTAACGCTGCCGTTTCCCGTATTGGTCAAAGTAGTCGATTGACTGCTGCTCGTCCCGACAGCCACATTGCCAAAAGCGACGCTCTCCGGATTTATCGTTAATGTGCCGGATGTGCGAGGAATCCGGTGCCTGAAACCGGCAAACTCCGGTTGCTGCGCGGCCGCGCTGGCGTACCCCGCACACATATATAGCACCAGAATCGCTAGTACAGCAGCGAGGGCAGAAGCTGAGACGGCGCTGCCGGGGCGTTTTTGGTTTTGTTTCGGAATCTTTGAAATGGCACGAAGAACAGGAAGGACTTGGTGATTTCGTTTATATGAGTTCATACGGCAGTGTAGGCACCGAGCTAGTTACGGTACTACTGGACCAGAGGACAAACTAGGAGCAGGTACGAATGGGCACCAGGAGCCTGTCCGGAGAATGTACTATCTTTGTAGTGCTATCAGATCTGAGTGCGCGAACGCAGGCAACAAAGGAGATAGGTTACCGATGTAGAACTGCGTGATGGCAGTTCCGATGTGAACAGCGTTCCAAATCCAGATACGACCACGTCGCGTGTGGCGTACCTGTACCTTCGAACGCCATGATCTTCACATTCATTTGCCGCTGAGTGCGGAAGTGAAACTGGCGCAAATGCGGCCTCAAGATGAAGCTTTGTAGCTGAAGAGTGTTTGGCATTCTTTGCGGAGGAAGCCGCCGGTTACGGGGATGATGTGATTGCCCTTTTCAAAGACGAAGCGGCAGGAAATTAGGCAGGCGCGCCACTTGTAGACGTCCGTGCCGTGCTTCCTGCCGTAAGCGGCGATGTCTTCCTGGGAGACGCCGTAGACGACGGCGCCAATTCTGGACCAGACGCAGGCGCCGGCGCACATGGCGCAGGGCTCGTGAGTGGAGTAGAGAACGAAATCGGGAAGGTAGCGGCCGTACCCGCTTGAAACATATTTGAGTGTTTCCAATTCCACGTGCTTGATGCTCGATCCCGATGTCTTTACGCGGTTACCGGCATTGGCGATGACGACTTCGCGTTTGCCGACAAGGCGTGTGATGACGGCACCAATTGGATAGTCGCCTCGATCACCTGCGCGCTTGGCCTCAGCGATCGCCAGTTCCATGAACTTCGCTCGCGGCTTGTAGGAAGCGGGGATCATGCACATCGATTATATCCGTTTGTTGGAGAAGTCTCCCGGTATAGCCGCGGATGTGCCGTGCGTATGTTACGAGCGCGAATAGAGCGTTTCCGAGTTCCTAGTTTGCGCATCGCGATCCATCCGAGGACTCCGACGAAGACTGCGGCGCTTCGGCTATTACATTCGTGACGATGCGTATTGTGTTCCCCGAGGCGGGGGCCTCGGGACTCTGAATTGTGATGATGCCGATGCAGATGTAAGCCTCAACCGGGGATCTTCTCCTGTCGGTGCTTGCGCCAATATTGGCGCGCCTGTATTGTTGGTCGCTCTAACCGCGGATAAATGCTGTCTGAAAGAAAGAAGGAGCACTCCCGAGTGGAGCAAGCGCGACAGGTGCATTCGCAGCAGGACGGATATGGCTTGCGGCGCGAAGCGCTGTCGCCGATGGAGACTTTGGCGCAATCCATCTCGACGATTGCGCCGACTGCGACGCCGGTGGCCACCATTCCGCTGGTGTGTGCGCTTGCCGGAAACGGGACGTGGCTCGCGTACGCGCTGGCGACGGTGGCGATCTTGCTCGTCGCCCTATGCATCGGGCGATTCGCGCGCTATTCGGCATCGCCCGGGTCGCTCTATAGCTATGCTGCGTTGATTTTGCCGCCATGGCTCGGGGCGATCGCCGCGTGGAGCCTGCTGCTGGCCTATGTTGCGACGGGATCGAGCGTGATTGGCGGGTTTTATCACTACGGCAATCTCTTACTGCATGTCACTCACGCGCCTGTCGCCTCGGCGGTGGCGCTCGCGATATTTGTTACTGCCGTATCAATGTGGATCGCGTGGCGCGACGTGAAGATTTCGGCGCGGCTGATGCTATGGATCGAAGCGACGTCTGTGACGGGTATCCTCGTCGTCGTTGCGCTTGTACTTTTGCGGCACGGACAGCATTGGGACCGGAGTCAATTGCATTTGGCTGGAGTGACGGGCAGCGGCTTGCGGCTTGGACTTGTGCTCGCGCTCTTTAGTTTTGTTGGGTTCGAGAGCGCGACGACATTGGGCAGCGAGGCGCGCAATCCGTTGAAGACAATTCCGCGAGCGGTGATACTGAGTGCTGTTTTTGCGGGCGCGATGTTCACTTTCTGCGCGTACGCGGAAGTGCTTGGATTTCAGGTGGCCGGCCAGGATTTGGGAACGAGCCCGGCTCCGTTTCGTGTGTTATCGGAAGTCGGCGGGGTGCCATGGCTCGGTTTGCTGATTGATATTGGGGCGCTGATTACGATGTTCGCGGCCACGCTGGCGTGCATCACGGCGGCGGCGCGCGTGCTGTTGCTGATGGCGCATGGCGGCATCGCGCACGGGTCATTGCGGTCGACGCACGTCCGCAATGAGACGCCGAGCCGGGCGATCGTCGTGACGGGCTTGGCTGCCGTGCTTCCCGTGGCTGTGCTGGCGGCGCGGGGCGCAAGCGGGCTTGACGTTTATGGCTGGCTTGGATCGCTGGCTACGTACGGATTTATTGTGGCGTACGCGCTGGTGTCGATGGCGCTGCCGCGATACTTGCTGGCGCACGGCGTGCGGCGTGTGGGGATGCCGATTCGAATTCTGTCGTGGCTGGGATGCGCCGCGATGCTGCTGGCGCTGGTGGGCAATCTTTATCCCGTGCCGGAGGGGCCTTACGGAAAGCTGCCTTATATCTACCTCGTGTATTTGGGCGCGGGGATGATTTGGTTTGTGTGGAACGTGCGGGGGAGGAAAATTCGTTTGGCGAAATGACGGGCGCCCGACTTGTGGTTGGGCGACGGTTTTTGGCGCGCGAAGGTACCGCAGATCCCTCACTTCGTTCGGGATGACAACTTTCTTCAGTGTATCTGTCATTTGCGGCATGACTGAGGTCATGCCCTGACGTGACACTGCGCTGTGGATAACTTCTAGGCTGTGGATAAGTGCGATTCATCCGCTTGACACTTCCGGATTAAAAAAATAGATTCCGCGCATCCAAATAATCCGTTTCGGTTCCTGAATAAGTCGAAATACTCTGGCGCAACTTTTTTCGTTCTGGAATTCGTGCAAGTGCAAATTCTAGGAGCCGCACCGAATAATGAAAATCATTCGACGTTGCGCTTTCGCCATCGCCGTACTTTTCGTAGCTCTCGCCGCACTCACATTCTCCGCGCAAGCGCAGCAAACACTCGGCGGCATTACCGGGACGGTCACAGATAACAGCGGCGCGGTGCTTCCTCACACCACGGTGACGCTGGTTGGTGACCAGACGCAGCTGACACGAACAGTGGTGACGAACGACGAGGGCTCCTATCTCTTTGTTGATTTGCCCATCGGGACGTACTCGCTGAAATTCACGCATGAAGGATTTGAGACGGAGAACGTTCCATCCATCGCCGTGCAGGCGAACCGCACGATGACGGTGAACACGGGACTGAAGGTCGGCGCGGTGACAACCACCGTCACCGTGCAGGTGAATCCGCTTGTGAATGCGGTGGATACGACGAACGGGTACGTGCTCGACAAGGAGCAGTTCGAAGCCATACCGCTGCCGACGGGAAGCTTCACGGGCGTGGCGATTCTTTCGCCGGGCGTCAACGCGGAACTGCCGACCGGCACCGGCGTGAATGCCGGCTTGGGCAATCAACCGATTTGGGCGAATGGGCAGCGCGATACCAGTAATACTTTCCTGCTCAACGGCGTTGACGCCAGCAATCTATTCAACGGCAAGAGCACGAGCGTTGTTCCGTCGGGCCGGCTTGTCAACAACACGGGCGTTGCCAATGCTTCCAATTCGACGGCGGAAATAGTCCAGAGCTCGGCGGCTCCGTATTTGGCGATTGGACAGGCATTGCCGACGCCCGCGCCTGAAACCGTTCAAGAGTTTCGCGTGAACACGTCCATGTACGATGCGGGGCAAGGGTCCACGAGCGGCGCGCACATTGATATGAGCACGGCGTCCGGCACTAACAACATTCACGGCAGTCTTTATGGCCACCGAGGCACGGACTGGCTGAATGCGGCTCCTTATTTCTACAACGCAGATCCCAATATTCCGGCGAGCGAGAAAGTTCCGCAACTGCATCGGTACACGGCGGGCGGAACGCTGGGCGCCCCCATCATCAAGAACAAACTTTTTGGGTATATCTCCTACCAGCACGTTCACGCGTCGGATTTGGAAATCGGAGCGATACGGGGGGTTGTGCCATTCGGGCTCACTGACGACAATCGCACGCCTGCGGGGCTCGCGGCCATCTCGAACGCGAATTTCTTCTCGTCCGTGGATCCAGTTGTTGGAACGGCGCCGAACGACATCAGTCCCGTGGCGTATGCGCTGCTGAACTATAAGCTGCCGAATGGCCAATACATGTTCCCTTCGGCAAACCCCAATTTCACGCCGACGATTACATTTCCCGAGAACTATTTCACCACGCAGCCGGCCTATTTCATATCCGATCAGGGCGTGGCAAATATCGATTTCCTGGCCACGCCGACCGACACGCTGTCGCTGAAGTATTACTACCAGCATGATCCGACGACCGCGCCTTTCGCATACTCTTTCGTCGAGGGCTTCAAGCAGCACTTGGACGCGGGCAGCCAAGTGGCGTCAATCACCAACACGCAAACGCTGACACCTAGTTTCAACGTGGCGGAAGTCTTCGGATTCATTCGGGAGAAGGTTTACAGCACGATCTCACAGCCGTTCACTGCGGCGGATTTGGGAATCAACGCGTTCGGTTCCACGTATTTCCCTGGGATCACGATCGTTGACGATCTCGGGAATTTCTCGCCGTCGAACACGGGTGAGGTGTTCAATGCGGCGATGAGCATCGGGATGGGCGCGGCTTCGCAAGGCGCGTTCACTGGAGTTTTTCAGAACCGGTTCATGCCTTCCGCCCAGGCCGTTTGGACTCATGGCAAACACACGGTCACGTTCGGCGGAAGCTTTTCGTACACGCAGCTCAATGCGCGGGATGAACGCACGAATAAGGGCATCATCGGGTTCGCGGATTTCTCGCAGTTCCTTCAGGGATTGGACACGCCCTACTCGTCGAACGGCTTCATCGCATCATCGTATCTGCAAGGCGACGCCAACCGCTACTACCGCACGAACGAGACGGGCGAATACGTTCAGGATAAATTTCAGATCCGTTCCAATCTCAGCGTGAGCGCTGGACTTCGATTTGACTATCACGGAGGATTCAAAGAGAAGTACGGGCGGCTTTATAACTTCGATCCGAGCCAATACGACTACGATGCAACGGCGGATATGATCGTATCGAACGGGTTCATTATTGCGGGGAACAACAAGGATTTTCCGTCCAAAGGAGTGAGTGATTCGACTCTGACGGGGCGGCAGTGGGGATTGGCTCCCCGGATTGGAATCGCGTGGAGTCCGAAGAGATTCAATGACAAGGTGGTGGTGCGCGCCGGTTGGGGTATGTACTACGATCGCGGCGAACTCTTCACGTATCTTTCTCCGGGATTCGCGGCGGGGCTTATCCCAGGCGGACCATTTGGCGTGAACCAGTCTCCACCGTGGGTGAATTCCCAGGTCTGCACCACGATCGGCGACTACTACGAGGGATTCATTCCGACGTGCGATCCGAACTTTCCCACAGGCGGTTCATTTTCGAACCCGTGGGGAGCCGCGCTCCAGGCGCCTCCCACCGGCGATCCATCCAAACTGGTTCTGCCAAATGCGGCAGCAATCGAGGGCGGCGCCCAGCTTTTCTCTTTCGCTGACTACAACCGGAACAACAAGCTTCCTTACACCATGAACGAGACGATTGATATCCAGTGGCAACCGCGACGCGACCTAGCCTTCGACATCGGCTACGTCGGCAACCTGGGGCGCCACGAGGTGGTGCCAATTCCGTTTAACCAAGCTGGCATCGCAACGCCCTCAAAGCCAATTCACGGACAGAACTACACCTACGGCTACGTCGTCCAAGCGCCTCCCGGCTGCAATCCCACTCTGAATCCGGCGGGCTGCTCCTACACGCCTACGTGCAATCAGACGGCGGACATGGGCTGCGAGCCTATGGGGCTTCCGGATGGAACTTCGATGCTCGAGACGTATGACGGCGGGAACATTGATCTGCGCGTTCCGTATATCGGTTATTCATCGGAGTCGGAGTCGTATTCAACGCTGGGAATTTCGACGTACAACGCGCTTCAGGCCCATGTCGAAAAGCGAGTCAGTCATGGGCTTCAAGTTGGCTTTTCTTACACCTACTCCCGGGCGACGGATGAGCAGAGCGCGATGGGACTCTTCTATAACGGCAACAACCCGCTTGATCTGCATTCGGCTTACGGGCTCTCGGACTTCGACCGGACGAATGTGATCAATTTCACGTATCTCTATCAACTGCCAAATTTTTTCTCGCCGAATTCGTTTAAGGGCAGAATCACCGACGGTTGGGCCATTTCGGGATTGACCGTGCTTCAGAGCGGCCAGCCGTACAGCGTGATTGATTATAGCGGCGCGGTCGGCAGCATTTTTTACGGCGTGTCGGACGGCATCACGAACCCGATCGTGCCTCTTGCCCCCGGTTGTACAGCCAAGAGCGCGCGAACTGGCGCGTCCGGCGCGGGAAGCACTCCGGCACTGAATGCCGCTTGCTTCACGCTGCCCCTGCTCAATCCGGGCGATTTAAATGGCGCAATTCCGCCGGGAGATACGTATGAGACAAACTTCATCCAATCAGGACAGCGCAATATTTTCCGGCAAACGTGGCAGAAGCGGGCGGACGTTTCGATCATAAAGACGACGCAAGTCACGGAGCGAACATCCGTGAGATACAGCCTGGATATCTTTAATTTGACGAATACGCCGAGCTTCGACATCCCGGTCGACGACGTGACGCAAAATTTGGATTTTGACGGGTTTCCGGTTTACGGCTCTCAGCTCTACGCAAGTCCGACGCTTAGCGGTTTGGGCATCACGAATAAGACTATTGGAAGTCCGCGGCAGATTCAGATGTCGTTGCGGCTACTGTTCTGAATTTGCGTTTCGGGATTGACGCGCATCCGCGGCTGAAGCCGGAGAGATTGGAGCGCGGGGTTTTTCGGAGCGCTGAAGCGCTCCTCCCCTGCATGAATGCGGGGGCTCCCACCGATCAGCGCGCATCCGCGGCTAAAGCGCGAGTGCGACGACTCAGTCGGCTTGGCCGATGTCTTCGTTCCAGACTTCCGGATGGGACTGGATGTAGGCGGTGAGAAGCGCGGCGCACTCTTTGGAATCAAGATCAATCACCTGCACGCCGAGCGAACGAAGCCAGTCAACGCCGCCTTGAAAGGTGCGGCTTTCGCCGATCACGAGGGTGCCGAAGCCAAACTGGCGGACCAGCCCGCTGCAATACCAGCAAGGCGCGAGTGTGGTGACCATAATGAGATCGCGATAGCTGCGCTGGCGTCCCGCGCGACGAAATGCGTCGGTTTCGGCATGCGCCGACGGGTCGCCTTGCTGGACGCGACGGTTGTGTCCTGCGCTTACGAGGCGGCCAGCGGCATCAAAGATTGCGGCGCCGATCGGGAGTCCGCCTTCGGCGAGACCCTGGCGAGCCTCGGCGAGGGCGACGGCAAGCATCGCGGAGTAGTCAGGTTTCGTTGGCATGTGAGCAGTAATTTGCCGTCTGAGATAATGCCTGTAACTTCGGGAAAATTGAAGCGTGACGGCAACGGAGGCGATAGATGAGCCGCACTCGAGCATTTCGATTTGGTGTTGCGGGCCCGGTTGGCTCGGGGAAAACGGCGCTGGTGGACCGGCTTAGCCAGCGGTTGTGGCCGCGATACAATCTCGCCGTCGTCACTAACGATATCTATACAAAGGAAGATGCAGAGTTCCTAATGCGGCAAGGAACTTTGCCGGCCGAACGCATTCGCGGCGTGGAGACCGGCGGGTGCCCGCATGCCGCGATTCGAGAAGATGCCTCGATGAATTTGCAGGCTATCGCCGAGTTGGAGAACAGTTTGCCGGGGCTTGAGCTGGTGTTCATTGAAAGCGGGGGCGACAATCTTAGCGCTGCGTTTAGTCCCGAGCTGGTGGACGTTTGGATTTACGTGATTGATGTGGCGGAGGGTGACAAAATTCCTCGGAAGGGCGGACCAGGGATCACGCGTTCCGATCTGCTGGTCATAAACAAAATTGATCTGGCTCCATACGTTGGCGCTTCGCTTGAAGTGATGGATCGCGATTCGCGCCGCATGCGAAAGGGGCGGCCGTTCTTTTTTACCAATCTGCGCGATCAGGGTGGTTTCGACGAGGTTGTGGTCTGGGTCGAACGGGAGATCAATGCTCCGTCAGCCGATCGGCATGCAGTAATTGACGCTCATGAGCCATATGTTGGAATTCCGCACAGCCACGCGCGCGAGCACGTGCACAATCATCACGATCAGGGTCTCGAACATGGGCATTCGCGCGATGATTTGCACGAGCATCATCACGAATGAGGTCACGTGGTGCAACCGAACGCTCGAAGCGCGAAAGAATTAGCAGCGGACGGTTTAGCCGAACTGCAACTTCTCCACCTTGCTGACAGTGCGCTCCCGATTGGATCGCTTGCTCATTCGTTTGGTCTTGAGACTCTGGTGTCCGAGGAGCTGTTGGACGCAGCGAGACTGCCAGATTTCTTCGAAGTTTATCTGCACGAAGCGGGTTTGGTCGAAGCTGTGTTTTGCCGGGAGGCGTGGCGTCTGGGAAACCTTGCGGCTGACGCGTTTTCATCGGCTTCTTGGCTCGAATTGAACGAAAAACTTTGCGCGCGTAAACCGAGCCGTGAGAGCCGCGCGGCGAGCGGCGCGTTGGGACAGCATTTTATTATGGCGGTGAGGAACCTCGGCGATTTTCCTGTGATCGCGGAGGCATTCGATGCATCGCAAAGTTCCCGGAGCATGGTTCATCACAGCGCGGCGTTCGGATTGACCGGTGGCGCACTGGAGTTTGCGCCCAATCGAGTGGTGGAGGCATTTCTGCATCAATCGCTTGCCGGACTTATTTCTGCATGCCAGCGGCTGATGCCGTTCGGGCAGCGCGAAGCGACTCGTTTGCTGTGGAAACTCAAGCCGGCAATGGTGGAGACGGCGGAGAAAAGCGCGCTGCGCACCGTTGACGACGTTGCAAGCTTTACTCCGTTGCTCGATTGGGGCGCGATGGAGCATGCGGCGCTCGCTACGCGGCTCTTCATTAGCTGATCGTATGGCACACGTACAAGAAGTGTTTTCCGCTGCGCGATCCGGCGCCAGTTTGGCGGGGCGCGTTGACGTGTCACTCTTTCTTGCGTTTGAGCGCAGAGAAATGGACGGCGTTACGGTGCTGAGTGAAGCAGCGCAGTCGCCGCCGCTGCGGGTTATTCGTGCTTTTGTCGCTGAAGATAAATCGGCGCTGATTCATTTGCACAATGTATCGGGAGGGGTTCTCGGCGGCGACAGGCTCGGGCTATCGGTTCGCGTTGGGGCCGGCGCAAGCGCGCAGTTGACGACTACGGGAGCGACGCGTGTCTATCGTTCAGGTCGCGACGCTCTTTCTGCGGTTCAAATCAACGACATCGTGGTCGAGGAAAATGGGCTGCTCGAATATGTGCCGGACGCGCTGATTCCGTTCGCGGGCGCTCGATTTCAGCAGGAGACGCGCATCCGACTCTCGCCGGGTGCGGGACTGTTCTGGTGGGAAATTCTCGCGCCGGGACGCGAAGCGCGTGGGGAGTCCTTTGCGTATGGCCGCGTAAGCCTGAAAACGGAAATTCGCGTGGATGGTAAATTGATCGCTCTTGAAAATGTGGATCTCGCTCCGGCAGAAATTCGTATGGACGCGATCGCGAGGCTGGGCGTATATCGCTACTGGACCACGTTCTACATCTGCCGGGCCGGAGTTCAACCAGCGAACTGGCTGGCTGCGGAAGCACATTTGCGCGAAGCCGCCGCGCCGTGGTGTAAACCGGGGGAAATGCTATGGTCCGTCAGTACGCTTCCCGCTCACGGCTTGGCGATTCGAGGGCTCGCGCGGAGCGGCCGGGAAATTCTTCCGGCGCTGCAGGCGCTCTGGCGCAGCGCAAAAGTGCTGCTGTTCGGACGGGCGCCAATTCTGCCGAGAAAAGTGCAATGACGCTTGTTCGTAGCAGACGTGTAATCCGTCGTAGCGAGGTGTTTCATGCATCTCACGCCGCGTGAGCAGGAGAAGTTGATGATCGTTGTCGCGGCCGATCTTGCGCGGCGGCGACAGGCGCGCGGATTGAAGCTCAACTACGTCGAGGCAGTTTCCATTCTGTCGGCCGAAATTCTTGAGGCGGCGCGCGACGGCAAGAGCGTCTCGGAAATCATGAGCTTCGGAAAGAGAATTCTCGCGCGCGCGCAAGTCATGGAAGGCGTCCCGGAGATGATTCATGAAGTACAGGTGGAAGCGACGTTTCCTGACGGCACGAAACTCGTCACCGTCCACGATCCAATTACGTAACGAGGTGCGCGGGTGATTCCGGGCGAATACTTGCTGGATGAAGACGCAGGACCGATCGAGGCGAACGCCGGGCGACGGACGGTGCGCGTCGTCGTGAGAAACACGGGCGATCGACCCATTCAAGCCGGCAGCCATTTTCATTTTTTCGAAGTGAATCGAGCTCTTGCGTTTGACCGCGGCGCTGCTTATGGCCTGCGCCTCAATATTCCGTCGGGCACGGCGGTTCGGTTCGAGCCCGGCGAGGAAAAAGAAATCGAGCTTACGGAATTTGCCGGCGAACAAATCATTCATGGATTCAACGGCCTGGTGGAAGGCGCAGTTGGCGATTCTGCGTTACGTGCGCGAGCACTCGATCGCGCCCGGCAGCAGGGGTTTCAATTCGAGCGGGAGAAGGATTGATGAGTCTCCGAATTCCGCGCCGGACGTACGCGGACTTGTATGGCCCGACACGCGGAGACCGTATTCGCTTGGGTGACACCGAACTTTTCATCGAAATCGAAAAGGACTTCGCCGTTTACGGGGACGAAGTGACGTTTGGCGGCGGAAAAGTGATTCGCGACGGCATGGGCCAGAGCAGCACGGCCGTGCGGGAAGGGGCTGAAGGCGCGCTCGATCTGGTTATCACCAACGCCGTGATTTTGGATCACTGGGGAATCGTGAAGGGCGACATCGGCGTCAAGAACGGCCGAATCGTCAAAGTCGGGAAGGCTGGAAATCCGCACACGATGGAGGGAGTCGATTACCAGCTAGTGATCGGAGCAGCGACGGAAGTAATTGCGGGCGAAAATTTGATTGTCACTGCGGGCGGCGTGGACAGCCACATCCACTTCATTTCGCCGCAGCAAATTTACGAGGCGATGTCGAACGGGATCACGACGATGGTCGGCGGAGGTACCGGACCGGCTACGGGCACCGCAGCCACCACTTGCACACCGGGCGCTTGGAATCTGGCGCGCATGCTTGAGGCTTCGGAAGCGTGGCCGATGAATTTCGGCTTTCTCGGAAAAGGAAATGCCGCGACGCGCGCTCCGCTCGCCGAACAGATTGAAGCGGGAGCGTGCGGCCTGAAACTGCACGAAGATTGGGGCACGACACCTGCCGCGATTGACGCGTGCCTCAAGGTCGCTGACGAGTACGACGTGCAGGTGTCGATTCACACGGACACAATCAACGAAGCGGGATTCCTCGAGGCCACGGTTGCCGCAATCGCCGGCCGCGCGATTCATACGTATCACACGGAGGGAGCCGGCGGCGGCCACGCGCCCGATATCATTCGCATCGCGTCGCACCCGAATGTGCTTCCCTCTTCGACCAATCCCACGCGGCCTTACACCGTGAACACAATTGCCGAGCATTTGGACATGCTCATGGTGTGCCACCACTTAAATCCGCTCGTACCAGAAGACGTTGCGTTTGCCGAGAGCCGCATTCGTCCTGAAACGATTGCGGCTGAAGATGTGTTGCACGATATCGGCGTTCTCAGCATGCTGTCGAGCGATTCCCAGGCAATGGGCCGCGTCGGCGAAGTGGTTACGCGCACGTGGCAAACGGCGCACAAGATGAAGGTTCAGCGCGGACCGTTACCCGAGGATTCGGGCCGCAACGATAATTTTCGAGCGAAACGGTATGTGGCGAAATACACAATCAATCCGGCTATTACGCATGGGTTGGCCGCGGAGATTGGGTCGATCGAAACGGGGAAACTTGCGGACCTCGTGCTGTGGAGGCCGTCGTTTTTCGGAGTCAAGCCCGAGATGATCGTCAAAGGCGGATTCATCGCGTGGAGCGTGATGGGAGATCCGAACGCCTCGATCCCGACGCCTCAGCCGGTGCTCTATCGTCCGATGTTCGGAAGCTTCGGCGCGGCCATCGGGGCGACGAGCATCACGTTCGTCTCGCAGGCGGCGGCAAAGAACGGGATCGCGGAGAGACTTGGTCTGAAGCACCGCGTCGCGGCGGTGAGCGCTTGCCGCAAAATCGGAAAGAAAGACATGCGTCACAATAACGCCACGCCCGCGATCGAGGTTGATCCGGAAACTTACGAAGTGCGCGTTGATGGGGAGCTGGCCACGTGCGAGCCGGCGACAGTTCTGCCATTGGCGCAGCGTTATTTTCTGTTCTGAGCGGCGCTGAGCGCCTGGTACGACTCCCGCGGAAAGCGAATCGGCTGCATCGAAAATTTCGATTGGACTTCGCTATGCGCAGTGCCTAGATTAACCATGCTGCCCGCACAAGGATGAATGATGCGGAGCTGTGGATGATCCCCCGAGGTTCGCTCGTTAAGAAAGCCGGCATCCAAATAGACATTCTCGGATACACGGGCGACTTGCCCGGAAACGCTCAATTCTATGACCCCATTTGCAAATCCGGTCCGAACGATCGTACCCCCCTCTTTCGTGCATTACAGACTTGAAAAGGCATACGACGAGATGTTTGAGACGCCGGGAGTCCCGCGCGCGCATTACGAGGCTCTCTACCGGACAATTCTCAGCCTGCCGCCGGAAGAGTTGCGGCGAAGCCAACAGGCCGCCGATCTCTCATTTCTACACGAGGGCATTACCTTCACTGTCTACGGAACGAAGGAAGGCACCGAACGAATTTTCCCGAACGACCTGATCCCTCGAATCATTCCGGGGTCGGAGTGGGTGCAGATCGAAAAAGGGCTCACGCAACGGATTACCGCGCTGAATCTTTTCCTCAATGATATCTATCATGACGAGAAAATTCTGAATGACGGCGTGGTTCCGCGCGAACTTGTGTACAGTTGCCGCCATTTCCGGCGCGAGATGCGCGGATTGAATGTGCCGCGCGATACATACGTCAGCATCTGCGGAACGGATCTGATACGTCTCCCGGATGGCCATTTTGCTGTGCTGGAAGACAATCTGCGGGTCCCGAGCGGAGTCTCTTACATGCTCGCAAACCGCAAGGTTCTGAAGCGCGTGTTTCCGACGATGTTCCGCGATTACGGCGTGTGGCCCGTGGATCATTATCCGCAGGCGCTGCTCGCGACACTGCGCAGCCTCGCCCCTGCGAATTCATCCTCGGCGCAGGATTTAAAGACCGTGCTTCTCACGCCGGGCGTATCGAATTCAGCTTACTTCGAGCACACGTTCCTCGCGCAGCAGATGGGGATTGAGCTCGTTGAAGGCCGCGATCTTCTCGTACACGACAACGTTGTCTACATGCGGACAACCGCAGGACTACGGCGAGTGGACATCATCTACCGGCGCATTGACGATGATTTTCTCGATCCGATGACCTTCCGTTCGGACTCCATACTTGGCGTTCCAGGCCTTTTCAATGCGTATCGGGCTGGAAACGTAACGCTGGCGAACGCTATCGGGACGGGCGTCGCCGATGACAAGGCGATTTACGCGTACGTCCCCGAAATTATCCGCTACTACCTTGGTGAAGATGCAGTGCTGCCAAACGTGCCGACATTTTTGCTGTCGGACGCGGCTCAGCGAAGCCATGTGCTCGAGCATATGGAGGAAATGGTGGTCAAAGCTGTTGGTGAGTCGGGCGGCTATGGGATGCTGATCGGCCCGCACAGCACAGCCGCGCAACGAGATGAGTTTCGGAGCCGCATTTTGGCCGATCCTCGCAATTACATCGCCCAGCCAACATTGGCGCTTTCTTGTGCGCCATGCCTCATTGATGGCGAGGTTGAGTCCCGGCATATCGATCTCCGGCCATACATTTTGTGCGGTGAAAAAGTGAGTCTCGTCCCTGGCGGATTGACACGGGTGGCTCTCCCGAAGGGTTCGCTGGTGGTGAATTCGTCACAGGGCGGCGGCAGCAAAGATACGTGGGTTCTTCGCGAGTCGCGCGAGGTAGAACCGCGACGCACGCAATCGGGCGCGATTCCTATCGGTCCTTCGCCCTTTCGGAGCCGCCTCGTCTCATGAGGCCGCCGAGGAATTATTTCGACCAATCGTTTCAGCGGGACACCGGAATGCTATCGCGGGTGGCCGACAGCTTGTACTGGATGAGCCGCTATCTTGAGCGCGCGGAACATACGGCCAGGCTTGTGGATGTCGAGCTTCAGTTGTGGCTCGATGAATCGCTGGATGCGGGCGCCGGACGCTGGCGATTCTTGCAGGACGCGCTGCAAGTGCGTTTGCCGGAGACGGGACCCTCGATCGCGACGAACCCCGTGCATGTACTGGCATTCAGCCGCACGAATCACTCGTCCATTCTTTCGTCGATCGCCGCAGCGCGGGAAAATTTGCGCCACGTCCGGGAACAGTGCAGTTCCGAGATGTGGGAACAACTCAACCGGCTGTATCTCGATGTGATCAAGAGCGGCTCCGACGAACGGCATGCGATCAACTCGCACGAATTTTTCCAGTCGGTGCAGGATGGCGCTCATCTTTTTCAAGGGATCACGGACGCAACGATGAGCCATGGCGAGGGCTGGCAGTACATCCAACTTGGCCGCTACGTAGAGAGAACTGACACCCTGGCATGCCTAATCGCCAAGCATTTCGAGCGATTTCCCGCGCCTCCCGAACAGTCGGTGGAGAGCGCGGAATATCTCGAGTGGATCGGCCTTCTTCGGGGCTGCGGCGCTTTCGAGGCGTATTGCAAAACGCACACGGCGGAGATACGTCCGCTGCGCATCTCGGAGTTTCTCCTTCTCAACCCTGAATTTCCGCATTCCGTGCGGTTCGCGGTGGAGCGAGTAAATGCCGCCTTACACGTGATCGGCGAACTCACCGAACGTCGCGCCAAATTGCCCACCCGGATTGCGGGCCGACTTCGCGCGCAGCTCAGTTTCACGCAGATCGAAGAGATTGTAGCGCAAGGCGCCCACGGATATCTCGCCAGCATCCGGAGCGAGTGCGGACGAATTCATACCGCCATTCACCAGATCTACTTTGATTATCTGGTCGAATCGGAGTTGATCGCTTGAACCAAAACGCGGCGCTGGCGCGTCTTAGTCGAGGGGGCCTTTCAGCATGACCTACTCGATTCGCCACGTTACGAACTTTCGCTACGAACCTGCGATCCGAGAAAGCTTGATGGAAGTGCGCATGCAGCCGCGCAGCGACGCGCGGCAGCGATGTCACACGTTTCTGCTCGACGTGACACCGCGAACCAACGCCATGGCTTACCGCGACTTCTTCGGAAACACGATCCATCATTTCGATATTCCCGGCCGTCACGCACTCATTGAAGTAAAAGCCGAAGCCCTGGTGGACGTCACGGCCCATCCGGTCCCCGAATCTTCCGGCGCGGGCAGTTGGGAAGAGCTCGACGCGCGGATTTCAACGGGCGAGCTCATGGACATGCTTCTCCCCAGCACGTTCGCACTGCCCACGGAGGAGCTCGATAAGCTCGCGAAAGAAATTCGATGGGAGCGGCGCGGCAATCCTTTTGACTGCGTACTCGAATTGAACGAGGCGCTCTTCCGAAGCATCGAGTACGCGCCCAACACGACGGAAGTGGATTCGCCGATTGACGACGCGCTGCGCGCCCGGCGCGGCGTGTGCCAGGATTTTGCGCACATCATGATTGCGTTGTTGCGCAAACAACAGATTCCGGGCCGCTACGTCAGCGGCTACTTGTTCCACGCGAAGGAAACCCACGACCGGTCCTCCGCGGGCGCGACGCATGCCTGGGTTGAAGCATATCTGCCGTCACTCGGCTGGGTGCCATTCGATCCGACCAATAATCTTTTGTGCGAGGAGCGGCACATCCGCGTGGCAGTCGGGCGGGATTACGCTGACGTGCCCCCGACTCGCGGCGTTTACAAAGGCGAAGCGGAGAGCGAACTTTCGGTGGCTGTGACTGTTTCCAAGGTCGATTCACCCGCGCCGCAGGAGTTGCCGCCGTCAACCGTCATTCGCTCGAGGCCCGTGAAATATGACTCAACGGATTCCGGGCAGGATCAACAGCAGCAGTAACCATCGCTGCTTCTCCACGTTCAAAGCCGGGATCATTTTGCAGCTGTGGCGTATCGCGTGCGATGCCGTTTGCCCCAGGCAGACATTAGTTTCAGAATCGGCCGCAAACTCTGTCCGTGGCGCGTGAGTGAATATTCGACGCGCGGCGGGACTTCAGCATGAACCGCTCGGTCGATAATCTCGTCGCGCTCGAGTTCGCGAAGATGCTTCGTCAACATCTTCTTGGACGTGCCGGGGATCAATCGCCGCAGCTCGCTAAAGCGGCGCGTTCCCGTTTCGAGATGGAAAATAATCAAGGGCTTCCATTTCCCGCCGATAATGTTTGTCGTGAGTTTCACGGGACATTCGAAGTGGTCCATCGCATCCCCCGGATACCTGGCGACCAAAAGGTGCCTACTAGTCAAAAAGAGACTTTAACCTAGAATCGGCGGTCGCGGGAAATGCGGCCTCGATTGTTCGTGGTCCCGATGGCCGACTGTGATTATCGAGGGAGGATCCCATGTCGAACAAGCGGCCGGTTGTGCTGTATGGAGCGAGCGGATTTTCAGGGCGCCTCGTTGCGGAATTCTTGCGCGAGTACAACTTGCCCTTCATCGCTGCGGGGCGAAACGCCACCAGAATCGGGGATGTGATGAGCCACGTCCCGGGAATTGAAACCGCGGACTACGAGGTGGTGGAAGTAGGCGGTTCAGTGGACGAACTGGCCAAATTGTTCGCGGGAGCGAAGGTCGTGTGCAATACGGTCGGCCCGTTCATTTATCACGGCCCGGTGGTGGTCGAGGCTTGCCTGAGGGCTGGATGCCATTACGTGGATATCGGCGGCGAGCAAGCATGGCACCGGCAAGTCGCGGAGGAATGGGGCTACAAGTTCGCACAGAAGCATCTTGTCGTCGCGCCTGGAACTGCGTTCATGTCCGCGCCGAGCGATGCAGCCGCGAGAATCTGCATGGAGTCGGGCGCGATTG
>Ga0302177_10000733_pt1 | contig 24274 bp, 19 predicted proteins | sample I_Palsa_E1_2_FD_198780 | JGI IMG/M metagenome (GOLD analysis project Ga0302177, IMG submission 198780) | Peat permafrost microbial communities from Stordalen Mire near Abisko, Sweden - I_Palsa_E1_2 | ecosystem: Environmental > Terrestrial > Soil > Palsa > Peat permafrost | place: Sweden... | reverse complement strand
GGAGAAGGCCGTGATCCCGTTGCTGGAAGCGGGATGGGAGCAGGGGTGGCTCGCCATCCGGCAAACGATGCAGTTTGACGAGGCAGGTTTGCCCGACGAAATTAAGGCCCGACTGCGGAGTCTGGAAAAGCGCACGAAGCCGAAGACTCTCGTTGGACGCGTTAAGGCGATTGTCCTTAATGGCCATGCCGCTGGCGTTGATTATGCTGACGGGGAAGACGTTTCGATCGGAGACGAGCGCGCCGAGCGTGTCGCACGCGAGCTTGGCGAGTCGGTGGCCGTGGATGCTGAGGCTTTAGCCACCCTGCTGCCTCTAGTCGTAAGCAACAACCAGGGGAGGCAATGGATGTTCGGGTCAGGCCTCGCGACCGGCACGAGTTCGATCGACGGCTGCTGGGCGGCTTTGGTTCCCGTCGATGCGCTGCTGGAATGGTGCGAAGAGGGCGGACCGGAGCGATGGGCGCATGTCGCGCCCCTTCTGCCCGCGTTTGCACCAGGGGGTGATGAGGCGGGGCTGCGGTGGTCGGAGGCTGTGCTAATTCTCCTCGAGCGAGCGCCCCGACCGATCGATGTAGCTGCATCACTTGTGGATCTGATCAGGCCCATGAGCTGGAATGGGTCGCGAGCCGAGGCGATTAAGCAGCGCTTGCCTTTGCTGGACGCGTTGGCTTCAATGCTTGGGCCTGAGCATGCAGAGCATATTGCTGCTTGGAGGAGCCAAATTGCCAAAACGATAGAGCGGGAGGCACGGCGCGAACTGGAGGAGCATCGGGCTAACAACGAACGCTTCGAATAGAAGTCTGTTCCGTTGGCGCGGTCCAGGTGGGTGCCATCGCACTCCTCAAGAGAGCAGTGCCGCTCCGATCTCCGCTGCCATCACCGGTAAAATCGACGTAAGGTAGGCCGCATGATTCAGTACGTCGCCGAGGCGCAGGGTCTCTGGTACGAAGGCAGCGGGTCATGGCTGCGCCGGATCCAAGGTAACCCAATGATTCTTCCTCTGTCTGTGGCCGGGAGAGCGCCCGGCCAGGAATTGTTATTCCACAAAGATTATTTTAATTCAGCGACACGAATTCGGCGTGGACGAGTGTTCGAGAAAGATGTACGCAATGGTTGGGCTGCAGATTGCGTAGCGCGCTTTCCCGATCGCGATTTGAACAATGCGGCCAACGACTTCAATGTGAATCGCGCGTACAAGACCGCAGACATCCAGATCAAGCCTGGAACGGAGATCGAGCTTGGGGATCATGGCAGCGGCTCCCGGTGGATTGTCGTTCTTTCAGAACGTATCGGCCTTGAAGGGCACTTCCTCACGCTCAAGTCGAAGACGCTGTTCGGCGTCCTTCCCGAACTAGTCCCTGACGCGATTCCGGAATCCAACAGGCACGATGTCGTGGGCTCGCTCAATGCCGTAGTTGAGGCAGCATCGGTGCAGGCACCGCAGTCGGTGATCGACGCCTGCCGGAACGCTGCGTGTCATGTGGTCAGCGCCATGTTTCCCGATTCGAACCCGAATGGTAAGAACGATCTTGGTAAGTTGGTGAAATACCTCGCCAATCACAAGATGGATGCCCTTGCTCATGCAGGCGATCTGATCAACAGGCTGCATAGTCGCGCTAAAGCCAATGCTGCCGCCAGTGGTGGCATCCGACCTGTCTCCCGCCGGGATGCAGAACTGGCTGTTGGCGCGATTGCGTTCTTGCTTCAGGACACCGGGTGCGCCGTCGATGCTGCCGGCCGTGGGTCGCGACTATTTTAGCTGGCAGCATTGGTCAGTTGCTGCAGTGATGGTGGGTCGGTACGCTCGCGCATTCTTTCCTCTCATGCATACCCGTATCACTCCAAATCGACTTCGAACTGATGGCCGGCTACAATCAATGGATGGCTGGCTTAGCGACGGGCAGGCCTCGAATGCGCGCCAAGTAAAGGTTTGCTCGCGCCCAGCGGTTTCGTACACCGAATGATCATCCTGAAAGGTTCGCTCATGAGCTCCCAAGCTCCACTGGGATTTTTGAAGCGGGACATGAAGCGGGTTTTCCTCTCCCTTGCCTTTGGCGTGCTGGCTACGGCCGGTGCTGTAATTTCGTCGCCCGCAGCGCCCCTAGTGTCAGCGGGACCAGTCATCCATATCGGGGATGTCGCGCGCTTCTATAAAGTCTACGATGCTGCGCACGGGCATCCGACCGCGCAAGAACTCCAGCGCGAATACATTGATCCTGGCTCACCAGGGCTTCATCACCTTTCCCATGTACGCAATGTAAACGGTGAGACGATCGCCAAGGCCATCGCCTCCCATCCGCAGATGTTCGCTGACGCAAGGCCCTGCATGGCAGGTTTGCCGCGCGTGCGAAAGCGCGTGGTGGCGGCGCTAGATACATTAGCACGCCTATATCCGAAGGCCGAGTTTCCGCCGGTGACGGTGGCGGTCAGCCGCGGCAAGCCAGCTGGCGAGGCCGATGCCACAGGTGTCATCATCGGTTTGGAGGCTACTTGCGCAGCCGCGTATCTTAATCCCAACGTGGAAGACCGGTTCGTGCATGAGATCGCGCATGAATACGTCCATGTCCAGCAAGCACTGCAGTCGCCTGCCTTCTACAACGACCAGAAACCCACGGTATTACAGGCGTCTCTGATCGAGGGCACCGCCGAATTTGTTGCCACCCTTATCACCCATGAGATTGGGTTTCGCTCCCCTTACGCCTCGGCCGACCAGGCGCAAAACAACGAGGTCGAAACCAAGTTCATCGCCGACGAGAACAAGACTGATCTGTCACAATGGATCGACAACGGTACGTTGGCGACGCCGGGTGATTCGGGTTATTGGGTCGGCTATCGTATTGTCAAGTCCTATTACGAGCATGCCGCGGATAAGCGTCGTGCTTTGCACCAAATCATCGAAATGAAAGATGCAAGGGCATTTCTTGCTAAGAGCGAATGGTACCCTGGCATTCAGCTTTGACAACATCAATGCGTACGACCCCGAGGCTGGGCTTTGGGCGATCTGGTGGATCGATGGCCGCAATCCGCACGGCGCGCTGGATGCACAAGGTCAATGGCCGCTTCATCCATGGCGACGGAACTTTCTACGCGGATGACACTCTCCGTGGCAAGCCGATCAAGGTTCGTTTCGTCTGGTCGCATATCACGCTGACTTCCTTGCACTGGGGGTAGAACTCGACGGCAATTTTCCCAAACACCCTTCCAATGCCGACGCACCGGATGCAGCAAATTTAAGTGGCCCAATCCCAAGGGAGCACCAGTCAATCGCCCAGTGCACGGCGCAACTGCTCAGGTGACACCTTCGCAGTTTCCATCATTTTCATCGCCGCCTCCAGAATCATTTGTTGCTCAGCTGTCAGTGCTTTCTCGCCTTCGGTGGCTTCGACCGTCAGCAACCCAGCAAACACGCGCATGTTCTTTTCGTGCTTGGCAAAAAGTTTGCGCAGCATCTTGATCATGTCGTGAGGGGGAACGTAGGTTTTGGTTTGGGCGAATTGACGAGCTGGCGAGTGGTTCAGCGATTTCGATGTCTCCTCAAGTGCATCTTTGGCGAGCGTCAAAGCCCCCGCCACCGTGCGCTGAATGTCGTGCAGGCTGGTCCAGCGGCCAATGCGCGCTTGCAACAAATCAAGAATTTCGATGGTAGAGCTGATGTGGGTGACACCCCTAGCCCAAGTGGCAGGCTCGCGGTTCTCCAACTTGGCGGCCTCAATTTCGGCAGCTTGTCTCTTTGAGCGGCGGCGCGACGAGAAGATCCAATCTTGCGGCCCTGTTGCAAGCCCTCGCTCGGCGTTCTTTCGCTTTCGATCAATAAGAATTTGTTCCGCCCACGGTTCAAGCGGCAACACAAGTAACTTGCCATTTTTGACGTTCTCTGGGCGGAACTTGATCACACGATCATCGAAGTCGGCATCTGACCAGCGAAGACGCATGGTTTCCACGCGGCGACTACCCAAAAGCAGCAAGAGCATCACGTAGTCAGCTGTGCAGGCGAGTGTCGAATTCTCATCGTGGCGCAGTCGTTCAACCTCTTGCACATACTCGCAGCCTTCGTTTCTATCCAGGCGCAGGGATCGGGTGCGCTTCACTGGCTCCGGGATCAATCCTTCGTTCTGGATGCGCCAGCCCTCTCGGATGATCGGGAGGTTCACCTAGCCACGAGGCACGGTCGTCCGGTGTACGCCTCTGTGGCATCCGTTACTGACGAGTTGAGTCCGATTGACGCTGACCTCGACCTCATTAGCGATCTCCTGGGAGACGCGCGCGAGGCGCTGGCTACTCGCGACTACAAGCGAGTGGATCACCTGATCACTCGTTATATGCAACTTCATGATTTGCACGAGACTCAGCGCGGTGAGCTTGCGATTGGTTTGCTCAAGGCGGACGTTCACTTCTTGGAGGTCGCTCAGACGCGATTGCTCAAAGGTGTGGGTGAAGAATTCGAGGCACAGCAAGAAGGTCAATCTGCCAGTAAGCCCCCCGCTCTTGTAGCAGCCGGGCCGAAGTTGTCAGATGTTCTGCCCCGGTTCCTTGATCAGATGTCGGTCACCAATGGTTGGCGCGTGTAGTGGTCAACTAACCCCGGACACCGGGTTAAGTTTTTCCTCGGCAACTGCCGGTGCGAGGCCACCGTTAAACTGATGCGGACGAATCTGGTTGTAGCGTTGCATCAAGTAGTAGCTGATATCCCGGCCGGCCTCCACGGCGGTGGTGTAGCCCGTCGACGGTATCCACTCGGTTTTCAGGCTGCGAAAGACGCGTTCCATCGGCGAGTTATCCCAGCAATTTCCACGACGACTCATGCTCTGTTCGATGCGATAACGCCATAGCCGCTGCCGAAATTTTCGGCTCGCATATTGGCTTCCTTGATCGGAATGAAACATCACGGCCGACGGTCGTCCACGCTGCTCAAAAGCCATCTCCAGCGCCTTTACAACCAGGTCGGCATCGGGGCGCGTGGAGAATGCCCAGCCAACGATCCTGCGCGTAAACAGGTCCAGCACCGCCGCGAGATAATGCCAACGTCCTTGCGCCCACACGAACGTGATGTCACCGCACCAAACGCGGTTGGGCGCCTCAACGTCGAACTGGCGGTTGAGGCGATTGGGAACGTCGACACGCTCTACGGTGGCTTGTTTATACGCATGATTCCCAGGCTGCTTGCAGATCAAACCAAGCTCAGCCATCAGTCGCCCGACCTTGAAGCGCCCAATCGACGAACCTTCCTCGCGCATCATGCCCATGATGCTGCGGCTACCTGCCGAACTGCGACTGTCGACGAACAACTGGTGCACTTGGCTGCGCAGGGCCATGCGCGGCGTGTCGATGCGATCGCGCCGCTGTGACAGTGTCCTGAAGAAATACCAGCGGTCGAGCGTGATTCAGGCAAACAAAGGATGAAGGGAACTGGTGTTCAATGTGCCAGTACGAATATCCAAGTCGCTCATGCTCTTCGCTGGCGCAGTCAGGACACAGCTTGAGCGGATGGTATCCACCCACTCGGCTCGCCGTGATCCCTAGCCGCATCTTCAAACTTGGGATAGATCCTTCAGTGATGAGGCGGATCGTTTCTTCGGCTTCCATGTCATCAATAGTCGGCAAGAAGTACCCCAAGAGTGTGTGACGGAGCGCCAGTTCACGCGGATGACCCAGCTGGCCGCGAGTCCTTTGCGTCAACGTCCAAAGATTTGCGGGAAAGTCATGGCATAGGGCAGCGTATGGTGTGCCGAAGAGCCGGTAGCTGGTCTGAAGTGCAGAAGTGCTGCAGTTCAGCTGGTGCGCGCGCCCACACCAGCTGTAAAGTGTCTGGCCTGCAAGGAGAAGTGGCAGGATGGCTGACATGGTGCATACCTCCTCCGGGCCAATTAGTTAAGCATGGGCCGTGGGGTGATGAGCATCTATCAAGAAAAAAACTGTTGAGCCAACTATTCTTGCGCTTAGCGATGTCAGAGGCGCTTTCTGGCCTGGTTTGGACAAATTTCGCAGCCAAGGGCCCGGCCGGCTGATGCGTAACACCTTGAAAGCGCTATGCAGGCGGTTGGACTATCTTTTATCTAAGACCACTAGCGCCATTTGCTCTAAGTACCTTCGCTTTTCGTATCAAGGTGACCATCGTCTTCCGGCATTTGCCCGGAGGGTTGGATTGCCTTGGCTGTTTTTTCCGGCACCGCATTGCGGTGCGAAATATTGCCTGCGCCTTCCGGAATCGTGTGCGTTCAGCCTGCAGCTTGTCTGCCTTTTTTAATGGCCATTTGCACGATACGTAATTACCTTCGCAATAGATCGATTCAAAGATAAGTTGAGTCAGCCATTGTGTGGTTAACCCAGTGGTCCTCGCCGATTATTTTCTCTCCTTACCAACCCGCATTCAATAAGTATTAGATCGTTCCAATAGGGCGAGTTAATGGATAGAAAGCTCTGATTTTTCGGCTGTCGATAACGAATTAACTTGCGTTTGAAGCGCAAGTTAATTCCCTTGTTTTACTCGATTACGGAACATTGGAAATGCGACATGCATCAAATATATGACGATATAAAGTCGATTGAATGGCAACGCTGTTAAGGGGCCGCTGCGGCATTTACTGCCGTCATTGAGGGGGCGGCATTCCTCTGCAGGGGAAGACGGTAATTCGCTGTTGCGACATTTTTTTGTACTTGCGTCGGTGATCCTGGTTTCCATGCCGTCACCACTGCGTTGGTGTGGGTGGGTGAAAATCCTGGGACACCATTCCTGATAATCTAAGGAGGGGTTTTTGTGAAATTCAGATCGACACGTACGCGCGGTGCCAAAACCGCACAAATGCTGTTGACGCTTTTAGCACTGGGCGTAGGGACGGCTTTCACCGCTCCCGCTCACGCGGCGACGATAGGATTGCTGTCACGCCCGCTTATCACGCGGCCAGCCAACGACAACGATCGGGTCGTCATACCGGGCAATATGTCGCCGTTCGCGACCTCGGCCAATGATCGCGGCCGGGTTGCCGATGGCTTGGCGCTGGAGCACATGCAATTGCTGTTGCAGCGTCCTGCTGATCGCGAGGCGGCTCTTCAGCAGTTCATGAAGGAACAGCAGACGCCGGGCTCGGCGAATTATCACAAATGGCTCACCGCTGAGGAATTCGGTGCGCAATACGGCGTGTCGCAGATCGACATCAGCACGGTCACCGCATGGCTGACTTCACATGGTTTCACCGTCAACAAGGTTTACAACGGTGGCACCATGATCGATTTCTCCGGCAGCGCGGGGCAGGTGCGGCAGGCTTTCTATACCGAGATTCACAACCTCGACGTCAACGGCAATTCGCATGTCGCGAATATGAGCGATCCGCAGATTCCGGCCGCCTTCGCATCGGTGGTCGCGGGTGTCGTGTCGCTGAATGATTTCAAGCCGCACACCAACTACAAGCCCCATGCCAACTACACTTTCACCAGCAGCGGCAGCACCTATCAAGCCGTCGTGCCGGCGGATCTGGCCACGATCTACAACTTGACGCCGCTGTTCAACGAGGGCATCAACGGTGCGGGTCAGACGATCGTGCTGGTCGAAGATACCGACGTCTACAAGACCGCTGATATCACCACCTTCCGTTCGGAATTCGGCCTGCCTACGGCGTCGTTCAGCCAGGTGCATCCGAGCAGCTGTTCGGATCCGGGTGATGTCGTCGGCAACGACGGCGAAGCTGAGCTGGATGTCGAATGGGCCGGCGCTGCCGCGCCAGGTGCCACGCTGGAGCTGGCCTCCTGCAAAGACACCACCACCACCTTCGGCGGCCTGCTTGCCGTGGAGAACCTGATCAATGCCGGTACGCCGCCAGCGATCATGAGCATCAGCTACGGCGAGTGCGAAGCCGAAAATGGTGCAACTGCTAACGCCGCTTATGTCACGACATACCAGCAGGCCGCTGCCGAAGGCGTGTCGGTATTCGTCTCTTCGGGTGACGAAGGCGCTGCCAGCTGCGATGCGGATGAAGCAAACTCCACGCACGGTATTGGTGTCAGTGGTTTTGCTTCCACGCCGTACAACGTGGCTGTCGGTGGTACCGATTTCGGCGATACCTATGCCGGTACCAACAGCACCTACTGGGCTACTACCAACGGTTCCACTTATGGTTCCGCGCTGTCCTACATCCGGGAAATTCCGTGGAACGATTCGTGCGCCAGTTCGCTGCTCGGCGTGAAGAGCGGTTACGCGAACCCGTACGGCACCAGTGGCTTCTGCAACAGCGCCACCGGCAAGGCTGACTACCTGACCACGGCGTCGGGTAGCGGTGGCCCCAGCAGCTGCGCCACCGGCAAACCCAGCAAGACCGGCGTAGTGGGCGGCACCTGCAAAGGCACTGCCAAGCCGTCGTGGCAGTCTCTCGTGGGCAATCCAGCCGACGGCGTGCGTGACATCCCGGACGTCTCCCTGTTCGCCGCCAATGGCGTGTGGGGTCACTACTACGTGTATTGCTACAGCAATACCCGCGGTGAGGGCGTGGCATGCTCCGGCGCTCCAAGCGCATGGGCCGGTGCGGGTGGTACGTCGTTCGCGTCGCCGATCATGGCGGCGATCCAGTCGCTGGTGAACCAGAAGATCGGTGCGAAGGTGGGCAACCCGGCTCCGGAATACTACGCCCTGGCCGCTGCCGAGTACGGCACCACCGGCAGCACCTCTTGCAATTCCAGCAATGGCAATGCCGTCGGTAGCACCTGCGTGTTCTATGACGTGACGCAGGGCGATATGGACGTGAACTGCACGGGCACCAACAACTGCTACAAGCCCTCAGGCACCTACGGCGTGCTCTCGACCTCCAACTCGGCGTATGACCCGGCGTACAAGACGGGCACCGGTTGGGACTTCGCCACCGGTATCGGCTCAGTCAACGCGACCAACCTGGTCAATGCCTGGCCGACCGGCGGTTAAACTGCCGTCACTGCAATAAAGCGACGCCTCCCGGTATGCCGGGAGGCGTTTTTGTTTGAGTGTTTGTGCCGCTAGCGCAGCGACGAATCTCCTTGGATTAATGCGCTGAAGAGCTGAGCTGGCGCATGACCGAATCCAGGCCTTGCTGCCAATCGGGCAGGGGAAATCCAAAGTGTCGCTGAAAGCCACTGTTGTCCAGCAGTGACCATGCCGGACGGGTGGCCAGCGTGGGGAAATCGGCGCTCGTTACGGGGATCACCCGCGGTTTGCGTGTGATCAGTCCATGCGCGAAAGCTTGCTCGAAAATGGCAGTGGCAAAGCCGTGCCATGTGGTGGCGCCGCTGGCGACCAGATGGTGTGTGCCGTTTAGCTGTTGACGCTGTTTGGCATCAGCCTGCTGCCAGCGATCGAGTGCGGCGAGACTGGCGTGGACGATCAGGGAGGTGTCGGTCGGTGCGCCGTGCTGGTCGGCAACCACGCGCAGTTCGTCGCGCTCGCTTCCCAGGCGCAGCATGGTGCGCAGAAAGTTTTGGCCATGCGCGGCGTAGACCCAGGCGGTGCGACAGATAAGGTGTTCGGCGCCGCTGTCGCGCAGCGCGAGCTCGCCGGCCAGCTTGCTGCGACCGTAGGCGCCCAGTGGTGCGGTCGGTGCATCGACTGCATAGGGCTGCGACTGGCCGCCATCAAATACGTAGTCGGTCGAATAATGGATCACCAGCTTGGCGTTTGCGCTTGCCCAGTTTGCAAGGACAGCAACAGCCTCGCCGTTGACACGGTTGGCCAGTTCAGGCTCCTGCTCGGCTCGATCGACAGCCGTATAGGCGGCCGCATTGATGATCACATCGGGCTGCACGCGATCGAGCACGCAGGGCAGGCTCGCTGGAGCAGCAAGATCGGCGACTTCGCAGCGCTCGCCGTCAGTCATCAAACCGTCGCGGCTGGCAGCGATCCATTCACCGCGAGTAATCCGATCGCTTTGGAACTGTCCGATGCGATCGCGACCGGCGTAATCCCAAAATGTGCGGCCAAGCTGGCCGTTGGCACCGAGCAGCAGGATTTTCACGGCGTAAAAACGGGTAGTCGGTCAGTAGCGACATCTTTCAGCATCGGCGTCCTAGTGTCCTTGTCAGACAACAGTGGTTCGCTTATCGGCCAGTCGATACCAAGATCTTCGTCGTTCCAGCGGATGCCGGCGTCAGCCTGATGGTCGTAAAGCGCGGTGCATTGATAGGTGAAAGTGGCAAATTCGGAGAGCACGCAGAAACCGTGAGCAAAGCCTTCCGGCACCCAGAAGTGACGATGGTTTTCCGCAGTGAGCATGACGCCGACCGATTGCCCGAACGTGGGCGAGCCGTGGCGAATATCAACAGCGACGTCATATACCTCACCCTCGAGCACGCTGACCAGCTTGCCCTGCGGGTTTGGCCATTGGTAGTGCAAGCCACGCAATACACCCTTGGCCGAACGTGAGACGTTGGTCTGGATGAAATCCGCATTGAGGCCGGAGTTTGCCCACCTGCCTCTGTTGTAGCTTTCATAGAAAAAACCGCGGGCATCGCCGAAAACGTGTGGCTCGATGATCAGTGCGCCAGGTAGCGAAGTTTCGATCACTTTCATCGTGCGTGGCTCAATCGGGTGAGCTGCTGAAGATATTGGCCGTAGCCGGTCTTGGCTAACGGAGCGGCCAGTCTCAGCAATTGGTCCGCATCGATCCAGCCGTTGAGATAAGCAATTTCTTCCGGGCAGCACACCTTGAGACCTTGCCGATTTTCGATCGTCTGGATGTAGTTGCCCGCTTCCATCAGCGAATCATGGGTGCCGGTGTCGAGCCAGGCGAAGCCGCGGCCGAGCTGTTCCAGATGGAGCGAGTCATCGTCGAGATAGCAGCGGTTGAGATCGGTGATTTCCAGCTCGCCACGCGAAGAAGGTTTTAAAGCGGCCGCATAGTCGCAGACGCGGTCATCATAGAAATACAGTCCGGTGACCGCGTATTGGGACTTGGGCTGTGCCGGCTTTTCTTCCAGTCCGATCACTCGCCCGGCATCGTCGAATTCGGCCACGCCGTAGCGCTCGGGATCCTTCACCCAATAGCCGAACACGGTGGCGCCGCGCTTGCGTGCGGCCGCACGCTTGAGCCGTTCGGTCAGACCTACGCCATAGAAAATGTTGTCACCCAGCACCAGACAGCTGGGGCTGCCGTCGATGAAATTCCGTCCGATGGTGAACGCTTGTGCCAAACCATCCGGCGAAGGCTGCACGGCGTACTGGATATCGATACCCCACTGCGAGCCGTCGCCCAGCAGGCGTTGGAACATGTCCTGCTCGTGCGGCGTGTTGATCATCAGCATTTGGCGGATGCCCGCGAGCATCAACGTGGCCAGTGGGTAATAGATCAACGGCTTGTCGTATACCGGCAGCAGCTGTTTGCTCACTGCGCGAGTGATCGGATAAAGCCGGGTGCCGGAACCGCCGGCGAGGATGATGCCTTTTTGCGTTTTGCTCATGAGCCGAGACGTTCCATGCGATAGCTGCCGTCGAGTACGCGCCGGATCCATGGCTGGTGGGCGAGATACCAGTTCACGGTCTGCGCGATGCCGGTTTCAAAGGTCTGCGATGGCGCCCACCCAAGCTCGTTCTGCAACTTGCTGGAGTCGATCGCATAGCGGCGATCGTGACCTGGACGATCTTTCACATAAGTGATCAGTGATTCGCGCTCGCGGTGGTTGGCCAATGGTTGGTGAGTGTCGAGCAGAGCGCAAATGGTTTTCACCACGGCGATATTTTCGCGCTCGGCATTGCCGCCGACGTTATAGGTTTCGCCGATTCGGCCAGCCTCCAGCACGCGTCGGATCGCGCTGCAGTGATCGCCAACGAAAAGCCAGTCGCGGATATTGCGGCCGTCGCCATAGACGGGCAGGGGTTCACCGGCCAGCGCCTTCTGGATGACCAGTGGGATGAGTTTTTCCGGAAACTGATAGGGGCCGTAATTGTTCGAGCAGTTGGTGGTCAGCGTTGGCAGGCCATAAGTGTGCTGGAAAGCACGAACAAGGTGGTCGGAGGCGGCCTTCGACGCAGAGTATGGAGAGTTCGGCGCATACGCCGTCTGCTCGGTGAACTTGCCCTCGGCACCCAGCGAACCGTAGACCTCGTCGGTCGATACATGCAGGAAGCGAAACGCATCGCGTTTGCCGCCTTCAAGGCTCCGCCAGTAATCTCGCGCGCATTCCAGCAGGCCCAGCGTGCCGACGACGTTGGTTTGCACAAACTCGGCGGGGCCGTCGATCGAGCGATCCACGTGCGATTCGGCGGCAAAATTGATGATGGCGTCGGGCCTGTGCTCGCGCAGCAGGCGGCTTACCAGTTCGCGATCGCCAATATCGCCATGTACGAAGACATGCAGGGGGCTGCTCGCTAGCGAGGCGAGCGTATCCGGATTTCCGGCGTAGGTCAGCTTGTCCAGATTGACTATGCGCAACCCGTCAGCGACGGCCTGCAGGACGAAATTGGCGCCAATGAAGCCCGCGCCACCGGTCACAAACAGAGTTTTCATGAGCCCCGATCAGCATCCACACGAACCGGCATTGTGCCATGCCCATCGGCCGGTTCAGGCCCTGGAAGACGCTTTGACGCCGTGCTCTGGGCACCCTGGCAGGCGCCATTAAGGTAAAGACAGGGTGTTCACAGGTATCATTAAGGGCTTAGCGCCGCGATCCGTCGCCGCCCGGAATCTCCTTCCACAAAGATGCTGCCATGACCAAAAAAACCAAGAATACTCACGGATTGGGCACGCGGGCGATCCATGCCGGCCAGCATCCGGACCCCAGCACTGGCGCCATCATGACGCCGATCTACGCCACGTCGACCTATGTGCAGGAGAGCCCGGGCAAGCATAAGGGTTACGAGTATTCGCGTACGCAGAACCCCACCCGGATGGCCTACGAGCGTTGCGTAGCGGATCTGGAAGGCGGCGTGGCAGGCTTTGCATTTGCTTCTGGCCTGGCGGCAGCCGCGACGGTGCTGGACCTGCTTGATTCGGGTAGCCACGTGATCGCGATGGACGATCTCTACGGTGGTAGCTATCGCCTGTTTGAGCGGGTGCGCCGGCGGTCGGCAGGGCTCGACTTCAGCTTTGTGGATCTCAATGATGGCGCCGCATTGAAGGCAGCCCTCAAGCCCAACACGCGGATGATCTGGGCCGAAACGCCCACCAATCCCATGCTCAAGCTGGTCGACCTGACCAAGGTCGCTGCATTTGCGAAGAAGCACGGCCTGATCCTGGTGGTGGACAACACGTTTTGCTCGCCGATGCTGCAGCGGCCTCTGGAATTTGGCGCGGATCTGGTGCTGCATTCTGCGACCAAGTATCTCAATGGCCATTCCGACATGGTCGGTGGCATCGTGGTCGCTGGCAGCAAGGAGCTGGCCGAACAGATGGGCTTCCTGCAGAACTCGGTGGGTGCCGTGGGCGGTCCGTTCGATTCCTTTCTTGCGATGCGCGGCCTGAAGACTCTGCACCTGCGCATGAAGGCGCATTGCGAAAGCGCGCTAGAGTTGGCCCGTTGGCTGGAAAAACATCCCGCCGTCGAACGGGTGATCTATCCCGGTCTCAAAAGCCACCCACAGCATGCCCTGGCCAAGCGTCAGATGGACGGCTTCGGCGGAATCATCACTATTGAAGTGAAGGGCGGCCTGAAGAAAGCCAAACGCATGCTGGAGCGTTGCGAGCTGTTTGCCCTGGCTGAGTCGCTCGGCGGTGTAGAGAGTCTGATCGAGCACCCGGCGATCATGACCCACGCCTCAGTACCTGCCGCCAACCGCAATCGACTTGGCATCAGCGATGGGCTGATCCGGCTCTCGGTGGGTGTGGAGGATATCGCCGATCTGCGTGCGGAGCTGACTTACGCTCTGGGCAATTGAGAGCCTTCGGTATGGGCTTTGAGTGTTTTGGCGTGCTGAGTGGACGCATACGGTGATCATGGTGGGCAAGCAAAAACTAGATCTGGGGGTTCGGCTGCTCAGCCTGTCAGCATGGATGCGCCGGCAGCCTTGGCTGAAGGCGATTTACCGTCATTTCCCGTTTGCCGTTCGCAAAAAGTTGTCCGAAGCGTTGGCCGCGCGCGCTACCGCAAACATGAAATTTCAACGTACCGACAATTGGAAACGCAGCGCACGGCAGCCAACCCCATCGGCAAAGCCACTTCAAGGCAGTGATTACGCCAACGCGACCGGAATCAATATCTTTGCTTACGCTCGTGGCCAGTTTGGCTTGGGGGAGGGCGCGCGGCTATACGCAAGGGCTCTTTTGGCTGAGGGTTATCCCGTAGCTATCCACGACATCGATATCGATTTACCTCACGGGATGGGCGACACCAGTCTCGATCCATATATTGGCAAGGAGACGCCGTACGGCGTCAATCTGATTTTTGTCAATCCGGACTACATTGACGTGGCCATTGAAAGCATTGGACGCGAGCGCCTGGGCAATCGTTATACGATCGCGTGCTGGTTCTGGGAGTTGGAGGTATTCCCGGAAGCGTGGTTGCACGCCCTGGAGCTGGTGGATGAAGTGATGGTCTCCACGAGCTTCATCGAAATGGCGATCAAACGCATTACCGATAAACCGGTATGGCATGCTCCTTTGCCAGTCAACGAAATTCACGACAGCGGGCTGACTCGCGCGGATTTCGGGCTTGATGAAAACGCATTCATATTTTTCAACAGCTTTGATTTCAACTCCTTCCTTGCCCGTAAGAACCCGCTCGCAGCGATCAAGGCATTCCAGCTGGCCTTCGCCGATGGCCGATCCGATGTGAGGTTGCTGGTCAAGTCAAGCAATGGCCATCATCATCCTGGAAAATTGCAGGAACTGCTCAACGCTGCGGCGTCTGACCAGCGCATCATCATTCGCGATGAGGTGATCGACCGCAGTGACGTGCAAGCGCTGCAGCGGTGCACAGACGCGTATGTATCCCTGCATCGAGCCGAAGGTTTTGGGCTTGGGCTCGCCGAATGCATGCGTTCGGGAAAACCGGTGATTGCGACGGCTTGGTCGGGCAATATGGACTACATGACGCCGGACAACAGTTGCCTGGTGGATTACCAATTGGTGCCGGTAGCCGAGGGTCAATATCTTCATTATGCCGGCCAGCGCTGGGCGGAGCCGAGCGTTGAACATGCTGCTCTGCATATGCGGCGCTTGGTAGAGGATCCATCATTCGCAAGCCGAATTGGTGAGCAGGCGGCTCAAGACATTCGTACCAAGCTTTCGTCGAATATGGTTGCGTTGCAGATCATAGAGAGAATTGAATCGTTGCCCCTCTTTTTTTGCGGGGCGTCAATGGCCGTAAATGATAGGCAGCACTGACCCATAAGAGCGATAACGTCTATGAAAGACATGTTTCAGGCAATATGGAATTATCGGCATTTTATCTTTTCGTCGATCAGAAATGATCTGCGATCGCGCTTCGCGAGAAGCAAGTTGGGTGCGCTCTGGATGATCCTTCAGCCGCTGGCACAGGTGGCGATCTACTCCCTCGTCTTGTCACGCATCATGGCAGCGAAGTTGCCGGGAATAGACAGCCCCTATGCCTACTCCATCTATCTTCTTGCCGGTATGCAGGCGTGGTCACTGTTCAATGAAATTGTGACCAGATCACTGACCGTATTCGTCGAAAACGGAAGCATGCTGAAGAAGATTGTTTTTCCGAGGGTCTGCCTGCCGATAATTACCGTCGGGTCCGCATTGGTAAATAACGTCTTTCTGTTCGGGGTCATGATCGTTGTTTTCGCCTTGCTCGGACATTTTCCGGCTGCTGCCCTGTTGTGGATGCCGCTACTGATGTTCACGACGGCGGCGTTTTCTCTGGGGCTGGGGCTTTTGCTTGGTGTCCTGAATGTCTTTATTCGAGATGTCGCTCAATTCATGATGGTGGTAATGCAACTTTGGTTCTGGTTGACGCCCGTTGTCTACATGGCATCGATTGTTCCGGTAAGACTTCATGCTTTGATGCAGCTCAATCCGATGTATTGGATTGTGTCCGGCTATCAGGAAACTTTGGTTTATGGTCGCAATCCCGATTTTGCCGGGCTTGCTTCAGTGACCGTCGTGGCGATCGTCCTGCTGGCTCTATCCCTGTTGCTATTTCGAAAGGCAGCTCCCGATATGGTGGACGTACTGTGAGCGGCGTCGTTCTACAGGTCGAGAACGTGGGCAAATCGTTCCGCGAATACGGTAGCGAGTGGCGGCGCTTTGGTAGCTGGTTTGGCAAGCATTCGTCCAAGATCAAGGAACATTGGGTATTGCGAAACATCAGTTTCGTGGTTCGCGAAGGTGAGGCGGTTGGCATCGTTGGTCAAAACGGTGCTGGCAAGAGCACGCTTTTGAAGATCATCACGGGCACCCTTGGCGCCACCGAGGGCAACGTGCGTGCTCGTGGCAGAATTGCCGCGATTCTCGAGCTTGGCATGGGCTTCAATCAGGATCTGACCGGGCGGCAAAACGTTGAGCACAGTGCGGGCTTGATGGGGTTTTCACGTTCCGAAATTCAGCGGCTGGTTCCGGAAATCGAAGCGTTTGCTGAAGTCGGTGAGTATTTCGACGAACCCATGCGCACGTATTCCAGTGGTATGCAGATGCGCGTTGCATTCAGCCTTGCGACCGCATCGCGTCCCGATGTTCTCATCGTTGACGAGGCGCTTTCAGTCGGTGACGCGTACTTCATTCACAAGTGCTTCAAGAGGATTCGCGAGTTCCGCGAGCAAGGGACCACACTGCTGATCGTTTCGCACGACAAGAGTGCGGTGCAGTCCTTGTGCGATCGCGCCGTCATGATCGACAAGGGTCGACTTGTCGCCGATGGAACACCGCAACAGGTGCTGGACTTGTACAACGCCTTGATCGCCGAGAAGGAAAACTCCACGGTGCGCCAGTCTCAAGTGGCTGAGGGTGCCGCGACCGTATCGGGCACGGGTGAGGCCGTGGTGGATAAGATCTGGCTTGAAGATGGCAATGGCAAGCCCATAGAGTATGTCGGTGTCGGCGATCAGGCTCAGCTTGTTATTCGAATCACGGCTAAATCCGACCTGCATAAGCTGGTAGTCGGCTACATGATACGGGACCGACTCGGGCAGGCGATTTTTGGTACCAATACCTTCTATACCGAGCAGGTGATAGAGAGTGTCACGTGCGGTGATAGTTATGAGTTGCGTGCCAGCTTTGCAATGAATCTCGGGGTGGGGACCTACTCGGTTTCTGTCGCGCTTTCCAGCACGGAAAGCCATTTGGTCGACAACTACGAATGGCGCGATCTGGCTTTGATCTTTACCGTGGCCAATACGCAACGCGCACCGTTTGTAGGCATGGCATGGATGCCGCCGAAGGTCACGCTTTGCGCGATCCATTCGGAAGATATTCGGGGGATGGGCTGATCATGCCTGTGCGGCTGGCTCTTTGGACGTTACCGGAGTCGGTCGAATTCGGGTCGTTATCATGCGCGACTGTCATGGCGTAACTGGAAGCAGATAGAACATGCAAAATAAAGATCAGGCTAGTAATGCCCTGCCCGAAGGCGGCGAGCCCACTTTCCGTTCTGGACCACTGCTCCCGCTTCCCGCGGAACTGAGTCTGGAAGAGATCATGGATCGCGTACGTGTCGAGGTGCGGCGTCGCCGTGCTGAAGCGTCGCCTGTTTCCGATGCAGACGCCGGAACGTCTGTCGACGAGGCGGGGTTCAGCCGCTGGACACCGCCGTCCGCCAATCGGGCTCACGGTGACGTGTATACCCTGAATGAGCTGCTGCAGCTGAATGATGTGGATCTGGTCGAGACCACGTATCGGTTCCTGTTGCGGCGGCCGGTCGATGCCAGCGGGCGAGCAAACTTCGTGACGGGTTTACGTACCGGCGGGATGAGCAAGATCGAGGTTATCGGAACCCTTCGCTTCTCCGAAGAGGGGAGGCGGCAAAATGTCCACGTCGACGGGTTGTTACTTCCCTTCAAGCTTCATGGCTTGCGGCGGAAATCACTAGTGGGGCCCTTTGCTGCCGCAGCGATTTGGTTGTTGCGACTTCCACGTTTTGACATGCGTGCTCAGATAGGTGAGACAGCTGTCGCAAGTGAGATTCAGCGCTTGGGAGAGCTGTTCAATCGCAACCAGGCCGAGGCCGAAGTCACGCGTAAGGACGTCGACTACCTTGTTACGAGGTTGAAGTCGTTGGAGATTTTGTCAAGCCATATTGAGGATCTACGCTCAAAAACGACGGAAACCCAGGAGAGCCTCAAGGCTTTGGGTGTACTAAGCCAGCACCAGCATCAAGCAATCGCCGAGAAGCTGGCTAGTCAGGATCAATCCATCGCCGAGAAGCTGGCCAGTCAGGATCAATCCATCGCCGGACAACTGGCTGGCCGAGATCTATCCATTGCGAAGCTCGACGTAGCCTTGAATGAAAACCGGCGCAGCGTGCTGGATATTCAACGCAGGGTGATGACGTTTCTGGAAGGGGCGAGTGAAAGGACTCCCGCTGTCTCTGGGGGCGCCAATCATCGCGACGACATTGAGCTTGGCGCCATCCTCAATGCCCAATATGTATCGTTCGAGGATGCTTTTAGGGGCACTCGCGAGGATATCAAGCGAAGAGCCGCTCACTATCTGGCGACACTCGACGCGAAAGCGGTCAAGCGTGATCAGGGTCTCGTGCTCGACCTCGGCTGTGGTCGGGGCGAGTGGTTGGAAGTTCTGACCGAACATGGTTACCGCTGTCGTGGTGTCGACCTTAACAACGTGATGCTCGAAGAGTCGATGGCGCGTGGTTTTGACGTGGTCGAAGCGGATGCGGTCTCTTACTTGCGTGGATTGGGCGATGACTCCCTGGCGGCCATCACCTCGATGCATCTGGTCGAGCACTTGACGCATGAGTCTGCGATCCGCTTGCTTGACGAGGCACTTCGGGTCATTCGGCCCGGGGGCCTGCTCATTCTTGAGACACCGAATCCCGAGAATCTTACGGTGGGTTCGTGCTGGTTCTATCTCGATCCGACCCATCGCAATCCTATTCCGCCCGCGCTCCTGCAATGGTTGGTCCGAGAACGTGGATTTTCCGATGTCGAAATTCAGCGACTTGCCGAACATCGCGGCGTCCCGGAAGTTGAATTTCTCCCAGAAGACGTTGCTGGCGCAAAGCAGATCAATCAGCTTATCGGATTGGTGACGGCGCCTCCGGACTATGCCGTCATTGCGATCAAGCCTGCGTTGAATTTTGCACAAGATGGTTTGCTCAAGGATGCGCAAAATGCATAAGCTTTATCTGACGGGTTCGTCCGGATTCGTTGGGCACTACATCGCTGACGCAGTTGCCGAGGGCGGCTTTGGCGAGTGTCAATTGTTAACGATGCCGACCGATACGGATATTCGCGACAGGGATGCGCTGCTTGAATCCATTGCTGCGGCCAAGCCAGACTGGGTTATTCATCTGGCCGCACGCAGCTTTGTGCCCGATTCCTTCGCTGATCCACGGCTCACCCTCGATGTCAACCTGCTCGGCACGCTGAATCTTTTGTCCGTGTTGCGGGAGTCGTCGTTCAAGGGGCGCTTTCTATACGTCAGTTCCGGCGATGTCTATGGGTCGGTCCCAGAAAGCGATCTGCCAGTGCTTGAATCCCGGCTTCCGGGTCCCCGCAACCCCTATGCCGTCAGTAAACTATCGGCCGAACTGCTGTGTCAGCAATGGCATTTCAGCGAAGGCCTCGATGTCATGGTTGCGCGCCCGTTCAATCACATCGGCCCACGTCAGGAAAGCCGTTTTGTGGTCGCTGGTTTGGCAGAACAAGTCAGCCGCATTGCTGCCGGGCTGCAGAAGCCCGAACTGGTTGTCGGGGACATCGATGTGAGTAGGGATTTTTCGGATGTCCGCGATGTCGTGAAAGCCTATGCAGCACTGCTGCGCAATGGCAGGGCCGGAAGTACCTACAACGTATCCTCCAGCCGCGAGGTTAAAATACGCTGGATACTGGACGAACTGTGTCGGCTGGGGGAGGTCGAGCCGGTGGTGCTGCAAGATGCGTCCCGGCTGCGATCGAATGAGCAGCGACGAATAGTGGCGAGCTCGGAAAGATTACATCGCGACACGAACTGGGAGCCTTCAATCCCACTCGAGGTTTCGCTCAGGCAAATTTTGGATCATTTCAGGACGACCAACGAATCATGAAGAAAAATGCACTCATCACCGGCATAACGGGTCAGGACGGCGCATATCTGGCCAAACTGCTGCTCTCCAAGGGCTATCAGGTGTTTGGCCTGGTGGCGCGTCGCGGTTCAGACATGCGTTGGCGTCTGCGTGAGTTGGGAGTAGAGGCAGACATCCAATACATCGAGGGCGATCTGCTCGACCTCTCTTCATTGGCACGAGCCCTTGAGGTGTCCCAGGCCGACGAGGTCTATAACCTCGCGGCACAGAGCTTCGTGGGCACATCATGGCAGCAGCCAGTGCTGACAGCGCAGGTCAGTGGTGTGGGCGCCATCAATGTCCTCGAGGCCGTGCGTATCGTCAATCCGAAAGCGCGCTTCTATCAGGCTTCGACCAGTGAGATGTTCGGACTCATCCAGGCGGAGAGGCAGGACGAGACGACGCCTTTCTACCCCCGCAGTCCCTATGGCGTCGCGAAGCTCATGGCGCACTGGGCAACGGTGAACTACCGCGAGAGTTTCGGTCTGCACGCGTCCAGCGGCATCTTGTTCAATCACGAATCGCCGCTGCGCGGTGTTGAGTTTGTCACCCGCAAAGTTACCCATGCCGCTGCGTCCATCAAGTTGGGCAAGCAAAAAGAACTTCGGCTTGGCAATATCGACGCACAGCGCGATTGGGGATTCGCGGGCGACTATGTCGAGGCGATGTGGCTGATGCTGCAGCAGCCACAGGCGGACGACTTTGTCATCGCTACCGGAATTACGACAACGGTGCGCGATATGTGCGAGATCGCGTTCCGGCATCTGGGGATGAATTACGACGACCACGTGACCATTGATCCACAGTTCTTCCGACCAGCGGAAGTGGACGTGCTGTTGGGTAATCCCGCCAAGGCAAAGGCCAAGCTCGGATGGGAACCCAAGACCTCGCTTGAAAAACTTATCACCATGATGGTCGACGAGGACGTTCGCCGCCTTGAGGCGCTGGGGTGAAAGTTGCCGTACTGACGGCCCGCTCGGCTACTGGGGTAGCGGGCGGTGCCGAACGATTCTTTGATGCGCTGGTTGAGGCGTTGCGACAGATCGGGCATGACGCCAGGGAGTTGCCTGTGCTCGCCGATGAGTCGACCTTTGGCGACATCGTGCAAAACTACCTTCATAGCTACGATCTGGACCTTGCCGATTACGATGTAGTGATCTCCACAAAAGCGCCGACTTGGATGGTCAGGCATCCCCGCCATGTCTGCTATCTGGTGCACACGATAAGGGTGTTCTACGACATGTACGAGTCTGCCTTTCCGGCGGACTCGCGTGAATCAAGAGACCAACGGGATCTCGTCCATCGCATGGATAATCTCGCGCTTGCGCAGCCGCATTGTCGACGCGTATTTTCGATAGGCAGCGAAGTTTCTAGGCGACTGCGTCAATGGAATGATTTGGATGCCGAGGTGCTGCATCCGCCACTGTGGACCAATGCGTTTCATCCGGGTCCGACGGGTGACTACCTGCTGCTGCCTGGGCGACTGCACCCGTGGAAACGAGTCGATCTCGTTATCCGCGCAATGCAGTACGTCAAGGCGCCTCTACGCTTGCTGATCAGCGGCACTGGCGAAGCAGAAGATGAGCTGCGCGCCATGGCCGGTCGCGATCCGCGGATAGAGTTTCTCGGGCGCGTATCCGATGAAGATCTGGTTGACCTCTATGCGGGGGCGTTTGCCGTACCCTTTACGCCGATGCGAGAAGACTACGGCTATGTGACGCTCGAGGCGTTTGCCAGCGGCAAACCTGTCATCACCTGCCAGGACTCCGGAGAGGCGGCGTGCATCGTGCAACATGGCGTGTCCGGTTATGTATGTGCGCCCGAACCAAAGTCCATCGGCGCGCATGTCGATCTACTATGGGCGGATAAAACACGTGCTGCGGGATTTGGTAAGGCGGGGCGCCAATGGGTGCAGACACTTTCCTGGGCCGATATTGCGGCCAAACTGATTGAAGCTTCAGTGATTTAGAGAGATTTAGAGAGATGATGGAAGAAGGGCGAATTCGGGTAACAGTTATCGATATGCAACCCATTACGCCTGCGGTAGGGGGAGGGCGCCTTCGATTGCTCGGTCTCTACCATGCGCTCGGATCTGAAATCGACTGCACCTACGTCGGAAGTTTCGATTGGCCCGGGGAAAGCTATCGCGATGAGCAAATCCGTCCGGGCCTGCGTGAGATAGTCGTGCCGCTCTCACAGGAGCATCATCAAGCCGCAGCGGAACTCTCCAAGGAGCTGGGCGGTGTAACGGCGATCGATGCTGCATTTCCCTTGCACGCAGCGCTTTCCACGGAATACCTGCGTGTGTCGCGCGAGCATATTCACAACGCGGACATCGTCATATTCAGTCACCCGTGGTGTTATCCGTCGCTAAAGGATGAGCTGAGTCCAGACCAACTGGTCGTCTACGATTCCCAGAATGTGGAAGTACTTCTCAAGGCAGAATCACTGGATGAGGGTGCCGCCGCACTCAAGGTTTTGAAGGTGGTGGCGAAGTCTGAGCGCGACCTCCTGCGGCGCGCGGATTTGGTGCTCACCTGTTCCGCCATGGATTCCGATCTCTATCAGAAAATCTTCGAAGTCGATCCCATAAAACTGCGTATCGTCCCCAACGGTACATTTGTAGATCGGTTCCCTGCGCCGGCGAGCGTAAACCCAAAGGTTCTGCGTGAGCGGTTGAACTTGCCAGTCGAGAAGTCGATTGCGATTTTCCTCGGTAGCAACTACGGCCCCAACAAGGATGCCGCTTTATTTATTGCACGCGTACTCGCGCCAAAATGTCCCAATGTATCGTTTGTTGTCGCTGGTGGCGTTGGTCAGATATTGGCGGGCGAGGCGATTACAGAAAACGTGTTGGTTACCGGTGAGGTAGACGATAACCGCAGAGATGAGCTGCTGTTGGCGGCGGACTTTGCACTCAACCCGATGGCGGCTGGCTCGGGCACGAATATCAAGATGTTCGATTACATGGCAGCGGGTTTGCCGATACTGACAACAGAAGTGGGTGCGCGCGGCATTGGCACTCGCGGCTCCGCTCCCATAGGCGTCTTTGTCGAGCCGTTGGAAGCCTTTGCTATTCAATGCGACGAAATGGTGGCCAATGCGACCGGAAATCTATCACTCAGGCAGTCGATACGCGATACCGTATCGGAGCATTTCGCATGGGAGCGGATATCCAGGGAAACTGGTCGCCTGCTTGCTCAGGCATTAAAGAGACATCGCGCCGGCGTGCTCGCCGCTCCACGGGTTGCCATACTGAGTACGTGGAACCTGACCTGTGGCATCGGAGAGCATTCCGTGTATCTCGCGGAAGCATTGATCGAAGCAGGCGCCAGTACGTTCATCTTGGGCAACACTCTGAAGGCACATCAGGCGTTGGGGTTTGAACGTGATCTCCACCTGCCTGTTTCACGTGTGTGGCACTGGGACAACCAGGGCTGGTCCGAGAGCATCATCGATCTGGACAGGTTTATCTCGGTGCTCGACCTGCTCCGGCCGAACATGTTGATTGTTCAGCATCACACGGCGTTTGTCCCCTTTTCCTACCTTGAGCGTGCAATAAAAATCGCTCGTTTCCGTGGCGTTTCCGTTGTGGTCGAGATGCACGATGCGCGCAAGATTTCGATCGAGCATAAAAATCGACTTGGTGAGCTGGGCGCCGTTCTGGTGTTTCATCATCCAGAAGAATTGGCGGGGCTGGACGAAAAATACCAGGAAAGATCCCAAGTCATTTCGTTGCCTATCCAAGGGGGGCGTCATTCCGCGAATCTGTCCCCAGTGGCGAAGACGCAAACTCCAACGATCGGCGGGTTCGGCTTCCTCAGGCCCTACAAAGGCCTGATTTTCGTGATACGGGCTATAGCCATATTGAGGCAGACCTATCCCACACTTCGTTACCGTGGATGGCATGCGGCATATATCGGTGACGACTCCGCTGGCTATCTGCGTGAATGCATGGAAGAAGCAGATCGCCTTGGCATCAGGGATGCCATCGACATCGACACGAGATTCCTCTCCATCGAGGAAGTCATCGCGAATCTCGAAGGAGTCGACGCGGTGCTGATGCCTTACGAGCCATCCGAAGAGGGCGGTAGCGCGGCGATCAACATAGCTCTGGCGGCAGGCCGGCCGACAGTGGCGTCACCTTCCA
>Ga0302177_10000732_pt1 | contig 24275 bp, 16 predicted proteins | sample I_Palsa_E1_2_FD_198780 | JGI IMG/M metagenome (GOLD analysis project Ga0302177, IMG submission 198780) | Peat permafrost microbial communities from Stordalen Mire near Abisko, Sweden - I_Palsa_E1_2 | ecosystem: Environmental > Terrestrial > Soil > Palsa > Peat permafrost | place: Sweden... | reverse complement strand
GCACTATCTCTACGCCGGTCCGTGCATGGACGGCGACAGCGTCGGGAGTCTACCCGGCGACTCCAGGAGAGCACGAAAACATCAGGGGGATACGGCTCGGCTTCCCTCAGCGCAAAAATCGAATAGTGGGACAGAACGCTTGCGTTACCATTGTTCCTTATAAAATACCGGCCATTGACCGTGTGGATTCGACAATAACTGCGCCAAAACAAAGCATGTTTGCCCTGCAAATAAGCCGCCCTGAAATCCAGCTCGGGTCTAGCGGAGGTAGCCAAGAAGCGGTTTGAAAAGCTCGGATCCTCTGATACAGAAGATCGGGAAGTATGCCGTCATCGAGGTGATCGGCACAGGCGGGATGGGCATCGTCTATCGCGCCCATGATGCCGGCTTGAATAGAACCGTCGCCATCAAGATGCTCAAGCGGGCGGATGCTGGTCCCAGCAAAGTGCACCAGCTGGAGCAATTTTTCACCCGGGAGTTGCGCGCTACCGCAAGTCTCCAGCACCGCAACATCGTCACCGTCTACGAAAGCGGAGAGCAGGACGGAAACCCCTACCTGGTGATGGAGTGCCTCGATGGCGAGCCGGTATCGCGCGTCATCCATGAACGGCGTCCCATGCCGATTGTCGACAAACTGGAATTGTTTGTGCAGGTGTGCGATGGGCTGCAGCACGCGCACGATCGCAAGCCGCAGGTTATCCATCGTGATATCAAGCCGGCGAACGTCATCCTGTTACGAGATGGCACAGCGAAAATAGTCGACTTCGGCATTGCCAGGGTAGTAGGAATTGAAACCTCCACGCTGCAGGCCGGGCAGCTCCTGGGCAGCTTGTCGTACCTGTCACCAGAGCAGATCAATTCCGTACCGATCGATTCCCGCACTGACATTTTTTCAGCCGGTGTGATGCTGTATGAGCTGCTGACTTACTCGCTGCCATTCCAGGGAAATGAGGCGGCGGTGGTGTTCGTGAAGATACTGCGCGAAGAGCCCCCGCCTCTGTCCACCTACCTGGGCGAAGTTCCCCCGGAGCTGCAGGCCTGCGTCAACAGAGCGCTCGCCAAAAAGACCCACGACCGGTATCAAACGGCCGAAGAACTGGGCTTCGACCTGCTGCAGATCCAAAAGAAGATCAAGCAAGGGATGGCTGCTGACTTCATGCAGAGAGCGGAAGCAGCCATGCGCCGCGACGACCTGGAAAGAGTGAAGCTGCACCTGCAGGAGATTCTTCGCCTGGACCGGCACCACGACCAGGCGAACCGCATGCTGGCCGAAGTGCGTAGGGCGATCCAGGAACAACAACGCTCAGCGCAAATTGTGCAAATGCGTTCCCAGGCCCAGGTGGCGTTGGCCGGTCAGCAGTACGAAGAGGCGCTCGCCTGCGCCGATCAAGCACTCCAACTGGATCCTGCCGACCAGGTCTCGGCAGCCCTACGGGAAGAGATCCAGAAGGCCATCTCGCTGGGTAAGGCCGTCCGCGATTCGCTCCGCCGCGCCGAGTCGGCTCTCTACGCCGGAGACTTCGACGAGGCTAGAGAAGCGGTGGACGCGGCTCTTCGCCTCGACACCGATAGCGCCGAAGCACGAGCCCTGGCGGAAATCATAGATAAAGAATTGTCGGAGCGGTCACGCAGACTGCAGGTACAAGGCCTGGTGGACAACGCGCGGCAGGGAATTGCCCAGCGCCTGTTTGGCCACGCGATCGAGTCGTTGCGCAAGGCCGAGAAGTTGGATCCCGGCGACTCCAATGTGCGTGAGCTGTTGCAATGGGCCAGCCGAGGCCAGGATCAGGAGCAGCGTCGCAAGGATCTACTTGATCTGACAGACCAGATTCACGGAGCGTTGCGGGCGGAAGATTTTTCCTCCGCTTACACCATCTGTGAGGTAGGGCTGGGCAGTTTCCCTAACGAACCGACCCTGCAGCGCTTGAAATCGATTGCAGAAAAACAGAGAGACATCGCCGAGCGGCGAAGGTTTGTGCAGGACCAGAGCCTGGCGGCGAAAGAATTGCTCGATCGCGCCGACTTCCCCGCAGCCATCAGGATACTCGAAGCCGCCTTGCAAAAGCTTCCCGCAGAGCCAAACCTGGAGGCTCTGTTAGCGTTGGCGCGGACTGAGTCCGAGCAGCAGTCTGAGGATCAGCAATCTCAGGCCGCGCAGGAAGCTGCAGAGCGCGCCCTGCTTCAGAACCAGGCGGCGCAACGCCAGGCGGGGACGCTGCGCAAAGCGCTGCAAGAGCGCGAGGAACTGGAGCATCTGGAAAATCTTGCCTTGCAACTGAGGCGATTGCTGGTGGGCGTCGAGTCTGACGAGGCGACCCGTAGATCCTTCGATCCGATCTTAGAGCAAGTGCGCGCGCGACAGTTGGCTAAGGAGCAAGTGTCGGCGGAATTGCAGGACTTGCGCAAAAGCGTCGAAGATTCTTTCGACCCTGGCTCGAGGGCGCGCGCGAAGACACGCCTGCAGGAGGTCCAGGCCGAGTTTCCGCATGAACGAAAGGTCCGCGACGCCTGCGAAGAAGTGGTCCGGGCCCTGGATGCACGAGGAGAGGAACACGAACGAATCCTCGCCGAGCTGAGCAAAATGGCCGAAGCGGTAAAGCACGTTCCGCTCAGTGAATCGACCGGTCTCCTCGGGCGCGTAGCGCGCCTATCGTCGAACTTTTCGATCGAGCCGCAAGTGGGAGCCCTGATTCAACAGATCGAGTACGAAGTGAATCGTCGCCTCGCTCAGCGCCAAGCCCTGATTGATGAACTGGCGCAACTGGAGCGTGCATCTGCCCAGGCTCGGTCGATCAGCGGGCTATCCCAGTTGGTCAGCAATGCGCACTCCGTCGCATCGACCGCCGCGGGGGAGCCGGACGTCATGGCCGTTTTCGATCAGGTTAAGGTGGTGGCCGAGGCTCGCCGTCAGACAATCTCCCGGTTGCTTGCTGAAGTCAATCAGGTTGCGGACCGCGCCCTGATGGCTCTGGGCGTTGAGCAGGCGGAGCAGTTGTTCGCCGAGGCGCAACAGCGCGCCTCAGCCCACCCCGAACTCGATGACCTGCAGGAGACCATTGGCCGCGTTTCCGCCCAGGTCCATGGGCGCCGTATCGAGCATGACCTGGTTTGCGAGGAATTAACTTCGCTGAGCGCATCGGTGAGCCAGGCGCTTACGCCGGCCGATCTGGACCTTATCCGGAGCCGCGCGCTGCAGATACGAGACAAGCATTCTGCGGAACAGGCCATCGCGGCTCTTTGCGCCCAGGTAGAAACGGATGTTCGCGGTGCGCGCGCAAAGCTGTTGCAGATCGAGCTGCGCCGCTTGTCGCAGGATCAGGCCGTCGAGTCCTCCACCTTGCAGGCGGGAACGACCGACTCAGCGTCGCTGGTAAAGAAGCTGCAGGAGTTGGTGAAGACCTACCCGGAGAGCGTGGAGCTCCGCGGAATGCTGCTTAGGGCAGAAGACAGTCTGGAGCGCGCGCAACGAGCGCGCGATGAGGTGGCGGCCCGTGCGTCTGCCATCGATCTTGAGGTCAAGGCATATACCCGGCTGCTGGAAACGCGCCAGGGCGCCAGGGCGCTGAGCGCCCTGGAAGAAGCGGCCGCAAAGTATCCCGAGAGCGCACAGTTACAGTCTCTGCTGGTGCGGTGCAAAGAGCAGATCGAGGGAGAGGAGGAGATCAAGCGTCAAGCCAGCGCGCAGAGAGCGGCCATGCAGGCAGCGATTGACAAAGGCGCGGATCTTCTCCGCACCCGTCGCTATGTTGAGGCGGCCGCGCTGCTTGAGGTCGCGCGCCAGCAATGGCCAGGCGAAAAGCGGCTTGAGAAACTGCTGTCGAGCGCACAGAAATCGGCACAGAAAGCAAACGATTTCGAAGCCGCGGAGCAACAGAAGATCAGGCAGCGCCAGGTTCAGGCTTCACCGCGGCCAGCAGGGGCGCCTCGCAAGCGGCTGCTCGTGCCTGCGGTCGTTGCATGCGTGGTGCTGGCGATCATTGGTTTCCTGATCAGATTTGTAACCCGGCCGCATATTTCTGTGCCGACCGTGCAGAGCACCCCCGCTGGCCAGCTTGCCCCTGCGCCGCATGAGGAGACGCCTTCCCCACCTCCGGTACTTCCTCCACCTGCGCCCATCCAAACGCCGGTGACGGCCAGGCTCATTCTTAAGGGGGTGCATCCCGGTGATCAGCTCTTTGTGGACGATGTTCGCCTTGCTGCGAGTGGACCGCCGGGTACCTGGGAGCTGACCCCGGGCTCTCACCGCCTGCGGCTCATGGCTGGAAATCAACAGCTTGTTGCAGACCCTCGTTCCTTCAAGGCAAATGCAACCGTCGTCCTCAACCGTGCTGACTTCAAGCAGCCGGCTCCAGCAACGTCAGAAGAGCAGCTTGCCTGGAATCGTATCAACAGCACAAGCGACCCTGTAGCGGTCGATGAGTTCGTCCGCCGCTATCCAAATTCTTCCTTCCGGTCGCAGGCGGAGTCGAAGCTGGAAGCGCTCAATTGGGCCAGGGCAAGCAGCAGTGGCAGTCTTCGCGGCTATCAGGAATATGTGACCAGGTATACCTCTCCGCCAGGACTTCATCTGGCGGTTGCAACGGCAGAGATCGCGCGGCTGGAGTGGGACGCTATCCAGATCACAAGTGATCCCGTTCCAGTGCGGAAGTTTCTGGAGCGCAACCCCAGTGGCCCCTATCACGACCGCGCGGTTGCTTTGCTCGACGACCTTAGCTGGCATGAGGCGCAGCGTAAGGATGATACCGCGAGTCTCAAGGGCTACCTGGGCACGTATCCCTCAGGCAGGCACAAGGAAGAAGCAGCAACGCAACTGGCCAGGCTCACTCCACCCCCTGTCGCGACGCCTGCGCCCCAGGCATCCCAGGCGCCTGCGCCAGTTCCTCCTTCTCCTCCGGTTACACCGAAGCCTTCCGACAATATCGACGATCCAAATGCCATTCGTGCCGTTCTGGACGGGTATAAATCCGCGTATGACACCAAGGATGTGGCCAGGCTTCAGGAGCTCTGGCCAGATATGAGTCCGAAACAGGTGAACGGGCTGCGGACAGCGTTCCACGATGCGGGCAAAGTCACGCTGACGTACGCCATCACGAAAGGTCCAGAAGTAGCGGGGAACGTGGCCGTGGTCACCTTTCAACAGCAAATCGTCACCAATGCATCGGCAAAATCACAGGTGACCATGACCTTGAAAAAAGACGCCAACAATTCCTGGCACATTACTTCTGTCCGTTAGCGCGGCCTAGAACACGTACGAAACGCCGATTAATGGCGAGGGCTTGAAGTGCAGGCCCTCATCGTTCAATCGGAACAGCACATTGCCCGTAACCAGCAGCCTGGCAACCGGCCTCACCTTGGCTCCTAACGAGATGTTTGCCTGGTTGACGGTTGAGGTAAACGTGTTAACGTTCGCGTGGGTGTTGCCCTTGTAATCTGTGAAGGTAGAGTTTTCTATACGTGACGCATTCAAGAGCGACGTCCCAATGTAGTCGCCGGAGAGACCGATCCACCGGCGTATCGAAGCGTCCGCACCCGCGGAGTAGGTAAACACATTCGGCAGTTGCGCTTTCGTCACGGGTTGCGAAGTGACCGTGCCGGCCAGAATAGAGTTGCCGTTTCCTTCAAACCCCGCGCTGGCGTGTGGAGAAACTCTGGCTGAATACGAGTAAATAACGAACGGTCGAAGGCCCCAGGTCCCTGATCCTAGAAATTTGTAGGCGTCGCCAGTGGGAAGGCGAAGGTCCATGCCGACGGCGACTGCGGACTTTTCTCTTGCATCACGCCACGCAACATACTTGCCGCGAAGCCGCAAATCGCCGATACCCGTGGCCGAACCGCTATTCGTCAGAATCGCGTTGAATTGGTTGATGTAGGTCTCCCGCGGATTGTTGGTGATGTCCGCAAACGTGTGGTTCACGGGGGGTGGCTCGAAGTTGTAGATGGTGGCATTTGAGCTCATCCCCACACGAACGTCGACGATAGGGAGAGCAATCGATACATCCAGCTTGTCCGACAGGCCGTACGTGCCTACCAGCGTGACCTGATGAACTTTGATATCGATCCGGTTTTGCGTGGCAACGATGTCATTGGTATAGATCGGCTCGCCGTTGAGGCAAGGCGTAGACGGGATGGTCGCGCAAATCGTTGGCTCCTCCTCATGCTGGAAGACAGCGCCAAACGATCTGAGATTGACACTATCCGCCTTATCGAAGTCGAAATATTCGTAGCTGGCGCCCACAAAAATCCGTCGCCTGCCGAGAGTCTCAGCGCGATCAGCCAGTACGGGGCCAAAGCTGGTCGCTTCCTGCATCACTCCGTTGGCAAAGATGAATCCGGACACGGGTGATGCGAGCGGCACTTGGCTGAGTTGGACGCCGATTTCTGCATTGATGGGGCTGAAGCTGTTAATGCTCGAAGCCTGGAAGTGAACTTCGTGGAATCTTGTAGCCGTGAGAGGGCCGCCATTATCGACGCCGACCAGGCCGCCAGGGCCATACACCTGCGGGACAATGCAAACCAGGTCAGACGATCGCTTGGCGGCGGAACCCAGGATTTCCTGGGTTGGACAGGGGCTCTGAGCCAAGGCCGCTGTGGACAAAGAAAGTATCAACAAACTGCAAAGCACCGTTAAACGCGACATCTTCAATCTCTCCATGTGGATTGGGCCCCGGTTCACAACAAATGTGCCGAACGGCTTTCGATCATGATGGTGAAGCGTAAGCGGATCCCGTAACGAAAATTCCGAACTAAAAATCTGCACGAGTAGAAACATTCACAATGCAGTCAAAGCGCTTTGACAGGACCGCCGTTTAGTAACCCTTGGGCTAGTGTTTCTGCGGGAACAGAAAACCCTTTTCGATTGGACAAGATTGTTGTCTTAAATTGGCTTTGGAGCCCGGGGGAAGTGTTGGGTGAAACCATAGCACAACCGGCCTCGCTGAACACCTTGAGAAAGCCGAAGGCGATGCCGCCGCGGCTCGGGTACGGCGGGGAAGGTTCGTGTAAACTACGGTTTGCCCCGGCGGGCGCTTAACTCAGCGGTAGAGTGCCACCTTCACACGGTGGAAGTCGCAGGTTCGAATCCTGCAGCGCCCACCAAATCAATAACTTACAGAGCGGTAACTCTTCATTCTGCAATCTGCCGCAGATGGGCTTGCCTGGAACGGGCTGAGCGCCCTTTTTTTGCTGCTGCCATTGCGTGTGCCGACCGGGTGCCTGAAGCCTTTTCGGGGTGGAGCGCCGATATGACGGCTTCTGGGTTCTTGGCGATCACCATGAGGAATGCGCGCGCGGAGGCCTCCGGCGTTCTGCGCCCTTCTTAAGGATCTTACTGACAAGAATTCCTGATAGCGCCATTTTGGGAGCCAGTAGAAAAAATCGTTAGACCCGTGTTTGCCGCAAAGCAGAGATTGAGAGAAAATTGATTGTTGTCCCTGCCGCCCGGGGTTGGAACTTGCGGGTGCATTTTGTCTCTCGTGTACTCGATGGCTGCCCTTCTTGCGGCATCCGTCCCCGTGTCTGCCGGCATCCAAAATAAAAAGAGGCTAGCTATGAATGCACCTAGATTTGTTCACGACGACATTGTCAGAGTGGTCCGCAGGGGCGAGATCGGGACGGTAAAGGAAGTTCACCAGACCGGGAACGGGTTCGTCTATGCAGTTCACCTAAGAACAGACGCAGGCGAGATGATCGATGTGGCGGAAGAAGAACTGGCGCTACTAAAGATAGCGAACAGCGATGAGACTGGTTTCGCGATCCGCTACATCACATAGCGAGGATGAAGGCCGTACACTCCGTTAGCGACGGTCAACACATAACTGTGCCCATTACAATTGCTGCGGCTTTTTAGCTCTATCCCGCCAACAACTGACGGGTGCCCCATCCTTCGCGCTTTTCGCGAAGGGTGGGATACGCAAGTGTCGCCCTTCCACCTTCCACAAAAGCAGACACAACGGAAAGTAGATCTCTTCATTCGGAGTGGAGAGTTCCTTTTCTCGGTACTCGCGCACGCTCTTTAGCCTCGAGGGCTGCTTTTCAAGCGGCTTGTCGCGGCTCAGCTCTTGTATATTCGCTAGAAATGAGTAGCTTAAGAGGCGCCCTAAACCGCCCGATCCTGGCTATTGTTCTTCTGGCGTCGCTTTCCCGCCTCCATGCCGAGACACCACTCCTAACCACGGACTGGATAGCTGGCCCCGGAAGCAAGGTAGCCGACCTGCCTCCGTATGTTTGGCTGAATGACGGCACTGCCATCCTCGACGATGGCGCCTTCGAACGTCTCGACCCGGTTACATTAAAACGGCGCCCCGTCCTGGACATGAACCGGGCAGTGGCGTCGCTAAAATCCATCGACCCTGCGATAGATGTTCACGGCAAGCTGCCGTGGCCGATTGCCTTTAACCCCGCAGGCAAGCAGGCGCTTTACCTCTTCAGCGGAGACATCTTCCTGCTCGACCTGGATTCGTCCGCCTTCTCCCGCCTTACCCTGACACCAGAGGAAGAAAAGAATCCTCAATTCTCACCCAATGGGCGCTTCGTCTCCTTCGTTCGTTCCAACAACATCTACGCGTGCGATCTATCCGCCAAAAAGGAGACCCAGCTTACCCACGACGGTTCCGAAACCACGTTGAACGGCACCCTCTCCTGGGTCTACTGGGAAGAAGTCTTCGGCCGACACGACACGGCCTATTGGTGGTCCCCTGATTCCGCATCCATTGCCTACTTGCAGACCGATGAGGTGGGCGTACCCGTCAGCACTTTCGTAGACTTTTCCCCAGTCAACCCGCGTCTGATTCACCAGGCCTATCCCAAGCCCGGCGAGCACAATCCTGTCGTACGCGTGGCTGTAGTAACCGTTGATTCCGCCTCAAACCATTTCATTCCAGTAAGCGACAAACCCTACGAATGGCTCCTGCGGGTGAACTGGCTGCCTGACGGAAAGCACCTAACTTTTAAGACTTTAGACCGCAGCCAAAGGGAACTCAGCCTCTACTTATCCGACCCGCAAGGAAATGACGTCAGGCGGCTGCTGACAGAAACCGATCCTGCCTGGGTCAATGTGAACGACGACCTCTATTTCCTCCGCGACGGGCAATTCATCTGGGCCTCGGAGCGTGACGGCTACATGCATCTCTATCGCTACGGCGCCGACGGAACGTTGATCAACCAGGTGACCAAAGGCAATTGGTCCCTTGTCTCCTCAGGCGGTGGTGTTTTCTGGGTACGCCAGGGAGTCGTCGGGATTGATGAAGCGAATCACTGGATCTATTTCACCGCGCTTAAGGATGGATCCGTACAGCGCCAGCTCTACCGCATTAACATCGATGGCAGCGGATTGAAAAGAGTTTCCATCGAGCCAGGAACCCATTCGATCGGCATGTCGCCCGACGCCCGCTTTTATTTCGACGCTTACTCAAATATTCAGACACTTCCCGCGCTGCGGCTCCAGGCTGCCGGCGGAGAGTTGAAAGCCACCCTCGCAGCCCCGCATCCCGGGCAGCTGCCTGCTGGCCTGCGATATCCGCAGCTCATGACCATTCCGGCCGCGGACGGCTTTCCCATGCCTGCGCAGGTTCTTAAGCCCAAAGGCTTCGACCCCACGCGCCGCTATCCCGTGATCCTGCACGTTTATGGCGGCCCTTCCGCGCCGACAGTCATCGACCAATGGCAGAACGAAACCCTCTTCGACAACTTGCTCGCTAGCAAGGGTTACATCGCCGTAGCGATTGACAACCGCGCCGCCACCGCCATCAGCAAGACGCTCGAGAACACGCTCGCCGTGAACCCGGGCGAAGGGGAAGCAGCGGATCTGGTTGCCGGCATTCGCTGGCTCAAAGCGCAGCCATGGGTTGACGGAAGCCGCGTCGGCGTCTGGGGCTGGAGTGGAGGCGGCACCATCACTCTTAACTTGATGACCCGGTCAAAGGAATTCAAAGCCGGCATCGCCGGAGCGCCTGTAACCGACTGGCGCTTTTACGATTCCAAGTGGGTCGAGTCTTTTTTGCAGCTGCCACAAAACAACCCGGCTGGCTATGACAAAGCTTCCCTCATCCCCCGTGCTGGCGACCTGCATGGCTCCCTCCTTCTCATCTACGGAACCTATGACGACAACGTTCATCCGCAGAACGAGGAGGCCTTCATGAACGCCTTGATCGCTGCCGGCAAGCCTTACCAGGTAGTGCTCTTCCCCATGCGCAAGCACGGCTTCGTCGACCTGCCCGCGCTCATTGAGCGCTACAACGCCATGCTCGCCTTCTGGCAACAAAACCTATAGCAGCCCAAGCAGAGCAAGACTTCAGCTTGCCCAGCAGAGCAAAAAGTCAGCTTGCCCCAGCAGAGCAAAAAGTGGGTGGCCCAGGTCTCGCTTTTGAGACCTGGGTTTCTCCCGGCAACGACTGACGCAGTCAAAATCGAGCGCAAATAACTGTTAAGACCGCGAAAACTGCCGTTCGCACTTCCGTGTACCCATACGTAACTACGGCTGCCGTTCTGGATCCAGTAGGATAGAACGCGATAGTTACAAACCTTAGAGTCTATGGGGAGGAAGCACTGCGCGAGCGTCCACACAAGCCTTGCTCTGTGGATGCGTCGTTTGCGACCTTTCCACAGAAGTTTGCCTTCGCCATCCTGCTTGCTCTGTGTTTCTTGTCACCGCTCAGAGCGCAGCAGCGATCTTATCCTGCTTCCATGCAGAGCTTTCAAATCCCCAGCCACGGCGGACTGCTGAACGCCTTCGTCTACGTTGCTGCGGGTGCAGGGCCACATCCGGTAGTCGTACTGCTCCACGGATTCCCCGGTAACGAGCGCAACCTCGATCTAGCCCAGGATATTCGCCGCGCAGGATGGGATGTTCTTTACTTTGACTACCGGGGCTCCTGGGGTTCTCTCGGAGATTTCTCTTTCACCCACGGCATCGAGGACACAGCAGCCGCGATCGATTATCTGCGTTCTCCCGCCATGGCCAGGATCCTCCGCCTGGACCCCTCCCGCATTGTCCTCATTGGACACAGTATGGGTGGCTTTATGGCAGTGCAGGACGCCGCTGCCGATCAAAGAATTCTCGGCACCGCTCTTATCTCCGCCTCTGATATTGGCGGACGGACTCCCCAGGCCTTCGCCACAGACCAGGAACAACCAACCATCAGGATGCTGAGCGCGAGGTACGAACAGTGGGGATTGGCGCCGATGAGCGGCTGCACGCCGGACGCACTGGCTCATGAAACCCTGGCCAACGCTGCGCTATGGAGCTTCATGGCGAAGGTCGATTCACTCAAGAGCCGGCCCATGCTCATCGTCACTTCCGATGACGCCTACGCCCGGGGAGACCAGGCATTCGCGGGTGCACTCCGTCGAGCGGGGAATACTCGCGTATCCACACTCCATCTGCCTACGGACCACGCTTACTCAGATCAGCGTGGCCCTCTTTCCAGTGCAGTCCTCAGATGGCTTGCCACGATGGCAGAACCGCAATGAGCTATCGGGTAGCAGCGTGGGGATGATGATGATGATGACGGTGATGGTGACGCGGTTGAGCAAATGCTGAAGTCGAAATTAAGAGAACCATGGTAAACAACAGAGCCTTCTTCATTCCCGAATCATAGCAACAACGGGTGGGAACGGGTTGGAGCTGCCTGCCACTTTCGAGTTAAGACGGCTTCAGAATGAACCTATCTGGTCATGCGAAATCCTCTCCCTGCGCCGGGTGCGGAAGAAGAAGGCCACGGTGATAAGCAAATAAACGAAATAGAGATACGGCAGCCAGGAATAGGGTGCAGCAGGAACGGGATAGAGGGTGCCTGCCAGCGCCATCACCATCGAAGCGCCTCCCAGAATCGCTACCGCTAAAAGCGCCATCGACAGCGCGCCCTGTCTTTTCAGCTGCAGCGGCAGGGCAACGCAGGTGAGCCCATAGATGGTGATGAACCCATAAACCGCGAATGAGCCCAGCCAACCGTAAATGTCTGCGCCTGCGTAGCCAAGCGTGGTGAGTACAAGCGGTGGGACCGCCACTACCACCGTGGTCAGCACCACGGCGAGATGCGGAGTGTCGTTCCGCCGATGGGTTCGGCAAAAGTAGTTCGGCACCAGCCGGTTATGGGCCATGAGCAGCAGAATGCGCGCGGCCGCGGTGACGCAGGCCAGGATACAGGCAAACATGCTGACCATAGCGCCGGCATCAATCAAAATACCAAGGACAGGCACCGAAGCCTGGCCGGCCAGCACGTGCATCGGAGCGTCTGCCTTATCCAGGGCCAGGCCCGCGTGACGAAAGCCCAGCACCTCCGCGTAGGCGGCGAGGATGAAGAACACGCCCGCTCCCAGCGCGCATTGCAGAACTGCACGAGGTATGGTGCGCAACGGCTCTTTCGCTTCGTGCCCCAGCGCCGTCGCACTCTCAAAGCCAACAAAGCTGAAGATCGCGAGAACCAGGCCCAGCCGGATTCCCGGGATCGAACTGCCCTGCAACCGCACTTGCGGCCAATCGAGGTGCAAACCGTTCTTCCATAAAATAAGCAACAGCACCAACACGATGCAGGCGACGGATACTCCTTCGAGCCAGAGCATGGCTCGCGCCGAAAGCTTCACATCGCGGTAAGCCATGGCTGCCGCGCCCAGGACACTGATCAAAACCAGCAGAAACGGCGGCGCCGCATGGCCGGTAAACGCCTTCAACAGGACATTCGAATACTGCACGAACCCCCCGGCTATCGACGCGCCAGTCGCCACGTAGCCCAGTAGCAGAGCCCAGGCTGCAATGCCCGCAACCACCGGAGGAAGCGAATCCGTCGCATAGCTATACAGGGAGCCTGGGGAGGCGGAACGGCGTCCCAGGGCTCCAATCAGCAGAGCAATGAGCGTCACCTGTACGGTGGCCAGGGCATACGCCGCCCAGGTGCCATTGCCGGCCAGGGCAAAAACCAGGGGAATGGTCAGCACCGGTGAGGTAGTCGGGGCGATGGCGGCGACCGACTGCGCCAGTGTCTCCCACGGCGTCAGAATGTTGTGGCGCAGACCATATTCGACCTGGCCTGCAGTCACTTCCGATGCAAAGACAGTTGTGGTCTCAGGCGGCAGTTGTGCGTCTCCAGAAAACTGGTTCAGGTAACTGAGTTTGCAAGCGACGAAAGAGGAGGGGGCCGAGGGTGATGTCAATAGTTTGCGGGGAAGCCGAAGCGGAAGTCAAAGGATTTATCGAACATGTAGAGTGAGCAAGGAGGGAGGTAAGGTGTCAATCCAACTCGTTCAGCAGGCGCTCCGCCTCTACGATCTTCCCCGGAATGTGACTGTTGCGCTCATCTGCCTTTCGGAAAATGAGACCTGGAAAGTAGAAGCTCTCTCCGGCACAAAATGGGCTTTGCGTCTCCAGCGCCCAGGCTATCAGTCAACCAACTCGCTCGCATCCGAGATTGCCTGGCTAGTGGCGCTGCGCAAAGATGGAGTGGTCGCCACTCCGGTTCCGGTAGCCGGGCTCAACGGAGAATGGATCCAGGTCGTCGGTCAACGAAACCTGGTCCTCTTTGAATGGGAAAACGGCCGGCAACCCGAAATCCAGATGGATTTGCGCCAATGTTTCAAGACCCTGGGTGCAGTGACTGCGCAGCTGCATACGCACAGCAGAACCTGGCAACGCCCCGCCGGCTTTGAGCGCTTTACCTGGGATTTCGAGGCGGCGGGCGGGGAGACTCCGCGTTGGGGCCATTGGCGCGATGGATTGGGCATGAATGCAGCCCGCATGGACCTGTTTGGCCAGACTGCCGAATTGGTCCGGGAACGCCTTGCGCATTACGGTACGGGGCCCGACCGCTTCGGCCTGGCCCACTGCGATCTACGCTTATCGAATCTGCTCCTGCACCATGGGGCATTGAAAGTAATTGATTTCGATGACTGTGGCTTCGGGTGGTACATGTACGACGCAGCTGCGTCGCTATCTTTTTACGAGCATTTGCCACAGGTGTCTTCACTCGTCCAGCACTGGATCGAGGGTTATCGAACCGTGTCCGCAATAGGAAAGGCAGAGGAAGACGAGATTCCTACTTTCCTCATGCTGCGCCGCTTGCTGCTGGTAGCCTGGGTCGGGTCCCACTCTGGAACCAGCCTGGCCCAATCGCTGGGTGTGTCTTACACCCAGCAGACGGATGCTCTCTGTACCGCCTATCTGCGGCGCTTCGGATGAGGTCAGTCAAAACGAACCATAATTTTTGAAAACCCGCTCGGATTTTCGCTCCACGCCTTCAGCATGGCCGGTGCCTGTTCCAGCGAAACGATTGCGCTCACCGCTTCATCGACAGGGAACCGATGCTCTTCGAGCATGCGGATCACCTCACGAAAGTCTTCGGGAAGGGCATTGCGTGAGCCCAGGATGTCCAGCTCTTTCTGCACGAAAAGCTTGGTTTCGTAGGCCACCGGCTCTTTGGCATAGCCGATGTACACCACTCGTCCGGTAAACGCCACTTCGTCCACGGCGCTGCGAAACGTTTGCGGCAGCCCGATGGCTTCGATAATCACATCGGGACCGCGGCCTGCTGTAAGTTCAAGCAGTCGTTCGTGGAGCGGTTCCTTGCTGGTGTTGATCACGTCGGTCGCTCCGGCGCGCAGAGCCAGGGTTAGTTTTCGATCGTCGAGATCGACGGCGATGGTCTTAGCTCCGCGGAAGCCGCAAGCGGCAATAGCGCCGAGGCCTACGCCCCCACATCCAAAAATGGCGACTGCATCCTGAGCCGTGACACGTCCTCTGCTCACCGCGTGGAAGCCGACCGTCAACGGTTCGACCAGGCAGAGTTCTTTAATGCTCAACCGTGCCGGGTAGAGTTTCGCTGCGGGCACAGCGATGTATTCCGTCATTGCCCCGTTGCGTTGCACGCCCAGCGTCTCGTTGAATTGGCAGGCATTCGGCCGGTCGCGCAGGCAAGCCGGGCATCGCCCGCACCCGAAGTAGGGCGAAAGCGTCACGTCCATGCCCGCGGCTAGTTCCGGATGGGCCTTACTAGGTTCGGCAATGGTCGCTGCCACTTCATGGCCAGGGATCCGAGGAAAACTGATCAGCGGATTTTTACCGCGAAACGAACTAAGGTCGGTTCCGCAAAGCCCAATCATGCGGACCTTCAGCAGCACATCGTCATTCGAAGCAACTGCATCCGCCACTGTTTCAATGGCCACATCACCCGGTTCCTTCATCACAAAAGCCTTCATGTTTGTCCTCACTTTGGTCTCGACGTGTCCTGGTAATCCACTCTTCCACTCACACCAACGCCGAAAAGCGTCCTGGTAATGCACCCTTTCACTCACAAAACTCTGTACGGGTGCCCCACGTACGCTGGTGCGAACGTGTGGCACCCGTACAGAATTTGTGTCGCATGGGAGAGCGTAGTGGAGGGACCTGCGATTCTTTCCCTGGGTACTCACAGACCTTCTTTAGCCCATGGGCTTTTTTCTTCTTTCCCGCAACCCCAACAACCTCGCCGCGCTCACGCGATGGCGCCGCGTTACTCCTGGTTCTCAGGCCGGCCCGAAGGCCAGGAATAATTGAACACCGGCGCCAAAATAGCTTCAACCTGAGCCAGCAGAGCCTGATCGGGCTCACCCTGCAACAGCTTCAAACTCGTCTCCACCTGGACCGTAGTAGCGATACCAATGAGCGTGCTGGACACGAAGGGATACCGCAGAGCGAAACGCAAAGCCAACTCAGAAATATCCGCTCCCTGTTCGCGGCAAAACACCGCAGCCTTTCTACCCGCTTCACGCACCTGGGGCGGTGCCGGGTGCCAGTCCGGCGGCCCCTGTTCCGTTAGCAACCCCATGCACAAACTGGACGCATTGATCAGCCCGATGCCACGCTCCCGCGCGAACCCGCTCAACACGTCATCCATATCGGTGTTCAGAAGGTTGTAGTGGCAATAGCTGAGAATACTGTCGACCGGCACGGCCTCGGCAATGCGGCGAAGCAGCTTCGTCGGATATCCCGTAATGCCGATGTAACGCGCCTTGCCTTGTTGTTGTAGCTGCCGTAAGGCCGGCACGGTCTCATGGATAATCTGTTGCGCATCCCCAAACTCAACGTCATGAGCCTGGAACAAATCGATGTAATCAGTGCGTAACCGCCGCAGTGACTCATCGATGCTGGCGATAACGCGCTGGGCAGAAAAGTCGAACTCGTCAAATCCATATCGTCCGCACTTGGTCGCGACAATAGCGCGGTCGCGCCGGCCCACCAGGGCCTCGCCCAGCCGGGTTTCTGAGAGGGTAATTCCATAATAGGGGGATGAATCGAAGAAGTTGATGCCGCTATCCACCGCCTGGTGAACAGCCCTTGTCCCTTCCGCGGGATCAATATCGCCAAACGCATTGCCTAACGTCGAAGTGCCAAAGCCAATCGCGGAAAGGCTAAGATCGGTGCGGCCAAGCTTCCTGTAATCCATCGTTATTGGTTGACTCCGCTGGCCAGAAAGCCTCCGTCGACCACCACGATCTCCCCCGATACAAACGACGCCGCATCCGAGGCCAGGAACACAGCGGCGCCCACCAGTTCCTCCGTCTTGCCAAAGCGGCCAATGGGCGTGCGCATCTTGAACTCCCGTCCACGCTCCGTGCTGTCCAGCAGGTTCGCGTTCAAGTCCGTACGAAACACCCCGGGGGCAATCGCGTTCACCAGCACCCCCTGGCGGGACCATTCCACAGCCAGTACTTTAGTAAGTGCGCCCACGCCCGCCTTGCTTGCGGAGTAGGCAGCAACCTCGAAGAGGCCCACGTAGGTGGAGAGCGATGCAATATTGACAATGCGTCCGTACCCCCGGCTGAGCATATGTTTGCCGAAAACCTGGCAGCCTCGCATCGTCCCGGTCAGGTTGACATCGATAATCCGGTCCCAATCCTCTTCCGCGAAATCGATCGTGGGCGCCCGCTTGGTGATTCCGGCGCAATTCACCAGGATATCGACTTTGCCAAACGCCTTCAGCACTTCATCGCGCAATGTTTCCAGGCTGGCGCGATCCTGTACATCCGACGTGCGGCGCAGTGTCTTGCGCCCTTTGGCTTCAATTTCGGCGGCGGTTTGTTCCACCTGTTCCGTTCTTCGCGCAGACGCGACCACATCCGCGCCTGCGTCTGCGAGGCCAAGTGAGAGAGCATGGCCGATACCCGTGGTACCGCCGATGACAACCGCGGTCTTGCCTTGTAAATCAAAAATGGAAGCACTCATGAGGGGATGTTTCTTTCAGCGGAGATTCGTACTGGGCGCATTTGACCGTGTTTAGAGTTAACGCTACAGTGAGTCTATATCCACGGCAGATTGCCGGCGAAAAGAAATGGCTGCCGAAAAAATCCTAAGGATTGACCCCAAAGATAACGTCCTCGTAGCGCTGACCAGCCTACCCGCCGGCGAACCCATCACCTTCGCCGGCGAGCAGTACATTCCGCCCTCCGATATACCCGCCAAGCATAAGTTTGCCGTCCGCGACCTTGCCGTCGGAGACGAAGTCATCATGTATGGCGGAGTGGTCGGCCTGATCCGCCAACCGATCCCTCGCGGAGGCCTGCTGAGCACTCGCAATGTGCAGCATGATGCTTCCGGTTTCGGCCCCAAAGTGGGCGAATACACCTGGTCTGCACCCGATGTTGCAGGTTGGTCTTCGCGCACATTTGATGGTTACCATCGTGCGGACGGCCAGGTCGGCACGCGCAATTACTGGCTGGTCATCCCGCTGGTTTTTTGCGAAAACCGCAACGTCGAAGCACTGCGCGATGCGTTTGAAGAAGAGCTTGGCTATGGCCGGCCAAAGCTCTACCGGCAACAAGTGCGGCAATTGATCGCCCAGCATCATCAGGGTCCGCGAGCTGCCCAGGGCGATGATTTCAGCCGCCCGGAGCGAGTGTTTCCCAATGTGGACGGGGTCAGGTTCCTGGTACACGAAGGCGGATGCGGCGGTACCCGGCAGGACTCAAAAGCGCTCTGCGGCCTGCTTGCCGGCTACATTCATCATCCCAACGTTGCCGGCGCGACGGTATTGAGCCTGGGTTGCCAGAATGCTCAGCCCTCCATCCTCATGGATGCCCTTCGTGAACGGGATCCAGGTCTTCGCAAGCCCGTCCTGATGTACGAACAGCAGCAGTCCGGCACCGAATCGGCCATGCTGTCTGACGCCATTCAAGCCACGTTTCAAGGCCTGATCGAAGCCAATCGTCTGACCCGCAAACCCGCTCCCCTTAGCAAGCTCACGGTGGCTTTGAAGTGTGGAGGCTCAGACGGATTTTCCGGTATCTCCGCCAATCCCGCCTTGGGTCATCTCTCCGACATGCTGGCCGCGTTGGGGGCAAAGTCTATCCTGTCGGAGTTTCCCGAGCTTTGCGGAATGGAGCAGAGCCTTATCAACCGCTGCATCGATCCGGCTCAGGGCGACCGTTTCATCCAGCTCATGCGCGATTATGCCGCCCGCGCCAAGGCAGTCCATTCCGGCTTTGAGATGAATCCCTCCCCCGGAAACATCAAAGACGGGCTGATTACCGATGCCATGAAGTCTGCCGGGGCAGCTCGGAAGGGCGGCACGTCGCCCGTCACCGCCGTTCTCGACTATCCGGAGTATGACGACACTCCAGGTTTGGCTTTGCTCTGCACTCCGGGCAACGATGTTGAGTGTGTTACGGGCCAAGTCGGTGCGGGCGCCAATGTAGTCCTCTTCACCACCGGCCTGGGAACTCCTACCGGCAATCCAGTGGCCCCGGTGATCAAAGTTTCCACCAACACAAGCCTTGCGGAACGCATGTCAGACATCATCGATATCGACACCGGCGCGGTCATCCGCGGCGAGACCACCATTGAAAAGGTCGGCGAGTCCATTCTTGACCTGGTGATTCGAGTGGCCAGTGGAAAGGTACGAACCAAGGCCGAGCAGCTCGACCAGAACGACTTCATTCCCTGGAAGCGTGGCGTCTCCCTTTAGCTCCCGGACGGCACGCCATGATTTACTCTGGTGGCGTGCTCAAGACAGGCATCCTCAATCCCGCCATCAACTCGCTTCTGAGCCGCATCCGGCACACCAATACTCTGGTCATCGCCGATCGGGGATTTCCATTTTGGCCGCAAATCGAAACCATAGACATTTCGCTCATTGACGACATCCCCCGGGTTCTGGATGTCGTGCACGCTCTAAGGACCAATTTTGTTGTGGCGCAATTCTTTATGGCCGAAGAATTTCTCCAGGTGAACTCGACCGAAGCCAAAGCTGCCTTTGCGACTGCGCTGGAAGGCGTGCCCACGATCTACGAGCCGCACGTCCTCTTCAAGAAACGTGTGCCCAACGCCATTGGCCTCATTCGAACCGCCGACACCACACCCTACGGCAACTTGATCCTCGAATCAGGCTGATGAGTCTGAGTAGAACCGGGCGGAAGGAACGCGCGTTCGGGCATATCCCTCGACGAACCCCGATTTCCTGTGGAGTCTCGTGGGTTCCCTGCACTTCATGCGCCTTTCCTTAAAAGAAAGGCGCACACGTGGTCCTGTCCAGAGCTTCGTACAGGAAATCGGGGCAATCGACGGGTGCCCCATCCTTCGCGTTCTTTGCGAAGGGTGGGATAGACAGATCTCACCCTTCAACCTCCCACGGAAATCAGACTTGTTCGTTAGGAGACCTGGGTTTCTCCTCGCAGAAAGGCGACACAGTGCTGAAAGATACGAACTGTCTCCGCGTAGGCATTTTGGGCTGCGGCCCCATCTCTCAGTTTGCCCACCTGGAATCCGCGCAGAAGGCTCGAAACATCCTTCTCCGCGCGGTTTGTGACACCGATGAATCCCTGGCACAGCAGTTCGGTCAATTTTACGGCGCGGAGCGCATTTACCTCGACTACGACGAAATGCTGGCAGACCCCAGCGTGGATGCGATTATCGTCGCGATCTCCGACCCATTTCATGTCCCGGCTGCGCTCAAGGCGCTCTCTGCGGGCAAGCACGTTCTTTGTGAAAAGCCAATCGGAGTCTCCGTCGAGGAAGTCGAGTTGCTGGCGCAAAAAGTGCAAGCGAGTGGCCTGGTGCTCCAGGTAGGTCACATGCTCCGCTTTGATCCAGGGATTGAAGCAACGCACCGCTTCATACATAACGAGATGGGACAGATGCTGGCTCTAAAAGCCTGGTACTGTGACTCCAGCCATCGCTACACCGTCACGGACGCGGTACAACCCCTTCCACGTTCGGGAGCGCGGGCGCTTAAACCCAAAGTCGATCCCAAAGCCGATAAGGCTCGCTACTACATGCTCGCGCACGGTTGTCACCTGGTCGACCTCGCCAGATATTTCAGCGGTCCGCTTCTCGCCGTACGTGCCCGGCTTTCCCAGCGCTTCGGGGCCTACTGTTGGTTTGTCGAAACTGAATTTGAAAACGGGACCCTGGGACATCTGGATCTGACCATCGCTGTGCGCATGGACTGGCACGAAGGTTTTCAAATCTATGGTGAGCACGGCAGTGCGATCGGAAAAATCTTCAACCCCTGGTACTTCAAATCAAGCGAAGTCGACATCTTCCACGAAAAAGACTCAACCATTCGGCGAGTGCTCGGCGCGGATGGCCATTTTTACCGCCGCCAACTTGAGGGCTTTGCCGAGACCATCCTGGATGCAAAGCCCATGCGTGGCGCAAACATCGAGGATGGGGTAGCCTCCGTGCGAGCCATGGCTGCCATTGCGCAATCAGTCGCCTCGGGTTCCAGAATCGTGCTCGCGGATGTAACCGGTGCAGTCTGATGTACCCAGCGATCTTCACTCGTACCTACCCCTTTACCAACGCGGAAGCGGTGTTCGCTGCTGCGGCGGCAGATGGATATCGCGGAGTCCAATTCAACCTAATCTCTGCAGGTCTTGCCCCCCTGGCGGAGCAACTGCCGGATGGGTTAGCCGAAAAAGTTAAGCATCAAGCGCACGCGACCGGAGTCGCCTTAGCAGCACTTTCCGGCACCTACAACATGGTTCACCCGGATCCCAACGTTCGTGCCTCGTCACGAAAAGCCTTTGCTAACGTCACCGAAGCAGCGCGCCGCATGGGTGCTCCGGTCGTGACTCTCTGCACCGGCTCTCGCAACCCGGAAGATATGTGGAAGCATCACCCTGACAATCAAAGTGCATTAGCCTGGAGTGTGTTACGCAGCGAATTAGACTTCGCCTTGCCCTTGGCAGAAGCCGCAGGCATCAAGCTGGCCGTTGAACCCGAACCCGGAAATGTCGTCAACCATGCGCAAGCGGCACGGCGTTTGCTCAATGAAGTCGCGTCGCCTTTTCTCGGGATTGTTCTTGACCCAGCAAACCTTTTATCCCCTGAGACACTATCCGAACAGCATGAAGTCCTCGCGCAGGCGGCACAACTCCTCGGCGGCTCACTCTTGCTTGCTCACATCAAAGACATTGACTCTTCCGGACGCGTGACCGCACCAGGGAGTGGTGCAGTAGATCTGCCGGCGTTTGTAGCGGAGCTGCGCTCCATTGCCTACGACGGCGCGCTCATCGCTCACGGGTTTTCAGAAAAAAATGCAGCAGAAGTCTCGAGCCTACTGGCGAACCTGATCGGAAGCCCAGCATGACAGACGCCACGTTCCGCACAGAAGACGGATGTCTGCTGGCCTACGAAGAAGTAGGGGAGGGTGTGCCGGTCCTTTGGCAACACGGTCTGGGTGCCGACCGAAATCAGCCTGCTGAGGTCTTTCCCGCAATTCCTGGAATCCGGCGTATGACGCTCGAATGCCGTGGTCATGGCAACTCAGAATTGGGAGACACGAGCCGGCTTTCCATCGCCACCTTTGCAGCCGATGCCATCGCCCTTCTTGATCACCTGGGAATTCGCCAGGCAATTGTCGGGGGCATCTCGTTAGGCGCCGCCCTATCCGTGCGACTCGCAGGGTTGCACCCCAATAGAGTTGCCGGTTTGATTCTTGCCCGGCCTGCGTGGGTCGTGGGACCGTCTACCACCATGGCCCCTTATCTGGAGATAGCCGCACTCCTCCGCGAGTTTGGCGCCCGTGAGGGGGCACTTCGTTTTGAGGCTTCTGCGGCCCTGGCTGCGGTTGCCGCCGTCTCCCCCGACAACGCTGCGTCTCTGAGGAGTTTCTTTTCCCAGCCGAACCCTGCCAACACGATCGCGTTGCTGTCCACCATCCCCAGCGATTCGCCGGGCATCGACGCAGAAACGATCGCGATGATTCGAGTGCCCACGCTCATCATCGGCACCGATCAAGACTTTGTTCACCCGCTCGCCTACGCGGAGCGTTTGCAACAGATTCTCCCTCACGCAACCTTGCAGCGAATCACATCGAAATCGATCAACAAGGACCAATACAAGCTGGACTTCCGAGACGCACTCCGCCAGTTTCTGAGCGGAATGCTATGAGCACCATACTCGTCATCGACATTGGTGGGACCAGCATCAAAACCGGGTTTGTCGTCGATGGGCGCCCGCACGAGTTCATCCGCCTGTTCTCGACCACTGAGCTACGAACAGACCCTATTGCCGCTCTTGAGCGGATGATCTCCACAGTCAGAACCGAATCTTGTCTCGAGCCGGCGGCCGTCGTTTCCACTGTTCCTGGTTTTCTCGACGCGCAGCAGAACCGCGTACTTCACGCCGCAAACATCCCCGAACTGAATGGCCTTCTGCTGGCCACCGAACTGGGGCATCGCATCGGCCTTCCCGTCTTGCTCGAGCGCGACGCAGTTCTGGCATTGATGGGAGAGCATGTCGCTGGAGTCTGCCAGGGCGCGGGCTCGGTCCTCGGGCTCTTCTTCGGTACCGGAGTCGGAGGCGCCTTCCTGCAGCAAGGCATCCCGTTTCGAGGCTCCGGCTGGGCCCTGGAGATCGGTCACATGCCTTTCTCCGCAGACCGTCGGTGGCTAAACGCCGAGAGGGGCGATTGTCTTGAAGCATACGTATCGGGGAAAGCCCTTGAGCGCATTGCGGAACACCATCAGGTCCCGATCGAAGAAGTGTTTCGAGCTTCCGCGCAAGCGTCCGAACTATCCGACCACCTGCGTGAATTTGTGACCAACCAGGTCTTCGCAATTGCAACCGCCATAGCCGTTCTTTCTCCGGAGACAGTAATTCTCGGCGGAGGCATCTGCGAAATTGGGGACTTTCCCAAGGCGCAGCTCGTCACCGAACTGGAGCAGAGCTTCCCCTTCATCTCCATCGGCCGCCCTCTGGACCTGCGATGGGCAAGCCTCGGTTGGCGGAGTGTGCTCCATGGAGCAACGCTTTTAGTACGGAAGGATCCACTGTAGCAAGTTAAGGTTCTATCCCCGCCACCAATCGCCGGGTGGCCCACGATCACCCTGCCACCTTCCACAACACCAGACATAACGGAGAATGTTCGTTAGGAGCGCGCGGAGGCGGTCTGCAGTTGCTGCGGTGTAACCGCTCCTAAATCCGTCCATCCAAGTCGCTAACCTTCCGAAGAGTAACGCCGCGCTACCCTTGTCATCCCGACCGGAGCGCAGCGCGCGGAGGCGGTCTGCAGTTGCTGCGGTGTAACCGCTCTTAAATCCGTCCATCCAAGTCGCTAACCTTCCGAAGAGTAACCGCGCTACCCTTGTCATCAACCGGAGCGTAGCGCAGTGGAGGCAGTCTGCAGTTGCTGCGGAGTAGCCGTTCCTAATTCTGTCCATCCGAGTCGCTACCCTTCCGGAAAATAGCCGCCCTCCCCTTGTCATCCCGAGCGCAGCCGAGGGATCTGCAGTTCTTCCCCAGCAACAGCTTTCAAAGTAAGCACCATCGTGCCTTCGAAGCCTCGAATGTCAAGACCGTGGCTAAGGACGAAAATTCAGCTGATGACAATATGGAGCACCGGGAGGGAATTGAACCCTCGAATACTGGTTTTGCAGTAGAGAAACAACTAGCATCTTCAGTAACTTACCGGAAGTTGGAGATCCTTTATGGTGTTGAGAAGACACGATGGGAATCTGCTCAGTGGTGTGAAAATGGTTTTGTCGCCGGAGGTCTAACGAACAGTTGCCTGAATCCTCATCGCTGAAGACAAGAAGGCGATCCGCCCGCCTAGGTTTTCCCTGAGTGCCGCATTAGAGAGCCCGACAGAGAGGGCTTTGGCCTTTGCAAGATACCAAGGACCGAGTCCGCTGCCGGCTGTATTGCTTGCCAGCCGCGAACGCACCCCCAGTGCAATCAGTGCCTCACGGCGACGGCGTGGTGTTTTCCACTGCCGCCACATTGCGGCCCTGATCCGCAATCGAACCCAGCGAGTAAGCGACACCAACACTTCAGGCGTTTCGCAGAATCCAAAGTAGCTGCGCCAACCCCG
>Ga0302177_10000723_pt1 | contig 24400 bp, 15 predicted proteins | sample I_Palsa_E1_2_FD_198780 | JGI IMG/M metagenome (GOLD analysis project Ga0302177, IMG submission 198780) | Peat permafrost microbial communities from Stordalen Mire near Abisko, Sweden - I_Palsa_E1_2 | ecosystem: Environmental > Terrestrial > Soil > Palsa > Peat permafrost | place: Sweden... | reverse complement strand
TTACCTCAAGCGTATTCGGAAAGCCGCGCTCGCGGCGCCGCGTAGTTTCTTCCACAATCAATCCACGCGCGGCGGCGGCTTGCGAAGCATTTACAAGATTCACTTTTTCATCGAGAACGCAATTCAGCAGACCGATCAGCACCGCGCTGCGGATTACGTGCGAACCCAACTCGGCTGGCTCTCCTGCGTAACGAATGCGGATGTGACTGAAGCTGGCCGAAGGCGCAGCCTGGGCAACAAGCGCCCCGAGGCGTTCGCCGAGTTCGAGATACGGGCGCAATAGGCGGTACTGTTCGGCGGAAAGCGCGGGCATGTTTACTGCGTTGCGAATCAGGCCCTCGGCGAGATAGTCACGGACCTGTTGCGCAATTAATGTTCCAACCTCTTCCTGCGCCTCCGCAGTGGAGCCGGCGATATGCGGAGTGGCGATCAAATTTGGCAAGCCGATGAGCGGAGAATTTTTCGGCGGCTCCTGCGCGAACGTGTCCACCGCCGCACCCGCGAGATGGCCGGAGCGCAGAGCCTCGGCGAGCGCGGCTTCGTCAATCAATTCGCCGCGGGCGCAATTGATCAAGCGCGTACCTCGCTTCATTTGCGCCAACGCCGCCGCATTGATTATTTCATCTGTGGCGGCGCTGAGCGCGGTGTGCAGCGAGATCACGTCGGAGCGGCGCAGCAGATCTTCGAACGGGACTAACTCGACGTCGAGTTCGCGCGCGGCCGCTTGCGTGACGTAGGGATCGTAGGCCAGCACTTTCATTTCGAGCGCGCGCCCGCGCCTGGCTACTTCGGTGCCCACGCGGCCGAGGCCCACGAGTCCCAGTGTCTTTCCGCGCAATTCCATTCCGGTGGAGGATTTTTCCCAGCGGCCCGCGTGGATGGCAGCGTTGGACTGCGGAACGGAGCGCGCGAGCGCAAGCATCAGTGCGAAAGTATGCTCGGCGACGCTGACTGCGTTGCCGCCGGGCGTATTCATTACCAGGACGCCGCGGCGTGTGGCTGCGTCCATGTCCACGTTGTCCACGCCAACTCCGGCGCGTCCTATCACGCGCAGGCACTCGGCTTTGTCGAGAAGTTCTGCCGTAACGCGTGTGGCGCTACGCACGATAAGGCCATCAGCGCCGGTGAGTTCGTTGAGCAATGCTGACGCCTCAGGGAGAACGACTTGCCAGCCCGTTTCGCGCAGAAGCGCGATTCCGCGCTCGCTGATTTTGTCCGCAACGACGATTTTCATCGCGAAGAGCGTAGCGGCTGGGCCGCGTAGTGTCAAATGCGCTGGTTGTCGCGGCAAGCGTCAGCGCATTTAAAAAAAGCTACGTATGTTAATACGTGGGGTATAAACGGATTATATACTTGGGCACTCCGCCTATTGCTTCCCGCGCTACGTTTCGCTACAACTGTTACCGAACTGTTGGAACTCCACTTTTAACTGAGCCACGGCGTAAGACAGAAGAAGCCCGGGCCCATTTTCTCAGAGGATCATGAGCCAACCCGACAAAACACAATTTACGAATGGCACGCCCAACGCACCAGCCATTTCTAGAATGCCCAGGCGCTTCGGGCGATTTCACTTACTCCATGCGTCAATTTTGGTGCTGCTCTGTCTGGCTCTCGCCACTCACCTGCGCGCGGATACGATTTCCGGCACGGTCAAAGATCCTTCCGGCGCAGTCGTCGCCGGAGCGCGTGTCGAAATCACCGGAGGTGAGCTCTCGCAGCCGATCGTGCTTACGTCCGATGAATTCGGCAAGTTCGCAACGCCCAATCTGAAACCCGGAAGATACTCGGTACGGGTGGCCAAGGAGGGTTTCGACGATCTGGTCACGACGGTGGACTTGCAAGGCACCGCCGACCTGCCGATTAAGCTGACGATCGCGGCGCAGCAGACCCGCATCAACGTCAGCGAAAAAAGCACGGGGTTCGCGAATTCGGATGCGGCTTACCGCCAGCTCCGCGACGCTGGTCTCGGCGAAAGCTACCGTTGCGAAAATTTCACACTGACCATGGACGTGGGAACCTTCCAGTTGAAAACCGGAACGATTACGTTCCTGGCGCTGGTCAACAAATACGAAACGGGTGCCGTTTTCGTCGGCCAGGGACATTTCACACTGAAACCGCTCGATCCCATCGATACGCGCGAGATGATTCGCCGCACCGGCAGCCCGACCGCCGAGGAAGACTTCACCGAAGTCGTCTTTCGTTTCACCGGCAATCAGTACCCGCAATTCGCTGGGGCGCTGGGCGAAAAAACGGAAACCCCGCCCGAAGCCGCCGCAGCCTTTCAACATTGGAAAGACAAAGTCCGCCACCGCCATGAAATTCCCGAAGGTTTCACCCAGGCTATTCTCCAGGGCGAAACAATTGATAACGTGGATGCGGACCTACTCGCCGCCATCTACAATCCGAAACATCCTCCGTTTTTCAACGCCTACATGCACGGTACGCCACACAAGGACCTGCGCTTCTTCATCCGTGTGCGCGTGGGCGCGCTTCCGCAAATGGAATCTCCCGAGGAAGTGGCGCTCGTGAATTGCAACGGCGGAGAATTGGACGACGGCATCTGGTACTCACAGCATTTGTTATCCGAACTTAAAGCGCATACCGCAAATTCCCGCGAGGATAAGCGCTTGTTTGCCACTAAGCGCTATAACATCGAAACTGTAATCGCGAAGAACGATCATCTGCAGAGCGTGGCCACCATCACGTTTGAACCGCTGACCCCCGGCGAACGGGTATTGAAATTCGGGCTGCTTCCTAATCTGCGCGTCACGCGCGTCACCGATCAGAACGGCCAGGATCTGCATTTCATCCAGGAAAGCAGAAAGGAAGACGGATCGTTCTATGTCGTCCTCGACGAAGCCCCGGCGATGGGGCGGGAACATTCTGTCAGCGTCGAGTATGTGGGCGACAAAGTCCTGGTCAACGCAGGCAATGGAAGTTACTACGTCAACGCGCGCGAGTCCTGGTATCCGAATCTGAACGGTTTTGGTGAAAAGGCGCTCTACGATCTCACCTTCAAAGTTCCACCTGCGAACATGGTAATCAGCGTCGGCAAGCTCGAGGGACAGACCACCGAAGCCGGTTTTGCAGTGTCCCACTGGGTGACGCCCGTGCCGGTGGCCGTCGCCGGCTTTAATTACGGCCAATACAAAAAAATCGATTATCCCGACACCATCACGCACTACAACATCTCCGGATACTATTTGACGGAATTGCCGGACAGCCTGAAGCCCTATGAAAACAGCGCGTTTTTAGGCGCTATGTCGCCAACGGCGATGACCAAGTACGCCTTGGACCAGACTCGCGCCCAGATGCAGGTGTGTACGATCTTTTTCGGCAAGGCTCCGTATGACAACGTGTACATCACCGAGCAGCCCAATTTCAACTTCGGGCAATCGTGGCCCAGCCTGGTGTACTTGCCGATTTCCGCATATATCGACTCGACCCAGCGGTGGATGTTGTTCGGCCAAATCAACACGAAGTTCAACGGATTCGTGCAGGAGGTCACACCACACGAGGTAGCGCATCAGTGGTTTGGCCACGGCGTCGGCTGGGCTTCCTATCACGATCTTTGGCTTTCTGAAGGCTTCGCGGAATTTTCCGCGGGATTGTTTCTGCAGCAAGCCGTGGGGAAAAAGTGGGAGAAGGACTACATTGATTTCTGGGAACGTCAGCGAGTGCGCATCCTGGAAAAAAATAATTTCGGCGTTTCGCCGAATGACGCCGGTCCCCTGTGGCTGGGATTGCGGCTCAACTCACCGCGCTCTGCGCAGGCGTATCAGGGCGACACCTATTCCAAGGGCGCCTATGTGTTGCTCATGCTACGGTCACTCATGTACGCCGATCATGGACCCGCTGACAATCGAGACCAAGCTTTCATCGACATGATGCACGACTTCATGGAAAGTCACCACGACTCGCCCGCCTCCACCGAGTCGTTCAAAGCCATCGCCGAAAAGCACATGACCAAGCAGATGGATTTGCAGCAAAATGGGCGCCTCGATTGGTTTTTCAACGAGTGGGTCTATGGCACTCAAGTGCCCCGGTATAGTTTCAAGTATGAGTTGCAGCCGGCCGATGGAGGCAAGGTCAAAGTGCACGCGGAACTTAAGCAGAGCGAAGTGGACGACCATTTCGCCATGTTTGTTCCCGTATTCGCGGATTTTGGAAATGGCATGGTGCGGCTGGGCCAGATGGGGATCATCGGAAATTCCACACGGACGGTGGACTTCATTTTGGATCGCCAGCCGAAGAAAGTCGCCCTAAACAGCTACAAGGATATTCTGGAGCGATGACCGGAGGGCGGAGGCCCTTGGTTTTGTCATTGCATTTGATCAAACGGGGGAACACACGTTCGCAGATTTCTTCGCTGTGGACGGCGTGTGTGCGATTTTGCTGAATCATGCCGAGCCGGGGCGGTTCAGATTCATTGCTTGGGCCGCGACGTCTGTGTATTTCAGGCCTGCGCCGGTATTGAACACGACGACTCGGTCTGCGGACTTCAGAAAACCGGTTGCGATAAGATGTTTGTATGCGGCGGTTGCCGCGGCTCCTTCCGGAGACAGGAAAATTCCTTCGTTACGAGCCCAGTCTTTCAGCGAAGCAAGAATCTCTTCGTCGGGCAAGGCGACGGCCGTCCCTGCGGACTCGCGCAATATTTCGAGCATGATGTAATCTCCGTAAGCCTTTGGGACGCGCAAGCCGGCGGCGAAAGTTTCCGCTTTCTGCCACATCTCACTGGCGACCGACTTGTTTTCAAAAGCTCGAACGACCGGAGCGCAGCCCGAAGATTGCACGGCGATCATGCGCGGGCGCCTACCCGATTGGACCCAGCCGAGCTCTTCCAGTTCACCAAACGCTTTCCACATGCCGATCAATCCCACTCCGCCGCCCGCCGGATAAATCACAGCATCGGGATATTTCCAGCCAAGTTGTTCGACCAGCTCGTAACCCATCGTTTTCTTGCCTTCGATGCGGAAAGGCTCCTTAAGCGTGGAAACGTCGAACCAGCCCTCCTTGTCCTTTCGCTCCGCGACCATGCGGCCGCAGTCTGAAATTAGGCCGTTGACCAGGGTGACGTTTGCGCCGTAGGCTACGGCCTCGACGTAATTGGCGAAGGGGACGTCGCGCGGCATAAAGATGTGGGCTTCGATTTCGGCGGCGGCGGCGTAAGCGGCTAGCGCGCCGGCTGCGTTTCCCGCCGATGGCACAGCAAGTTTGCGCAAGCCGTAGTGGCGCGCCATAGTGACGGCGAGCGCAAGTCCGCGAGCTTTGAAGGTGCCAGTGGGATTCGCGCCTTCTTCTTTGAGGTAAATTCCGGGATGGCGCCGGCCGCGCAGCATCGGCGTCCAACCTTCGCCCAAGGTGACTGGCTCGACTGTCGGGAGCACGGCGCGATAGCGCCACATCCCGGACCACGGAGACGCAGGGTCCTGGGTTACAAGGAGTTCGCGCGCGGCGGGCCCATAAAGCTGCTCAAGATCGTAGCGAACGTAAAACGCACCTTGGCACTTGGAGCACACGGTCTGCGGGCGTTCAGCAGACGCGAGAGACTTGCAGCGCGAGCATTCCAGATTCTTAATCGATGGCATATTCGCAACGATAACAGATGGCCGAAACGGCCGGCAACGTTTGCTGGATAACGTCAATCGCAACGAACTCTTCACGGGAGGCGCCCGAGGGTGACGCTCAAAAGGATTCAGGATGAGTAGTCCTGTTTCGAATGTCTCGGCGCCCGAACCCCGTTCGAGAGCATTGCGAACGCTTACCATAGCTGGCGTTCTGTTGTTTTTGTTGGGTGCGGCCCTGGCGGTTTTGCTCGGCCCCCAGGTTTGGTACACCGTTCTGCGCTGGGCGGGCCTAGCCTTGATTGCAGCGGCGGGCATGCGCGGGGGTTCGCTGACATATTGGATCTTCTTCTCCATGCTGCTGGGCGGAGAAATTGGATTGGACCGGCCGCAACTTGCTGAACATCTGCGCGTGCTAAGCGACATTTTTCTGCGTTTGATTAAGGTGATCGTTGCTCCGCTAATACTAGGCACGCTGGTGACGGGGATAGCTGGCCACGGCAATCTGCGAAGCGTTGGCCGCATCGGATTGAAAAGTTTGGTCTATTTCGAAGTCGTAACGACACTGGCACTTTTTATCGGTGTGGGTGCGATCAATATCAGCCGTGCGGGCGAAGGGCTGACTATGTCTATCACTCCGGGAGTTTCCGCAGCCCAGAATGCAGAACCGATGCGCTGGGAAGAATTTCTCCTGCATATTTTCCCTGAGAATATCGCGAAGTCCATTTCCGAAAACCAAATCCTGCAGGTTGCCGTGTTTGCATTGCTTTTCGGAATCGCGCTGGCGCTACTCCCGCAAGCGAAGCGTGAACCGATGTTGAAGTTCTGCGAGTCGCTGAGCGCGACGATGTTTTCCTTCACGAATATCGTGATGCATTTCGCGCCGATTGGTGTTGGCGCGGCCATCGCCTATACCGTGGGCCACATGGGGATCGGCGTGTTATTGCCGCTGGCGAGACTCTTGATGACGGGATACGCCGCGCTGATCGCATTCCTGCTGCTGGTGCTGCTGCCGATTGCGATACTGGCGCGGATTCCGCTTGCACGGTTTCTTCGCGCAGTATCCGAGCCCGCGACGATTGCATTTGCGACCAGCACTTCCGAAGCGGCTCTCCCGCGCGCGATGGAGGAGATGGAAGCGTTCGGCGTGCCGCGGAGGATTGTGGCCTTCGTAATCCCTGCCGGATACAGTTTCAATATGGACGGATCTTCAGTTTATTTGGCGCTTGCATCCATATTTGTGGCGCAGGCCGCGGGGATCCATATGTCCTGGGGACAGCAGCTCGTCATGGTTTTCACGCTTATGTTGACGAGCAAAGGCGTAGCGGGAGTTCCTCGTGCAACGCTCGTGGTGCTGCTAGCCACCGCGTCCATGTTTCATCTACCCACCGAGCCGATTTTTATCATTCTGGGCATCGATGCGCTGATGGACATGGCACGCACCGCCGTAAACGTGATTGGAAATTGTCTGGCTTGCGCCGTCATCGCGCGTTCCGAAGGCGAGCTTCAAGGAAACGCCTGATTCTCCCGCGCCGAATAAAGCAGGCTTCCGAGAGACTTTCGCATTCCGGATCATTCACAAAGAAGAAGAGGCGTTGCCTCCGACCGTGTCGTCTTTCGTTACCTGCTGGAGAGCACGAACTTATTGCCGTCTGGATCTTGGAAGATCGCCGACGTCCCCCAGGATTCCTTTTTTGGCTCCGCCGCAAACTCCACGCCCTTGGACTTCATAATCTTAGCGGTCGCAAAAACGTCGTCAGACCAAAACGAAAGCGGCTGAAAATCGCCAATGCGATTCTCATGCCCCTCCGGCGTGAAAAGCACAATCCCAGTCTCCGCTCCAGGAATCAGGAGTTCAATCCAGCGCTGCTTATCATTGAAAGGCTGGTCGGTGCCGACTTTAAATCCGAGCTTCTCGGTGAAGAACTTCAGAGAGGCGTCCTGGTTGCGAACGGGGATGCTGACGAACTTGAGTCCACGAATCATGGTTGAACCTCCTGAATCATGAGTTGAATTTCCTGGCTGCGGACCGGAGCATAACTTGAGCAAGTTGGCGGTTGCAATCTGCTAACAAATCCTATACTAACGGCTGGTATAGCAATGCCCGTCCTCGACGATTACGTAACTGATGTATTGATGCGCGACCTGGTAGGCCACGATCGCAAGCCGGTCAGCTTCTTGGTGTACCTGTGGCTCGCCGCTGAGGAGAAGCGCAGAAACTCGGTAGTTCAAATCAGCTATCAGGAACTTGCGGAATCCATCGGTGTCTCGAAGAGTTCCGCACAATCTGCGGTAAGGTGGCTAATTCGAAGAAAGCTCTTAGCCGCCAGCAAGGAAAATGCGACGTCAACGCCGCGTTACACAGTCCTCAGTCCATGGAAACATGCAACGCGTCGCAACCGCGCCCGGTAATTATCCCTCCACCCAATTCCGTCTAGGCTTGTGATGACCATTCGTGCCCACAGCCGCCGGCACAAACACCACGCGCGAAAGCCCGGGGCGAGGGTAGCCTCGCCCCATTATTCTTTGGTGAAAATTCTAGTGGGCTGCCGCGGGCATTTGCATGGGCTCGTCGAAGCTGCCGCCGTAGATGTTCGGAACTTTTGCTCCCATCGGCCGAAGATAGGTAGCAAGCTGTCCGCGATGATGGATGGAGTGGTTCGTGACAAACGCGAGGTACGCAGCCGCCGGCAGTTCGAACATCCCGAATGCAGGGATGATCTTGGCAAGCTTGTCTGGTGAGAGAGCTTTTACCTTGGCCAGCGCGGCCGGGAACTCTCTTTCGTAATAGGCTACGATTTCGGCCACGCTTCGAAACTTCTTGTCGCCTTCGGGGATGAACTCGCCCTTCAAAATGCCGTTCAAGAACCAAACATCGGAGCTGGCGATGTGAGAAGCGAGCGCAAATGCAGTGCGCGCGTCCGGGTCCGGGCGAAAGTCCTTCTTTTCTTCGGGCACCGCGGCGAGGACTTTCCGAGTGATCGTATATTCATTCTCGAGGCCTTGTACAAACATTCCGGTCGCGAATGCTGCCTGTTCGTGATTCATTGATTGTTCTCCTTTTTTATAAAAGTCGGACTACTCCGGCGCGTATGCCGGGGGTTTCTCAGATGCGATCGAGGCAAGGACTGGGTGTCTTCCGCTTTGATTCTCAAGCTACCAGGATTTGCACAGAAGCCTAAATCATACTGCTCTACAGACAGCTGACATTGTACACCGGCTCGGGACTTCGGGAGTGATTTGAGGATTTACTCGAGGCCTCTGTCGAGCCTGCGAACGGCGATGCCGCGGGAGGACAGTTCTGCGAGCAATAGCGACACTGCCGGAGAAATCGCTCCGTCACCAGGAACGATTACCGCCCACTCCAGGTTTTCTCGAAACTCTTTCGTGCGAATCTGCCATTGTTCGAAGGAAAGCGATTTCTGATCGCCGATCTGAATGATGGACCAATGGCGCGCCAGCGCGAGCGCGCTCGCTTCATCCGGGTCTGGCCCGCTCAAGATGAAATGGTTGTCGCCGTGCACCAAGATACCGACCATTTCGTTTTAAGCCTCGAGACGCGGATCTAGCACAGGGTGGCCAACAGCAAAATGGTACACGACTTGTCCTTGCTCGGGCGCAAGGCCCAGATATTTGTGCACTTCGTCATCGAAGAAGGCGCCGATGCCAGTTGCTCGAAGGCCAAGAGCCTCGGCGGCAAGATACATTCGTTGACCGATAGCGCCGGCTTCGAAATGAGCGTATCGATAGCCGCGGTCACCGTAACGGCGGGCGGCGCTTTCGAAATCTCCGATCATGGAAAACGCCACACAAGCGTTCCCCGCCAGGTCTTGCCCCAAGCTTAGCGCCGCTGCTACCAGGCGCTGATCTCCCTGCTTGATATTTTCCAGCTCAGCGCGCTCGGGCCAGCAGCGATAAACGCCCGGCGCCAAACCTTCCACGCGGTGGACGTAAAGATACAGTTGGACGAAACGTTGGGTGGCGAAATCGGCGAGTAGAGGTTTTCCCGTACTTGCGAGGAGAGTAGCGAGCTGCGCGACGGACATCGATTCCTCGCCGCCGCGAAAGTCGAGCGCGGAGCGACGGTTGCGAACAACTTCGCCGAAGCTGCGGCTTGCGGAAACTGGAGCAGGTAGCTTGATCTCGCCGCGGCCGTTTGGTTTCGGCGGGTCCGGCGAGATTGCGGTGCCCGCGAGAAGTTTCGTCGCGGCGTGGATTTGTTCGATCCGGGGATAAGGAACTTGCTCATCCGAAAGGCGGTTTGGCTCGCCGCGAAAGAAAACTGTCTCGACGGGACCCCGCGTCGCAACAGGAATTGACTGGCCTCGAAGAGTTACGAGCAGCATGGGCCACTCGTCGTCGTTTAGGAGACAGGCCGCCGACACTTTGTCGTCTAAGAACTGGCCGAGGGCGAAGCTCTCGCAGCCCATGGCTCGCGCGGCGAGCGCTAGCGACTGCCAGGCGTGTCCGATGTCGTGCAAGCAGTACCGATAGGCGCGGTCTCGATATTTCCAGGCCTCGCGCCACGCGATGCTGGTGAGAACAAAGACGAGAGGGGCCGTTGTGTCAGTGAGCTTGCTGACGAAATCTCCGATCGCGCGCTGCTCGGCCATGTGAGACGAGGGGCGGTAATGGTAGAGGCCGTCGGGCCAGTCAACGAGACCTCGCGTGCAGAAGTGGAATTCGGTTGGGTGCAGATTGCCGGAAGAAGGGTTGACGCGCAGCGCGTAGGTGCCGCCGGTTGAAGGAACTCTTTTGGTCGCGCTGATCGAGGCAGAGTAGAAGAGCAACTGCGAAAGGAATGCGGCGCCATCTTTTGCAAACGTGGTCCCTGGTCTGCCTTCGAGGACTTCGAGTGCTGGAATCTGGGGGGCTGGGGGGTCGGCCGGTAGGTCGAGGACTGGGACACCTTCGTAGTGGCGGAAGGGGTTGGGCATGTTGGCCCAGTCGAGGAAGTGTTGAGTGCGGCGAAGCTTTTCGACGGTGTGTTTTGTGAATTCATGGTACTCGCGCCATGCCATCTAAATCGTCTTGATTGATTGCGACGCGGGACGGGTGCAGACGAAGACGATTTGCGAGATCGCAGACAGGACAGCGAGGTCAGCGCGGAGGGTACGAGGCGCGGAGCGCGTGGCTTCGCGAGCGAGACGAGCAATTTGCTCCGGGGTGAGAAGCAGCACGTAGATGTCGCCGCGCTGCGAGTAGGAGTATTCGCGGTAAGTGGGAGCGGCATCGCGCGCGAGGTTCATCAAATTATCCCAGAAGCTGCGCGGATGCAGCAGGCGGCGTTTGCCGGCCTCGTCGCGGCGGATTCGCAGCGAGTGGCGCGCTGGGGAGCCGCTAGACTCGAGGATTACTTCGGTGCAATCCTCGGCGTGGAAGGCGCGCGAGGGGTCGGCGTCGGGATATTTTTGCAGGATTTCGCGCAGCGCGACGGAGTCGGCTTCGAATCCGGTCCACCAGTAGCGGAAGGAGTGAAAGACGACCGTTCCGGCGCTGAGGATTTTCTGGACCCGGGCGAGGTCTTTGCCGGCTACGCTGACGACCATGTCCACCAGCTCGGTGGAGCTGAAAGCCTGGCGGACTACCGGGCGGACGCTGAGGTACTCGGCTTCCTCTTCCGTGTATTTAACGGGAATGGAATCGGGCAGCGGCACGAGCGTGAGCGGCATTAGGGTTTTCCGGTGGATTTCTCGGTCAGGCGGTCGCGGACGCGGTCGCTCAAGGCTTTGCCGTCCACGGATTTTCCTTCCAGGCGGGCGCGTGCGGCTTTGATCACCGCACCCATTTGTTTCAGCGAATCGGCGCCGGATTCGGCGATGGCGGCTTCGACGGCGCGATGAACTTCTTCGTCCGAGGGAGCGGCGGGCAAATATGTTTCGATAATTTTGATTTCTTTGGCCTCTTTTTCGGCGAGGTCGTTGCGTCCGCCCTTGGTGAACTGCTCGACGGATTCGTGGCGCTGCTTGACGAGGGTTTGGAGAACTTGCAGCGATTCGAGATCGTCGAGCGCGCGCACCTTTTCGATTTCTTTATGTTTGAGCGCGCTCTTCATCATGCGCAGGACGCTCAGTCGCAGCTCGTCCTTTTGCTTCATGGCCGCGGTCAAATCACTCTGGATGCGATCGATGTAACCCATTCGTGGCTGTCTCCCCGGCAAGGATAGCACACGTCCGCTGCGGCGGACGTCTTCCAAGAGGCTGGCGGAGGACGAAGCGGCGCGCGCCACGGCGGGCACAAAAAGCGTGCGAGAATCGTGCAGAGATCCAGTTACACATTGTGCATTTCTAGAACCGGGTAGAAGGGGTTTAATGGTTTGTTTTCTGTGACTTCTACTTTTTGACCAGATCCGGGTAGAAATGCTTGAAAATTGCACTTCCCGTTGAAGCGTTCGGGATTCAAAAAGCTGGTCCCGTGAAAGCATCCCCCTCCGCGAAAGCTCCCATCCTTTGTCAGGGCAAGCAAGGTGAAGAGACGCAGAATTGCGCGAGAAGCGCTTCCCGCTGAACCATCCGGGATGCAAAAGGCGCAAGTCACTATGAGCGATTCTGGCCCCGGTTAGACAAGGTTTAACCGTTTGTTTTCTATGACTTCTGTTTTTAGGCCAGTTTCGGTTAGACTTATCCGAAAATTGCTCACTTTCGCCGAGTTTTGCGCTGGATTTTGCCCGGTGCTGTCGCGACAGCAGTGGTGTGGGAGCGACCGCCTGCGCTTGCAATAGGCGCGCCCGGCTGAGTCGTAAACGTTCGCAGATGTTCCTTTCCTTCGTCAGGGCAAGCAGGGTAAAGGGGTCCAGAAACCGGGCCCTCGAGTCGGCAGAGCTGTAGCGTTCGGGCGGCTGCGGCCCGTCGTGCTCGTTGCGCTGATCAGCACCGATCCTAAACCGAATTTTCATCGCAACAATGATAGGAAGTCACGAGTGGAAATGCAAGGATGTGCATGCTGTGAGCATTTGCCCTGATGGCACGCAACCATGACTCTTTCGACTCGCACCAAAGCTCCAGGCGTTGCTTCTTCCGACGGAACGCTCTATGTTGCGACGGCGTCGTCGGCGGTTGGGAAGAAGTTCACGGCACGAAAGGAACTCTTCAGTTCTGATCGGCAATGCTCAACAAGTGGTCACCTACCAGAGACAGTAAGCTCCGAGAACTCGTTAAGACGAAAAGACCAGCCACTCGACAGCACCATCGCCGATAGTGTTTGGTAGCAGAAATGTGGCGAGCGGTCTATCCTGTCTTTCCAGTTAGGGGGCCGAAGCACATGGAGTACGCGCGAACTCGCTGGAAAGGTCCCTGTTATTTCATCAAGTGCACGGCAGCCATCGCCGTGATCTTTCTGGTTGCCGCGGCTTGTGCTGCTCAGGCGACGCCGGCAGGCCAACCAACTGACGTTCCAGGTTTTCAGGATTTGAATAAGTATCCCGGTTTGCTGGCAGAGTTCGGCCGGTTGCTCGAGAAGTTCCAGCACAACCTCCAGTTTCCGCCGGCGCGCAGCGAGAGCCGTCTATTGCCGCTCCTGCCGGAATCTACGGTGATGTATGCCGCGTTTTCAAACTATGGCGAGACCGAGCATCAGGCGCTGAATATTTTCCGCCAAGAGCTGCAGGAGAGCCCGGTACTTCGCGATTGGTGGCAGCACAGCCAGTTGGCCACATCCGGGCCGAGCGTGCTGGATTCTTTAGAGAAGATCTATCAAATCTCGCAGTATCTCGGAGATGAGATTGTGGTGTCGGGTGCGATGGACGGACGGAACGCCAGTGGGCTATTTGTTGCGGAGATTCGGAAACCAGGACTGAGAAAACTACTTGAGCAGAGGCTGAATGAACTTGGAGACAAATCGAAGCCGGCTGTACGCATATTTGACCAGCAGGAGCTAACCACTACGGAGGATCGCGCGGCACAGGAATTCGTCGTGCTGGTGCGTCCTGATTTTGTGGTTGTGGGAACCGATTTGGCTGCAGTGCGCAGTTTCAGCACGCATCTGGATAGCGGCAGCCGACAGTTTGTCTTGACTCCATTCGGACGACGGGGCGTGCAGTCGTATCAAGGTGGTGCGACAGTTTTGGGAGCCATCGATCTCCACAAGATCCTGAGCCAAGTTCCAACCGGCACTAAGCAGGAGCAGATGACATTCCAGCGCACCGGATTTGCCGATACGAAGTACGTGGTTTGGGAGCACAAGAGTGTAGCGGGACAGGCCGTGAGCCAAACGGAATTGAGCTTCACCGGTCCGCGGCATGGTGTGGCAGCCTGGCTAGCGCCTACATCGGCCCTGGGCAGTCTTGATTTTGTATCGCCCAAAGCGATGATGGCAGCCGCCGTGATGCTCACAAACCCGGCACAGATATTTGATGATGTTAAGGAGCTCGCCGGCGGTTCGAATGCCGGTCCATTCGCGACGATCGCTCAATTCGAAAAGCTGTTGAATCTCAGTCTCAAGGAAGATGTGCTCCGCCTCCTCGGAGGAGAAATCGCGGTGGAGCTGGACGATGCCGCTCCGCCGAAACCCGTGTGGAAGGCGATGCTCCAAGTGAACGATGCCCAGCGTTTGCAGCAAACGTTGAACACCTTGCTTGTGGCAGGACATTTGACGGCGGAGAAAGTCGAAGATGGCGGAATCGCCTACTACACTGTCCGGATTCCTTCCGCGAAGGCTCCCTTCGAAATCGGGTACGCGTTTGTAGATGGCTATTTAATTATGGCTTCGAGCCAGGAAACGGTCGCGGACGCAGTTCGACTGCACAGGACCGGTGAGTCATTGAGTAAGTCCAAGAAGTTTCTGGCGTCACTTCCGCCAGGGCGCCCACCGGGAGCTTCCGCACTGATATATCAGGATCCGATCGCAATGACGGCGATGAATCTGCGGCAGGCAGGGCCAGAGATGGCGCCAATTATTGCGCAGTTGGCCGGAAGAACTACACCCGCCGTGATTTGCGTTTATGGTGAGGAAACGGCAATTCGCGGAGCGAGTACGAGCGCCGTCTTTGATACCGGTGCAGTTTTGGTGGTGGCCGCAATCGCTATTCCCAATCTGCTGCGGGCGAGAAGCGCCGCCAACGAAGCGAGCGCGGTCGGCACGATCCGCACGGTTGAGGTTGCCCAGATTGCTTATGCGGCTGGTTATCCGCAGAGGGGCTTCGCGCGAGATTTGGCCTCGCTCGGCACAGATCCCGATAAATCGAACGCCCCTTCAGCCGATCACGCGAGGCTTATTGACACTACTCTAGGGGACGCAAGCTGTACTGCGGGCGCATGGTGTACGAAGTCTGGATTCCGCTTCAACCTTACGGCTGTTTGCAAACAAAAATGGTGCAACGAATTTGTGGTAGTTGGCACTCCCATCGCAAGCGACACGGGAGGGAGAAGCTTCTGTTCGACCTCTGACGGCGTGATTCGTTTCAAGACAGGTGCTCCCCTCAATTCGCCGGTGAATGTGTCGGAATGCCAGGCATGGTTGCCGCTTCAGTAACGAAGTTCGAAAGATCGCCCTCGTTCATGCCGCTTCTGAGGCGCCAAGCGGTGCAGCCGTCCCCCCAACAAAGGCAAGCGGGGTAGGTCGGGCCGACACTTGCTAGGATCTTTAAGGCGGTAATCCGGCTTGCTTGGGTGTGCGTCTGGTGCTACCTTGCCCGCTTCGCGGCGGCAAAATTGGCCGGGGCGGAATTGGGCGGCGGCGGAAGAGCGTAGGACAGTGGCACGAGGCTAAAAGGCTCGGGAGGTGGTGAGTGGCGACGAAAAAGTGGAGTTCGACGGCGCCGGCGGACGAATTTCATCCTTATATCGCGGCGAACGAGAGCATCGCAGAGTTTACGTTGCGCGCGGTGGTCCTCGGCGCGCTGTTCGGGCTGCTCTTTGGGGCGGTGACGGTTTATGTGGGGCTTCGCGCCGGGCTTACGGTTTCGGCTTCGATTCCGATTGCGGTGCTTTCGATCAGCATTTTGCGGGCGTTTGGGCGCTCGACGATTCTGGAAAACAACATCGTGCAGACGACCGGGTCGGCGGGAGAGTCGCTGGCAGCGGGAGTGATGTTCACGATTCCGGCGCTGATCTTTTTGGGGTTTGGCACGGAATTCACGTTCTGGCGGATTTTTCCGCTGGCGCTGCTGGGCGGATGGCTGGGCGTGCTGTTCATGATTCCGCTGCGGCGGCAACTGATCGTGAAAGAGCATGGCAACCTGACGTTTCCGGAAGGCACGGCGTGCGCGGACGTGCTAGTGGCGGGCGAGCGCGGCGGGTCGTTCGCGGGACGCGTCTTCTGGGGATTGGGGCTGGGAGGCGCTTACACTTTTTTCATGAACACGATTCAGGCGTGGAACTCGCAGCCGGAAGCGCGGCCGCACTGGTTTCCGGGCGCGTCATTTCGAGCGACGATTACTTCCGAATACCTGGGAGTGGGTTACATCATCGGAGCGAAAGTTTCGGGCATTCTGTTTGCGGGCGGAGTGATTTCCTGGCTGCTGGTGATGCCGGCGATTCAATTTTTCGGGCAGCTTGCGGGAAACAAGCCGATTTATCCCTCCACGATTCCGATTCCGCTGATGACTCCGGACGACATGTGGCGGCAATACATTCGTCCCATGGGAGCGGGGGCGGTGGCGGCTGCGGGACTGATTACGCTGCTGCGAACGCTGCCGACGATTATTTCGGCGCTGCGCGCGGGAATGAAAGATGTTCGAGCGCAAGGAGCGATGGAGACGGAGGGGAAGAACCGGTTGGACCGGGACGTGTCGATTCGCACGGTGCTGGTGGGGTCGTTTGTGATCGTGGTGATGATGTGGGTGATGCTGACGTTTGATCCGATCAAAGGCGCGAGCACGACTTGGTATCAGAATCTGCTGGCGGGGCTTTTCGTGGTGGTTTTTGGATTTTTGTTTGTGACGGTGGCTTCGCGGATCAGCGGACTGTTGGGAAATTCGTCGAATCCGGTGAGCGGGATGAGCATTGCCACGCTGATGGCGACCTGCGCGATCTTTTTGGTGGCGGGGTGGACGGCGCCGAATTATGCGGTGCTTGCGCTGGTGATTGGAGGCGTGGTGTGCACGGCTGCGGCGATTGCGGGAGCTACTTCGCAGGATCTGAAAACGGGCTACCTGGTGGGGTCGACGCCATTTCGGCAGCAGATGGCTTTGCTGATCGGCGTGACCGTTTCGACGATCGCGATTGGGGCCACGTTGAATCTGATGAACACGGGGCTGCAGAAATACGTGCCGACGCGGATTCCGGTGAACGTGGAAGCTCTGGCTACGGGCGTGAAAGTGGAGAGAAATTCGATCACGTATCAGGGGAAGAATTACGTTTTGATCAACGCGCTGGGGTCGGCGCAGATTGCGGATGGAGAATATCTGTACGATCCGGCGACCAAGGAAATCGAGATTCAGTGGGTGCAAGGCATCGGCGGAGACAAAGCTCCGGCGCCACAAGCGCGTCTGATGGCTACGGTGATCAACGGCATTCTGACGCAGCGGCTTCCGTGGCGGCTGGTGCTGATGGGCGTCGCGCTGGTGCTGGCGGTGGAAATTTTGGGCGTGAGGTCGCTGGCGTTTGCGGTGGGCGCTTATCTTTCGATTGGAACTACGGCGACGATGTTTGCGGGCGGGCTGGTGAGATGGCTGGTGGAAGCTTCGTCGAAGAAAACTGAAGAGGGCGAGGCCAGCCCTGGGGCGCTTTATTCGAGCGGGTTGATTGCCGCGGGGGGAGTGTTTGGATTGCTTGGCATCGTGATCAATCTTCTACAGGACCCGGAAATTTCAACGCACGTGCCGCACTGGGTTGTCGCTACTTTCCGTTTGCCGTGGCGGCCGGATCTGTTTGCATTTGGTCCGAAGATTCTTGGGTCGCTGGCTACCAGCAACCTCTTCGGGCTTTTTATGTTCATTCTTCTGGCGGCTTCGCTCTTCTACTTCGCGCGCAAGAAGCTGAATAAAACATAGAGTCCCCGCGCGAGGAGCGCTCCGTTCACACCGGCGATTAGCGCTTGGGCGCCTTGTTGGGGTCGGGTGGGCGCGACGGAAGGTTTTTAGGATTGGCTTCCAGCGCCTTCATTACTTCCGCGATTCCGCGTTCAAGCTGCGGGTCCTTGCCTGCGATCACCGAGGCGGGATCGTTTTCTACGATGATGTCGGGATCGACGCCGTGGCCTTCGATGACGTACTGGCCGGCAACGCTGGCGGTGGCGAATTCCGGGACGAAAACCTGGCCGCCGTCGAGAAGCGGGCCACGGCCGCTGATGCCGACGACGCCGCCCCAAGTGCGTTTGCCGATGAGAGGGCCGAGACCCGCCTGGCGAAACATGTAAGGAAAAATGTCGCCGTCGGAAGCGGAAGTTTCGTTGATCAGACAAACCTTCGGGCCATAGAACACTGTGCTGGGGTAAGTGTTGGTCTGCTGGTCAACGCGATCGAAATCGGTGCCGAGCAAATCGCGTTTCAGGCGCTCGATGAGCATCTGAGAAACGTTGCCGCCGCCATTGCCGCGAACATCGACGATCAAAGCCTGTTTGCGAATCTGCGGATAAAAATATTTGATGAATTCACGGATGCCGTCGGCGCCCATGTCAGGGATGTGGATATAACCGACCTTCCCGCCTGTCGCGGCCGATACGGCGTCGCGATTATGGGTGACCCAGTCGAGATAGATGAGATTGGTTTCGCTGGTGATGGGACGATACGAAATAGTTCGCGAACCATCCATGGTGGGCTTGGAGTTGATGGTGAGCTGGACGGGACGGTTGGCCTTGTCGCGCAAGAACTGGTATGGATTGTCCTTGGCGGTGAGATCGCGGCCGTCTATGGCCAGGATGTAGTCGCCTTCCGTGACGTCGACGCCAACTTCGGTGAGCGGAGAGCGATAAATCTCCTCCTCATTTTGGCCTTTGTAAATTTTGACGATGCGGTAACGGCCAGCGGCTGCGTCCAATTCAATGCGAGCGCCGGGGAGGGCCACTTGGGGGCGTTGAGGGATTTCAAAATCGCCGCCGGCGATGTAAGCGTGGGAGACGCTGAGTTCCGCGATCATCTCACCGATGACGTAGTTGAGATCGGAACGGTGAGCGACGTAATCAACAAGAGGGCGATACTGGTCGCGCAGGGCGTCCCAATCGTAGCCGTTCATATTTTGGACGTAGAAGAAATCGCGGTAACGTCGCACAACTTCATTGAAGATTTCAACCCACTCCTGCTGCGGAACGCGGTCCACCATGAGGCCGTCGGTGGAAACATTCTTGGCGCCGGATTTGCCTTCGGGTTTGAGGTCGTAGAGTTTGAAGCTGCGCCCGTCGCGCACCAAGACTTTCTTGCCATCCTGAGAAACGTCGAAGCCATCGATCTTGTCGACTAGAGTGGTTTCCTTGCGATCTTTGAAGGCGAAGAGAACGAGCGAGGAAGGCGGGAAGGAATCTCGACCGTAAAAGGGAGCACCAGAGCGCGCGTAGACCAGACAGTCCTTAGTGATCACCAGACCGTTGAAGTTGTCGGCATCAACGGGGACACGAGTGACGCGATCGGCGAGGCCGTCGAAATCGATGCGGATGTATTCCTTCTTTTTCTCTTCTTTTTTGTCGCTATCCTTCTTGCCGTCTTTCTTGCCTTCTTTTTTGTTCTCGTTTTTGTCGCCAGATTTTTCGGCGGTCTTGTCTTTGTCAGATGACTCCTCGCCCGGCTTGGTGATGGCGACCTCATCACTTTCCGGCGGGAAAGGATTTTTTCCGTCCTTGCGCAGAGTGAGAGCAAGAAGAGAGTTGCCGCGATTGGTGGCGTAGTTGAATTCGATGCGGCTCAACTGCGGAGCATATTCGCGCGTGCTGACAAAGTAGAGGTAGTTTCCCTCGGGATCCCAGGCAGGATCGCCGGAATCGTAAAGCGGGTCGGTGACGCGATGGACTTGACCGTCGCCCACACTCCACACATAAACGCAGGAGAAGCCGCTCGGTTCACCCATGATGAAAGCGATATGGCCGCCGTCCGCCGACCATGGATACGCGGGAATGCGTCCGCGGGGATTCTGTGCGATTTGAGAGACCTTCTTGTCTTCGAGAGTCAAAACGTAAAGTTTTCCGTCTTTGTCGCCGAACGCGATGCGTTTGCCGTCCGGCGCCCAACTGGGTTGATAGAGCATGGCGTGGAAACCGTGAGTCAATTCCTCCGGCTTGCCCGAACCGTCCTGGTTGATGAGGTAAAGTTCGTCTTCGCCATCCATGTCAGAAACGAAGGCAATTTTTGAACCGTCAGGCGACCATTGGGCGAACTTGTCGTGTGCATTCGATGAGTTGGTGAGATTGCGCGTGGCGCCTTTTTCGATAGGTGCGGTAAAAACATCGCCGCGAGCGACGAACAGAGCGCGTTCTCCTTTCGGGCTCAATTCAGTCCACTCGATTTGATTGGCCGCGGAAACGCGGGAAGGGCGCATGGCCAGAGCGTCGGTGGGAACCTGGATGGAAATAGGCGTGGATTTAGCGGAGGCGATATCGAAAATGTTCAGCTCGCCATCCATTTCGTAAACGATCCGGTCTTTATGATCGGTGCTGGGCCAGCGAACGTCCCATTTCGTGCTGTGAGTGAGCTCCTCAGTGGCTTTTGTCTTGGGGTCGTAGGAGTAAAGATTGAGGGTGTCGTCCTTGTCGGAGGAATAATAGATTTTGTCCCCGACCCACATCGGATCGCGATGAGCGCGGACATCTTCGGTGATTTTTTCCTGCGCGTCTGATTTGAGGTCGTAAATATACAATTGCTGGGCCCAGCCTCCGGAATAGCGTTTCCACGTGCGGAAATCGCGGAAGAGAGGCGAATAGACAACTTCGGAACCGTTTGGAGAAAAATCGCCCGCGCCGGATTTCGGCATGGGGAGAGCCTGCGGCAGGCCGCCATCCATCGAAACGGTGTATAGGCGGGAGTCTCCAAGGTCAAAATATTCGCGCAGCGAACGGAAGACGACCGACTTGCCGTCGGGAGTCCAGCCGTAAACCTGATTGTCGTAGCCCCAGCGCGGAGTCAGCGGGCCGCGCGCGGGATAAAAAGTGAGCTGCTTGGGGACGCCACCGGTGACGGGGATTACGTACACCTGCTCGTCGCCGTCGTATTGGCCGGTGAAAGCGATCCATTTGCCATCGGGGGAAAATTTGGCAAAGAGCTCGACACCGGGATGGGCGGTGAGGCGTGTGGCCAATCCACCGGACGTAGAAGCGAGCCAGAGGTCGCCGGCGTAAGTGAAAACAACTTTGTCACCGTGAATATCAGGAAAGCGAAGAAGCTTAGTTTGAGCCGTAGCAGAAGAAGCCACAAGTAGAGCGGCAAGAAGACAGAGAACGGTAGCGCGAAGCTTTAGTCGTAGCACGGTTTTCCTTTCACTCAATGAATTTCGCAAGCGGCGTGGCAAAGAAAATGGAACGTGGCGCATTCTCGGCGCGAAGTCGGCTCCAAGACGTTTTAACTGGTGGTTCCTTTTCACCAGACGCCGAGTCGTAATGTACATGCGGCGGTCTCCGCATGCAATGTAGGTTCTTACTGATCTCGCCTATTCTCTTTTCAATCGATATCGCTCCGACGAACCCGCTGGGTGAAAATCTCCGAACTAAATATAGCGGGTGTGATGTAAAAACCAAGTACAAAGATTCCAGAGGAAATTCTAACTAACTCGCAGACTTACAAATGGCCTTCGGTCGCACCCATCTGCGTGGCCTGCTCGGGAGGCAAATTCGTTGTGCCGAGAGCAGAAGAAGCATATGATGCTCGATCTAGGTGCCAAATCGTAAAATTTTATAAATAGTAAATTGCGGCGTAGTTCATGGTATTCAGAAGAGAACCGAAATGGCAGAAGAAGTTAGCATCCTGGCGCGGCGAATCACCAAGAGATCCTTCCTCCTCGCAAGCAGCCCACGAATGCTATTTTGTTTCGCGGTCGTATTCTTAGCCGGCCTGCTGCCCCGATTGCATGACTTCAACCGTAGTCTATGGACTGACGAATCGTGGGTCGCAAACTCAGTGTTGTCCGACACACTTCATCGAATGTTTTATTACGATGGGTGGCTGCAAACGAGTCCTCCTCTTTTCTTGATGTTGGTTCGATACACCGTGAAAGTCTTTGGTTTGAGCAATTACACTTTACGCGCCGTGCCTTTTGTGTTCGGCATTGTGGCTCTTTTGCTCTTCGCGGAGCTGAGCTGCCGCATTTTCGAGCCGCCGTATGCGTTGCTGTCCACGGCAATCTTAGCCGTTTCACCCGTAGCGATCGTCGAATCGACAGAATTGAAACAGTTCAGCAGTGACTTGGCGGCGGCAGTGCTCGTCCTTTTGGTGATATGCAATTATTGGCGCCGCAGTGGCGATCGGCAATGGTATTGGTTGTTGGGCAGTTTTGCTGCAGCTTTGGGTTTGTCCTACACAACCGTGATCTTCATTCCTCTTGCTCTAATCGCGCTCTACAAACCGAGGCCACACACAAGCGATAGTCGACAGACGCGGAAAACCAGGTGGTCCAGGATCACGACATTCGTGGTAATGGTTTTGGCCATTTCCGGAATGAATTACATACTCTTTATTCGACCCAACAGTTCCCCAAATCTGAAGCTTTATTGGCAACTCCATTTTCCCCCGAATTCCATTTTTCAAACAATGCTCTTCTATGTACGCGAAGTTGGCGGGCTGTTCTTATTCAGCGTTTTGCCGAGGCACTGGCTTCCGGATAGCGATTCCCCGGCCCGCTGGCTTTCAGGGGTTTTATCAATTGCGGCAATCGCGATATTCGGGTTCGCATTTGGCGCTATTTTGAGACGCCCTAAGTACATCTACATCGGCGCATTGTGCGTAGTCCCAATTCTCATTCTATTGGTCCTCAATTTAATGCATATATACCCGCTCCATTCGCGCGTGCTCACATTGTGCGTCCTCCCCTGCGTGATTATCGGACTCACCCTTGCCATAGAGGCTATTTGCCACGAATTTGTGAGCCCCTTCATTCCGTTCCGATATAGAAAGCCTTTATTGGGCACTTTGTCCGTGTTAGGTCTAGTGTTTATATTTCTTCATTCGATCATGCCTCTGCGATGGCTCGAATATCATCAGGAGGATGCCGAAGGAGCTATTCTCTATCTGAAGTCGCATGTGGTCCCGGGCGACTTAGTCTACGTACACGCCTCTGCTTCGGAAACCTCCAGGCTCTATCTTCGTATGTTGGGTTGGCAACCCGCCGGATTAACTTACGGCCACACTGGATATCCATGCTGCACGCGAAACAGCCAGGATTATTTCGTACCTGACGAACTCCAATACCGCGAGGACTTCGACAACGCGATTCTCAATGCACATCCGAAACGGCTTTGGCTCGTGTTCACAGGAAGAGAGTCTCAATGGGAATATCTGCATCGTGACGAACCCCAGATCCTCATAAATCGCCTGTCCGGAGTAGGGTGTTCAGGCGAACTTACACTAGCCTTTACAAACGAAGTGGTTAACGAGTTCAACTGTAACGACGGGCGAATCTAGGCTATTCCAGGTCGGGCTCGCGCGGGCGCGCCAGAAGCTTGGCCATCGAAAGCTCACTCCTTCTGTTCTTTGACTCCGATACGCACAGCCTTTACACTTATTGCGTGCCGTCCTTTTCGCGCGGTTACGGGCATCGGTTTGACCTGAGCGGCTACTTTCCGCGTGCCATCAAGACGATTTGCATTGCCTGCATCTCAGTTTTCTTCCTGCAAACAATTTCCGGGCTGCTCTTTCACGGGGCGGGGGAGAGATTTTGGGTTGATTGGTTCGGACTGAGTCCCTATGCTGCCGTGTACGGTTTTCGCATCTGGCAGCCGTTCACTTATATTTTCCTTCACGGCGGTGTCCTTCACATTCTTTTCAACCTGCTCTATTTAGCGATGTTCGGCGCGGACCTGGAGCACACCTGGGGCGCGCGAAAGTTCTATATTTATTTTTTCGTGTGTGGAGTTGGCGCGGGGATTGTTGACATCATCGTAAAGCTGCTGTTGGATCCGCACGGCCGCGGCACGGCATTGGTGCCCACGATTGGAGCTTCCGGAGCGATCTACGGCGTGTTACTCGCGGTAGCGATCGTGATGCCGCACCGTCAAGTGTGGGTGTTTCCGTTGCCGGTGACGGTGTCCATGCGAATTTTTGTGATCGTGATGGGAGCCATCGAATTTTTCAGCACGATTGGTTCAACCGGTGACGGCGTGAGCCACGTTTGCCATCTTGGCGGGATGTTGGTGGGCTACATTTACTTGCGGCGCGGCTCTTACCTTTATAACTACAGGAATTTTTTTACGGATTGGAAACGCCGGCGGCTGCGCAAGAAATTTGAAGTGTACGTCCGCGACCACAACGAGAAGCCGCCGTCAAATCCCGATAATTGGGTGAATTGACGATCCGGAAAGAGTCGTCATCCTGAGGAACAAGGCGACGAAGAATCTGCTCTTCTAAATCCACACCCGTTGGGGCCACGCTACCCGCCGATACGAATCAACCGCATCAAATTGGTCGAGCCGGTAGTGCCGAGCGGTGTGCCGGCGATCACACCTACGATGTCGCCGCGTTTTACCAAGCGCTCCTCCGTTAACCGGGCTTCCGCAGCCTTCGCAAGTTGGTCGATGTCATGAACGCGCGCGATGGTGCGGGGCAGCACGCCCCAGAGCAGGCTCAGGCGGCGGCGCGCTTCCTGCACCGGCGAAAACGCAACGATGGGCGCGCGCGGACGATACTTTGAAACGAGTCGCGCGGAAGATCCCGATTCCGTGAAAACCGCGATTACCTTCATGTGCAATTCTTCGGCAGCGTGGCAGATTGCTTCGGCTATGGCTTCGCTGATCAACAAATCGCCGGAGCGCGCCGGACGCGCGAG